>Ga0302235_10000605_pt1 | contig 28056 bp, 19 predicted proteins | sample II_Palsa_N3_3_FD_193577 | JGI IMG/M metagenome (GOLD analysis project Ga0302235, IMG submission 193577) | Peat permafrost microbial communities from Stordalen Mire near Abisko, Sweden - II_Palsa_N3_3 | ecosystem: Environmental > Terrestrial > Soil > Palsa > Peat permafrost | place: Sweden...
GCCGGCCATCACGGGGCGAGCTGGTCCTCGGGGCGGCGATGGCTGGGCGGGTCGGCTAATTCCGAGACCATGAATATGACACCGGTCGAACCCGGCCCTAGCCCGGCTAGGCGTTTCTCGCGAGGTCGCCGAGTACAGGCCTCGCCTCCAGAATGTCCATCTCACGAATGCATACAGAATACATGACGTTAAGGATGTTAAAGTTTCCGCTTACGCTCTGTCTGCCTGTAGTCGCCGCCGGCCTCGATCCTGCACCTGGGTACGACCCCGCCGGGATGCGGCATCGTAGCCGAAACAGGAATGCCGGAGGATCTGATTTCCGGGTATATGCAGATGTCATCGCGGAACAGTGGAAGAATCTCGGGCTGGGCGACCGCTGTGAAGGTGGACTGTAGATCCGGCATTCGGATGCCGTGCCCGATGATCGTAAAATAGCGATTTTGGTGCGCCTTGCCGGTGATCTACGCTTATGTCCGTGTGTCTGCCATGACGTCTGTTATGTAACATTTGCCCGACTCGTCCGTGCGAGGAAAATGTCAGTGGATCTTGCCGAATGAAGGCCTGCGTATTACATTCCTTATGTCTAGTTAACGAGCGCCGATTTCATGCAATGCCGTATCTTTCTGGCTGACATTTGCTTACGCGCGGGGCGGGCTACATGTGCGGTTTGGATTCGGGGCTACTTGCCGGACTGTCTTGCGCTGGCATGAGTTCACCTGATGCTGCCTGCGAACGACCGCGCGGCGCGGCGGCGCGGCGCCGGTGACTTCTGATCGTTCCGGTCCGCGAGCCGCGCGGACTCCATCCGGCCACAGGGAGGGCGCAGGCCATGTCGGAAATTTACACCTACCCCGGCATCTACCTGACGGAGACGGCGGACATACCGCGGACCGTCACCCCGGCGACGACGTCGCTGACGGCGATCATGGGGCTTTTCCCGAGCGGCCCGATCGACCAGGCCGTGCTCGTGTCGTCACAAGCGGATTTCGAGGCGCAATTCGGGGGTGACACGGTCGAGGGGCTGGCGACCTACGCGGTCCAGCAGTTCTTCCTGAACGGCGGATCCGGAGCGTGGATCGTGCGGCTGGCCGCACCCACGAGCGCCGCCGCGACGGTGGACCTCGGCGGCATCACCATCACCGCCAACAGCCCGGGCTCATGGGCGAACGCCTACGCGGTGGCGCTGACGGCATCGACGCTGCCGACGGCCGACCCGTACCTGGAATTCACCGTCACCAAGGGGACACCCGCATCAGGGACATCCGCTCCGGTCGCGGAGCAGATTCCGAACCTTCCGGCGAACGATCCGGCGCAGCTGGCGGCGCTGATCACCGCGGCCTCGCGATATGTCGTCGCGACCGCCGGGCAGTCGGCGCAGGCGTCGGGGGGAACGCCGAGCCCGCAACCAGTGGCCGCTGTGACCGCGACGCCGCTGGCCGGCGGCAGCGACGGGGACTGGGGCAGCACCCCGACCGCCTTCCAGCAGGCTGTCTACGTACAGCTCAACAACCCGGAGCCGCCCGCCGCTCCGAACGGCTCGGGAACTAAGGCCGGGTCGAGCGGGTCTACCGCGAAGGGCGGCCAGGGGAGCGGTTCGTCGCAGTCGAGCACGGCGCCCTCCGGTACGCCCGCTCAGCCGCCGACATCGCCGCTGCTGGACTTGATCGCGCCCCAGGTATTCAACCTGCTCTGCATCCCGGACCTGGTGTGGCTCGGGCCGGCCCAGGCCGACGCCGTCCAGGTGGCGCATAACTACGCCGCCGATCACCAGGCGTTCCTGCTCGTGGACCCGCCGCCCCCGGAAGCGGCGGCGGCCACCGGGCCGGCCTGGTCGCGCACGACCGCGATCACTCCGGTGGACAACGTCGGTGTCGGCAGCACCGAAGGGCTCACGACGCTGGCGAAAACGTGGGGCGGCAACGTCCTCAACGCGACCCGCAACGCGGGTGCCGTCTACTATCCGTGGCTGCTCATCCCCGATCCAGCGAACAGCGGAGCCCAGCTCTACGTGCCGCCCAGCGGCACGGTCGCCGGCATCTACGCCGCCACCGACGCGTCCCGGGGCGTGTGGAAGGCCCCCGCCGGCATCGACGCGTCGCTGACAAACGTCAACGGCCTGGCCGATATCTCGATCAACGACACGGTCAACGGCAGGCTGAACATCTTGGGCATCAACGCCATCCGCACGTTCCCGATATACGGGACCGTGGTATGGGGCAGCCGCACGCTCGCCGGCAGCGACCTGGCCGACAGCGCCTGGAAATACGTCCCCGTGCGGCGGCTGACCGACTTCATCGAGCAGTCGCTGCTGCAGAGCCTGCGGTGGGCGATCTTCGAGCCCAACGCCCCCGCGCTGTGGAGCTCGATCAGCCTGGAGGTCGGCGCGTTCATGAGCGGCTTGTATTCCGCGGGCGCGTTCTCCGGTGCCACTGCGGCGCAGGCGTACCAGGTCGTCTGCGACGCCACCACCACGTCCGCGACCGACGTCCTCGCAGGGATCGTCCGCATCCACGTCGGCTTCCAGCCGGTCGAGCCCGCGGAATTCGTCGTCCTCAACATCGTGCTTAACGCCGGCTCGGCAGCGAGCTGAAAGGGGCTGAACCGTGCCGAACACAAGCTTGCCGACGACGCTGGTCAACCCGTACTTGACGTACAACTTCATCGTCAAGTGGGATAACCAGCCCGTGGCGGCCGTCAGCCGGGTGAGCGGCCTTACCAGGACGACGGTGGCCGTGCCGTTCCGGGCCGGCGGCCAGCCCCAGACGACGTTCAAGATCCCGGGACAGACTGATTACCAGCCCGTGACGCTGGAGCGCGGCATCACGACCGACCCGACGTTCGAACAGTGGGCGAACAAGGTGTGGGACTATCCCAACACTAGCCAGTTCGGCAACGAGGTCTCGCTCAAGGACTTCCGCAAGAACATCCAGATCGAGGTCTATAACCAGGCGGGGCAGCTGGCCATCCGCTACAACCTGTACCGGTGCTGGCCCAGCGAGTACACGGCCCTGCCTGAGCTGTCGGCTGAGGCGAATGTGGTCGCGCTCGCCAGCTTGACCCTGCAGCACGAGGGCTGGGACCGTGACACGTCTGTCCAGCCGCCTTCGGCGTAGGCCACATGCCGTACTCAGGGCTCTCTGCGGCGCAGATCCTCGACGTAGCGGATGCGGGCGCCGACGCCGATCCGGTCAGCCGCGGCACCGTGCTGCTGGCGGGCACCCATCCCGAGTGGGGGGCGGATCACGTCGGCGGCCTGGTGCTGGGGGAGCGGGAATCTCTCCTGCTGGAGATCCGCCGCGCGACGTTCGGCGACGTGCTCGGCGCCCGCACGGTCTGCCCGGCCTGCGGCGCCGAGCTCGCCGTGGAGGTGCCCGCCGCGCTGCTGCGCCGTGACGGCAATGCGGGCCGTGCCGCGCAGAGCTTTGAACTCGAGGTTGGGCCGGTATCCCTGACGATCAGGCCGCCCGACGGAGCGGTTCTCGCCCGCGCCGCCGCCGAGCCTGACGCGGACAGCTGCCGCCTGGCGCTCGTCGCCGGGTGCATCGTCGGGGCCGTCGGCGGCGCGGGCCCCCTCGACCTGCCGGAACTGCCGGCTGAGGTCGTGGCGGCCGCGGGCGAGGCGATCGTGGAGCGCGACCCGCGGTCTGAGGTCATCGTTGCGCTCACGTGCGTCAGCTGCGGGCACGACTGGGCGGCAGGCTTCGACGCCGGGCTGTTCCTGTGGGAGGAGCTGACGGCGATGAGCATCCGGCTTGTGGATGACGTCGACGTGCTCGCCCGGGCCTACCACTGGTCGGAGGCCGAGATCCTGGCGATGTCCTCGGGCCGGCGCCGCCGGTACGTCGAGCGGGTGGTCGGCGATGGCTGACTTCTTCGCCCGGCTCGCGGCCCGCCTGCTGGACGAGGACACCGAACGGCTGCGGCCCAACTTGCCGACCCGGTTCGCGCCCGCTCCCGAGATCGGCCTGCACGCGGCCCCGGTCGTCCTGTCCCGGCACGAGCCGGCGGCCATCCCGCCCGCGTCCGCGCCGCGGCCCAGGCCTTCCCGCGGCCAGCCGTCCGCGTCTGCGCCGGATCATTCGTCCGCGCCGTCGCACAGCCAGCCGGCTGCGCAGTCCGGAGACCGACCGGACGCGGCTACGTCGCGGTACGCGGTTTTGGCCGCGACCCTGCTCGGTCCGGCCGCGGGCGAGCCGGCCGAACTGGCCGCGCCGGTGCCCCCGGCGAACACTGCGTCGGTGGCGCCAGCCAAGGATGGTTTGCCCAGGGCCGCGGCGGGTCCAGCATGGCGGCCTGGAGACACGGCAATACCGGAGCGCGACCGGGCAGCCGCTCCCGGAGAAGAACGGCGCCCGGACCGCGGCCCGCGCCTTCCCCGCCACCTCGCCACGCCAGCCGGGGAGCCGACGGCCTTCCAGCCTCCAGGGGCAGGGGAAGTGCCAGCAGGCGAGGCCTGGCGGACGGGCGGTGCCCAGCCCGCGCCTGCGGCGGGGCAGCCCGCGCCTGCGGCGGGGCAGTCCGCGCAGGCGGCGGGGCAGTCCGCGCAGGCGGCGGCCGGCGACCCGCCAGACGCGGTGACACCGCCGCTGTCTGAACCGGCCCGCGCGCCGGACTCCTCGCACCAGTCATCGCCGCCGCCCGCGGTGTCCGCCCGCTCATCTGGCACGCACCCGACCGTGCCGCCGGTGCCGCCGGCACCTCGCGGCGCCATCGGGGGCTCCCCGGGTCTGGCTGCCGGGCGCCGCGCCGGGAGCGGCGAGCCGCTGCGCCGGCCCGGTGTCGGCCCTCCGGTGACAGACGACGCTACGGTCAGGGACGACGTGAGCGGCGCACGGTCCGGCCTGCCGCCCGCGACAGCGCGTCGAGACCCGCCATCCGAGCCGCGACTGACCTCGCCTGAGCCGGCCCGCCGCCCGCGGGCTGGCAGTGGCACCGGCGAGGCTCCGGTCAGGGACGGCGATCACATCCGACGGCCGGCACCGGATTCCGGCCGCACGCAGGAGCTAACGGTGGACATCGAGGTGCTGGAGATTGTCGAGCGTCAGCCGCCATCCCGGCCGCCATCGGCGCGGGTACCACCGGTGTCCCTGTCTGATTACCTCACCCGCCGTGCGCGCTGAATCCCGATGACGACCTATCAGGGGATCGCCGCCGTCACACAGACGCTGAGCTATCTCGTCGGAAGTGCGGTGCGAGCGGTCCTGCCCGAGGCGACGGTCACGCTGTCCCCGCCCGAGGTGCAGTCGGCCGCCGCGCGGGACGTCCCGCGCCTGAACATCTATCTCGTGCAGGTCCTCCCTGAGCCGGCGATGCGCTCGGCCGACCTGCCGATGCGCGCCGCCAACGGCCAGCTGACTACGCCGCCGCAGGTGCCGCTGAGGCTCCGGTACCTCTTCTCGTTCTTCGGCCCGACGCCTGGCGCGCAGCTCATGCTGGGCGCGGCGGAAATCGCCCTGCGCGAGCACGGCATCCTCGACGCTGCGCTGATCGAGCAGGCGCTGACCGGCCATCCGGAGCTCGCGGGCTCCGGGCTTGAGAACCAGGCGCCGCCGGTCACGGTGTCGCCGAGCATGATCACGCTGGAGGAGCTTTCCCGGTTCTGGTCGGGCTTCTTTCAGGCCCCGTACACGCTGTCGATGCTTTACGAGGCGTCGGTCGTGCTGCTGACGTCGGCGCTGCCAGGCACCGGACCGGGCCTGCCGGTGCTGACGGTCGACCTCGGCCTCGACCTGGACTCCGGCCTGCCCGCACCCGCGCTCAGCGGGTTTGCGCCGGTGACGTTCGCCGCCGGCGCGTCCATTCCTGTCACCGGTACCGGCGTGCAGGCAGGGCAGTTCCTGCAGATCGCCGATACGTGGGTGCCGATCGAGGCGGCGGCCGGGGGCACCCTGTCCGCGCGGCTGCCGGCGAACGCGCGGGCGGGCGTGACGCTGGTCCGTCTAGGGCAGGCGCCGGGCGCCGCGGGCGAGTCCGTCGCCACGGGGGTACAAGGCCCTGTGACAGCACAATCCGTGCCGTCGGCTCCCGTCCCGGCGGCGGTGCCGGTCCCGGGAAGCGCCCCTCGGCTGCTCGTCATCCAGCCGGTCCTCAGCCAGCTGAGCCTCATCCAGGGGACTGGCGAAGTGGCCATGACCGTCGATCCACCGCCCGCCGTCGGCCAGCGGGTGGCGCTCACGCTAGTGAGCCTGAACGCTGCCGACGACGGCGCTGCGCCGATCCGTGTCGGCCCGGTCGTCGCCGCGAGCGCGCAGCCCGGGACGCTGCGGTTTGCCCTGCCTTCGCGAGCGTCGCCCCTGGAGGGGTCTTACCTCGGGCTGGTGGAAGTGGACGGCGTCAGCTCAGTCCCGGCGCTCGCCGGCGGCCGCTTCGCGCTCCCGCAGGTGACGTTGTGAGCACGGCGGCCGGCCACGGCCGCGCGGAAGGGGATCCGCGCGGCGGCACGATGAAAGGGGAAGACGCGATGGGGTGCGCGCAAGCTGGAGCGCGATCCGGCGCCGGCGCCGGCCGGATGCCGAGGCTAGTCAGGTGCCGGATCGCCCGCGTCTGGCTGCCGCCCGGCCATGACGTGGACACCGGCGATCTGGCGCGCCAGGTGGAGCGGGAACTGTCCCGGCTGCTGGCCGCGGGGCAAACCGCTCTGGGGAACTCCGCGGCAGGGCACGTCCGCCTTCAGCTCAGCGAGCCTGCGACCACGGCCAGCGTCGCCCACGCGATCGCCTGTCATCTGTACCGGCAGCTCACCGGCTCACAGCTAGGCCCGCGATGACCACGCCGCCCGCCAACCGGACGCCACTGCCGCGCGCCGCGCTCGTCACCATCGCCGCCGACGGTTCCAAGCGCTCGATCCCGTTCCAGTACATCCCGGAGAGCCTCCGGCGGACGCTGGAGCCCAACACCGTCGGCGGGCAGCCGGGACTGCGCGCGCAAGCCGTGCGGTTCGCGGGCGCACCGGTGGAGACGATCTCGCTGGAGTGCCTGTTCGCGGCCGCCGACGGCTTGGACAGCGGCGACAGCGTCACCGTGCAATACGGCGTGGCGCCGGCGCTCGCCGCCTTGGCGCTGCTGGTGTACCCGGCGACAGCCGCGGTGCAGGCCGCCCAGACTCTGCTGGACGCCGGGCAGATCGAGGTCGCGCCGGCGATCGCTGACCGGCTCCTGTTCGTCTGGGGCTCGCAGCGCGTCATCCCGTGCTCGGTGACGGCCTTCGCGGTCACCGAGCAACTGTACGATTCCAACCTTACGCCGGTCCTGGCCAGCGTCTCGCTCTCGCTGCGCGCGATGAGCTACTCCGACGTCGACGCGACGTCGCCGACGTTCAATGACTTCCTCGTCTACCAGCGCGGGCTCGAGCGCATGGCGCAGTCGGCCTACGGTGCCATGCCGCCAGGGCTGAGCGTCTGATGGCCGGGCGTTACCAGGCCAGCAAGCAGCTGACCTACATGTCGCCGGACGGGGTAACCGTCACCTACCTGGCACCGCGGATCCTGTCGGCCGGCTCCTCGGTAGCTGGCCCGGCCCGGGCGGCCGTGGCCGCCAGCGAGGTCGGCCGGCTCGACCTCGTGGCCTACCGCACGCTGGGCGCCGCGCCGCAGGCGTGGCAGCTGGCCGACGCCAACGATGCCATGGATCCGTTCGAGCTGGTCGCCTTTTCCGGCCAGACGATGGCGCTGCCCGATACCGTGGCGGGGCCGTCGTGAGCATCTCGTCGATCAGGCTGGCGCTCTGGATCGGGCCCGGGATCCCGGGTCCCGCGCCCCCGGAGCTGATGCGGGCGCTGCGCGCGGTCGAAGTGACCCAGACCGACACCGCCCCCTGCGGGTTCCAGCTCACCTTCCAGACTGAGCTGGCCCCGCAGTCTGACTTCGCGGTCGTGCAGAACGATCTGCTGCGCCCGTTCAGCCGCGTGCTCGTGCAGGTGATCGTCGACGGCGATCCGAGCACGCTGATCGACGGGTTCATCACCCATCAGCAGTACCTGCCGAGCAACGGTCCCGACCTGTCAACGTTCGTGGTCACCGGCGAGGACGTCAGCGTCAAGATGGACCTGGTCTCCTACTCCCTGGAGTATCCGGCGATGCCCGATCCGGCGATCGCGGCGGTCGTGCTGGCCAAGTGGCTGGCGTTCGGCATCCTTCCGTGCATCGTGCCGACGCCAGTGAGCCTGACCCCGTTCTCGTACGTACCGCAGCAGAGCGGGACCGACCGCACGTTCATCCAAGAGCTCGCCCAGCGCAACGGCAACGTTTTCTACGTCACGCCTGGTCTGGTGCCGTTCCAGAACAACGCCTACTGGGGGCCCCCGCCCCGGGTCGGCGTCCCCAGCGCCGTCCTCAACGTTGCCGTGGGAGCCGCGGCCACGGCCCGTTCGGTGCAGGCTCAGTACGACGCCCTCGCCCCGGTCGCGACGCTGGGCTACGCCATGGAGACGACGGCTGATCCCTACGAGCCGCTGCCCGTCGCCACCGTGGGCAGCACGCGCGTGCCTCCCCTGGCGGCCCGTCCCGCCCTGACCCCAGTGGCTGTGGCCCGGCAGGAAACACGCCTGCAGCTGTGGCCGCTGACCGCCGAGGACGCGGGGCTGGATCCCGTCACGGCCAACGTCCAGGCGCAGGCCCAGACCGACCTCTCCACGGATGCGGTGGTGTCTGTCCGCTGCGAGGTCTCGCCGTTGCAGGTCGGCCGGGTACTCCAGGCTCCGGACATCGTCGGGCTGCGCGGGACCGGCGAGGATTACGACGGTCTGTACTACCTGAAGTCGGCCAGTCACCAGATCAGCCTGTACTCCGAAGGACAGTGGGACTACACGCAGAGCCTGGTGCTGACCCGGGAAGGCGTTGGCACCACGACTCAGCTCCTGGAGGCTCCATGACCCATGGCATCGCCCCCGACCAGCGGCCTAACTCGTCCGCCCGGCCCGCTGCGGGCAGGTCGCCGTGGCAGGGGCCGTACTGGGGCAAGTACCGCGGCACCGTGATCGACAATATCGATCCGATGGTGAGCGCCCGGCTGCTGTGCTCGGTCCCGTCGGTCCCCGGCGGCGTGCTCAACTGGGCGACACCGTGCGTCCCCTACGCGGCACCGGAACAGGGGTTCCTGTCCGTGCCGCCAGTCGGGGCCAATGTCTGGATCGAGTTCGAGGGCGGCAACCTGGACCACCCGATCTGGACCGGTTGCTTCTGGGAGGCCGAAGAGATCCCGGTGATGCCGGAGCTTTCGCCGGAGCAGCCCGACGCCATCAAGGTGTTCGGCAGCGAGTTCTGCACGCTCATCTACAACGACCTGCCCGCTGAGGGAGGCATCACAGTTAAGGCCGCCGACCCTGCCGTCGACCTTCCGGTGACGGTCACGCTGAGCTCGCTGGGGGTGGCCATCGAGGTCGGCGAACTGAAGCTGCTGATGAACCCGGAAGAGGGGATCACGCTGCAGGCGGGCGAGACCGTGGCGGTCCTGAGCGCCGAGACGGGACTGTCGATCGAGGCGTCCGCGATGACCGTTACCGCCGACACGGTGGACGTGACCGGGGAGACAAGTTTTACCGGGGACACGAACGTCGAAGGCGACTTCGACGTCGTGGGCGTTACCACGCTGGAACCCGAGGCCAACGTGACCGGGGACCTCAACGTCTCCGGCGAAACCTCGGTCGAGGGTGACGCCAACGTGGGCGGTGCCCTGTCGGTGGAGGGCGAGTCGAATTTCGCCGGCCTGGTCACGGTGGAGGGTGAGACGAACTTCCTCGGCGCTGTCACCGCGGAGGGCGACATAGCCGTGCTCGGCGGGGTGGAAGTCGCCGGCGAAGTCGCCAGCACGCTGTTCCTTGGCCCGATCCTCCCGCCGCCGTTCCCATGACCGCGCTTCCGTTCCCGGCGTATCCGCTCCGGATCGACGAGCGAGGACAGACCGCTCCGGCGGCCTCAGCGCGCGCGCTGGCCGAGCAGCGCATCGTGCAGCTTCTGTTCACCAATCCGGGTGAGCGGCTCAACCGGCCGACGCTCGGCGGGGGGCTGATCGAGCTGATCTTCGGCGCGTCCAGCGACGAGATGCGCGCGGCGGTCCAGTTCCAGGTGACGAGCAGCCTGCAGCAGTGGCTGGGCACGACGATCAACGTCGTCTCGGTGCTGGTCACCGGCACTGACGGCCAGCTCGATGTGACGATTACCTACCAGCTGCGGGGCGATCCGGCCCTGCTTACCACCACGGTGAGCGCATGAGCCCGCGCCGCACGGCCCTGTCGGCCCAGCACCTTGGCTCAGGCCGTTACCGGCTGATGGTCCAGGAGCCCGTGACCGGGCCCGCCGCGCCCCTGACGATGCCGCGGGACATCAGCGTGGAACCCTACGGTGATGCGCCGCCGATACGCATAGAGAGCGTGGCGGCGCCCACGCCGGCGGCGCCGCGGGGGTGGAGCATCGTTATCAGCGTAGGTGACGGGGGCTCCGGGCCCGTGCCCGCCCGGTACCGGTTGAGCGCCGCCGACCAGCCCGGCTGGAGTGCGGAGATCGTGCTCGGCAGCGGCCTATGGGAAGAGCCCAGCCCCATCCCGTCCGGCACGGCGCTGCGCCCAGTCAATCCGAACATCGACTACACAGCGCGCGACTTCGACGCGCTGCGGGCGCTGATCCTCACCACCGTCACGCGACGTGTCGGAACGACGATCGCCCCGATAACAGTTGACGAGGTGGTCGCGCTCATCGAGGAGATGGCGTACCTTGGCGACGCCCTTAGCTACTACGAGGACGCGATCGCCACCGAGGCGTACCTGTCGACAACGCGGCGGCGGATCTCGGTCTACCGGCACGCCGCGCTGCTGAACTACTACATCGGTCAGGGCTGCAGCGCCCGTACCTGGATCCGCGTCCAGCCAGTGGACGACGGCACCGAGTCCTTCGTGCTCCCCGCGGGGACCAAGCTGCTCACGGCACTGGCGGCCGCGGACAGCCGGGTCGACTCCCGGCACCTGCCGCAGGCGCTGTCCGCCCAGCCGCTCGTCTTCGAGACCGTCGCTCCCGTGACAGTGGCGCCAGCCGGCCAGACGCTGCTGGAACTGGATCCGGCGACTCATCCGGGCAAGCGTCTGCAGGCGGGAGCCACGTCCGCGACCGTGCTGGCGCCGCCGGCCAAAGTCGAGCCGGGAGAACTCGTGCTGCTCGCCAGCACCAGCGACTCGGCGTCGCTCCTGAACGCCGCCAACGTGGCCGGAACGGTCATGCGCGTCCAGGACGTCATCTCCGCTGACGCTGACGGCGGCCGGGTCACGCTAACCTGGAGCCCCGACGACGCTCCGGATGCCCAGGGGATGCCCGCGGGAGATGGCGACATGTATCTCCTGCGGGGCAACCTAGTGATCGCCGACCATGGGAGCACCCAGCCCTGGCGCAAACTTCCGGCCCCGACGGCAGGCCTGACGTACTGGCCGCTGCTGCCCGCCACCGGGACCACGTTCGCGCTCCAGTCGGCGGCAGACGCGGCCGGTCCCGCCGCCGGCGTCTTGCCGCCGGCGGCCGGCGTCGGCTATCCGAGCGCCGCCGCCCAACTGGCCGCCGCCGACAGCCAGCCGCCGCTGCCAGCGGTTCGCGTGTGCGAGATCGGCCCGGAACTGCGCGAGTGGACAGTGCGCCCCTCACTGCTCGACAGCGGTCCCCTGGCGCTCGATTTCGTCGTCGAAACCGAGCAGGACGGAACCGCGCGCTTGCGGTTCGGTGACAACACCAACGGCATGCGGCCGGGGGTAGGAGCCGAGCTGCGGGTGTGCCAGCGTGTCGGCGGCGGCGCCGCGGGCAACGTTGCCGCCGGATCGCTGCGCCACGTGTGCACCGACAACCCCCAGGTAGCCGGGATCGTCCAGCCGGTCGACGCCTCCGGCGGAGCCGATCCCGAGCCGCTGGAGTCCGCCCGCCAGCACGCGCCGGAGCAGTTCCGCGTCAACCAGCGCGCCATCCTGATGTCCGATTACGAGCAGCTGGCCGTGTCCCTGTCCGCCGGCCAGGTCGTCGACGCCGCTGCCGAACTCGCCAGCGACGGTGCCGCGCCGGTCGTGACCGTGCACATCTACCCAGGCTCGTGGCCGGGGGCCGACGCAGGCCTGCTGGACGACGTCAGCGGCGCGCTGCGGCAATGCCAGCCGCTAGGGGTCGATCTGCGCGTGCTCGGCGCCGTACCATGCCCGGTCACCATCGAGCTGGAGGTCACGCTGCACCCCGGCACGGCCGTCGGCCTCGCCGGACAGCAGATCGACAGCGCGATCCAGGCCAGCCTCCTGGCGCCGGGGACGTTCGCCTTCGGCACCTCGCTGTACCGCAGCGCGGTGGTGGCGCTCGTGGCGGCGGTCCCGGGAGTGGCGGACGTGACGTGCCTGAGGTTCGCGTTCACCGGCGAGGAACGCCGCCGCCGCGAGGTCCTCACCCCGGCACGTGGCCAGATCCTGCGCCTCGACAACGACCCACGGATCCCCGCTAACGGGCAGATCAGCTACCGGCTGAGAGGCGTCAGGTGAGCGGCGGCGATCCGGGCGCCGGCGGGCTCCCGCCGCTCGGTCTCGGGGACATCCGCTTCGACCAGTCCGGCACCGACCCGCTCGGCGATTCCGGTCAGGAAACACTTGCGGGGCTGCGGCCCGGGACCACCGCCGACTGGGTGAAGGCGCTGCTCGAGGGCTGGGTCACCGTGGTGGACGTCATCGCCTTCTACGCCGAGCGGATCCTCAATGCCGCTTATCTGCCGACCGCCGAGCAGCCTGGCACCCTCAACCACCTGTACCACTCGCTCGGGCACGCGTTCCCGGTGAACACCGCGGCCACCACCACGCTCTCCTACCAGGTGAACGACCGCGGGGCCGGCGTCGAGGCCGTCGCGCGGGCCAGGCGCGGCGGGGCGGGCGGCACCACGACCCAGCCGCCAGCGCCGCCCTCCGCGCCGCCGCCGCCCAGCCAGCTCGCCACGGCCAGCTCGACCGCGGTCTTCGGCGTGCCGCGCCAGAACCTTGCTGGCGGCGCCGCGCCGGCCGGCCAGGCGGCCACGGACACGGCGCCTCGCGCCGCGGCATCGCCGGGCGCGCGGACGACGATCCCGGCGGGCTCGCAGGTAAGAGCGGTCCCGGACCAGGGCGCGCCGCCGCCGGTGTTCGTGACGCTGGCGGACCTCGACGCGCGGCCTGGGCTGAGCGGCCTGCAGCCCAGGCTCTCCGTCTCCGCCGGTCCGCCGCCGCTGACGGGCGCCACAACCCAGCTGGAGCTGACCGGTACGGCTACCGGCCTGAAGCCGGGTGCCCCGGTCCTCATCGTCGCCGGCGGCCAGAGCGGTGACGACAGCGGACAGCCGGCGTCGTGGATACGGACGCTGACGGCGGTCATCCCCGATACCCAGCGGAAGTCGACACGGATCGGATGGAACGAGCCGCTGTCCGCCCCGGCGGCCGGGCAGGCCCCCGCCGATTTCGGCTTCGGCACCGTCTACGCCTTCGCGTCCTCCGCTCAGCTGGTGGGCAGCGACGCCCAGGCCTGGCCATCGGCCTCAGCCGCCAACCGGGCCGCGGCGTTCGCCGGCGTCCCGCAGCCGGCCCGGGGGGGCGTGCTGCGCAGCACTGACGGCGGGACCAGCTGGAGCCCTATGGCTGCGCTGCCGTCGGCGGTGACCCAGCTGACGGCCGTGACGGCGGTCGGCGACGTGCTGCTCGTGGGGGCCGCCGACGCCGGAGCGCTGATCTCCGTGGCGGGATCGCCGCTCACGGCCGCCAGGCTCCCCGGCGGCAATCACGGCGTGACGTGCGCCGGCGGCCGCCCGGCCAGGCTGCTCGTGGGCACCAGCGACGGCCTCGTCCTGCAGTCCGCCGACGACGGGCGCAGCTGGAGCCGGGTCACCGGCGGGCCACCGACGAAGCACGACCTGCAGGTGATCGCGCATCAGCTGCCCGGCTCGCCGGTACACGCCGTCCTCGACACCGGCCAGCGCGACATGCTGCTGGCCGGAACCGACACCGGTCTCTACCTCCGCCACGCACCCGGCTGGGACCCCGAGCCCAGCGCATCGGAGGCAATCTTCGCGCTGCTACAGGTGACGGCGCGCATGTTCGCGGCCGGCGGCGCCGCCGGCGTGAAGGTACTGACAGGCAGCGACGCCGAGCATCTCACGGTCACCGCGAGGCTCTCCGGGACCCGTGTCTACGCACTGGCGATGACCTCGGCACCGTCCGGGCCCGTGGTGTACGCGGGGACCGACGCCGGCGTGCAGCGGTCGGCCGACGCGGCGTTCGCGAACTGGCAGCCCGTCAATGGCCACGGCGCCGCCGCCCTCCCGGCAGGGGCGCCCGTCACGGCGCTGGCGGCCGCGCCAGGACTCCTGCTAGCCGCGACCCCGGCGGGACTGTACCGCTCCCAGGATGACGGCCAGCAATGGCAGCGCTGCACGACCGCTGAGCTGTTCAGGGTCCCGGCCGGCCCGGGGGCGGTCACGGCCGCCGCCGCGCCGCCGTCCTGGCTGCTGGCGGCGTTCTCGGCGCGCGGGATAGAGTTCGGCGCGGACGTCCGCCTGACCGCCGCCGCCGGCGGCGGCCTGGAGCTGACCGACCAGGGCGGCGTCACTTACCTGCTGACCGGTGACGGCACCGAGTGGCCGGTTGCGCTGGCCGACGGGCTGCCCGCTGTCACCGCCGTCACCCCCGGTGCCGACGGCGTCGTCGCCTGCGTGTCGCCGGTCACGCAGCTCGCGGGCGAATGGCCGGGTTTCCTGGTCGCAGGCAGCCAGCTGGAGCTCTCCGGCACTGTCCGCGCCGCCGTCCCCGGCGGGCGCGCCGCCATCGTCCAGCAGACGGCCGCTCCCCGGGGCCAGGTGCTCGACATCACGGCCGTGGAGCTGGACGCCGGGCAGCGATTCGGCCAGGCCGCCCACCTGACCAGGGTGACCGTCAAGCAGGAGCTCCCGGCCGGCGCGTTCCCGCGCCGCACGAGCACAGTGTGGGCGGGCGCGGCGGCTCTCGCGCTCTACAATCCGCCGCCGGCCAGCGTCACGCCGGTAAGCGGCACCCGGATACCGCTGAGCGCGCCGCTCGACCCGCCCCTCCCGGCCGGCCGCCTCGGCTCGGTCGCCGGCAAGCCGCTGCAGGTCGCGGTCGCGCCGCTCGGCGGAGCGCTGCAGGTCACCTCGGCCGGCGTCACGGCTCGCGGCCCCGCCCAGGCAAACGCCCTGGACCTGTGCGTGACGGCCGGCGCCGACGTGGTCATCGGCACGGCGGAGGGCGTGTTCATCCTGGCCCCGCAGGCTGCCGGGCCGCTCCTCGCCGACCGGGGCTGGCCGGGCGGCGCGGCCGTCGCCGTCGCCTCGCCTACGCCCGGCGTCCTGCTGGCGGCGACCCCGCACGGCGTGCTCCGCCTCGCCGCCGGGCCGGGAAACTGGGCCGACGCAAGGTGGGCGGCCGGAGGCCTGCCCGGGCTGGACATCGCCGCGCTGAGCGCTGTCTCCGGCCGCGTCGTGGCAGCGACGCGAGGCGGCGCCGTATACCAGGCCACCGAACCGGATAGCGGGCAGCCGGCCTGGTCGGCGCTGCCCGCGCCGCCGGCCGCCGCGAGCGTCCTGCTGATCGCCGGGGACCGCACGTATGCGGCCACCGTCAGCGACGTCCTGGTCCTGGCACCCGGGGGAAGCTGGCAGCCAGCCGGCCAGGGTGCTCCGCCCGGAGTGACCAGCCTGGCGATCGGCTCGGACAGCACGCTGTGGGCGGGCTCGCCGCTTGGCGTCGCCAGCTTGCCGCCGCAGGCAGGAGAATGGCGCGAGGACCCGAACGCCATCCTCGGTGGCGGTGTCACCGCGCTCGCCGTGACGTCGGACGGCCGCCTGGCGGCCGCCACACCGCAGGGAATCTGGGTCCGGTCGGCCGCCGGCCCGTGGGAAGCCGTAGCCGACCCGGGCGCCGTCGGCCTCAACGCGCTGGCCTACGCGGCCGACGGGACACTGTGGGCGGCAGCCTCCGACGCTGCCCTGATCTTGCCTCAGGCGGCCGCGGCGCCCATCGCCGTCCGGCCCGCGGCGGTGTTCGCCGACCTCCCCGTTCAGGCGGATGACCTGGCCACGTTCGACCAGGGCGGGCTGCCGGCCGCCGTGGCCGACGCGATCGAGACGAACTCGGCCGGAGGAAACGGAACGGACCCGGGTACCGGCGCGAACAGGACGAGCAGCCTCGCGCTGGACCGCTCGGCGCTCACCGTCACACGGGCGACGGCCGCCGGGGACGCCTGGCGCCTGACCGCGGGCGCGGACGTGTACCTGGTCGTCCGCCGCGACGCGCCCCGCGGCTCCCGGCTGCGCGGTTACGCGTGCCAACCGGCAGCCAGCACCGCCGGGGCCCCGGCTGCCGCCGGGACGGCCGGGGTGCAGGTGCTGCCGGTCAGCTTCGCCGCAGGTCCCGGGATCATCCGCGCCCGGCCGGAAACCATCATCTGGCTGCCGGCCGCCGCCGACGCCACGCCGGCGGCCGAGACGGTGACCCTGGCGGCTCCCGACCCCGACGATCCTGCCGGGGTTCTCAGCCTGCAGGCGCCGCTCGGCAACATCTATGACGGGGCGACGGTGCAGATCAACCTCAACATCGTGCCCGCCGCGCACGGCATGCCGGCCGCGGTGACGCTCGGCACCGGCCGCCCGGAGCAGGCCGGCCAGAGTTTCTCCCTGCCCACACCGGTGGCGATGGTGGCAAGCGGCGCCACTGCGGGCGACGCCTCTGCCGAGTCGCAGAGCTCGCTGGCGATCACTGTCGGCGACGTGCCGTGGACCCAGACCGACGCGCTGCTGACAGCAGGCAAAGACGACCGCGTGTACACGTTCGACGCCGGCTACGACGGCAGCGGCACGGTCCGATTCGGCGATGGCGTGCACGGCGCCCGGCTGCCAGCCGGGCAGGTCGTCGCCACTTACCTGCAGGGCGGCGGCGCCACGGGAGTGGTCGCCGAAGGAACGCTCATCCAGCCGCTCGACCGTCCCCAGCTCGTCCAGACGGTGCACAACCCCCAGCCGGCCCGGCTCCCGCCGCAGGTCCCGGCGGGCGCGCCGCTGGCCCAGGCCCGGCTGCTCGGCCGGATCGTGACGCTGCAGGACTTCCGTGACGCGGCGCAGGCGTGCCCTGGGGTCGCCAGCGCACGGGTGCAGCTGGGCAGCGAGCCGCGCGAGATCGTGGTCACGGTCGCCGCCGCGCCCGGCGTCGATCCGGCCGCGCTCGCCGCCGCCGTCGCCCAGACGCTGCGGTCACAGGCGACAGGCGACCTGCCGCTGCATGTTGTGCCAGCAATCGCCGTGCCGGTGCTGCTAAACGTGCGGATCGTGACCGACGGGCCGGGAGCCGAACCTGCCCTGCGCGACTGCCTCGGCGGCCTGACTGCGCGCCGTCCCGGCGACCCGCTGCTCGCCTCCCAGGTCCTCGCCGCGGCCAACGGGGTCGACGGCGTGCTGGCCGCGATGATCGTGGGCTGGGGCCGCGAGGGCGCCGCGCAGACCCGGCGGACCGCGCTACCCGCCCAGTCCGCCCGGCGCGCCGGCGACCAGCGGATCCTGACCGCCGCTGAATTGCTGGGCATCGACGGGCGCAGCGACCGCCTGACGATCACCGTGCGAGGAAGGACGACGACCGACGATGGCGCCTGAGCCCGACCCGCTCCAGATGAAGACCACAGACCCGCTCCAGATGACCGCCGCCGACATCGAGCGGCTCCTGAAGCGGCTCCTGCCCGCGTTCCTGTGGCTGAACGACGACGGCACGCTGGCCGAACTGGTCAGCCTGATCGCCGCCCGGTACTGGGACCTCCATGCCAGGCTGGGCATGCTGTACGCGGCGATGTTCATCCAGACGTGCCCTGAGGCGATCGTCCCGTACATCGCCCAGGGCGTCGGCGTCACCGGGCTGGAGCCGGGCGGCCCCGGCTTCAGCCAGCGGGCGTGGGTGGGCAGGATCGTCAGCTTCCGCGAGCACAAGGGCTCGCTCGCCACCCTCGGCCGGGCGGCGATCGCCGCGACCGGCTGGCCAACGTTCGCCAGCGCCGGCCTCACCAGGGTCGCGCGCACCCCTTGGGTGCGCTACCCCGGCCAGCAGTACGCGCGGTGGGTCAACGTCGGCACCCTGCCGCCCGGTGATCCAGGCGCGGTCGTCTTCCAGCAGCTCACCCGCACCGCCGGCATCAGCGGCCAGCCGTTCCCCGGCCGCCGTCAGGACGCCCGAGCCGCATTCCCGGCGGCGGGCGGGCAGCCGGTGCCAGGCGGAGCCGAGCTGTCGATCTGGCGGCTGCAGGCCTTCCCGGTCATCCAGCGCACGCCGTACCAGGTCCCCGGCCGGGACGGAGCGTACACGTTTCATCCGCTGGGCGTCGACTCTCCGCTGTTCGTCGAGCCTCAGGTGACCTACAACCGGCTGACCGTCCCAGACCCCAGCGAGATGCCGGTCCCGCTGACCCGGGCCGGGCTGACGGCCGTCCTACGAGAAGGCCAGCTGCCGCCGTCGCTGGCGGTCTGGACCGTCAGGCCGGCCACCGGTACGTCTTCCGCGCCACCGGCGGATCCCTGGCCGGCCAGCGGCCTGGCCGCAGCCGACCTGACCGACTGGGCCGTGCCGCCGGGCGGCGACGCCACCGCGTTCATCGATCCGGAGCTGGGGCGACTGCTGTTCCCCGCGCTCCGTCCAGAAGCGGTCATGGTCGACTACGCGTACGGCTTTCCCGGGGATCTCGGCGGCGGGCCGTACGGGACCGCCACCAACTGGCAGCAGACTCCTGCCGCCACGTCGTCCTGCACCGTCGCCAGCCCACGGGATACCGATCACACGGCCGCCCTGGCGTCGGCCACCCCGATCGGGCTGCCGGATCCGCTTGACCCCTACGCGCAACCGGCCGGGGAAACGGCGGAACCGGATGACGGGCCCGCTGTTCGGCACACGGTCGAGGACGCGCTCGCCTGGGTGCGGGGGCAGGACCCGGCGCGAATGTGCACCATCACTATCGGCGACAGCGCCACCTACAGGGCTCCGACGGGGGGGTGGGACATCACGCTGGCTGAGAACCAGCAGCTGCGCATCATCTCGGCGCCCGAGGCCGCGCCGGTGCTCGACGGGGAACTTCGCATCTCTGCCGGTGACCGGTCGCAGGTGCAGATCAGCGGCGTCCTCCTCGCGAAGGCAGTCAGCTACGCAGGCACCGGGCAGCTCGAGATCGAGCACACCACGATCATGCCCGGCCGCGACACCGCCTTGCGGATCCACGGCGGAATCGCGTCGGTGTCGTACTGCATCACCGGCCCGGTAGAGGCCGAGGCGGTGTACTCACTGAGCATCTCGGACACGATCGCTGACGGAAGCGGCGGCCCCGCGATCACGTGCCACGACGGCGCATCCGCCCGGGGAGACGGCCAGGTAATTGGCCAGGACGCGGATCCTGCGGGCGGCCTTGACATCCAGCGGACGACAGTGCTCGGGGTGACTGAGGCGGACGTCATCGTCGCCGAGGACTGCCTGTTCACCGGCCTCGTCATCGCCCGCCAGCACACCAGAGGGCTGATCAGCTACAGCTACCACCCGGGCGGGTCCAGGACCCCGCCGCGGGTGGAAAGCCGCGGCACCTGGGCCGATGGCCGGGCCGGGGCCGCGGGACCGCCGCGGTTCACCTCGACGCGCTTCGGCGATCCCGGGTACGGACAGCTGGCGCCCACCTGCCCTCCGGAGATCGCCGCCGGTGCGCGGCTCGGCCGCGAGATGGGAGCGTACAACTGGCTGTGGCAGCCCGCGCGCGCCGCCCGCCTGCTGAACGCCCTGGACGAGATGCTGCCAGCCGGCCGTACGGCGACAGTGATCTACCGGACCTGACCCACAGCAAGGAGGCTGAGGCATGCACGGCACCCGGTACGGTGACTTCTCCCGCTTCATCGCGGGCCCGCGGACACGTCAGACGGCGCTGCTCATGCAGCAGGGACGGGTCCAGCTGGACGCGGACTGGAACGCGCAGGCCGAACTGGCCGGCCGGCGCCTTTCCGGCGCTATCGCCGACATCCTCGGTGCCAGCGGCGCGCCCGCGACCGGCGCGGGATTCGAGGTCCGACCGCGGGAGCGCCTGGAGTTCTCCGGCCACGGCGCGATCCTTACCCGCCGGCGGCTGGCGCTGGGACAGCCCGGCGCCGCTTCGTTCACGATTGAGATGCAGGTGCGATGGGGCGGCGGTGCGGGTACGCTCATCGACCTCGCCGACGAACACGGACGTGGCGAACGCGACGAGCGGGGGAACAGCGGCAGCCGTGGCGAGCCCGGCGGGCATCTGCGACTGTCGGTGCGGGGCGACGGCACGGTGATGTTCAGCCAGCTCTCCAGGGGCGCGATCAAGTCGGTCAGTGTCGCCGAGACGGCCGGCCGCGAGTCCTTGACCGCGGGCGAGACCGCGCACGTCGCGGTCGTCTGCCGCGACGGGGAAGCGGGCGTCTGGGTTAACGCACGCCCGGTCGGCTCCGGCCGCCTGACCAGGACCCACGCGGCCGATGAATGGCTGGTCATCATCGGGGGGGCGGCCGGAGGGCGCGGCCGCGCTCACGGCCAGTACTTCACCGGCGTCATCGCCGACGTGCGGATCTGGGACATCGCGCGCTCGGCCAGAGAGCTGGGTGCGGCGCTGTCCGGTGACGGTCCGCTACCGGACGGACTGCTGGCTTGGTGGCCGCTGGACCGTTCCGCCGCGTCAGGCCTGGAAGAGCGGATCAGCCGGGAGCACGCGACACCGGCCGGCTCCGTGCCGCCACGGTGGCAGCTGACCGAGCTGGAGGTGTCGCCCGGGCGCTACTACGTCGAGGGGAACATGGTGTCGCTCGACGAGCCGCTGGTGCTCCCCGCCCGGCCGCCCGGCGCGTCCCTAACCCCCGGAAACCACCTCGTCTACCTGGAGGTGTGGGAGGAGTCGGTCTCGGCTGCGGAAGATCCGGCGCTGGCTGAGCCGGCGCTGGGCGGCCTGGACAGCGTCGTCGCGACCGAGCTGGCCTTCAGCGTCCACTGGGTCGCCGCCCCGCGGCGCCGCGACCGGCACCCGGAGCAGCTGCTCAGCCCGGCACTGCACGCCGTGGGCCAGGCCACCACCGGAGAGCTCGCCGCTGATCACCAGGGCCCGCCGGTCACCGGCAACTGGCTGTACCGGGTGGAGGTTCACCAGGGCGGCAATACCGAAGCCGAGCTCACCGAAGTCGACGTCGCGGTGGATCCCGCCAGCGGCACGGTGACGCTCGCTGAGGCCTGGACTGGCCGTTACCGGGCGCACGCGGAAGTGGAGTTCCTCGGCATCGCGCCGGACGGCCGTCAGGTCACCGCCAGGCACTCCGTGGAGCCCGCCGGCGACGCTGCGGACCGGCGCACGCTGCGGGTCACCGGCGGGGCAGCGCAGCTGGCCGGCCTGCGGAACCTCCGGCTGCGACAGCCGGCGCCCGAGCCGACGTTCAAGTGGAGCCGCACCAACGGCGCCGACACGATCGTGTTGCGCGCCGTCAAGGACCATCCGGCGTCGTTCTACTTGGTCTCCGGATCGCTCCCGGCGCAGGACCAGGTGGTAGAGGTGCTCGGCGGCCCCGCAGCCGCCGATACCGGCCAGCCAGGAACGCTCCGGCACGTCGTGACCGCCGACCCCGACAGCCGGCACGTCACGCTCGACCAGGTTCTCCCCGGCCTGGGGGCCGCGGTGGTGCGGCTGCGTTTGTGGGACCAGGCTCCCGGCACGTCGGCCCCCGGCGGAGCGGTGCCGCTGACGACGGGGGAGTGGATCGAGCTCGAGCACGGTGTCCGGGTGCGCTTCGGGCCCGGCCGCTACCGCGCCGGTGACTACTGGTGGGTGCCCGTGCGCCAGGACGGCGACCCCGTGCTGTGGGAGCGACGCGACGGTCATCCGCTGCCCCGGCGGCCGGACGGGATCGAGCGCTGCTGCGCTCCCCTGGCGCTGGTCGAGATCGGGGACGAGCTCCGCGTGCGCGACCTGCGCGGAACGCTGCGGCCGGTGGTCCGGCCGGCCGCGCTTCAAGACGCACCCGACGGCGGCGAGCCGGACCTGCCCGAGCCCGCGGGGACGGCCGCCGCGGAACCGTCAGTGCCGGCTCCGCCGCAAGCCGCGCCCGGGACGGGCACGACGGACACCGCCCCGGCGAGCGGCGGCGACGAGGACGAGGACCAGGACGAGGACCAGGACGAGGACGACGAGGGACCGCCCGTCCCGCCCGGCTTCGCGGTGCTGGGCCCGGCGGGCGCCACCGCTCCGGGCTGGCGCCCCACCGGTGTACAGGTCGCGACTCCGCGGGCGTGGGCGGCACCGGTCACGGTGACGGTACCGGGAAACTCGCTGCCCGCGGCGCTCGTGTCCGCAGGCGGCCGCCTGCTGCTGATCACCGCGACGGACATCTGGACGGTGGAGCCAGCCAGTGGCGAGGCCACCCGGCTGGACGAGCTGCCGGAGCCGCGGGAGCGGTTCGCGTGCGCGCCCGTCGGCGACACGATCCTCCTGCTCGGCGGCCGCCGGCGCGGAGCGGAGCGCCCCGACGGCCGTGTGCTGTCGTTCGACGCAGCCCAGGGAAGCTGGCTGACAGGTCGCCGGCCGCTCACGAGGCCCGTCGACGGCCCCGCGGTCGCGGTAACAGCCGGCGGCGCCCCGGAAGGCGGCGCGGCGCGCGTCCACCTCCTGGGCGGAGCCGGGGGACAGCGTGGCGAGCGGGTGTCGCCCATGCACCAGATCTACGACCCAGCCGAAGACCAGTGGATCGCGGGCACGCCGCTAGCGCAGCCCCGCAAGGGAGCGGCGGCCGGCGCGGCGGCCGGCGCGATCTACCTGTTCGGCGGGAACGTGCGAGGACGCGGCGAGGACCGGGCGCTGTCCTCCGCCGATGTCTACGACGAGCACGCACGGACCTGGAGCGAGGGCCCCCTGCTGCCCGCCGCGGGCGCCGTCGTCGTCTGCGCGGGCGCCGGCGGACAGCTCATCGCCGGCGCGTCGCCATCGCCACGGCAGGCGCTCCGCGTCGCCGCCCTGGACGCCGAGGCCGGCGTCTGGGCCGAGTTGCCGTATCCTCCGCGGCGCGTCCAGTCGCCCGCCATGGCGCTGCATGAAGGCCAGTTGTTCCTGGCCGGCGTCGATCCGGCCGGCCAGGTCCTCCTCATGACCCTGCCACCCGAACGACCCTGGTTCCTCTTCGAGCCGGAAGCACCGCGGGACGCGGACCGGTGACACGCTGCCGTGAGTGAGCACCCGGATTGGCAGGAGCAGAACCGCGGATTCCTCGCCGCCGCGCTCGATGATCTTCGCCTCCGGCTGCAGGCATCGGGTGCCCCGGTCCCGGCCGCGGACGAACAGGCGGACGAACAGCCGGACGGCCAAGACACTGAACCGGCCGCTCGCTCCCGCCAGCTGAGCCACCGCCCCGCGCTGCTCCATCTCGCCGGCGTCTTCGGTCTCACCGATTTCGAGCGGGACCTCGTGCTGCTGTGCCTTGGCACCGAGATCGGCCACCAAGTGCTTCCGCCGGAATCGGAGGTGACCGTCGCCGGGACGCTGGAGGCCCTGCCGGGCGCACACTGGAGCGCGTTCGACCCCGGCGGGGCGCTGCGGCACTGGGAGATCATCCGGGTCGACGCCTCCGCGCCGCTGGCCAGCGCCGGGCTACGGCTCGATCCGGACATCACCGCGTACCTGCTCGGGTTCCCCGGGTTGCCCGGCGTCTTCGATCTCTTCGCTCCCGCTGACCGCCCCGCCGTCGTCTTTCCGCGGCAGACCGACGCCGCGCGCCAGCTCGTAGCAGCCGCGGCGCTCGCCGCCGAGCAGACGGGTCGCGCGCCGGTGATCGAGCTGGCCGGCGCCGGCGACGACGAGCGGACCGCGCTCGCCGTCGTGATCGCGGACACCATGGGCAGCGGCCTGGGGATCGCCGATCTACGGGACCTCCCGCCTCCCGGAGCCGACCTGGACCGGCTGATTCTGCGCTGGGCCCGTTACGCCCGCCTATCGGATGTCCAGCTTCTCGTGCGCGCCGTCGCCGGCGAGCCGTGGCCCGACGACCCGCGACTGCGGCGCTTCCCGTCCGGGCGGCTGCCGCTGGCGCTCGTCTCGACGGCCAGGCCGGCGGTCGCGATCGCGGGCTGGCCGCTGATCCGTCATCACGCGACGCCGCTCAGCGCCGGGGAACGGCTGGACACCTGGGCGGCTCAGCTGCGGTTGGCCGGGCTGGACGGCGCCCTAGACCCCAAAAGCGACGAGCTGACGCTGCTGGCCAGCCAGTTCAAGCTCGGATCGGCCGCGATCGGCGGGATCTGCGCGCAGGCCAAGGCCGTCGTGGTGGACGAAGCCGGCGGCCAGCGCGGCGAGCGGGAAACCGTGTCGCCACCGGATCCCGCACGGCTCGCGGAACTGCTCCGCGAAGGCTGTCACCGCATCGTGCGCGCCGGGCTCGACCCGGTGGCCGAGCGCGTTGACGTCCAGGACCTGCAGGATCTCGAGCTGCCCGAAGCCGCGCGGGAACAGTTCGCCGCGCTGGCAGATCACGTCCGCTTCCACCACACCGTCACCGAACGGTGGGGAATGGGCGGCCACCGGGACCCGGCCCCCGTGGCGCTGTTCGCCGGCCCGAGCGGGACGGGCAAGACGCACGGCGGGCTCGTGCTCGCGCGTGACCTTGGCCTCGACCTGTACCGGGTCAATCTCGCCACCGTGCTCAGCAAGTGGGTCGGCGAGACCGAGCAAAACCTGCAGGCCGTCTTCGACGCGGCGGCCCTCGGCGGCGTGATCCTGCTGTTCGACGAGGCCGACGCGCTGTTCGGCAAGCGCAGCGAGGTCCGCGACAGCCACGACAGGTACGCCAACCTGTCGACGTCCTACCTGCTGCAGCAGGTGGAGCGGGCCGCGGTGCCGATGATCCTGACCACGAACATGAAACAGGCCCTGGACCCGGGCTTTGTCCGGCGCCTGCATTTCGTCATCGACTTTCCGTTCCCGGAACCGTCCGCGCGCGAGCGCATCTGGCGGTCGGTCTTCCCGCCGCGGGTCCCGGTCGCGAAGCTGGCGCCGGCCCGGCTCGCCCAGCTGGCCGTAACCGGCGGCACGATCCGCAACATCGCCCGCCGCGCCGCGTTCATGGCCGCCGCCGGGGACAAGCCGGTCACGATGGCGGACCTGCGGGACAGCGCCCGCCAGGAAGCCCGCAAGCAGGATCGCGACCTGGGCCCCGACGAGCTGGCCGGCTGGTGATCCCCGCCGTGCCCCGCGCCCCGCCGCCCCGGCGTCACAACTCAGGCTTACGGCAGCCGCAACCGTCCGTTCGGTCTGATCTTCGCTTTTATTCCGAACGTGCCGCGGTCTGCTATTCGCGGGGAAAGTTATTTCCAGAATTCCTGGCATCCCGGTCGCCAGGAGGGCATTGCCGTCATCGCCGGGCCGCCGTATCGTAAGCGCAGATTCTTGCAGATTCCGAGAGGTTGACCTCATCATGGCCCGTACTTTCATGGCCGCGGGCAAGCGTGTCAGCGTCGGCCACGCTGCGCCGTCAGCGGCGGAGCCTGCACAACTGGTCACGCAACAGGCCCCCGCCTGGGATGGCCGCCGCCGGGGCGACCTGCTGGCCACTCTGCCGATTTCCGCGCCGCCCGCGCAGCGCGAGGAGCAGGGGAGTGTCCAAGGGCTCCCAAATGCGCTGCGATCGGGTATCGAGTCGCTGTCCGGGGTACGGCTAGACGCGGTGCGGGTGCATTACAACTCGCCAGCGCCCGCGAGGTTGGACGCCGGCGCATACGCTCAGGGAACTCACATTCACATCGGTCCCGGCCACGAGCACCTCCTGCCGCACGAGGCCTGGCATGCCGTGCAGCAAGCGCAGCGCCGTGTGCCGCCTGGTCACGGGGGCGACGCCGAGGCGGCTAACCGCAACCCGGAACTCGAACGCGAGGCCGACATCATGGGGGCCCGAGCGCTAGGCGCGTCCCGGCGCGCCCCCGATCGTCCCGCGTCCCCCGCCGATGGGACTGCCGCACCGTCCGCCGGACAGCCCGTCACCCAGCTCGGGGGTAAGGGAGGTAAGGGCGGTAAAAAAAAGCGGGGTAAAAAATTTAACAACAATGAGGATGAGTTCGTGGGCGCTCCGGACCCGACATATGACCTTAAGAGCCAGACCGATACGCACGTTCACTTCTTTCCCGACGGCGGTGGTCACCTCAGAGTCGGAAAGGCCAAATACGCATTCCAGGACCATCGCACCGAGCACCTAAATGGCGCCGAACTGCCAGCGGGTATCGCTGCGCTGCAGAAAAGAGCCATAACTGGCAATTTCAAAAAAGGCAGTAAACAGGATAACACTTTCAAAGAGACCTATCGGATACTCCGGCAGCACGAGGAAACCAGGCACTGGTTCGTAGACCAGGAGGGCGATGACTTGGACAAGCCGGCCTGGTTCGAATGATGGCTCTTGCCAGCCGTGGGTCATGATCAGCGGCACGGCGTCCGGCTCGGCCGAGCGCACGTGCATGAAGTGCACGCGCTGCCCCTGGATTATCGTGGTGAACTGCGGATCTGGCTTTCTGGATGGTCCTCCGTTGCCGTCCGCGCTCGGGCCTCAGCCGATCGGGGGTTGAGCATGCGGATTATCCCGAACGAGTACGGCTGACTCCGGACCGTCGAACCTCGCGGGGCACAGCCGCAGCGAGCCGGCCGCTGCTGCCCCCAGGATCGACGTCTCGTCCGCGGTGCCCAGCCCGGCCGCGTGCACCCGCGCTACCGGATCTTCAACACCCATGTCGAACGGGAAATCGCTGCCCAGCAGTACGCGGCCGGGCCATCGTGCGGCCCGCCCGTGAACCGCGGTCGATATCTCCACGCCGCGCATGCCCAGCGTGGTCATGGCTTCTTGCAGCTGGCCGGCTGCGCTTTCGGGGTGCTGCAGGGCGACAGTGGCCAGCCCCACCAGGCGGTCCGGCGCGCTGGCGACGGCGGCAGCGATCCGCTCGTTCGCTGCCGCCACGATCTCTTCGGCCAAGGCGGTGTCCGCCCAGTAGTGGTAGAGATTCGGGATTACACTGACCGCCTGAATGTCCACGCCGCCCCGGTCCATCGCGGCCAGTCGCGCGGCGATGTCGTCGAGCGGGGATCGGTACGCCGTCCGGCTAAGTTCGATGTTAATCCGCACCGATTCCGGTCCGAAGGCGGCAAGTTGAGCGGCGAGTTCAGCTTCATGTCCCGGGCGCCCCGCGACCAGGCCGGCGATCTCCGGGACGTCCACGTGGGCATGCACGTCGATGACGGTCATGGCGCCGTCACGCAGATGTTGCGCTGCTCGCCGAGCCCGGTAATCGTCGCCGTCATGACGTCGCCCGCTCGCAGGTAGCGCTGGTGGTGGGCCCCGTTGCCGGCCGGAGAGCCGGTCAGGATCAGGTCACCCGGCAGCAGCGGGCAGATCGCGGACACATGCTCGATCACGCGCGGGATGTCGAAGATCATGTCGGCCGCTGACTCGTCCTGCATCGTCTCGTCGTTGAGCCTCAGCGTTATGCGCAGGTTCCCCGGGTCGGCAACAAACTGGGCTGGCACCAGCCACGGGCCGGTCGGCAGGAAGGTTGGTGCGTTCTTGCCAGCCAGCCAGTCGGTGCCGATCCCGGGCAGGTCCGGGCGGAACACCCGGTCGCGAGTGGTGAGGTCGTTGACGGTCACGTAGCCGGCCATGTGCGCCCAGGCGTCCGCCCGGTTGATCCGGTAAGCGCCGGTGCCGATCACAACTCCGAGTTCCAGTTCCCAGTCGTGCTGGCCGCCCGTTGCCGGCAACACGACGTCGTCGTACGCGCCGCCACGGCGATGAAGCTCACGTCGTCGGCGAAGAAGGCCGAGTGCCCGCGAAATGTCCGACTCGCGCCCGACCAGCGGCGTGCGCGCCGTCGGCAGCGCTCCGGCCCTCGACGGCCCCCCTCGGAGCCGTAGCTTCGACGACAACAAAGTCTCGCACGAAGGCGCGGCCTTGGTTCAACATCGGTACAGGCGAATGGGCAATGTCCGGGGCGAGCTGAACCCCACGTTCCTGACCTGCATCTTTGGCCATCACGAGCTGTGCACT
>Ga0302235_10000607_pt1 | contig 28017 bp, 22 predicted proteins | sample II_Palsa_N3_3_FD_193577 | JGI IMG/M metagenome (GOLD analysis project Ga0302235, IMG submission 193577) | Peat permafrost microbial communities from Stordalen Mire near Abisko, Sweden - II_Palsa_N3_3 | ecosystem: Environmental > Terrestrial > Soil > Palsa > Peat permafrost | place: Sweden...
CGGGAGCCGCGGTCCGGGCGGGAGCCGCGGTCCGGGCGGGAGCCGCGGTCCGGGCGGGAGCCGCGGTCCGGGCGGGAGCCGCGGTCCGGGCGGGAGCCGCGGTCCGGGCGGGAGCCGCGGTCCGGGCGGGAGCCGCGGTCCGGGCCGTAGCCGCAGGAGCGGTCAGCGCCAGCACCGGAAGCGCGGCCACGGCCGCGGCGATCGCGGTGCGCCGGGCCATCCGGACGGCGCGCACCCGGGTACAGGCCCCGTGGGCCCGGGAGCCCGCCGAGCCGGTCGCGTAGTGGCTGGTCAGCGGGTCCAGCCCGGCGCCATCAGCGGCCGGGATGTTCGGGGATCTCGGTACTTCCCCCCGGGCGCTTTCCAGCCATCTGGTCATGGGCGGCCCGCTTCCTTCCATATTTATAAGGAAAGTTTCCTATCGAGGAATAAACGAACATAACTCCACACCCGCACCACGTCAATACAACACTTCCCGTTTTTTCAAAGCCTGAAATAACTAAATCCGTAACATCTCCGTGAGAGGGTACAGACGTCTATGGCGCTCGTTCCGTCCGAGGCGCCGGGGGCCAGGCGCCGGCCCGAGGCCCCGGGAGGGGCCGGACCGGAGGGGCCGGACCGGAGGGGCCGGACCGGAGGGGCCGGACCGGAGGGGCCGGACCGGAGGGGCCGGAGGGGCCAGGCTGGACGGCGAGCGCTCGGGAGCCCGGCTCGCGGCGCATCATCCCCGCCCAGCGCCGCTCGCGGCAGTGCTCGTTCCACCGCACAAAGCTCCCTTTGGCGGCCGCCGGGGACACGAGTGATGGCGCCATCACACCGGTTAGAGCCCCAGTGATGGCGCCATCACACCGGTAAGAGTTAGCTGGGGTAAAGCCGCCATCCGCCCGCCTGGGACGACCCCCGGCTGGGACGACGCCCGCCGCGTGGGGGCGACGCCGAGCGTGTGGGACTAGGCGGGCGGGGCGGGGCGGGGGGCCTGAGGGGCGTGGGGATTCGCTCTGCGCGAATTGAGACTGCGCTGCGGGCCCGGCGCGAAACAAGTTATATCTTGTCAGTGCGGAGCAGTTGACGTACAGTGCAGATATATCGAGACCGTATCTCAAGATCGACGGGTGGAGGCACGATGCACGGATTCGGATCCGGGGCGGAAGACTTCGACGCAGGACTGTCCGAGGCCATCGACCGCGCCCGCACGCTGCTGCGTAACGTCTACAACGCCGGCGGGACAACGAGCAGCCGCCCGGCCCACGACGCGCCCGGCTTTCCGCATGGCCCCTGGCGTGGACCGTTCGGCGGCCCGCCGCCCGGCCCGGACGACGGCGGACCGGACGATGAGGAGTTCACCGGGCCCGGGCACGCCGGGCCGCACGAGCACGCCGAGCCGCACCCGTTCGGCGGGCCGGGGCACCCTGGGCACGCCGGGCCGCACGAGCACGCCGAGCCGCACCGGTTCGGCGGGCCGGGGCACCCTGGGCATGGCCCTCACCACGAGTTCGGCGCGGCCGGATTCGATGAGGACGACCGGCCCGGCCCTGAAGAGGGTGCCGGACCGTGGAGCCGGGGATTCACCGGAATGGACTGGGCCGGGTTCTTCGGCGGCCCGCGCGGCGGCTGGTGGTCGGGCAGCGGTGGCGGCCGCCGCCGGGGCCCAGGATGGCCGGGTGGACCGGGTGGACCGCGGCGGCCGAAGGCGTCCCGTGGTGACGTCCGGGCCACGATTCTGGCGCTGCTCACCGAGGGGCCGCGTACCGGCTACCAGATCATGTCCGACATCGAGGAGCGCAGCCGGGGTTCCTGGCGGCCCAGCCCGGGCGCTGTCTACCCTGCCCTTCAGCTACTGGCCGACGAAGGCCTGATCGCTGGGGAGGAGGCGGGCGGCCGCCGCACGTTCAGCCTGACGGACGCTGGGCGCGAGTACATCGCGAACAACCCGGAGATGGCGCGAGGCGCATGGGACGCCATGGCGGATGCGGGCGCTGAATCCGGCCCCGGGGACCTGCCCCGGCTGTTCGGCGAGGCGGCCCGGCTCGGCGCGGCCATCGCCCAGACGGCACACGCCGGCTCACCGGAGCAGATCCGGCGGGCCGAGCGGCTGCTCAAGCAGACCAGGCGCACGCTGTATGAGTTCCTGGCCGACGAAGACACCGATGGCGAAGACCCCGGCTCGGGCGAATAGCCGGTGCCCGAAAAGCGTTACCAGAACACCGGGAGGAAGACGGGGACCGCTATGAACATCAATGACCGAATGCGAATTTCAGACAGCGACCGGGATCAGGCCGCTGCCCAGCTGCGCGACTGCTACGCCGAGGGGCGGCTCACCGCCGAAGAGCTGGACGAGCGGGTCACGGCCACGCTGAACGCCCGGACCGCAGGTGACCTGCGCCGGGTCATGGCCGACCTGCCCAGCCCGGCGGTCGCGCAGCCCAGGCCTGACGTGCCGCCGTACGCGGCCCAGGGGTGGGGACTCCGCCGGCGCCGCGGGCCGCGGGTGCTGCCGCTGGTGCTGTTGCTCCTGTTCGCCGCGATCCTGCTGCCCGGCGGCTGGGTCTTCTTCGCGCTGGTGAAGGTGTTCCTGCTGTTCTGGCTGCTGGTGGCGCTGGTCGGCCTGATCGGGACGGCCTTGATCCGGCACCGGGTACGCCGGGTGTTCCGGGACCGGGCCGGTCACCTGCGTGACCAGGGCTGGCCTGGCGGGTACTGGCAGGGCCAGAGCTGGCGCGGCCGGGCGTGGCGCGATGAGAGCCGGCGCGGCGGGGACCAGGGCGGCTGGTAGTCACTTCCCCGGCGGTGTGTTCCCTGGAGCCCGGATTCCGCGGCCCCAGGAACACACCGCTGTTACGCGTCTGCCGCTGGGCGGAGAGCCACTGAGACGAGGCGGCACCAGGCAGGCCGAGGGCGAGCCAGCCGGAGCCAGGGCAAAGGTCGACGTCAACCGGGCGGTAGCCGGTACAGGGCGGCGAAGGAGCTCGGAGCGGGGCCGGCGCGGGCCGGGGATGACAGCCGCCGAAAAATAGAGGCAAGAGCCGGCGACGTCGCGCGGCGGAGGAGGAGCAGTGGACGACAAAGGCCCCCAGATCCTGAACATCCCAGTTGGGCTGGCGGCGACCGGGACACGGCGGGAAACCGACTCGATGGGAGCGATCGACGTCCCGGCCGATCGCTACTGGGGCGCGCAGACGCAGCGGTCTCTCGAGCACTTCTCGATCGGGGACGACCGCATGCCGAAGGCCGTCTACCACGCCTACGGCTACGTGAAGAAGGCCGCCGCCACGGTCAACGGCCACCAGGGGCGGCTGCCGGACTGGATGTCCGGCCTGATCGAGCAGGTCTGCGACGAGGTGATCCGCGGCGAGCTGGACGACGACTTCCCGCTGTACGTCTGGCAGACCGGCTCCGGCACCCAGTCCAACATGAACCTCAACGAGGTGATCAGCAACCGGGCGATCCAGCTCACCGGCGGCCAGCTGGGCAGTAAGACCCCGGTGCACCCGAACGACCACGTGAACATGTGCCAGTCGTCCAATGACACGTTCCCGGCGGCCATGCACATCGCCGCGGTCCAGGCCATCGAGGAGCAGGTCCGGCCAAGCGTGCTGGCGCTCCAGCAGGCCATTGCGGCCAAGGCCGAGCAGTGGCGTGACGTGGTGAAGACCGGGCGGACCCATCTGCAGGACGCGGTGCCGCTGACCGTGGGCCAGGAGTGGTCCGGGTACGCGCACCAGCTGACGCAGGCCCTGGATCGGCTCACCGGCGCCACCCAAGGGCTCTACGAGCTGGCCACCGGGGGCACCGCGGTCGGGACCGGCCTGAACGCGCCGCCCGGGTTCGGCGAGGCGGTGGCCGAACAGATCGCCGCGGCGACCGGGCGGCCGTTCCGGAGCGCGGCCAACAAGTTCTCGGCCCTCGGCGGCCTCGACGCGATGGCTGCCGCGTCCGCCGGGCTGCGCGGGCTGGCCGTGCCGCTGATGAAGATCGCCAACGACATCCGCTGGCTCGGCTCCGGCCCGCGCTGCGGGCTGGGTGAGCTGATCTTGCCGGACAACGAGCCGGGCAGCTCGATCATGCCGGGCAAGGTGAACCCGACGCAGTGCGAAGCCATGGTCATGGTGTGCATCCAGGTGCTGGCCGAGGACAACGCGATCGCCTTCGCCGCGTCCCAGGGCAATTTCGAGCTGAACACCATGCGGCCCGTGATCATCAGCAACTTCCTGCACTCGGCCACAATCCTGGCTGACGCATGCGCCAAGCTGCGGGAGCACTGCATCGAGGGCATCGAGCTCAACCAGGGCCAGATCACCCGGGACCTCGACCAGTCGCTGATGCTGGTCACCGCGCTGTCACCGGTGCTGGGCTACGACAAGGCGGCCGCGATCGCGCACCAGGCCAGCGAGGAGGGGACGACCCTGCGGGACGCCGCACTGGCCAGTGGCGAGATCAGCGCAGCGGATTTCGACCGGATCGTCGACCCGTCGGCCATGGTCGGCGACACCGCTCACCTGGCCACCTGATCGAACACAATTTTGAAACGTCGCTTATGCTCGGACCATGACAGCTTCGTTCCAGGGCTCCCTGCTCGATCTGGCTGAGCAGTCGCGCCCGGGCCCGCTGGGGAAGTTCATCACCCGCAGGCCACTGAGCCGCGGCGCTTGGGTGGACGTGCGGCCAGGCTGGCTGGCCGGTGCCGCCGACCTGTTCGGCCGGCTGGTGGATGAGGTGCCCTGGCGCGCGGAAAGACGCCAGATGTACGACCGGGTCGTCGACGTCCCGCGGCTGCTGTGCTTCTACGGCGAAGAAGAGCCGCTGCCCGATTCGGCGCTGGAGGAGGCGGGGGAGGCGCTGAACGCGCACTACGCGGCGGAGCTGGGCGAGCGATTCGTCACCGCCGGGCTGTGCCTGTACCGGGACGGCCGGGATAGCGTGGCCTGGCACGGTGACACGATCGGGCGGGGAAGCAACGAGGACACGATGGTGGCGATCGTGTCGCTGGGAGCGCCGCGAGTGCTGGCGCTGCGGCCGCGCGGCGGCGGTGCCGCGCTGCGCTTCGAGCTCGGGCATGGCGATCTGCTCGTCATGGGCGGCAGTTGCCAGCGGACCTGGGAGCACGCCATACCGAAGACGGCCCATACGTTGGGGCCGCGGATCAGCGTGCAATTCCGCCCGCGCGGAGTGCGCTAGCGGCGGGCCGAGGGACTGGTGCCCTGGATCTGGCGGAGAAATTCGGCGTTGGTGGCCGTCTCGCGGGTCCGGTCCAGGAGCAGGTCGAGGGCCTGCGACGCCTCCAGGCCGGACAGGCCGCGGCGCAGCTCACCGGACGCGGCGTACTCGTCCGGCGGCAGCAGGAGTTCGTCATGACGGGTGCCGGAGGCAGCCACGTCGACGGCCGGGAACAGCCGCCTTTCCGCCAGGTCGCGGCGGAGCCGCAGTTCCATGTTGCCGGTGCCCTTGAACTCCTCGAAGAACACGTCGTCCATCCGGGAGCCGGTGTCGATGAGCGCGGTGGACAGGATCGTCAGTGAGCCGCCGAACTCGACGTTGCGGGCCGCGCCGAGGAACCTCCGGGGCGGCTGCAGGGCGGAGGCGGCGACGCCGCCGGCCAGGATGCGGCTGGTGGACGGGGCGGCGATGTTGTAGGCGCGGGCGAGCCGGGTGATCGAGTCGAGCAGGACGACGACATCACGTCCTAGCTCGACGAGGCGCTTGGCGCGCTCGATGGCCAGCTCGGCCACCATAATGTGGTCCTGGGCGCTGTCGTCGAACGTGGAGTAGATGATCTCGCCGGGGACCGACCGGCGGATGTCAGTGACCTCTTCGGGCCGCTCGCCGACCAGCACCATCATCAGGTGCGCCTCGGGGTGGCTCGTGCTGATCGCGGCGGCGATCTCCTTGAGCACCGAGGTCTTGCCGGCCTTGGGCGGCGAGACGATGAGGCCGCGCTGGCCGAGACCGATAGGGCTGACCAGGTCGATGATCCGGGCGGTGGCCGAGGCGGAGCCAGCTTCCAGGCGGATCCGCTGGTCCGGGTACAGCGGGGTCAGCGTGTCGAACGCGGGACGGCCGGGCGCCTGGGCGGCCGACAGGCCGTTCACGGTGTCAACCCGGGCCAAAGCGGGGTGGGCGTCGCGATTCCTGGTCTGGCCGTTGCGGGCGGGGGAGTTACGGGCCTGGCCGTTGCGGGCCGGGGCAGGCGATCCGGGCTGGCCGGCGGCACCGGCGATCTGGTCGCCGCGCCGCAGTGCGTACTGGTTGATCAGCGCGGCCGGCACGAACACATCGTCCGGGCCGATCCGGAAGCCGGACGTGCGGAGGAAGGCGCTGCCGTTAACGCCGACGTCGAGAATGCCGGAGACGGCGCGGAGCATGCCGGACTCGGAGGGCTTCGTGCTCTGCTGAGCCGAAGGCGCGGTGATCTTCGGCGCTGGGATCTTTGCCGCCGTGATTTTTAGCTCTGGGATCTCGGTTTGGGTGGGTGTAGCCATTGTGTTGTTTCCTTTCGGGGAAGACTGAATTCAGGCACGACTAAATAGCGGCGCGGCCGGAAACGAAATTTTGCGCCATAACGGCAGCAGCGAGGCTGGCGGAACCCGGCGGCATGCCTGCAGGCGGAAGGGGCTCCTCAGCAGGCCTGGAGCCAAGGAAGACGAGCCAGGAACGAATGGCTCAGCGGCTGAAGCTCACCTGGGTGGTGCGCTGTCCGGTGAAAATCTGCTCTACGCCGGCCCGGAACTTTTGCGGGCTTAGCGGAGCTGTACTGAGAATCCCCCGGCGAGCTTCGGCGGTATTCTCCGGAAACCCCTCGCCTGGTAAGACTATACACTGGAACACCGGCACCACGTCAAAACATTCCCCGGGAGAACTGACCAGCCGAGCAGGCGCCGGGGCGCGGTCCCCGGCGCGCTCCCTGAGCGGCCGACGGCCACGGCAGAGGACTGACCGGCGGCGCAATGACGGGGACCGGCCGGTCACCGGTTCTGAATGGGCACATCCTGTCCGAGATCACCCTCCATACTAAGTAGGGCATACCGCGTTTCTGATAGAAGGATGAGCACCATGCGCTTGCGGGGAAGCATCGCGATCGATCTGGGCACGGCGAGCACACTCATCTGGGTCGCGGGCCGGGGACTCGTGATCGATGAGCCGTCCGCGATCGCTATCGACGCCACGACCGGGAAGGTCGCCGCGGTCGGCGCGCAGGCCGACGCGCTGGCGGGCAAGGAACCTGAGGACATCGAGATCATCTACCCGCTGCGGGACGGGGTCATCGCCGACCTGAACGCGACCGCGCTCATGCTCAACGGGTTCCTGCACCGGGCCACCCGGCACCCGGGTCCGTTGCGGCCGAGGGCACTGGTCGCAGTGCCCAGCCGCGCGACGTGGGTGGAACGCCGGTCGGTGGCCGCCGCCCTCGAAGCGCGACGGCCGCGTGCGATGGTCCGGCTGGTGGACGAGCCGGTCGCCGCGGCCGCGGGGGCAGGCATCGACCTGGCGGCGGGCACGGGTGCGTTCGTGGTGGACGTGGGCGGCGGGACCACCGAGATCGCAGTGGTCTCGGGCGCGCGGGTGGTCCGGGCCCAGTCGCTGCGGCTGGCCGGCAACGCCATGGACGACGCGATCGTACACGCGGCCCGGGCCGAACTCGGGCTGATCCTCGGCCAGAAGGCGGCCGCCGGCCTGAAGATGGAGCTGGGCATCAGCGGCGGGTTCCTCGGCTGGGCCGAAGCGGTCGGCATCGACACTGCGCAGCGGACGCCGCGGATCGAGCGTGTGCCGAGCAAGCTGGTGGCCAAGGCACTGGAACATACCGTCGCGACCATCATCCATTCGATCGAGGAGATCCTGTCCGACATCCCGCCGGGGATCGCCGAGGACGTGGTGCGCGGCAAGATCCGCCTCGCGGGCGGCGGCGCCCTGCTGCCGGGCCTGGCCAGCAGGATCGAGTCCACCACGGACATCGCCACCGTCGTGGTGGACGATCCGCTGCGCTGTGTCATCCGGGGCGCGGCGGAACTGCTGGAACGCGGCGAGGAGTTCGGCCGGGTGGGGCTGCAGCAGTAGGCGGGTCCGGCGGGCGCCCCTCCCCCGCAGCGTCTCCCACGGCCCGCGGCGGTGCCTTCCACGGCCCGCGGCGGTGCCTTCCACGGCGGCCGGCGCGGCCGTTACGGCTGGGGGAACCGTGATCGGCTACGGTGCACAGGCGGGGCCGCCCGCTGATCATCGTCCACCAGAGGAGTACTCATGAAGCTCAGCGCCAGGAATCAGATCCCGGCCCGGATCACCGGGATCAACGGCGGACAGGCCACCGCGAACGTCGAAATGGACGCGGGCGGCGTACGCCTTGTGGCCTCGATCACCATCGAGGCCGTCCGCGAGCTGGACCTGGAAGAAGGCAGCAGGGTTACCGCCGTCATCAAGGCCTCCGACGTCATCGTGGCCACGGCAGACTGAGCAGTACGTAGCAGCTGGGGGCCGGCCGTCCGGTCGCAGCCGACTCCCGCGGCGGCGCCCCTTGGACGGCGTCTACTCGACGATGAGGGTGTGGGAGACCGCGTTGCGGACCACCGCGGCCATGTCCCCGGTGCTCTCGTGCACCCGCCGCGCCGTTGCCCCGGGCCAGCAGAGTCTGCATCAGGTCGGTGCTCAGGCCGCCCTGGCCCGCTTCGGCGTCTGCCTCCGCGAGGGCGTCGCCGATGTGCCGCAGCAGGGCGCGGATGACGTCCCCGGCGGGAGCGGGCCGGCCGGTAACGGGGTGCACGAGGTCCTCCTCCAGGCCGGAACGGCTGGCTCGCCAGAAGGCCAGGTGCAGCGTCTCCAGCCGGACCTGCGGTGGCGGTTTGCCCAGCCGCCATTCCCGGGACGCCGTCTCGACCAGGGCCCGGGCCAGCGACGCGAGCAGGACGGCGTCGTTGACACGCAGACATACGTCGCCGACGCGGAGCTCGACTGTCGGGTAATGCCGCGACAGCCGCGCGTCGAAGTAGACCATGCCCTCGTCGAGCAGGGTGCCGGTGCCCATCATCGCGTCGACCGTGTCGTGGTATCCCTGCGGGGTGCCGAACAGCTCGGTGGGCCCCGACGACGGCCAGCGGCCCCACACCTGCCGCCGGTAGCTGGAGTAGCCGGTGTCGCGGCCCTGCCAGAATGGGGAGTTCGCGGTCAGCGCGAGCAGGGGCGGCAGCCAGGGGCGGATGCCGTCGAGGACAGCGACGCCTTCCTCTTCCGAGTCGATGCTGACGTGCACGTGGCAGCCGCAGGTGAGCTGTTCATGCGCGGTCATGGCGTACAGCTCGGCCATCCGCACATAGCGCTCGTCCAGGGTGACCGACGGCTCGATCGGCAGCGGTGAGGTGGCCAGCGCCGCGACCTCGGCGCCGATCCGGTGCGCGGCCTGGGCGGCGGCGGTGCGGCGCTCGACCAGCTGGGCGGCGAGGTCGTCCAGCGACGCGCACGGGGTGGTATCCGTCTCGATCTGCTCCCGCTGCAGTTCGTGCACGGGCCGGTCGTCGACCACGCTCTGCCCGCTCCGGCCGTCCGGGCTCTCGTCGGCGTGTCCGGTGGCGGGCGGCGGGCCGCCCTTACTGGCCGCACCGTCCCGGACCGGGGCGTCCCGGACACCCACGGCCACGCTCACGCTGGCCGGATGGGCGGCTTCGTTCGTGGCGGGATCATCGGGTGGGTCGTCACCCGATTCCGGGCGCGTGACCAGGTCGGCCAGGGCCACGGGCACGCCGGTATCCAGGTCGACGAGCAGCAGCTCTTCCTCGACCCCAAAGGTTCGCATTCGTCGCCTCTCGCCCAGAGCGGACCGCGGTCGATGCGATCTTGCCCGCTATCGGGCGGCCTATGGGGCCAATGACCAAGAGGATTTACGGACAGCCCAAGGGGCAGGAGCGGTGGGCCGGATGATTGACGGCTGACGCGGCGGGTAGGAGTCGAACCTGAGTTCGAGAGGAGATGTCATGAGTAATGGACCGGTGGAAAAGGATCCGGAAGACTGGACGACCGGCGATGAGCCGATGACCGGACCGCAGGAATCCTACCTGCGCACTCTCGCGCGGGAGGCCGGCGAGGAGGTGCCCGAGGGGCTTTCGAAGGCCCGGGCGTCGGAGCTCATCGACCAGCTGCAGGACCGTAGCCAGCGGCTGCGAAACGAGTAAGTCATCGCGGGTATAGCCTTTCCAATCCGAGGTATCGACACGTCCGGGATACCTAACCGGGCACGGAGGAGACAGCACCCGATATGGCTTACGACGAGCCTGACGACCCCACGGGTCTCGACCAGGTAGACGAGATGACCATCGGGGCCGAAAGCGACGATCAGCTCAGCGACGAGGACACTCTGGAGGACAACCCGACGGGTGACCCACTCGACACAGGGATCATCCCGGCGGATCGATCGGCACCGGGCGACGAGTACGGGACCACGGAGGCCGAGGAAAGGGCCGGGGAGCCCCTGGACATGCTGCTGGCCGAGGAAGAGCCGGACATCGACCCGTACGCCCAGGCCGAGCGGGAAGACCAGGAGGCCGACAGCGAGGAAGAGCTTCTCGAGGAGGGAGACGTGCCCGATCCCCGGGCGGGTCGCCTCGTCGCCGAGGACGAGGGAGCGCACCCGGACGCGGAGGCCGACCTCGTAGCCAACGACGTCGGCATCGACGCCGGAGCGGCCGGGGCCGAGGAGGCCGCCGTGCACGTCGTCAGCGACGACGAGGCCGGGGCGTAGAGCTCCCGGCTGGGGCGCCGACGCACCGCGGTCAGCCGTACGGCGGCACCGGATCTGGTTCGTTTCGCCGTCCCGGAGGTCAGCGCCCGGCCCGTGAAGGCATCAGGTCAGCGAAATCGTGACCGGCTAACAGGCTTAACTTGCGCCTCAGGGTGGGACAATGCTCCTAACCGTCGCGGACACCGTGGCTACTTCATGCCGGGTGACCGAAACAGTGGCGGCCCTCGCATGAGGGAGGGGACAGATGATCCGCAAAGCGCTGTGGCTCGCGGTTCCGGCCGGAGTGGTGGGCACCGTCATGCTGGTCGCGGGCTGGCCAGACATAACTCGCTACTTCAAGATCAAGTCGATCGGAAGTCACCCCGAGATCGTGCCTATCGAGGGCACGCACTCCTACGCCGGGAGCGGCTCCGAGGGCACCCCGGACGGTACTGGAGACTTCGACTCCGCTAGCCGGGGCGGCCCAGCGAACGGCGTGCCGGGCCGCTGAAGCCCGGCGAAAGCCCAGCAGGGATAGCGGTCCCGGTCCGGGGCTGTCTTGAGCCGGCTGGGGCGGCCCACGCAGCCACCTTTGTGTGTGCTCCCGGTCCCTCAGGCCACCGGTTCGCGGAACGCCGGAGCCCGGGTGGACGACGGGCGCGGCTTCGACGACAGCAGCGGCATGGCCCGCGGCGCCACCACGGTGGAAAGCAGCACCGCGCTGGTGGACCGGGCCACCCATGCAGAGCCGTTGAGCTGCAGCAGCGTCTGCTGAAGCTCCGCGTTGGACGCGGCCGCCACCCGGCACAGCACGTCCCCGGTGCCGGTGGTCGCGTACGCCTCCAGTACGCCCGGGATCGAGGACAGGTCCTGGTGCAGCTTGTCCAGTGAGCCCTGGGCGATCTCCAGTGTGACGAACGCCTGGACCGGGTAGCCGGCGGCGGCGATGTCGATGTCAGGCCCGTAGCCGGTGATGACCCCCGACCGTTCCATCCGCTCCAGCCGCGACTGTACGGTGGCGCGGGCCACCTTGACCGACCGGGACAGCTCCAGCATGCCCGCGCGCGGGCTCAGCTGCAGCGCGGTCAGCAGGGCCAGGTCCAGCGCGTCCAGGACCGGCTCGTCGGCCATCACACCTCCAGGAACTTTAGCTAGTCAATCTGTGCAGCTATTATGCCGCTGATCCCGACAGGTTGACCAACATGTGCAGCGCCGGGGGGCTTACTTGCGCAGCTGAACCTGGGCGGGTTGTGATGGCCTCACGTCCGGTCCCCCGCCAACGTCGCCGGGGGGCGGGCCGGAGGAGGACCCGCTACGCAGGAGGCAAGCCGTGAGCATCGATCAGACCCTCACCAGCCAGGAACAGCTCGCCAACCTCGACGTGGACCAGCTCCGCCAGCTCATCGGCCTGGTCGCCTACGACGCCGAGCGGGACCCGTTCCCCGTCACTGGCTGGGACGCCGTGGTGTGGGCGGTCGGCAACGCGACCCAGGCCGCGCTGTACTACCAGCTCGCCTTCGGCATGGAGCTGGTCGCCTACTCCGGGCCGGAGACCGGCAACCGGGACCACCACGCGTACGTGCTGCGCAGCGGCGCGGTCCGCTTTGTGCTCAAGGGGGCGGTGAACCCGGACAGCCCGATCGCGGACCACCACCGGCGGCACGGCGACGGCATCATTGACATCGCCCTGGAGGTACCCGACGTCGACCGCTGCGTGACGCATGCGCGGCGCCAGGGCGCCAGAATCCTGGACGCTCCGCACGATGTCAGTGACGAGCATGGGATCGTTCGGCTGGCATCGATAGCCACGTACGGCGAGACGCGGCACACGCTCGTCGACCGATCCCGCTATACCGGCCCTTACCTGCCGGGCTACGTGGCCCGGCGGTCGGCGGCGGCCCGGCCCGCGGGCGCGCCGAAGCGGTACTTCCAGGCGCTCGACCACGTGGTCGGCAACGTGGAGCTGGGCCGGATGGACGACTGGGTCGGCTTCTACCAGCGGGTCATGGGGTTCACCAATATGGCCGAGTTCGTGGGGGACGACATCGCCACCGAATATTCGGCGCTGATGAGCAAGGTGGTGGCGAACGGCAACCACCGGGTGAAGTTCCCGCTCAACGAGCCGGCCGTGGGCAAGAGGCGGTCCCAGATCGACGAGTACCTGGAATTCTACGGCGACGCGGGAGCCCAGCACCTGGCCCTGGCCTGCAACGACATCCTGGCCACTGTGGACGGGCTGCGGGCGAACGGCATCGAGTTCCTGGACACGCCGGACTCCTACTACACCGATCCGGCGCTGCGGTCCCGGATCGGCAACGTCCGGGTGCCGGTGGAGGAGCTGCAGGCCCGCGGCATCCTGGTCGACCGGGACGAGGACGGCTACCTACTGCAGATCTTCACCAAGCCGATCGGTGACCGGCCCACCGTCTTCTTCGAGCTCATCGAGCGGCACGGATCGCTCGGCTTCGGGAAGGGCAACTTCCAGGCGCTGTTCGAGGCGATTGAGCGCGAGCAGGACAAGCGAGGCAACCTCTGATGACCCACTACCGCAGCTGCGGCGACATCCCGCCCAAGCGGCACACCCAGCACCGCCGCCCAGACGGGGGGCTGTACTCCGAGGAGCTGATGGGCGAGGAGGGCTTCAGCTCCGATTCCTCGCTGCTGTACCACATCGGGGTGCCGTCAGCGATCGTGGACGCGATGACCTGGGAGCCCGGCGACCTGGGCACCACGCCGAACCACCCGCTCAAGCCGCGGCACCTGCGGCTGCACGACCTGTTCCCCGGCGAGGACTGGAAGGCGGTCGACCCGGTGACCGGGCGGCGGCTGGTGCTGGGCAACGCCGAGGTGCGGATCTCCTACGTGGCGGCCGGGGAGACCTCACCGCTGTACCGCAACGCGGCCGGCGACGAATGCGTCTACGTCGAGGCCGGCGCGGGCACCGTGCAGACGGTGTTCGGCACGCTGCCGGTGCGGGCGGGCGACTATGTGATCCTGCCCCGGTCGACGACGCACCGGTGGATCCCGGCCGGAGACTCCGGAGACTCCGGGCCGGAGCCGCTGCGCTGCTACGTGATCGAGGCGAACTCGCACATCGCGCCGCCGCAGCGGTACCTGTCCCGGTACGGGCAGTTCCTGGAGCATGCGCCGTACTGCGAACGGGACCTGCACGGGCCCAGCGAGCCGGTCCGCGAAACGGGCACCGATGTGGACGTGCTGGTCAAGCACCGGTCCGCGCGCGGGGAGGTCGTCGGCACCCGGTACGTGTACGCGACCCACCCGTTCGATGTGGTCGGCTGGGACGGCTGCCTGTACCCGTACACGTTCAACGTCGCGGACTTCGAGCCGATCACCGGACGGGTGCACCAGCCGCCGCCCGTGCATCAGGTGTTCGAGGGCGGCGGCTTCGTGGTCTGCAACTTCGTGCCGCGCAAGGTCGACTACCACCCGCTGTCGGTGCCGGTCCCCTACTACCACTCCAACGTGGACTCCGACGAGGTGATGTTCTACTGCGGCGGGGATTACGAGGCCCGCAAGGGATCGGGGATCGGGCCGGGCTCGGTCAGCCTGCATCCGGGCGGGCACAGCCACGGCCCGCAGCCGGGTGCGGTGGAGCGCAGCCTGGGCGCGGAGTTCTTCGACGAACTCGCGGTCATGGTCGACACGTTCCGCCCGCTGGAACTCGGCGAGGGCGGCTCGGCGGCGGACGACGGCGGCTACGCCTGGACGTGGGCCGGCCAGCGGTAGCGCCGCGCGGGCCATCATCTGTAGGGCCGCGCCGAGCCGGAGCGGCGCCTGGCGGTAGGGCGCCTGGCGGTAGGGGCGCCGGTTCGGGCAGCGCTTCCCGCGCCAGATGAGGAAACGCTGCCCGCATCGTCGATGCCGCCCCGGGGCGCCGGGGTTCAGGCCACCGTGTCCCGCTCCTGCCCGGACGACAGGACGTGGGTGAGCGGCGGCCGCTCGAGCTGCTCATTCAGGTGCTCGTCCAGCCGGAGGCCGTTCTCGGTGGCCACGGCGTGCAGGTACATGTCCGCCCGGGGCAGCGCCAGCATGTCCTGCGGGTTGTGCGGGAGCTCCCGTTCGGCTACGTCGACCCGGCGGCCCAGCGCGCGCAGCACCGCCGAGCTCATCAGGGTCAGATCCCACAGCTGCTGGTGCCGGTTCTGCCGGTACTCCAGGTCGACCTGCGCCATGGCGGACAGGCCCGCCTCGAGAAGCACGTCGATCATCATCGCGATCTCGACCCCGTATCCCGTCACGAACGGGATGTTGCACAGCAGCTCGCGGTACGCGGCGAACTCGCCCGCCAGCGGCTGCACGAAGCCGACCAGCTCCGGGTAGTACAGGTTCAGCAGGGGCTTCGCCATCAGCTCGGTGACCCGGCCGCCGCCGTCAGCCACCGACTGCACGCCCGAGGTGAACGGGCGCCGGTAGGCCGCCTTGGCGAACTGGATCGCCGGGTCCGTGAGCAGCGGCCCGAGCGTGCCGTAGACGAAATGTTCCTGAAAGTCGGTCGAGTCGGCGTCGGCGAACATGACGATGTCGCCGCGGGCCACTGACAGACTGCGCCACATGGCGTCGCCCTTGCCGTGCGCTCCACCGTATTCGGGCAGAAGCTCGTTTTCCGAGTACACCTCCGCGCCACGGGCGCGGGCGATCTCGGCCGTGCCGTCGGCCGAGTCGGCGTCGACGACCACGACCTGCGCGATCAGCCCGGATCGTTCGTTCAGCCGGGCGACGGTATCCAGGATGGGGCCGATGGTGCCCGCCACATTGCGGGTGGGCAGGACCAGTGTCGTGGTGAGCGGGTGCCTCGTCCCGCCGCTGGCAAGATTCTGGAAGTCACGGAAGTGAAATGAGCGCTGCTCAAACCATTCCCATACAGTAATGTCCATGTACGACTTTCGTTCAGGCCCGCGGAGAGGATAATTCCAGCGGGGATGCGGAAATGACCTGACCTATTTAGTTCGTCGTACGCGCTGCTGGCACGCTGCCGGAGCGGATAGCAGAGCCTATGCACTACCTATTGACGGTAGGTCACGGAATGTTTCAAACAAGTAAACAGAAGCCGTGAATTAGCTGAGTACGCCGCGTTCAGCGCGCACCGCGAACAAATTCCAGGGCTTCGCGGGCCAGCGGGCGCCATGGCAGCGAGGCTTCCGGGTCCAGGCTGAGCCATTCCTTCATGGGAGTGCCTTTGTTGGCGTCGAAGCGGATCCCGTGCCCGGCGGCGACGAGGGCGTCGACACGCGGCTGGGGCAGCTTGAGCACCAGGCGACCGCGGACCAGCATGGCGAAAATCCGGTTCTCCACGCGGAGGGCGCTGCGGCCGAAACCGCGGCCGCCCTGCGGCGGCAGCACTCCCGGGATGCCGAGCAGCTCGTCGATCAGCTCCTCGAACCGCTGCTCCGGCCGCCCCCCGGTCGTCTCGTACACGACGCCATTCTGCCCGCCGCCACTGACAAAACCCTGTCGTTCCGCCCGCGCCCTTATGGCCGGGCTTATGGTCGCGCTCGATCACAGCTGGGGGAAGGGCTGAGTCGACTGCCGCTCGGACAGCAGGGCGGGCGGGCCAATGATCTTGTTGTCCGGGGACCCGATCAGCTTGGTGTTTTTGCCCGGGTAGTCGAACCGGGCCAGGACGTGCCGCATCGCCTCGAGCCGGGCCCGCTTCTTGTCGTTGCTCTTGACCACCGTCCACGGTGCGTCGGGGGTGTCGGTGTAGAAGAACATGGCCTCCTTGGCCTCGGTGTAGTCGTCCCACTTGTCGAGGGACTGGATGTCCATCGGGCTGAGCTTCCACTGCCGGACCGGGTCGATCTGGCGGATGATGAACCTGGTCAGCTGCTCGCTCTGGGACACCGAGAACCAGAACTTGATCAGGTTGATGCCCGACCGGACGATCATGCGTTCCACGTCCGGCGCCTCGCGCATGAACTCCAGGTACTCGGCCGGGGTGCAGAAGCCCATCACGCGCTCGACGCCGGCCCGGTTGTACCAGGAGCGGTCGAACATGACCATCTCACCGGCGGCCGGCAGGTGCGGGATGTAGCGCTGGAAGTACCACTGGGTCCGCTCCCGCTCGCTCGGCTTTTCCAGCGCGACCACAGGCGCGCCGCGCGGGTTGAGGTGCTCCTGGAAGCGCTTGATCGTGCCGCCCTTGCCGGCTGCGTCACGCCCCTCGAAGACGATGACCAGCTTCTCGCCCGTGTCCTTGATCGAGTTCTGCATCTTGACCAGCTCGATCTGGAGCAGCCGCTTGATGTGCTCGTACTCGTGCCGGGGCGGCCGCTCGTCGTACGGGTAGTCCTCCCGCCACGTCTCCACGGGCTGGCCGTCCGGGTAGATCAGCACGGGGTCGTCATCATCGTTGTCGTCCACCGTCATGCGCGCGAAGAGGGCGAGGTCGTCCGGGTCCTTCGACCACGGCGAGGGCAGAGCGCGCGGCCCGGGAATGGCGTGGCTAGTCATCTCCATAGCTCAGCACATTAAGGCCGCTGGGCCGAATAGGTGAACGGGTAGTTTTACCTGTTGTTTCACCAGCTGACCGCGAGGTGGGCTGACCGCGAGGTGAGCTGACCGCGAGGTGAGCTGACCGCGGGGTGGGCTGACCGCGGGGTGAGCTGACCGCGAGGTGGGCTGACCGCGAGGTGGGCTGACCACGGCGGGGCTGACCGCGGGCGGGTACTGATGCCGCCCGGGGACCGGTCGATAGACTCGGCGGGCAGGCTGCTGCCGGAGGAGGCGTTCGGTTGACCGACTATGACGTGGTGGTCATTGGGGCCGGCCCCGTCGGGGAGAATGTGGCCGACCGCGCCGTCCGGGGTGGCCTGACCGCCGTGATCGTCGAGTCCGAGCTGGTTGGCGGCGAGTGCTCGTACTGGGCCTGCATGCCGAGCAAGGCGCTGCTGCGCCCGGTGGCCGCGGTGAGCGAGGCCACGCACCTGGAGGGGGTCCACGGCGCGCAGCTCGACCCGCCGGGCGTACTCGACCGGCGGGACTCCTTCGCTTCGCACTGGAACGACGACGGGCAGGTCAAGTGGCTTAACGGGGCCCACATCGGGCTGGTCCGCGGCCGGGGCCGGCTCACCGGGCCCAAGACGGTGTCGGTCAGCCCCGCCGATGGGCCCCCGCTGGAGCTGCGGGCCCGCCAGGCCGTCGTCATCGCCACCGGGACCCGGGCCGCCGTCCCACCGATCCCGGGGCTGGCCGAAGCCCGGCCGTGGACGAGCCGCGAGGCGACCAGCGCGCACGAGGTGCCCCGGCGGCTGGCCATCATCGGCGGCGGGGTGGTGGGCAGTGAGCTGGGCTGTGCCTGGCAGTCGCTCGGTGCGCAGGTCACGCTGGCGGTCCGCGAGGAGCGCCTGCTGGACCGGATGGAGGACTTCGCCGGCACGATGGTCGCGGCCGGCCTGGCCGCCCTGGGCGCCGACGTCCGGTGCGGGGTCGATGTCGTGGCGGTGGCGCGCCCGCGGCCGGGCGGCCCGGTCACGCTGACCCTGGATGACCAGACGACGGTCGAAGCGGATGAGGTGCTGACCGCCACCGGCCGGGAGCCGCACACCGACGACCTCGGCCTGGAGACCGTCGGCCTGAAGCCGGGCGCGTGGCTCGACGTGGACGGCGTCTGCCAGGTCACCAGCATCGACGGCGGCTGGCTGTACGCCGCGGGCGACGTCAACCACATCTCGCTGCTGACCCACATGGGCAAATACCAGGCGCGGATCTGCGGGGACGCGATCGCCGCCCGGGCTCGCGGCCGCACGCCGGCCAGCACGGCCTGGGCCGACCAGTCGGCTGTGCCCCAGGTGATCTTCACCACGCCGGAAGTGGCCTGGGTGGGCCTGACGTCGGCCGAGGCCGCCGGGGCGGGCCGCAGCATCCGGGTCGTGGACTATGAGCTGGGCGCGGTAGCGGGCGCGAAGCTGTTTGAGGACGGTTACAGCGGCAAGGCGCGGATGGTGGTCGACGAGGACCGCAAGACCATGATCGGGGCGACGCTGGCCGGGCCGGGCGTCGGCGAGATGATCCACGCGGCCACCGTTGCCGTGGCCGGGCAGGTCCCGCTGCATCTTCTCTGGCACGCGGTGCCGTCATATCCGACCATGAGTGAGGTATGGCTGCGCCTGCTCGAAACGTACGGGCTGTGACGGTACCTCCCGCCGCGGCCGCGGACCGGGGGGCAGCCGTCGCCCACGAGCGAAAGGCGCGCTGATGCATTCGGTGGGACTTGTGCTGCACCCGCAGCGGGATTCCGCGGAAGCCGTACAGGCCGTCCTCGGCTGGGCCAGTAAGCGCGGCATCTCCGTCTACGGCATCGCCAACGAGATCGTCCGGCTGAACTGCGCGGCCCTGCCGGTCTCCGACCGGGAACTCGGCCGGCGGGCGGACCTGATCGTCAGCCTGGGCGGAGACGGGACGATGCTGCGGGCCATGCGGCTGGCCGACGGCCAGCGGGCCACGGTGCTCGGCGTCAACCTGGGCAAGCTCGGGTTCCTGGCTGAGGTCGACGTGCCGGACCTGCCGGACGCCCTGTCGGCCATTGACGATCAGGAGTTCACGATCGAGCCGCGACTGGCGATCGACGCCACATTCGGCGGGCAGACCGTCAGCGCCTTCAACGACGTGGCCGTGGTCCGCGTCCCGGGGAATCCGTCGGCCGTAGTCGCGGTCAACGTCAGCGGCCAGCCGTTCGTCAGCTACGCCGCCGACGCCGTGATCGTCGCGACCCCGACCGGCTCGACCGCCTACAGCTTCTCCGCGGGGGGCCCGATCGTGCAGCCGGCCGTCGAGGCCCTGCTGGTGACGCCCGCCGCCCCGCACTCGGCCTACAACCGGGGCTTCGTGCTGTCCGTCGACGAATCGGTGGAGCTGGACATGCTGCCGACCAGCGGCCGCCTGGCGATCGAGGTCGACGGCCTGGTCGAGGGGTACAGCGAGCCCGGCGACCGGGTGACGATGCGGGCCCGGCCACACGCCGCGCGGGTCATCCGGCTCGGCCACACCACGTTCTACCAGCGCGCCCGGCGCAAGCTCCGGCTGACCGACTCGGCCGAGATCCCGCTGACCTTTGTTGACGGCGAGATCGACGGTATCGCGAAGCTGACCAACCCGCTGACACACCGGGACGGTGCGGGCACGCCGCAGCTCAACCCGCCGTCGGCGTAGCCTACGCAGGCCGGACTCGCCGGCTGCCTCCGGCCGCACTAGGGTGACGATCGGCACGATCAAAAACGCGGCAGGAGGCGGCATGCAGGACCAGACGGTGACCGTGATCGGCGAGGCTCTCATCGATCTGGTTCCGGGTGACTCGCCGCTGGAATTCACCGCCACCCCGGGCGGCAGCCCGTACAACGTGGCCATCGGCCTGGCCCGGCTCGGGCAGGACACGACCCTGATGGCCCGTCTGGCCGATAACGCGTTCGGCCGCATCCTGCGCGGCCGGGCCGTAGCCGAAGGCATCGACCTGTCTGCGTCGGCGCAGGCCGAGGAGCCGACCACGCTGGCTGTCGTATCCCTCGACACCGAGGGTCAGGCCGCTTACGACTTCTACTTCGACGGCACCGCCGACTGGCAGTGGACCGCGGAAGAGACCAGGCACGCGCCGGCCAGCACCACGGTGCTCCACTTCGGGTCCATCGCCTCCTGGACCTCGCCCGGGGCGGCCCACGTGATCGAGCTCGCGCGGCGGATGCGGGCCCGTGGTGACGTGCTGGTCAGCTACGACCCGAACATCCGGCCCAGCCTGCTGGCGGACCGCGAGCACGCCCGGCGGATGGTCGAGCGCGGCATCCGGAACGCGCATGTGGCCAAGGCCAGCGCGGAGGACCTCGGCTGGCTGTATCCCGGCCAGCCGTGGGAGGAAGTGGCCCAGCACTGGCTGCAGCTAGGGGCGGTCCTCGTCCTGATCACCGCCGGGGCCAACGGCGCGCACGCCTTCACCGCCACCGGGCCCCCGCTCTACCGCCCCGCGCCGGAAGTCAAGGTGGCCGACACCGTGGGGGCCGGCGACTCGTTCACGGCCGGCCTGCTGGCCTCGCTGATCCGGCGGCAGTGGCAGGCACCGGAGCGGCTGGCCCAGTGCACGGCGGAGGAGCTGTCGGCCGTGCTGGACGACGCGATCACGGTCTCGGCGATTACGTGCGAGCGGACCGGCGCCAGCCCGCCGACGCTGGCCGAGCTGGCGGACTGGCGCCGACGGCCTGGGCGGACGGTAGGCCGGCGGGCCAGGCCTGAGCCCCCGGGGGGAGATGGCTGCCTGGGCGCCGTGCAGGGCACCCCGCCAGCGGGTATCGAGGAACTAACTGGACGAACGGTTGGCGCTGGGCGACGCGGGACCCTGCGCCACCTCGGCGGCGCTCTGCTGCGCCCCAGGGTGGCCGGCCTGCGCGGCGGCCTCCCGTTCGGTCTCGGCGTTGATCTCGCCGCCGAGCAGGATCGCGAGGCCCGCCAGGTAGAGCCAGAGCATGAGCAGCACGACCCCGGCCAGCGCGCCGTAGGTCTTGGCGTAGGAGGCGTTCCCCAGCTTCGCCACGTAGAAGGACAGCCCCAGCGAGGCGGCCAGGAAGATGATCGTGCCAATGACCCCGCCCGGGCTCACCCACTGCCACTTCGGCGTCTCCCGGTTAGGGCCAAAGTAGTAGTAGCAGGAGAACAGCAGCGAGACCAGGATCACCGTGATCCCCCAGCGCACGACGTTCCAGACCACCAGGAACGCGGTGCCGTGCACCGGCATGTGCGACTCGATCCCGGTCCCTATCGGGCCACCTTCGACGATGAAGACCGACGCGATCCCGCCGAACACCACGGTGCACAGGATGAGGATCAGCGCCTTGAGCCGCTTCTTGAGGAACTTCGCGTTCATGGGCACTTCGTAGGCGACGTCGAGCGCGGTTTCCAGGGCTGCCATGCCGCCGGAGGCGCTCCACACGGCCACGACGATGCCGACGATCACCGTAGCCAGGGAACCGGTTTTGTGGTTTTGCGCGGACTTGACCGCCTCGGTGAAGACCCCCGCGGCGCTGCCGGGCAGGGCCTTACTGAGGCCGTTGACCAGATGGTCCACCTGGCTGGTGTCCAGGTTGACCAGGCTCACGAACCCCAGCAGCGCAATGAGGGCCGGAAACAGGGCCAGGAACCAGTGGTAGGCCAGGCTGCCCGCGGCCATCGAGCAGCGGTCCCTGGAATACTTCTTGACCGCCCGCTGGAAGGTATTCCGCCAGCCGGTCTTACCGATCTCCAGCGGGTTGTCCGGCCCGCCGTCCAGGTCCCGGACCGGCGGAATAACCTCCCCCGACTGGGTCTGCTCCGGTGGCGCCTCAGTTGGCTGCGATGCAGCCGTCTCGTTGGCTGAATCCGATGGCTTCGGGGCAGCCGGCCCGTCATCTGTCCGCTCCTGCGCCTGCGGCGGCGACGTGGCTCGTCTCAGCAGCCTCAAGGCCCCTCCTCGGTCTCTTCGGCGTAGCCAGCCTGCGGCTGCCTACTGGTTGCGCCTACCCCGGCCACCGTGCGGCCTAACTACCTGGGCCAGCCGAGGTTGGGGACTTTCCCGGCAGGCGCCAGGGCGCTTAGTACGCTGCGGCGTATGGCGTTCAGGTTCTGGCGGAGGCGACGCGAGGGAGCGGAAACCGCCCATCGTCATCCAGACGACCACTCGCACGGTCACGAGCATACGCACCGCCACAACGGTCACGCGGGACCACTAGCCGAGGAGGCCGGGATCTCACGGACCAGCCAGGCGGTCGCGCTGACCCGGGCCCGGATGGAACGGCCGCACAGCCCCGACGGCGACTCAAACGCTCAGGCCAGGCTCTGCGAAGGCATGCGGCCCACTCCCGGCACCCGGCTGCGGCCCATGCTGACCGCGCGCACCATGTTCTTCGATGGCGCCGTGCTGACCGCCATTGCGGGCGGCGTCCGGCAGATCGTGGTCTGCGGCGCCGGGTACGACGACCGGGCGCTGCGGTTCCGCACCCCCCGTGTCCGGTTCTTCGAGCTGGATCAGGGTCCCACGCAGGAGGACAAGGCGCGGCGACTGCAGGCCCTGAACACCGATCTGTCCGGGCTTACGCTGGCCACGGCGGACTTCCGGCATGATGACGTGGCGGCGGTGCTGGCCGGGCACGGGCACGATGCCGGCCAGCCCACCCTCTTCCTCTGCGAGGGTGTGCTCATCTACCTCGATCCGGACACGGCTGCGAGCTTCCTGTCCCAGCTCGCAGCCGTGTCCGGGCCGGGCAACAGGCTGGCCGCGAGCCTTGCGGTGCACGAGGAAGGACTGCCCACCGAGCGCGTCGTCGCGGCGGCCAACGCGCGCCGCCGCGCGGGCGAGACCGAACCGTGGCGGACCATTCTCCCCCAGCGCGCCCATCTCACCCTGCTGCAGCGCGCCGGCTGGCACGCGGAGCGCACCTTCGACGCCGCCGACCTGGAGGAAACCGCGATGCCCGGCCGCACTCTCCTGGTCAGGGCCGATCTGGGCTAGCTGGCGGGCTGGGCCGCAGTGGTAACCAAGCACCGGCCCGAGGGCATGATCCAGGTCATGACACACCAGGCTCGGTCTGCTTCACGGCCCGCTGGGCTGAGCGCGGTAGGTAGGGTGCGCCGAGAAAGGATGCGTGACTCTAAGTGATCAAAGGATCACAGAATGATAAGGTTACGTCCAGGCAGGCGCGGGCTGCGTCCAAGGGAGCTGCCGCACAGATCATGCCGTTCAACACGGGGTGGCTGTTCGGCCCGGCCGCTGCGGGCAGCACGCAGCCGGGCTTCGACGACTCGCAGTTGCAGACCGTGACGCTCCCGCATACCGTGACGCCGCTGTCCTGGCGGAACTGGGACCCGGACAGCTGGCAGCAGGCCTGGGTCTACCGCAAACATTTCGGCACCCCGGCCCAGGCCAGCGGAATGCGGGTCTTCCTCGCTGTCGCGGCCGCGATGACCAGCTTCACCCCCGTGCTCAACGGGCAGGTTCTGGCCGGCCACGTCGGCGGTTACCTGCCGTTCAGCGCCGAAATCACGGACCAGTTGTCCGCCAGCGGCAACGTGCTGGCGATCTCTCTGGATTCGCACTTCAACTTCGACGTGCCGCCGGATCGTCCCGCGCCGTACGACCCCCGTTCGATCGACTACTGGGAGCCCGGCGGACTTTACCGGGACGTGCAGCTGCGGGTGGTGCCGCAGGCCTACATCTTCGACGTGTTCGCCAAGCCCGTGAACGTGCTCAGCGCCGACCAGCGGCAGGTTCAGGTGCAGTGCACCGTGGACGCGGCGGCCGTACCCAGCGGCGCCGTGACCATCACCGCCGAACTGCTGGACGGCACTGCCGTGATCTCCTCCGCTTCGGCCCCGGCGACGATCAGCCAGACCGGGCAGGTCACGGTGACCGTCACGCTGTCTGACCTGGCCGGCGTCACGCTGTGGGACATCGATAACCCGAAGCTGTACACGGTGCGGGCCACGCTGCAAGTCGACGGCACGCCGCTGCATGACTGCCAGGTGCGGACCGGCTTCCGCGAAGCCAGCTTCACGCCGGACGGGTTCTACCTCAACGGGAACCGGCTCAAGCTGTTCGGCCTCGACCGCCATCAGTTCTTCCCGTTCGCCGGGGGCGCCATGTCGGCGCGGGTGCAGCGCCGGGACGTCGAGATCATGGTGCAGGAGCTGAACTGCAACTTGGTGCGCTGCTCGCACTACCCGCAGTCCGAGGCTTTCTATGACGCAGCCGACGAGCTGGGGCTGATGGTGTGGGAGGAGATCCCGGGCTGGGGCTACTTCGGGGATGCCGCGTGGCAGCAGGCAGCGCAGGCGGACGTGCACGACATGATCGTCCGGGGCCGCAACCATCCGTCGGTCATCGTGTGGGGCGCGATGCCGAACGAGGCCGGCGAGCACGTCACGGAGTACACCGTGTACAACGAGCTCGCGCACTCCCTCGACGACTCCAGGCCCACCGGGGGCGACGGCTATCCCACCGACGCCAGCTTCGTGTTCGACGTGTTCAGCAACCATGACTACAGCAGTCACACGGGCCCCGACGGCTTGCGCGAGGCCACGCTGGCACCCCCAACCGATGCGGCAGCCAAGCCGTACCTGATCTGCGAGGCCATCGGCACGTTGTCCGGGCCGGCCCTCGCCTACCGCCGGATAAGCCCGCAGCAGCTGCAGCAGGGGCTGGCCACCGCGCACGCCCAGGTGCAGAACATCTCGTTCTCCGACGACAGGTACTGCGGCCTGGTCGCCTGGGCCGGGTTCGACTACGAATCCGACGCCACCGGCAACTGCTTCGGCGGAGTGAAGTACGTCGGCGTGGTCGACCTGTTCCGCATCCCCAAGCCGGGGGCCGCGATCTATCAGGCTCAGGTGGACCCGAAGGTCCGGCCGGTGATCCAGCCCGCCTTCTACTGGGAATTCGGGCCCGATTACCCGATCACGATCTTGCCGTCGGCGATGATCTGCTCCAACCTTGAGCAGCTGGAGGTCTACGTGGGCGGCGCCCACTACGCCACCGTGACCCCCGACACCGACAGCTACGGGGGCCTGCCCTATCCGCCGTCCTTCGCCGACTTCTCCGGCATCGACGGCGCATCCCTCCCCGAGCTGCGGATCGACGGTTATCTAGGCAGCGAGCAGGTCGCGACCCGCACGTTTTCCGCCGACACTTCCCGCGACCGGCTGGCGGTCGCGGCGGACGATACCGAGCTGACCGCAGACGGCGGCGACGAGACCCGGGTGGAGTTCCGTGCGGTAGACGCCTACGGCAACGCCCGGCCGTACGTGACCGGCGAGGTTCAGCTGTCGGTCACCGGCCCCGGCGTGCTCATCGGCGACAACCCGTTCGCCTTCGGCGACGCCGGCGCCGCCGGCGCGGTCTGGATCAGGACGCTGCCCAACTCTCCCGGCACGGTCACGGTCCGGGCGGCGCACCCCACGCTCGGATCGGCGACGGCCACGATCAACGTCGTCGCGCCCGCCGGCGCCGGCGAGCCGGTGCCCTCCGGCGCGCTGACGGCGCTGGTCAGCCCGGACGTGACCACCCCGGGCAGCACCGTCACGCTGACGGCCTCGCTGACCAACAACGGCCTGCCGGCCCTGACGCGGGCCGCGCTGGCCACGCAGCTGCCAGCTGGGTGGACGGCCACCGCCACGTCGGCCGCGACCTTCACGAACATCGGCAGCGGCCAGTCGGTCCAGGCCAGCTGGCGGGTGACCGTGCCGGGCGGCGCCGACCCGCAGACCGCCGCCCTCACCGTGCAGTCCGCCTACACCGCCGGCGCCCAGCGTGGCGTCACCAACGCCAGCGCCGACGTGTTCGTGCCGTATCCCTCGCTGGCCGCGGCGTTCACCAACACCGGCATTACCGCGGACAGCAGCCCGGCCGCCGGTGACCTCGACGGCGGCGGTGACAGCTACTCCGCCACAGCGCTCGCCGCGGCGGGCCTGGCCCGGGGCGCCAAAGTGAAGACACCCGACGGGCTGGAGTACACCTGGCCGGACGTGGCGCCCGGCCGGCCAGACAACGCGCTCGGCTCCGGGCAGACGGTACTCGTGGACGCCGAGCCCGGCGCTACCGCGCTGGGACTGCTGGCCGTCTGCACCGAAGGGGGCGGCTACGGGACGGTCATCGTCCGTTACGCCGACGGCTCAGCCGACTTCCAGCTGGTGTACATCAACAGCTGGACCGGCGGCCCGGCCGCCAGCGGGCCGGACCAGGGCTTCAGCGCGGCCGCCGCCACGACCTACTACAACACGGCCAGCCGGAAACAACAGCAAACCACGGCCTACGTCTACGCGGCCACGGTCCCGCTCGACCCAGGCAAAACGGTCGCCGCCGTCACTCTCCCGAACCGCTCCAACACGGCCCACCCCGCCGTGAACGCCGCGCACATCTTCGCGCTGACCACCGGGACCCCGGTGGAGTACCCATCGCTGGCGGCGGCGTTCAACAACACCGGCACCAGCGACGACTCCGATGCGGCGGCCGCGGACTTCGACGGCGCGGGCTACAGCTACTCCCAGCAGGCGCTCGCCGCCGCCCGGCTCGCCCCGGGAGCGGCGGTTGCCCACAATGGCCTGAGCTTCACCTGGCCAAACGTTCCGGCGGGAAAGCCCGACAACGTGATAGCGATGGGGCAGACCATCCGGATGTCCGGCACCGGCACCCGGCTGGGCTTCCTCGGCGCCAGCAGCCCATCCAACGCACTGGGCACCGGCATCGTGCACTATGCCGACGGGACAGCCAGCGACTACACGTTCACTCTGGACAACTACTTCGCCGCGCCCGGTCCCGAGAACGACGCGATCGCCACCCTGTCCTACGTCAACGACGCAAACCGCGCGGGCAACGGCGGCGTGGTCGGCCGAAGCCACCACACCGTCTATGTCTTCTACGCCAGCGTGCCGATCATCCCCGGCCGGGAGGTCACGGCGGTGACGCTGCCGCCAAACGGCGCGAACCCGCCCACCGGCCGGCGCCGGGGGATGCACATCTTCGCGCTCGCCGTCGGATGAACCCGGCGCCGTGCCGGACGAGGCGCCCACGAAGCAGAAACCTAGAGGGCGCGCCCGACAATCTCACATCTGGGCTTTCGCCGGGCCCTGGAAGGCGTTGCTCACCGCGTCTACCAGGCGGTGATCAGGCGGTCCTCGGTGACCACCGCGGTGACGAGCTCGGCCGGGGTGACGTCGAACGCGTAGTTCAGGACGGGGGTGTCCGGCGGGGCGACCGGGACGCCCCGCACGTGCGTGACCTCGTCGGCGGCGCGCTGTTCCACGGTGATCCGCGCGGCGTCGGGGGTGCCCGGATCGATGGTCGACTCGGGCACCACGACCAGGAACGGAACCCGGGCATACCGGGCGGCCAGCGCGAGGCTGTAGGTGCCGATCTTGTTGGCCACATCGCCGTTGGCCGCGATCCGGTCCGCTCCGACCACGACCGCGTCGACCAGTCCCTGGCTGATCAGGAACGGGCCGGCCGCGTCGGGGATGAGGTAGTGCTCGATGCCGAGCTGGCCGAGCTCCCAGCAGGTGAGCCGCGAGCCCTGCAGCAGCGGGCGGGTCTCGTCCACCACGACGTGCTGGACTGCGCGCTCGTTGTTCAGCGCGCGGATGGCGCCCAGCGCCGTACCCCAGCCCAGGCAGGCCAGGCTCCCAGTGTTGCAGTGAGTCTCGATCCGCAGCGGCCTGGGCCCGCAGGTGTCCCGCAGGTAGCGGGCCCCCCGTTCGCTCATCCGGTGGGTCGCGGTGACGGTCGCGGCCAGCGTGGCCAGCGCCGCGGCTTCCACGGCGGCGGGCCCGTCCGGGATCACGGCCGCGGTGGCCTCGGT
>Ga0302235_10000612_pt1 | contig 27856 bp, 16 predicted proteins | sample II_Palsa_N3_3_FD_193577 | JGI IMG/M metagenome (GOLD analysis project Ga0302235, IMG submission 193577) | Peat permafrost microbial communities from Stordalen Mire near Abisko, Sweden - II_Palsa_N3_3 | ecosystem: Environmental > Terrestrial > Soil > Palsa > Peat permafrost | place: Sweden...
GACCGGCGGCGAAGCTCACACCCGCGACCTGCTCGATGCCGTGCTGGAAGAAGCCGGCCGACTCAGCGAACAGCTGCTGGCGCCGACCAATGGCCCCGGTGACGAGGAAGGCTGCCACTACGACAAGGCCAGCCAGACGGTGACCACGCCGAAGGGCTTCAAGGATGTATTCCGCCAGTTCGCCGAAGGCGGCTGGACCGGTCTGACCAACCCCGAGAAATACAGCGGCCAGGCGCTTCCTGGCGTGCTGGGCACCGCGACCACCGAGATCTTTCAATCGGGCAACCTGGCGTGGAGCCTGTATCCGCTGTTGTCCGAGGGCGCCACGCATGCGCTGGAAATCCACGGTGAGGAGTGGCAACGCGAGCGCTTCATGAAACCGATCATCGAAGGCCGCTGGACCGGCACCATGTGCCTGACCGAGCCGCAGGCGGGTTCCGATCTGGGCCTGCTGAAGACGCGCGCCGAACCCGCTGAAAACAACGCCTACAAGATCACCGGCACCAAGATCTTCATCAGCGCCGGCGAACACGACCTCACCGAGAACATCGTGCACCTGGTGCTGGCGCGCCTGCCCGACGCACCCGCCGGCAGCCGCGGCATCTCGTTGTTCATCGTGCCGAAGTTCAAGGTCAACGAAGATGGATCACTGGGCGCGCGCAACACCGTCGCCGCCGGTGCGATCGAGCACAAGATGGGCATTCGTGGTTCGGCCACCTGCGTGATGAACTTCGACGGCGCCGAAGGCTTCCTGCTCGGCCAGCCGAACAAGGGCCTGGCCGCCATGTTCACCATGATGAATGCGGCACGCCTGTCGGTCGGCGTCCAGGGTCTGGCACTGGCCGAGCGCGCGCTGCAGAACAGCCTCAACTACGCGCGCGAACGGCTGCAGTCGCGCTCGCTGTCCGGCGCAAAGTTCCCGGACAAGGCCGCCGACAACCTGCTGGTGCAACCGGACGTGCGGCGCATGCTGCTGACCCAGCGCGCGTTCGTCGAAGGCTCGCGCGCGCTGGTGCTGTATGCCGCACTGCAGACCGATATCGAATCGCGTGCCAGCGATGAAGGCGCACGCAAGAAAGCCGGCGAGCTGGTCGCATTCCTGATTCCGATCGCCAAGGGCGTCGTCACCGAGCTGGCGCAGGAATGCACCAAGGAGGCGCTGCAGATCTATGGCGGCCACGGCTACATCGCCGAGAACGGCGTCGAGCAGTTTGTCCGCGACGCCCGCATCATCACGCTGTACGAAGGCACCACCGGCATCCAGGCCGCCGATCTGCTGGGCCGCAAAATCCTCCAGCTGCAAGGCGTGGGCTTCAAGCACTTCCTGGAGGAAATCAGCGCGTTCTGCCAGCAGCACAGCGCTGACGCAGCACTGCGCACGTTGATCGGCCCGCTCGCGATCGCCACGAAACAGTGGGGCGACCTCACCCTGCAACTCGCCCAGCGCGTGCAGGCCAACCCGGAGGAACTTGGCGCCGCCGCTACCGACTACCTCTACTACTCCGGCTACGTCACCCTCGCCTACCTGTGGGCCCGCAGCGTCGCCGCCGCCGAAGCCAGCACGCAATCCGCCGCGTTCAAGCAAGCCAAGCGCGACACCGCCAGCTTCTACTTCGCGCGCATTCTGCCGCGCACGCTGATGCACAAGGCCGCCCTCGAGGCAGGTGTCGAGACATTGCCTGGAATCGCCTGACCCTCACCGGCCCAGCGAGTCACCTGACCAGCTGACAGCAAAAAGCCCGGGCTCGCCCGGGCTTTTTCTTGCCTGCATCACTGGCCGGATCTCAACTGACGGCGGCGTTCAACAGAAAGCGGCCGCCCATCGGCGGTGGTCAGGGAGATGTGCCGAAGTTGGTCATCTATGGCTCAAGAGCGACATTATCCCCCTGTCGCCACTAGCACCTCACTGCCAGAACGGGTCCTCAGAGGCACCATCGCTGATCCGCAGATACTGCTTGATCAGTTCTTCATGGACTTCGGCGACCATCAGCAGCTCTTGCGCCATGGCCTCCTGCGCAGCGGCCACAGCCGACTGGCGTGGAGCCGCCGGCGGTGCTTTCGCCATCTGCCGCTCCGGCACGTCGATCTTGACCCAATCGGACTCAAGCAGATGGGAGATATCGTAGGCATCGTCATTCATGCCTGAAGCTAAGCAACATGCTTGCCAACTCGCTGAGTGACGCGAGGTGACAACGACAGCCCATAGCAAAGAGCGAGCAAAGCTGGCTAAGTATCAGCAAGCTCGAAACGGGTTGAGCGCTTGACTGGATCTGCCTCGACCAGCTTCACCTTGACGTCGGCACCCAGCGACAAAGCTGACGTGCCGGAAACGTTGGCCTCGATCGCGGGGTCCCGCACGATGACAACGCCTTTCCTGGGGTCGTTGGGTGCAACTTCGACGACGGCGCCGGCGAAGGTTTCGCCCACGCGTGGCGCCAGCACTTCGGCTTCGGCGAGATCGAGCACGGCGCGCTGGTACTGACGCGCACGGTGGCCGGAGGCCTGCATCGTGGCGGACAGACTCGGCAGCGCGGCCAGCGCCCAGGCGGGCACCGGTTGCTTCGCGCACAGTGCCACGCAGACTTCACCGGTGTAGCGGTCGACCAGCCGGCGCAGCGGCGCGGTGGCGTGGGTGTATTCCGCGGCCAGCGCCCACTGCATTGGCTGCGCGGGGAGCTCGCCGTCAAACGCCGCGTAGCCGGCGCCGCGCAGCACCGTGGTGCACGCGGTCAGCATCGCGACATGGGCGTCTTTCGATGGGTCGAGCGACCGAATGAAATTGGGGTAGCTTTGTTCGGACGGCCAGACGATATCGAGCGCCTTCGCGGTGATGCGCAGCCGCTGGATGGCCTGCGGCTCGGGCTCGGGCAAGGTGCGCAGCAAGCCGACCTTCGCCTGCACCATCAGCTGCGCTGCGGCCATGCCGGTCAGCAATGAGATCTGTTCGTTCCAGTCCTCCACGGCCAGACGCGCACGAAATGACAGCGTCCAGCGGCCGTCGTCGACGCTGATCTCCTGCTCGGGCAGCGGCAGGCTGATGCCACCGCGCGCCTGCTCGCATTGCTTGCGCCATTCGCCGATTTCGCGCAACACGGCCCACATCGGATCAGCGTTGCCGGCGTCTATACGCCGCTGCACACCGGCGTAGTCGAGCTTGGCGCGGCTGGTGACCCGGGCGCGCCGCACGTCGGTGCTGACGATCCCGCCGCGGCCATCCAGTTCGATCGTCCACAGCAACGCGGGACGCAATTGCCCGGGCAGCAACGAGGCAGCGCCCTCGGACAGCAGCTTGGGATGCAGCGGGATCTTCGCATCGGCGCCGTACAGCGTTTCGCCGCGCCGGTTCGCTTCGAGATCGATCGGATCACCGGCGGTCACGAACGCGGCGACATCGGCAATCGCGTAATACACCCGGTAGCCGCTGTCGGTACGCTCGACGTACATCGCCTGATCCAGATCCATCGACTCCGGTGGATCGATCGTGACCAGCGGGATGTCGGTGCGATCCAGCGCAGGCAACCGTGGCTGGGCGGCGGCCTGTGCCGCCGCGGCTTCGACCTCAGGCGGGAATGCCAGCGGCAGCTTCAGCGCGCTCTGGATATCGCGCATGCCTCGCGTGAGTACCCCGTCGACAGCGGGTTGGACGTGGATGCGGCGGGTGGTCGGCACGGGTGACTCCTGGCATCACGGTCGGCGGTCCGGGGTTCCAGAGCGCCCGGCAGATGGTTGCAATCGTCCGGAATATACACGCGCCGGGCAACCCGGCCGGCCGTACCGGCGTATCCGGTTTCGCGGAACCGGTGCGTGAGGGAACTGAACACGATGGGCGGGACTTCCGCGGCCGGCGTACAAGGTGTAGAAACGGGAACGGTATCCCCACCACCTGTCGACTGCTCATGACTGACACGTCCCTGCTGATTCGTCTGGCCGAAGACGATGACGATTTCATCCTCGCACTGGTACCCCGCTTTGTGGATTTCACCCTGCCGCCCTGGCGACGTCGGCATGAATGCATCGAGGGCATCCGCAACGATCTGCTGCGACATCTGGAGGATCAGCCGGCGAACAGTTACCTGTTCGTGGCCGAGGATGCGGATGGCGATCGGGTTGGCTTCATCCATCTGCAACGCACTGCCGATTTCTTTACCGGACGCAGCAACTGCCACATCTCCGACCTGGCGGTGGTGCCGAAGTACGAAGGCAACGGTGTCGGCAAGGCACTGCTGGCGCACGCGGAGGACTGGGCGCGCGAACATCATTGCCAGCTGGTGACGCTGGCGGTATTCCCCGGCAACGAACGTGCTCGCGCATTGTACGAAGTGAGCGGCTACGCGCCGGATCTGCTGCGGTTGGCGAAGTCGGTGCGGTAGGAGTGGCTTCTACAGATTTGCGCCCGCATGGCGGTGGCGTGCTGTTGGGGTTCGCTTAGGCTCACCCCAACCTAAGGGTTGGCTCGCTCGCGGCGCAGCAGCGCATACACCACAGGCATCACCAGCAGCACCAGTGGCAGCTGCATCAGCATGCCGGAGATGATTGCCACGGCCAGTGGCTGCTGCATCTGCGAGCCCTGGCCCAGGGCAAGCGCCAGCGGCAGCAAAGTGAGAATCGCAGCCAGCGTCGACATCACGATCGGTCGTGTGCGGTGCTGGCCAGCCTCATGCAAGGCATTGTGCAATGGCATGTTTGCAGCGGCGTCTTCAAGTTCGGAGAAATAGAAGATCGCCACCTCGGTGACGATGCCGACGATCATCGTCATGCCCATCAATGCCGAGATATTGAGCTCGATGCCGGTCAACCACAGCCCGACAAATACTGCCGGTATTGCCAGCAGCGGCATCGCCAGGATCGCTATCGCCACGCGGAAACTTTCGTACAGGAACAGCAACAACGCGAACACCAGCGCGATCGCCGCCAGCATCACGACGGTCAGACCGCGAAACGCCTGCTGCTGTTGCTGATACAGGCCGCCAAGCTGGTAGAACATCCCCTTTGGCAACAAACCTGGTTGAGCCAGCGTGCGTTTGACGTCGGCGATCGTGGTACCGAGACTGCGGCCGCGGATGCGTGCGGTGACCGCAACCATGCGCTTGAGATTGTCGCGGGTGATCTCCGGCTGGCCCTGCACTTCTTTCAGCGTGGCAACCCGAGACAGCGGCAGCAGATGGCCATCCGCCGCGCGAATAGGCAGGGCGGCGACCTGCTCCAGTTGCTGATGCATACCCGCTGGCAGACGCACGCGCACGCCGATAACCTTGCTGCCTTGGGGCAGTTGTGCGGCCACTGTGCCGTCAATTGCCGCCGCCACCTGATCGGTGACGCTGACCGGATCGAGCCCTTCGAGCGCCGCCTTGATCGGGTCCACCTGCACAGTCAGCGCGTCGCCCGCCGGGTTGATGCCATTGCGCACGCCGTCTACTCCACGGATCTTGCCGATCGCCTCGGCGACCCGACCGGCGGTGCTATCGAGCTGGTTGGGATCGTCGCTGTACAACTGGATCTCGATCGGTTCCGGCACCGCCACGAGGTCACCGATCAGATCCTCCATCAGCTGCGACAACTCGATATCCAGCCCGGGCACATTCTGCTCGACCTGTGCACGTACCTGCTCCATCACCTGCTCGGTATCGGGGCGTGGGCCCCCTTTCAGGCGCACAAAAAAGTCACCCTGATTCGCTTCCGTGAGGCCACCGCCCAGCTGCAAACCGGTGCGCCGCGAGTAGGTGTCGACGTAGGGATTGGCGCGGATGATGGTCTCGACCTGGCGCAGCAGTCGGTCGGTTTCTTCCAGTGAGGTGCCGGGCCTGGACAGGTAGTCGAGGATGAAACCCCCTTCGTCCATGCTCGGCATGAACCCGGTGCCGACGCGGGTGTAGGCGAACCCACCGACGAGCAGCAGCGGCACCACCAGCAGCAGTACCAGCAACGGTCGCTTCAGCCAACGCTGCAGCAGGCTCTGGTATCCCCGCATCATGCGCCGGGTGAAACGACCCGGTGCATGCGCCATCAGATGGCGCCGATCCAGCAGCCGCTCGGCCAGCAGCGGCACGGCAACCCAGGTCAGCAGGTAGGAGATGATCAGCGCGCTGGCCATGGTCAGCGAGAGCGCCTTGAAGAAGGCACCCGTCACGCCGGACAGGAAAGCCAGCGGCACGAAGATCACCACGGTGGCGGCGCTGGAGCCGGTCAACGGACGGGTGAACTCCCACGCCGCGCGGGCGATCCGCTGATGCACTTCGCCGGTGTGCTGACCAAGCCGACGCATGATGTGTTCAAGCATCACGATGACGTCGTCGATGATCAGCCCGACGGCTGCCGCCATGCCGCCCAGCGTCATCATGTTGAAGCTCATGCCGAGCACGGACAGCAGCAACACGGTGATCGCCAGCACCGCCGGCACCACGATCAGTGCGATCAGGATCACCCGCGTATTGCGCAGGAAAATGAACAGCACCAGCCCGGCCAGCACGATGCCGATCAGGATCGCATCGCGCACGCTGTTGGCGGCGTTCGTCACCAGCTGGGTCTGGTCGTACCAGTTCGCGATGCGCACGCCCGCCGGCATCTGCGGCGCATAATTGGCCAGACGCTGCTTTACCTCGCGGGCGATCTGCACGGTGTTGCCGTCAGGTTGCTGGTAGACCTGCAGCAGCACTGCATCCTGGCCATCTGCATTGACACGGATCCATTGCGGCACGTGATCCAAGCTGACCGCAGCCACGTCGCCCAGCCGCACCACGCCACCGGCATTCGCGCGCAGCACGATATCGCGCAGCGCGGCGACGGTTTTCGGCTGATTGTCGGCCAGCAGCAGAAACAGTTTGTAGTGGTCGGACACGCGGCCCATGGCCTGGATCGTCGCGGCATGAGTGACCGCCACGGTGACTTCGTCCAGGCTGAGGTTCAACGCGCGCAGCCGGCCCGGATCGACATCGGCATGGAACTCGGCCACCTCGCCACCCTGCACGTCGACCCGTGCGACGCCACTGATGCCACTCAGCAACGGGCGCAACTGATACTCCGCCAGGTCGCGCAATGCACTCGGCGACAACGTGTGCGAACGCAAGCTATAGGCCAGCACCGGGAACGTGGTCGGATCCATCCGCCGCGTGCTCAACTGGGTGCCGACAGGCAACTGCGGCAGGATCTGCCCAGCCACCACCTTCACTTCCTGCAACGCCACGCTCATGTCCGCGCCCCAGTCGAACGTGATCGCGATATCGGCGCTGCCGCGACTGGTGGTGGAGCGCACATCACGCACGCCCGGCACGCGGCGGATCGCCTCCTCCATCGGGGTGGTCACCTCGATCGCCATCTGGTCGGCCTGGCGATCGCCCGCATCCAGCATCACCTGCACGCGCGGAAACGCGACGTTCGGAAACAACGCGACGGGCATCGACAGCGCACTGACAATGCCACCGATCGCCAACATCAACGCGAGAAACAGCAGTGAACGGCGATGCCGCTGCATCCACACCGCAATGCTCACTGGGTGGACTCCCGCACGGCATCGCCATCGTTGAGCTCGTAGGCACCGAGCACGATTACCCTGGCTGACGCATCGAGCGGACCTTGCACGCCAACGCTGTCGCCATCCGGGCTGCGCAGCTTCACGTCGACGCGTTTGGCATGGCTGGGCTCAACCTGACCGCTCACCTTCAGGCTCCGCTCAACCTGAAACAGATAGTCGCCATGTTCGTCGTGCAGCACCGCCGCACGCGGCACGGCCCAGGCGCTGAAATCGGCCGTACTGATTCGCGCTCTCAATGTCGCGCCAGCCACCAGCGCCGCGCTGGCATCGGCGGAGAGTTCGACCTGTGCCGGCAGCAGATGAGTCTGGGGGTCGACAGACTGCCCAACCATGCCCAGCGTGCCCACCAGACGCGCTGCCGCGCCGTACACGCTGTACAGCTGCACTGTCATGCCGGGCCGCAGACTGGCCGCATCTTCCGGTTGCAGGCCTAGCTGGACAACCAGCGCATGCGCGGGCGTGAAGCTCAGCAACGGCGCGTTCGCGGCGACCCGCTCGCCCAAGTCGACACTGATTGCGCTGACCACACCATCGGCCGGTGCGATCACGGTCTCCTGTGCGACGTCACCACCCAGTGCACGCTGCGCCTCAAGCGTTGTTTGAGCATCGGCCAATCCTTTGCGCGCGGCCGCCAATTGCGACTGCGTCGCCAGCCGTTGCGCCGCCAATTGCTCAGTTCGCCCAAGCTCGCCGCGGGCCAGCGTCAACGCACTCTGCGCTTGCTGATAAGCGCTGCGCGCGGCGGGATCAGGCGTGATCGTCAATAGCGACTGCCCACGCGTGACGGTCTGCCCCGCCGCCACTTGCACGGCAACTATCTGGCCACCGTGCGCAAAACTGATTGCTCGCGCTCGGTGGGGATCACCCACCACCGTGCCCCATGCTTCCACGGTGTCGTGAAAGGTCTGCTGCATCAGCTCGGCGGTAGTTACCGCAACCTGGCCGGCCGGACCATCCGAATCAGCTGCGTCGGCGTCTCCCGGTGCGGCGTGGCTGCAGCCAGCCAGCCAGCCGATCAGCAACAGCGCGCACAGGCTTTTCATCGGGAAACTTTGCTTTTGGAGAGCAGGATTCATGGTGCGGATGTTTTCGTGGAGGTTGAATGGGCCATCGCCAGATCGGTGTTGCCGAGTAGCGCCTCCAGTGCGATCGCCTGCGTGGCCTGCTGCTGTTGCAGATCGAGCAGGTCGAGATCGACACTCAGTGCGTTGCCACGGATCGACAGATAGGTTGGCCAGTCGAGCAGGCCGGCCTGCCAGGCACGCTCGGCGGCGCGACGAGCCTCATCGAGCTGCCGCGCGTGTGCGGACAACGCACTGCGCTGTTGCTGCATGGTGGCGAGGTCGGCCAGCAGTCGCTGCATATCACTGCGAGTGCTCAGCACGCGCGCCTCATAGTCGTCCTTCAACTGCTGGCGGGTCGCCTGCTCGATCGCGATATTGCCGCGGTTGCGGTCGAATAGCGGCAACGTGATGCCGATGCTGTAACCGTTTGTGTAGACAGGGGTGGTATCGCGCGCAGTGTTGACGCCGATATTGAGCGCTGGAAACTGGGCCAGAACGGCGCCGCGCAGCTTCGCTTCCTGGGACTGATAGCCGGCCTGCAGGGCCAGCAGATCCGGCCTGCGTCGGGGCAGATCGAGCAGCGCCTGCTGCACTTGCGCAGGTGTCGGTGCGACCTGATAAGGCGTGCCCACCAGATCGAGTGGCACCATCGGCGCCAGGCCCAGCAATACATGCAGATCGCCTTCAGCCTGATGCAGCGCGACCGCACTATCGGCCAGTCGCTTGCGCACGTCCCCGCCGGCATTGAGCCCGGCACTGGCGCTCTCATAGGTGAGGTTGCCGTCGTTCAGCGCCATACGGATGTCATGCTCGACGGCCACCAGCGCGGCCTGCTCGACTTCAAGCCGGGCATGCTGCGCGCGCAAGGTCGTTACCTGATCGAACAGCAGCCGTGCCTGCGCCACCGTTTGCCACTCCGCCCACAACAACTCGAGGTTGACCTGGGCGGCCTGACTGCGCGCTGCCGCCTTGCGCGATGAACGCGTCAGCAATGCCGTGATGTCTTCGCTGAGACCAAGATTGAATGCGCTGGTCACATCGTTGGCAGTGCCTTTGGGAAAGTCATTGCTGAAACTCAGTTGAGGATCCGGCAACAGGCCGGCGGCGAATGCCTGCGCGCGGGCAATGCCAAGCTCGTCCCGCTTGAGCTTCAACTGCGGGCTGTTTGCCACCGCCAGCATCGCGACCTCGGTCACGTCAAGCCCATCGGACGGATCGAAGCGATGGTTCACCACGGTCGACACCGGCATGTCCGCGGTCGGTGCGGTGAGTTGCGCCACGCTGGTCGCGCCCGATCCGTTGCCGAGTCGCAGTGGTGCGTACGAGGCGCAACCGGACAGCGCCAATCCGGCGCCGATGACGAGTGTCGCCCACAGGCGAGCGCGACGTGGGCGTCGAAGAACAAAAAGGCATGGCCACGCGGTGGTGGCATGTCGATATCGGGGATGCTGCATGGCGACAGCTTGCAGCCTGGCGCTTAGTCGTTTCTTAAGAGGGCTTTCTCAACGTGGCGCCCTCACGCCGTGCACCGGATATTGCGCGCGCCGACCGCGCCTTGCGCGCGGGGCGCACTGGCGCAGCGCCATCGGGCGCTGCGCCAGAAACAGATCACATCAATTCTTGGTCGCGCTGCTTGCCGCTTCGGCCTGCTCACGCACATCAAGACGCTGCGCGAGACGATCAAGGTTGGCCAACGACAGCATGTGTGCGTAGATCCAGCCAAACACGCCTTCACGGGCAAACTCGTGGGCGGTTTTCTCGTCCAGATTACGCAGCTTCTCCTCGTCGACCACGAACAGGCCATTGAGGTTGATCGAGCGGGCCTCGCCACCCTCGCGGGCCGGCTTTTGCAGCCGCAGATTGCGCGACATCAGCAGGTCATGCTTGTTCAGCTCCCCCATAAACCAGCGGGTGCGTGCGATGTTCTGCTGGAACTCGCCGAGGAACTTCACCGCATTGGTCAGCAATTCCGTCTCGGTGCCGTCGTCCTTGAACAGACGCTCGCCTTCGACGTTACCGAAGCCTTCGTAGCGCTCATCGAGAAACACGGTCATGTCATCGCCTTCCTGACCGGGCGGCTTCTCGGCCAGTACAAACGGATAGCGGCGCACGAACGCCGGGATGTAAATGTTCGGCGCCCACTGACCATCGGCATCGACCACCAGGTTTTCATCCTGACGCAGACCGAGCAAAACGATCGGACCCGCATCGGCGGCACTATTGCCGGCAAACACGATCGGCAGGTCGCGTGCAGCAATAGCGAACTCCGCGCCGGTCAGCGGCACCGAATGGGCGTTCATCGCGAACTTCGCGTTCAACACGCCCTTCAGGCGCAGATCTTTGTGCTCGGTGCGGTTAAGCGGCACCGGACGCTCGTAGAAAAGAACTTCAGCCACTTTGATACCTCATGCCCCGCCGTGCCGGGGTCGCCACCGAAGCGCCCCCTCCCAAACCCGGCGTCGGGTCTGTGTTGATTGGCAACTATATCAGCGCTGTCTGGTGTCGGCGACCCGCCCCTGGCGGGGGTTCTGCGGTCTTTAGGCAGGCCCTCGGCCACACTTGCATGCGAATTGCAATGAATTTGTTCTATGCTGGCCCACACGAGCATCCTGCATCGCCGAACCGATCTCAAAGCCTTGGCTGAAGGACGATCTACATGCTGATGGAAGTACCAAGCCGGGCCGACCTCAACGCAACCCGGGTGTTATCGCTGGACGCTGCTGGCCGCATCCTCGACTGGATCAGCTGGCAGGAGGCGGTTTGCCTGTATGTGCGTGATGCGGTCGCCTGGACCCTGGGCGACCCCTGCCTCACCGTGCATGGCGGCATGAATCGGCTACTGGGCGCGCAAAGCCTGCTGCAGCTGCATCCGATCGTCGCCAGCACCGGCCACTGCCGCGACCATGCGATCGATCCGGCGCCTGCGCTGACCAATACCGCCCTGTTCGCCCGTGATCGCCACCTGTGCCTGTACTGTGGCGATCACTTCTCCCGCGGCGAGCTCACCCGCGACCACGTGCTGCCGATTTCCAAACACGGCAAGGACGAGTGGGAGAACGTGGTCAGCGCCTGTCTCGTGTGCAACCTGAAGAAGAGCAACCGTACCCCGCAACAGGCCCATATGCCGTTGCTGGCGGTACCGTATCGGCCGAGCTGGGTCGAACACCTGATCCTGTCCAACCGCAATATCCTGGCCGATCAGATGGAGTTTCTGGTCAGTCATCTGCCGCGCGACCGCCGGCCGCACAACGCCTGAAAGCCTGTCTGAACGGGGTAAACGGGCAGCTGTGCCCGGGTTCCGCCATCGCGTTGCCCTTGCCCCGCCCCGCCGCTGGGCCAACAATACGCAGATGATTGACCTTGCCCACTACCCCCATTTGGCGAAAATCGACGCGCCCGCCGACCTGCGCCGCGTTCCCGATGACCAGTTGACCGCCGTCGCCGACGAGCTGCGCCAGTATCTGATCGAGGCGGTCGCCAGCTCTGGCGGCCATTTCGGCGCGGGTCTTGGCGTGGTGGAGCTGACCGTTGCGCTGCACTACGTGTTCAACACGCCTGACGATCGTCTGGTCTGGGACGTCGGCCACCAGTGCTATCCGCACAAGATCCTCACCGGCCGTCGCGAACGCATCACCACGATCAAGAAGAAGGACGGCCTGGCGCCGTTCCCGCGCCGCGAGGAAAGCGAGTACGACACCTTCGGCGTCGGCCATTCGTCGACCTCCATTTCGGCCGCGCTGGGCATGGCGATCGCCGCGCAGCGCAAGAACGACCATCGCAAAGTGGTCGCCGTGATCGGTGACGGTGCGATGACCGCCGGCATGGCGTTCGAGGCACTGAACCACGGCGGCGACGTCGAGCCGAACATGCTGGTGGTATTCAACGACAACGGCATGTCGATCAGCGAAAATGTCGGCGCGCTGACCAAGATGATGGCCCGTGCGATGGCCAGCCAGACGCTCAACATGTGGCGCGAGCGCGCAAAGCGGGCGATCCCGAAGCAGTCGTTGTTTGGCCGCTTCTTCAAGCGCTGGGAGGAGCACGCCAAGGGCATGTTCGTGCCCAGTACGCTGTTCGAGGAGCTGGGTTTCCACTACACCGGCCCGATTGACGGCCACAATCTTCCGCAGTTGCTCTATGCGCTACGCACGGTGAAAGACCTGCCGGGGCCGCAGTTGCTGCACGTGATCACCACCAAGGGCAAAGGCTACGCGCCGGCCGAACAGGCGCAGATCGAATACCACGCGGTCGGCCCATTCGATCCGCAGGCCGGCCTGGTCAAGAAGAATGCGCCGGCCAAGCCGACCTATACCGACATCTTCGGTGACTGGCTGTGTGACCAGGCTGCCGTCGACGACCGTCTGCTCGGCATCACCCCGGCCATGCGCGAAGGCTCTGGCCTGGTGCGTTTCTCCAAGGAGTACCCACAGCGTTATTTCGACGTGGCGATCGCCGAACAGCACGCGGTAACGCTGGCCGCCGGCATGGCCTGCGAAGGTGCCAAACCGGTGGTGGCGATCTACTCGACGTTCCTGCAACGCGCCTACGATCAGGCCATTCACGATGTCGCGTTGCAGAACCTCGACGTCATGTTCGCGATCGACCGCGCCGGCGTGGTCGGCCCGGATGGCGCCACTCATTCGGGCAGCTTCGATCTCACGTTCCTGCGCTGCCTGCCGAACATGGTCATCATGGCGCCGGCGGACGAAAACGAATGCCGCATGATGCTGAGCACGGGTTTCCAGTACCACGGCCCAGCCGCGGTGCGGTACCCGCGCGGTAGCGGTCCTGGCGCAGCCACTCACAAGGAACTGGATACCCTGCCAATCGGCAAAGCTGAGCTGCGTCGACGCGGGCATGGCCTGGCTATCCTGAGCTTCGGCGCGATGCTGGCACCTGCCGCCACGATCGCCGCCGAGCTCGACGCCACACTCGTCAACATGCGTTTCGTAAAACCTCTGGACGAAGCGCTGATCCTGGAACTGGCAAAGAGCCACGATGCTTTTGTCACGCTGGAGGACAACGCCGTGGCCGGCGGCGCCGGCTCTGCCATAGCCGAATGCCTGGCCGCGCACGGCATCAGCCTGCCGATCCTGCATATCGGCCTTCCTGATGTCTACCTGGAACACGGCAGCCGCGAGGAAGTGTTGGCGATGGCCGGCCTGGACCTGCCGAGCATCCGCAACGCGATCTGCGCACGATTTCCGCAGGCGGGAACCATGAAACAGGCAAGCGCCTGAGATCCCGGGCGCGCGGCGCCCTTGGAGCCTGTTCAAGATCTCTTGCGGGCATCGCCAGCCAATAGGGGCACACGCCCTCCCACTCCTGCTTTGCTCGTCCCCCTGCTAGCAGGGGGAGGTTGGGAAGGGGTGAAGCTTTTGACCTTCAAGCAAGCGAAGAGCGACCCCACCCCAGCCCTCCCCTGCCAGCAGGGGAGGGAGCACAAAGTGAACTCCGCGCCCTGCCCGTCGCCCGGCCCACAGGGCGAGGTTGAGAGCGCTCCTACAAAACGCTCTCGGCAAGCCACGGAAGATCTTACGGGCCCTTCGAGTCTCTGATACCGTGGTGGCAATTGAAACGGGATGGCTAACGTCTTTGACTGGTCGTCCGGTCAGGAGACTCGTCACCAATGACCGAGTGGATTGCACATCTTGTCGATGCCAGCCGGCGCCACGCGCGGCTGATCACATTGATTTTTGCCCTGCTTGCCGTTGTTTGCGTCTGGTTTGCCGACGGCCATCTGGGCATCGATTCGGATACCGATCACATGTTTGCCAGCAGCCTGCCGTGGCGGCAGCAGGAACTGGCGATGGATCGCGAGTTCCCGCAGTTCAACGACGTGCTGGTCGCGGTGGTACACGGCCCCACCCCCGAGGAAGCTGACGCTGCCGCCGACGAACTGACAACGGCGCTGCAGGCTGATCAGACCCATTTCCGCGACGTCGCCCGACCGGATGCCGACCCGTTCTTCAGACATGAGGGCCTCTTGCTGCTTTCCGGGCAAGACCTGACCAAGTTGCTCGATTCGCTGTTGAACGCACAGCCACTGCTGGGGCCACTCGCCACCGAGCCGTCGGCGCTCGGCTTGCTCCACGGTGTCTCGCTCATGGCGCAGGGCGTGCGCATCGAGCACGCTGATCTCAGTGCCTACAAGCCGGCGCTGGAACAACTGCGTCAGGTGCTGGATGCCGCCGCCGCCGGCCATGCTGTGCCGCTGTCATGGCAGAACCTGCTCGGCGGGGGCGAGGCCGGGCAACCCGATCCCATGCGACTCGTATTGATCCACCCAGTGATGCAGGTCGGCGCACTGCAACCTGGTCTCGCTGCGACGCAGGCGTTTGAACGTATTCGTGCCAGCCTGCCGGAAGTACGCAGCGGTCGCGCAACGATCGACTACACCGGCTCGGTCGCGCTGTCGGATGTACAGATTGGCGCGTTGACCGAAGGCATCGTCGTCAGCATGCTGGTCAGCGTCGTGCTGCTGGCGCTGTGGTTGTATCTGGCACTGCGTTCGTGGCGTCTGATCGTGCCGATCCTGCTCAACCTGCTGGTCGGGCTGGCCCTTACGCTCGGCTTTGCAGCTCTGGCGATCGGCACGTTGAACGTGATCTCCGTGGCGTTCGCCGTGTTGTTCGTCGGCCTTGCGGTCGACTTCGCAATCCAGTTCGCGGTGCGTTTACGTGACATGCGCCAGCAGCTGCCCGTCTTGGCTGTTGCGTTGCGCCGGACCGGCGCGATCGCGGGCGCCCAGATCAGCGTGGCCGCTGCCGCCATTGCCTGCGGCTTCCTGGCCTTTGCGCCGACGGCCTTTGTCGGCGTCGCGCAGCTGGGTCTGATTGCCGGCGTCGGCATGTGCCTCGCCTTGCTGTGCACGCTGACCCTGCTGCCCGCCCTGCTGTGGCTGTTCCAACCACGCGACCAGGGTGGCGAGCTGGCGCTGCCGTATGGCGTGCGCTGGGACGAATTGATGCGGAATCGGCGCAAAGGAGTACTGGCACTGTTCGCGCTGCTCGGCGCGGCCGGCCTGGTCGCCGTCGCGAGCATCCCGTTTGACGCCAATCCGCTGCATACGCAGGCACCGGACTCCGAGCCCATGCGCACGTTGCGCAGCATGGCCGACGACCCGGTCACCAACCCGTTCAACATCAACATCATGGTGCCCAGCCTGGCCGAGGCACGCGCACTTGCTGCGCGGCTGGAAAAACTGCCGGAAGTGTCCAGCGTGATTTCGGCGGCGACATTCGTGCCGCCGGACCAGTCCGCATCGCTCGATCAACTGGAGCAGGCGCAGGATCTGATGCTGCCCTCGCTGACCCCACACGCTGCGCCGATACCGGTTACGCCGGCGGCGCTACGCTCCGCCATCGTCGATACCCGCAGCGCCATCGCCGACGCCGCCCACGAGTTGCCTGCCGATTCGCCGTTGCGTGGCATCGACGCCGCTCTTGCGCGGTTAAGCCACGCACCCGACAGTGATTTGCTGGTGATGAACGCCGCGGTCAGTCGCTTCCTGCCCGGGCAGCTTGCCAGCCTGCGCGATGCACTGGATGCCAACGAGATCACCCTGCAGAACCTTCCCGCATCGATCCGTCGCGACTGGCTGAGCCCGCAAGGACAGGTGCGCATCCAGGTGTCGCCCACGGCCGCGGCACAGGACACCGCAGGGCTTCGTCGTTTTGTGCAGGCCGTGCAGGCAATTGAGCCGCAGGCGGGGGGCTCGGCGGTTACCACCATCGCCTCGGCCGACACCATCATGCACGCATTCCAGCAGGCGGCCGTACTGGCGACGCTGGCGATCGCGTTGGTGCTGATCGCGGTGCTGCGTCACCTTCGCGACAGCGGCATCGTGCTGCTGACGCTGGGCATGTCGGCGCTGTTGACTGCGCTGCTGGCGAGACTGGATGGGATGACGATCAACTACGCCAACATCATCGCGCTGCCGCTGCTGCTCGGTGTCGGCGTGTCGTTCAACGTGTACTTCGTGATGAACTGGCGCGCCGGCATGCGTTCGTTTGTCGGTTCCGCTTCAGCGCGCGCCGTGCTGTATTCGGCGCTGACTACCGGTACCGCGTTCGGCTCGCTGGCGCTGTCGCACGATCTCGGCATGGCCAGCATGGGCGCCATGCTCCTGCTTAGTCTGGTCGCCGTGCTAGTGGCCACCTTCGCGTTTCTGCCGGCGCTGCTGTACACGCTCACGCCGCCGCCAACAGAACGCTGAGCTTCACGATGTGCCCCTCACGACGGGGCCAACGAAAGGGACCCGATCAAAACCGTACGTTGAACGACACGCCGATCATTGGTGGCGTCAACTTCATCGTCATTGAGTGGGCCGATCGAAAAGCGTCGATCGAGCGCGCTGCGCAAGTAGAAATCGCTACTGGCGCCAGAATGCGACGTCAGCCCGGTGTCGGGATCGAGCAGGCTAAAGCTCCGCAACTTGAAATTTGGATCACCGAAATCGCTGTCGAACCCGACATTTCGTCTACTGGACGAGCCCAGGTTCAAGCGGGTCTCAACCGCGCCACTGACCACCACTGACGCGATCGCGTTGCTCAAGATCCTGCGCGGTCATGACCTCCGCATAGCCTGCCGCATGGAGCAACGCACGTGCAGCGTCACCCTGGTTCCAGCCGTGCTCGAACAACAGCCAGCCACCAACTTCGAGATGTTCGCGGGCGTCGCCGACAATGCGGCGGATGGCATCCAGGCCATCGCTACCGGAAGCCAGTGCAGCGGGCGGCTCAAAACGCAGATCGCCCTGGCCGAGATGTGGATCGGCCGTTTCAATGTAGGGCGGATTGGAGACGATCAGATTGAAGCGCTGGCCGGCCAATGGCGTCAGCCAGTCGCCTTGCGTGAAAGTGACATTGCCGACATCGAGCCGTTGCGCATTGCGTTGCGCAACCGTGAGTGCATCCGCGCTGGCATCGGTGGCGATCACCCGTACTCGCGGCCGCTCACACGCAATCGCCAGCGCAATGGCACCACTGCCCGTACCCAGGTCGGCCACAGCGGCGCCAGGCTCGTGCGGCAATCGTGCAAGTGCCAGCTCCACCAGCAGCTCGGTCTCCGGCCGCGGAATCAATGTGGCCGGCGTCACTTCCAGATCAAATGACCAGAAGCCGCGACGTGCGGTGATGTAAGCGACCGGCTCGCCAGCAACGCGGCGCTCGACCAGCGCCGCATAAGCCGTCTGGACGTCCATTTCCAATGCATCTTCGGCGTGCGCAACGAGCCAGCTGCGTGGCTTGCCGAGCACATGCAATAGCAACACCTCAGCGTCGACGCGTTCACCAAGACGCTGTGTTGCAGCAAGCAGGGCGCGGCGAACATCAATCATGTGGCGGTGGCTCCGCAACGGGCATGGCCGGCAACTGCGGGGGCGCAACCTCCGCTGGCTTCGGCTCGCGCTTGCGCCAGTAGCCGCCGCGCGTCCATGCGTCGAAGCCCCAGCGCAACCAGCCGATCAACGCGTTGGCCAGCCAGAGCGCCCACGCCAGCATGGCGAGTTTGTACACCCACAGGGAGACGCTGAACACACCTCCACGCGGCAACGCATCAGAACTCTGGTCGGCGAACCAATGCAGATTCCATGCACTGGAGTCGTTGCCTGCCACATGCATGTCGGGCAGACCAAGCAAACCCCTGGGCACTGCCGAGATCAATACCGCCAGTGCGACCAGGGTCAACGCGGCCAGACCCAGCTGCAGCAGGTTGAACTTCGTTGTACCCAGCTGCTCCGATGGCGTATGGCGAGCGCGCAGGCCAAGCAGGATCAGCCAGACGACCACCAGTGCGTATGCGCTCCATGCGAATGCCGAAAAGCCGAGACCGAGCAACAGCCAGTGCCGGAAGCGCAGCGGCGTCGGCGCGTAGCGTGCCAGCAGCCACGCGGTCAGCAGCAATACGATCAGCTGCGACCAGTACAGCACCGCCGGGCCAACCGTCGGACCCCATGTCCACAGCACCCAGCGATCCTGCGGCAACTGCAGTGTGAGGTCGATGTTCGCTACTGGCGCGTGCAGCGCGAATGTCGGCGTGAACATCCGCGCAGCGACTCCGTCGGGCTCACGCAGGCGCAACGTATAGCTGTGCTCACCAGGCAAGAGCGGCAGGCCGAGCTTGCCGTCGCGCACGGCCAGATTGATCGACTCATCGTCGCGCTTCGCATCCAGCAATTCGCTACCTGCAGGCAGACTGATCGCATGCTCGCCACCGCGGGTGCTGCGCGCATGCAGGCGCAGCATGATCTCGCTGGCGCGCGCGCCCGTCGTGCCGTCCAGCTGCACGCTGTCGAAGGCAAGGCTGTCGCCTGCCACCGCTACCGGCTGACTCAGCGCAAGCTGCAGATTCTCGCCGGGCAGCGGCTGGAAGCGCAGCCCGTCGCTGCTGGTGCTGGTTGGAGCACCCTTCGCCTCGACGTGCCACATCGGCGAAGCATGCACTTCCCATACCTCGGCACGCTCATCCAAAGCTGGCGCCTGCAGCGACAGTTGCGCCGTGTGATCGAGGCGGCTGGTCCAACGGACGACGTTGCTGTTCGCGTTGAACGTGATGCTGATACTTCCGTCCTTGACCAGCGCATCGTCACCAAGCGGATGCTCACCGGGTAGCAGCGGCAGCGTCGTGCTGAAGCCACCCTGCTGCGGCGCGATGCGCTCGACCTGGTTTTCCACGACCCAATCGACACCCAGCGCAAGGCTTCGGGTCAAACGCACGTAAGGCGGGAAGCTCTGCACTGCGGGGAGATTCTTGCCATCGCTGGCGGTACGCACGCGATGCAGCGCGATGCTGTCTCCCAGTGGCCGGCCATCATCGACGCCATCCAGCGACCAGCCCTGACCGCTGAACGCGATGTACTGCGGGCGCATGACAAAGCGCAGGTTTGCGCTGTCCGCCGCACCAATGCGGTAGTGCAGGCTGACCCGATGCACGCCACGATCCAGCCGCAGCAGCAGCTGATCATCACTACGTGTGAGCGCGGCTTTGGCATGGCCGTCGACGCTGACGTCAGATAGTTGCAGCGCATCGTCTGCCTGCGGCAATGGGAGCGCGATCGGTGCGCCAACATGCGTCTCCAGCTCCACATCGAGCACATCGCCATTGGCCTGCAACTGCGCTTGCGCCACTTCAGCACAAGCCGGCGCGCACTTCGGCGCCTCGGTCAGCCGTTCGCGCAGCTGGTTCAGCAGTTGCTGGCTTGGCGTGCTCTGCGCATGCGCGCCCACCGGCAAAAGTGCCATGGCAAGCATGGCGGCGCCGACGGCGCCAGCGCCGCGCAAGTCGCGCCAACGGCCACGCCATGGCAACAGCACTGTGGTCAGCAGCTTCGCAAGCAATGTCGCCAGCAGGGCCACCATGGCCACGCGCAGCAATCGCACCAGCCATGCTGGCGCGATCACCAGACGAGTGCTCTGTTCTGACGTCACCGGACCGGACCAGCCGAGACGATAGTTGTTGTCTTCGTCCCAGTGCGGGGTGCCGGCACCGGCCTGGATCAAGGCGCGACTATCCTGCTCTGAACTCACCTGCATGGATGCCGTCAAGTTGGAACCCGTCACCACCACGGTCTGTAGCGGTCCCGGGCGACCCTCACCGCCCATCGGAGCCGACTGAATGGCCATTGATGGAGCGACGGCATTGCTGCTCTCTTCTTCGATGGCCGGTGCTGGCGCCGGCGGCGGCGGGGGTTCCGGCGCGGCCTGCATGCGTTGCTTCATCGCCCTCGCATAGCGTTCGTCCCGAGTTGCCGGCGCAATGAAATTTGCCGATACGATTCGGCCCTGACCAGCACTTTCCAGCTGCGGATGCAGCGCGGACTGCAGCTGCGCCGCTGCAAATGGCAACGTCCACAACAACGCCAGCGCGAAAGTGGCCACCGCACCGATGCGTGCGGTCGATCGCAGACGTCCTTCCGGCAACGCGCGTAGCAGCAGCGTCAGCGCAAGCACGACCGCCAGCGTCCACAACGGCGCGTCACTTTCGTGCTGTGCGAGTGTGAGATAGCCAGCCGCCAGCAGCGCCCATGGCCAACCCAGCAGGCGCCCGGCCAGCAGCGCAATCACGGCTACTACAAACAGGTCAAGCAGACTCCACTGGGCTACCCACGAGTCGGGTGAACGATCCGCACCGCTCGCCCCAAGAAGTCGGTAGCCATACGGTAGGTGCAAGGTGGCGTCGATTCCTTCCAGGGGCAGTTGCCACCCCGAGCTCGGGATCACGCCGCCATGCGCGGGCAGACGCAGGCCGGCATCGAGGTTGAGCTGTCGATCGTTCAGCCGCAGCTCGACTCCACTGCGTCCATCCGCGCCCCTGGTGACCAGCAATGGAGTGTCATCCTGCGCGGCTCGTTGCAGCTGCCACGGGGCAACCACGTCCAACCGCTGGTGATGGCGAAGCTCGCCGCTGAGATGGTCGGCGACACTCAGCCCGCCACCATCGAAATCCAGCCACAGCTGACGCTGCAGATGCAGTTGATCGCCCTGCCCACCCTCATCGCCACGATTGCCTTGCTCGACCGAAAGGCCGGAGGCGTTGTCCAGGGCGTAGGCGGGCAGATCAGCCCAGTCGGCCGGCACACCTGCCTGCGCGGCATCAGTCGGATGGCCTTCGACGCGCGTGCTGCGCAGCGTGGTGTCGTCGGCGTAGCTCCAGATTTCCTGCCGTGGCCAGGGTGCCGCCGGGAGTTTCAGCGCAATCTTGCTCAAGGGCGCGATGCCGCGCGCCGCGAGTGTGACCGTCCATTGCCCCGGTCGCAGCTGCACGCGCAGATCGCCGTCGTTTTCCAGCCGTGCCGGCAGATCACCGGACAAGGCGGTCGCGACAAAGCCGGCTGGCAGCACCGTGCCGAGCAGTTGTTCGCGCGCACTACCGGTAACGTTGAACTGCAACTGCGTCTGCAACGTGGCGGGCAGACCATCCTGCAGACGTCGATATACGCGTAGCGACAGCGCGTCGGCAGCACGCTGCGCGGCGGCCGCCTCACCGAGGGTGAGCTGATCGCCGTTGCGTTCGACGCGGGTAACTGCCGCGCCTTCGACGTTTAGGGTAACTAGTCCGATCATCGCCGGCACGTGCAACCGCGCCGGTCGCGATGTCCAGGGAAAGCTTCCCTGCAATTGATAGTCGCCTGAGGTCAGCCACAGCACCGGTTGCCCGTCGCGCTGCAACACCGTAGCTGGCTGTTTGTTGACGCTGACCTGTTGCGGCCAGTTCTTCTCATCGCCCGGCAAGGCGATCCAGCTCGGTGCATCCACGTGCACATCCAGACCGAAACGAGCGCCGTCCTTGTCGGCGTCGAGGGTCAGGCGACCGGGCCATGCGCACTGGTAGCTGCCGGCGTCTGGAATCTGGTTGGCGAGGAACGGGCAATCGTGTTCCGGCACGTCATGCAGCACCCAGCCCTGCCAGTCACGTAATGGAGGGGGTACATCCTGTGCCGACAGGGGCGCGGCAAACAGCAGACACAGCCCCAGCAATCCCATCGAACGACGAAGCATGCATTTCTCCCTGTTTGCCCGTGAGGCCGGCACAGTGTAAGTGGAACACGGCAGGCATACAGCCGGGCCTGCATCCTGCCACGAGCGCGCCACGTATCTACGTAAGGCAAGACCCTCACACAGGAATACGCATGCCGTCCGACAGCTATCGCTCATCTCCTCCTCCGTCAGGTCGCAGCTTTATTGCAACGATCATGCTGCTGGTCGGCGGCGCACTGCTAACGGGATGTCAGGCTGTGCTGTTTGGCGGCCTCAACGCCAGCGCCGGCAAGACCAATGTTCTTGTGCAGCGCGATGTGGTGTTCGACCCGGCGCACCAGTTGGCGCTGGACATCTATCGCCTGCCCGGCACCGAGCACGCGCCGGTGGTGGTTTTTTTCTACGGCGGCAGCTGGAAATCCGGCAAACGGCAGTGGTATCGCTGGGTTGGCGAGGCATTGGCGCAGCGCGGGATGGTGGTGGTGATTCCGGATTATCGACTGTGGCCCAAGGTGCGGCTTGACGGCTTCATGCAGGATGGCGCGCACGCCGTGGCCTGGACGCGGGCGCATGCTGGCGAGTACGGCGGCAACAGCGCGCAGTTGTTTGTGATGGGACATTCGGCCGGCGCGCATATCGGCGCCCTGCTTGCCACGGATGCGCATTGGCTGGAGGCCGTCGGCATGCAGCCGCGTGATTTGTCCGGCTTCATCGGCCTCGCCGGCCCGTATGATTTTCTGCCGCTGAAGGATCCCGATTTCATCGACATGTTCGGCAGTACGCAGGAGGCGCAGCTACGCTCGCAGCCCGTGCATTTCGTCAACGGCGACGAACCGCCGATGCTGCTGATGCAGGGAACCACCGACAAGATCGTGTGGCCGCGCAATGCGCAGTCGCTGGCAAATCAACTTCAACGTGAAGGCGAGCCGGTCGAGCTGAAGCTGTATCCGGACATCGGCCATATGGCGATCCTGTTCGCGATGTCACGGCCATTTCGAGCCAAGGCACCGGTGCTGGACGATGCCGTCAGTTTCATCCAGGCGCAGGTGGCGCAGCACCCGCACGCGGCCACCACGGTCACGCCATAGAAAACGCCGGGCGTTGCCGCCCGGCGTCTTGTGTTGCTTGGCTCTCGCCGATGCCGCCAGCTTTGCTGGCTCAGAGATCCGTCAGTGGGCCGCGTCGATCGCTGCCGGATCCTGCTTCGCCTTCAACGCGCTGCACAGCTGGATCGATTCGCTGGTCTGGGCCAGACCGCGGTCGATGCCGTCAGCGTCCTTCATGCGTGACTTGAAGAATGCCTGCAGGCGATCGTGTTCCGGCTGCGAGCAGCCGCCGCCCGCGGCCAGACGCGGCAGATAGCCACCGGCGAAACTGCCGGTGCGCGTCAGCACCTGCGGGTAGTGCGTGGTGAACCACTGCCACATCGCATCGCGATCGGCTTCGGTGTCGCGATCGCCCATCAACAGCATCGCCATTTCGCCGACCTTGACCTGCTTGTCGAGCGCGAAGTTGCGTACCTGCTCCGCCGCCGCCGGATCGCTCACGTTGGCCAGGCCGGCCAGGATGCCGTTGCGCAGCGCTGCGTCGCTGGTCTTGGGCAGTTCGGCGATCAACGCATCGACCACTGGCTTGCCTTGCTCCTGCACGGCCACACCCAGTGCATCGCCGAGCAGGTCCGGATCGCCGGAGGTCAAATCCAGACGGCCATCCGCCTTGGGCTTGAGCGCCGCTTCACCCTGCTTGAGCAAGGCAGCACGCACTTCGGGCAATTTGAAATCGAACGCCAGTGCACCCGCCAGGGTGCTGCGCAACAGCGCCGCGTCCTCAGCTTCGCCGGTCTTGCGCTGGTAGCCCAGCTGCTCCAGGCGCGGCAGATAAGCCTGCTTCACCCATGCCGCCAGGCGTGCGCGCCGGGCGTCGGTGGTGGCTACGTGGTGATAGATCCATGCCACCTGACTGAGCGGCGCGCTAGCCACTTCGCGGATCTTCGAGTTGGTCAGTGGCTGCAGTCCGGCCAGCACGTCGCCGGCGTCCAGATCACCGTGGCGGAAGCTCGCGTTGACCGCATCGGCGTAAGCCAGCTGCTCGGTATCGCTGAGCTTGCCGACCTGCTTGATCAGACCGCCGAGTTCGCTCTTGCCCAGGCTGAAACGGTAATAGCCGCTGGCACCCGCGTTCGGCATGATCCAGGTCGGGTTGCTGGCACCGGCCAGCACGATCGAACCGCTTGCCTTGTCGAGCATCTCGCAGCTGACCTTGCTGCCGTCGGCGGTGCCGTAGCGCACGCATACCGGGATGCCCCAGATGCGCGAGCTGTCGCCGGTGCTGCCGATCGGCAGGTAGCGGCTCTGGCTCAGGTTCAGCACAGTCTTGCCGTTGTTCTGTTCCAGTTTGGTCTGCACATACGGCACGCCGGTCTGGTTGAGGAAACTGTCGAACGCGTGCTTGAACGCATCGCCCTTGCCCGCGGCAGTGGCGATCGCGGAGACCAGATCATCAGCGTCGGCATTGCCGAACTTGTGCTTCTGGATGTACGCCTGCATGCCCTTCTGGAAGGTCTTCTCGCCGACGTAGTTCTCGAACATGCCGAGCACGCTGGCACCCTTCTGGTAGGTGATGCCGTCGAACGCCGTCTCGATATCGCCGTTGCCGGTGATCGGCTGGCGGATCATGCGTGCACTGACCAGACTGTCATTGCTCATGGCGCCCTGCGCGCCAAGCACCCGATCAAGATCGGCGCGGTATTCGGGATGCACCTGCATCGTCACCTTCTGCTGCATCCAGGTGGCGAACGCCTCGTTGAGCCAGATATCGTTCCACCACGCCATGGTCACCGTGTCGCCGGTCCACTGATGCGCCAACTCATGCGCGGTCACGTTGAACGAGCCCTGCACGTTGCGCGCCGGTGAATCCTTGTCGAGCAGCAGCAGCCAGTCGCGGAACGTCACCAGACCAGCGTTCTCCATCGCGCCGGCGGCAAAATCCGGCGCGGCGAGCACGTCGAGCTTGTCCCACGGATAACCGAAGCCGTAATAGTTCTCCAGCGCGTGGATGATGCTCGGCGTTTCGCTGAGCACATGCTGCATGCGATGCGCCTCTCCCGCGGAAGCGATGCCGCGCAGTTGCAGCGGCGTGGCGCGATACGCATCGGGCGAGATATCCGGACCCTGCGCGATATCCCACGGACCGACACCAAAGGCGACCAGATACGTCGGCAACGGCAGCGTCTGCGCAAACTGCAGCGTCTTCCAGCCGTCGCCAGCGGCGGTCTCCTTGACCTGCTTGGTATTCGCCACGGCCGTATCGGCCGCGGGTATCGTCAGGCTGATGTCAAACGGCGTCTTGAAGCCCGGCTCGTCGAAACTGGGAAACGCGAAGCGGGCGCTGATCGGCTCCATCTGCGTCATCGCGTACGGCTGGCCCTTCGCGCTGACCTTGTACAGGCCCTGCAACTGCGCGTTGAGTGGCGCGGTGTACTCGAACGTCAGCGTCAGCTGCTGCGGCTGCAGGGTGCTGCCGAAATCGACCCGCGCCACACCTGCCTTCGGATCCACGGCCACGTACTTGCCGTCGTGAGCCTTGCCGGAGGCATCGGTGATGCTCACCTTCGACACCTTCAGCTCGTTCCCGTCCAGCCACAGGTGATCGGAGGCCTGGGTCAGCTTGATCTTGATCGTGGTGGTGCCGGAAAAGTCCTGCTGCGCCGGATCGACCTTGAATGCGAGCTGGTAGGACTGCGGCACCGCCCAACCCGGCAACCGACCTTGTGGCGCCTGATCGGCGGTGGCGGCAAATGCAGCGCCGCAACAGGCGGCCAATGCAGTGAGAACGAGCGGGCGAACGAGACGATGCATGCGGAGCCTACCTGGCTGAAGACAAACCCCCACGCTAGGTCAGCGCGATTTCTTGCCCCAGTGCCAGAAGGCATGTACGGCGACGCCGCTGTGCACAAAAAAGTTCGCGACGGAAGTCCCGGGCGGACATAGTGTTCCAAACCCGCCATGGGCAAGGCGGTAGCTCGACGTCCCAGACGCTTCAGAATGGCCAGCCGGCTGGGAGAACCGGAAAAGTTAAGCACTAATAGAACCGCTCGCAGAACCTGTGTGTATTTTCGCGCCGCTGCCACAAGGCCACCCCCGTCCTCAACAAAATAATCAGAGGAATGGCGAAGCAAGCGATGCTGAATAGGCTCGGATCATTCGGCGATGGTGGCATTACCCCGTTGGTGAGAACAAGAACAAAGGCAAGCAGCATCGCCATTCCCACGAAGAATGAGTAGCAGAAAAACGGGACACGGATATCATCGTTCGGCCATACCACCGGAGGGGGCGATGTCGCCACCAGATTGAGCGAAACACCGGTCCGATAAGGAGTGGCGACCAGTTGAGCGCCTTGCCCGTGTTGCACCATCTGCGCGGCCATCGCTTGCAATAACCAGGCGTTCACCGGTCCTGGGTTGCCCAGCGCGCGGTCCACATCCTGCATCATTACATTCAAGCCCGCCTCGTTGACGGCGAACATCGTCGCGTTACGCACGATGCGGCCCAGCCGGCTGTACCAGCAGTGCCGGATTTTCCCGGATGATGCCTGTCCCGCGCTCAACAAGGTGGCGAGCGCCTCGTCGACGGCGTCCGATTCGGCAACAATGGGGCGAAAGATCCAGGCTTGTGGCTTGAGCTTCAACCGGGCCCGGGTTACCGCGTCGGGGTTGCTCAATAGCAACGCCACCGCCGTTTCGGAGCAAGGCGGTTCGCTCTCGGGCGTCTGCAACTGACAGGCGATCACCAGCCGGCATCCCGGTATCTCCTCGCCAAACCAATGCTCGGCCAACGGCGAGGGCTCATCCGGCGCCAGCCAAGTCACCCTGAGACTATCGGGCAACGACAATCGCTTCCAGACATGCAGCAAATCGGCGGAACAGTCGTCGTCGCCCACCTGCAAAACCACGTAAGGCGTTTCCAGCCGTGTCAGTCGTCGAACAGTCGTGGCAAGCGGCGTCAGCAACTGCTCGAAAAGGCTATCAAGTCGAGCGCGCGCACGGGTGGTTTCCGTGCGCGGCAGGACCAATGCCTTGCCGGGATTCGTCGGCGGCAAACCCTCCAAGCCCAGCATGCGCTCAGCCAGCGCGTCTTCCGGAGTGAGCACCACACTGTCCATCAGCCACATATGACCGTGCGCCCATTGTTGCCAATACGCGGTGCGATACTGTCGCAACAAGTTCCACCAATCGCTATCGTTCCTGGCATCCTCGTAGGGAGCGACGAAGGCGGCGCCCACCGTGACCCAAAGCAAGGTAGGCAGCAGCAGAACACAGGCCCAGAACGTTCCCGTCATCGTCGGTTGACCCTTGGGCCAGTTGAAGACGGTCAGGGCGACAGCCGCGAGTTCCATCGCGACATACAGCACCACGAATAGCCACACGGGAGGCGGTTCGGGGGTCTCCTGCTCCGGCACGTCCGGCATAGACCACTGCATCGTCATGCGATCGTAACCCCAGGGTCGCCCGGCAGCACGATTGCACCGCAGCGTGAGCGGCAACCGGTAACAACAAGCGGACGGCCGTTGTCGGTGAAGCCTTCGCCGGCATCGACGATCGGATTATTGCCATGCATCGGGCATGACACCAGATCGTGCAGCACGGCAGCCTTGCGGCCGTTGAATAGGTAAGAGGAGGAAGCGGTGATGATCTTGCCACCGTGGCTAGTGGAATCACCCTCGCAGGCAGGCTTCTTCATGGTGTCATCCTTGGCAGATTGAATGGGTAAATCGACGCATCTCGGGTG
>Ga0302235_10000618_pt1 | contig 27661 bp, 23 predicted proteins | sample II_Palsa_N3_3_FD_193577 | JGI IMG/M metagenome (GOLD analysis project Ga0302235, IMG submission 193577) | Peat permafrost microbial communities from Stordalen Mire near Abisko, Sweden - II_Palsa_N3_3 | ecosystem: Environmental > Terrestrial > Soil > Palsa > Peat permafrost | place: Sweden...
TCGACGGACTTTGGTCGACTGGCGATCGAAGAATTAGCACGTCAAAGCACCTTGCTTCGACGTGTCGAAGAAGTTGATCCCGGCCTCGATCGCCTGCCGGAAGAACGGGCGGCTGGCCTCCTCGTCCAGCGACCACGGGTGCGCCCCGCGGCCGGGCTCGCCGTAGCTCATGCAGCCCAGGCAGATCGGCGAGACGTCCAGGCCAGTCGAGCCGAGCTTCACGTATTCCATCCGGATCGCTCCTCGGTGGTAGCAGATCAGTCAGTCGCCGGCCTCAGCGCCCGCGGTACGGGCGATGATGCCCTGCCAGGGCGCCAGCACGATGCCCGCTCCGGCGGGCCGGGTCTCTCCGGCGGGCCGGGCCTGGCCGGCCGGCCGGGCGTTCCCGGCGGTGGAGAGCAGGACCGGCCCAACCGGATCATGACAGGTGACGGGGCGGCCGGAGAAATTGGCCAGCACCGTCAGGTCACCGGCCCGGTAGGCCCACAGTCCAGGCGGCGCTGGCTGCGCCTGGTAGCCGGCGATCTGGCTACCGAACTCGGCGCGCCGCAGGCTGATCAGATCACGGCAGAAACGGAGCACGGACCCGGGATCATCCTGCTGGCCCGCAACACTGACGGCGGCGCCGTCGCCGGCCGGCAGCCAGGGGGTCACCTGCGCCGCCGTGAATCCAGCGGCGGGCGAGGAATCCCACTGCATCGGGGTGCGGGCCCGGTCCCTGTTGCCCTGCCAGCCGTTACCGCCGCCGCGGGACATCTTGTCCTGCTGCAGCTCCAGGGGCACGTCGACGTCGGTCATCCCGATCTCGTCCCCGTAATAGAGCACGGTGGTCCCCGGCAGCGTGGCGAGCACCAGCAGCGCCAGCCGGATCTTCCGCTCGTCCCCGCCGCACCAGCGGGTCGGGAACCTGCCGACGTCGTGATTCGACGCCGTCCACACCGGGCATGCCCCGGCGGGGAGCCGGGCCAGCGTATCCGCAACGACGCCGGACATGTCCGGCGCGGCCAGAGCGGAGAACACGAACGGGAAGTTGAACGCCAGCTGCAATTCGTCGTCGTTACCGTAGAAAGCGGCCAGTCGGCCAGGGTCAGCGACCCAGGTCTCGCCGAGCAGCACACGCGCGCCAGGGTAGCCGCCAGGGCAGCCGTCCGCGATCCGCCGCCAGTCCCGGTAGACCTGATGCGTCTCCGGCCGGTTCGCGCTGTAGGCGGGCTGCTGGCCGAAATGCCCCGCCAGCGGGCCTGCCCCTGTCTCGGGCGGGTTGTCGCGCAGTTTCGCGTCCTTGTAAAGGCCGTGGGCGACGTCAATCCGGAAACCGGCGACCCCCCGGTCCAGCCAGAACCGGAGAATCTCACTGAATTCCTCGTGTACCCGTGGTTCCCACCAGTTCAGGTCCGGCTGGCTGGCCAGGAAGTTGTGCAGGTAATACTGGCCGGTCGGCTCATGCCACGCCCAGGCGGCGGCGCCGGTGGCATCCAGCCAGTTGTTCGGCGGCCCGCCGTCAGGCCCCGGGCCGGACCAGACATAGAAGTCCCGGTGCCCGGAGTCGCGGCTGCCCGCCGCGTCGATGAACCAGGGATGGGCCGAGCTGGTGTGGTTCGGCACCAGGTCGAGCAGCACCCGCATGCCGCGCTGGCCGGCCCCGGCGATCAGCGCGTCGATGTCATCCATGGTGCCGAAGTCAGGATGAACGCCCAGGTAGTCGGAGACGTCATAACCCCAGTCGTCGTCCGGCGACGGCATCGTCGGTGATAGCCAGATGCCGTCGACGCCCAGCCACGACAGGTAGTCGAGCTTGGCGATGACGCCGCCGAGGTCGCCGTAGCCGTCGCCGTTGGTGTCGAGCCACGACCGGACGTACAGCTGATAGAGCACCGCACCGTGCCACCAGCGGTGCTGGCCAGAGTTACTGTCCATCGATCTCCTGATCAATCACGGCCGGCTCAATAGCGGCCGGCGACGGAACCAAGCCCGGCCGCCTTGATTCTTGCCAGGGCCGGCCCCGACAATAGATAGCGTGAGCCCGGTTATCGAACTGGTGATAGCTATCCTGCTTCCCACGGCGGCGGGATACTTCCTCATCGGCGGGTCCCGCGGGATCCGCTGGTCTGCTGAGCGCAGGAACGTGCGCAGGTACCGGCTCGATCCCCCGGCCGAGCCCATCGAGCGGCTCCGCGCCAGCCTCTGCCGGCTGCGGGCTGAACTTGACGCGACCGAGACAAGCTCGGGGATCCCGGCCAAGAGCATGCGCCTGAAGGCACTGCGCGGCGCCTATGTCGATGCGCTGTCGACGGCCTGCGAACGGCTGGAGATCAGCCCGCCGCCCGGCGGCGACCGGGCGCCGCTGACCGAGATCTACCGCGTGGAGGCGGCGCTGCGGCAGCGTGGCCTGGACGTAAGAGAGACGGCCGCGCGCTGATCGCTGGTCCTCGCCGCGCTGGTCCTCGCCGCGCTGGTCCTCGCCGCGCCGGTCCTCGCCGCCCCGGTCCCGGCGTACGATCTGGGTGTGGTCTGTGTGCTCGCCGTATCCGACGAGGTCGACGAAGGGCTGTACGCCGACCTCGGCCCGGTGCGTGCCGCCGAGCTGGTGGTGGCCTGCGGGGACCTGCCGTTTGAGTACCTGGGCTACCTGATGAACGGCCTCGACGTGCCGCTGGTGTTCGTGCCCGGCAACCATGACCCAGATCTTTCCGGATACCGCCATTCGCGGGCGGGACTGACCCTGCGGGCCGGACTGCCCGCCCGGGCACCCTGGCCGGACGGCGCGGTGAACGCTGACGGCAGGATCGTCGATGTCGCGGGCCTCCGGTTCGCCGGCCTGGGCGGCTGCCGCCGGTACGGCAGCGGGCCGAACCAGTACAGCGACCACCAGCTGGCGGGACGGGCCAGATCGCTCCGCCGTCAGGCGCGGTGGCACCAGTTGCGTGGCAGGCCGCGCGTCGACGTGCTGCTGACCCATGCTCCGCCGCGGGGCGTCGGCGACGGCGCTGACCCGCCGCACTGGGGATTCACGGCACTGCACGGACTGGTCGCCGGGCTCCAGCCGGTCATGCTGCTGCACGGGCACGTGCTGAGTTACGACGCGGCCACCTCGCAGCGGCAGCTTGGTGCCACCGCTGTGCGCAACGTCGCGGGGCGGCATCTGCTCGATATCCGGCCGGGCGGCGGCGGCGCCGTCCGGCCGAGTCCTGGCCGCGATCATGCCCGCTGAGACCGGGTTCCCCCGCGCCGACGTCGAGAACGACTTCCTGCGCGCTCGGCGGCGCCAGGTGCTGGCCCGGCTGGCCCACCGGCTACGCCGGGAGCCGGATGACGTCAACCTGATCCTCCCGTTCGACGAGGTAGTCGCGGCCCTCGGGATGCAGGGCGAGCGATCGCTTGGCCTGCAGACCATCCAGCTGGAAACCGTGGTCGGCACGGTCGACTCGCGGCGCGATTTCGACCGCCGGTTCCGGCCCACCTCCAGCCGGGTGCGGGCACGGTGGGAGAACCTCGCGCTGGCGCAGCGGCGCGGGGAGTCGATCCCGCCGATTGACGTCTATCGCATCGGCGACATGCACTTCGTGCAGGACGGTCATCACCGCGTCTCGATCGCGCTGGCAACCGGCCAGAAAACCATCGACGCCTACGTCACCGAGGTGCTGACGGCGATTTCGGCCGATGGCGTCCATAACCGGGGCGACCTGCTCGTGAAGAGCTACGAGCGCCTCTTCCGGGCCAGGGTGCCGCTGCCGCCGCAGGCATACGCCAAGATCAGCTTCAGCGACCCCTGGTCGTTCGCGGAGCTTGGCGGTGCGGTGGAAGCATGGGGTTTCCGCTGCATGCAGGACGAGCGTGCCTTCATGGACCGGGCCGAGGTCGCGCGCCGGTGGTTCGCCGAGGAGTACCGCCCGGTCGTGCGCATGCTGCGCGCGGCCGACCTGATCGGCTCTCGCACCGAGGCCGAGGCCTACCAGCGGGTGGCGCGCGAGCGGTACCGCCTCATCCGCACTCACGAATGGAGCGATGAGGTCATCGAGCGCCTGCGTCGCGAGGTTAAGTAGCCGCGTCGCGAGGTCAGGTAGCGGCCGGGCCCGCCGTCGCCGCAGGCTCGGTGCCCAGTGTCAGGTTCTTGCCGGTGTCCGGATCGAAGACGTGCATTGACCGGATGTCGGCCCACAGCTCGGCATCGTCTCCCTCCTTGATGCTGGTGACCGCATTCAGCCGCGCGGTCACTGTCTCGGCGCTCGCGCCGATGTCGCCAGCGCCGGAATCCGCCGCGAGATCCGCGAGCTGGTCGGTAGTGGCGGACAGGCCGCCGTCCTGGGTGAAGTAGACGAAGACGTCCGAGCCCATCGACTCGACGACGTCGATGGTGGAGTGGAACGTGACTCCGTGGCCTCGCTCGTCCGGCTGGACGAGCGACGCGTCCTCGAAATTCTCCGGGCGGATGCCCACGATGACCTGGCGGCCGGCATTCGCGCGCTCCAGCGTCTGCTTCAGCTGCGGAGTAACCGGAAGGTCGCCGATCGCGGTGCGCAGGCTGCCCTCCTCCAGGGTGCCGGCCATGAAGTTCATCGCGGGCGAGCCGATGAAGCCGGCCACGAAGAGATTGATCGGGTTCTCGTACAGCTCATGCGGGGAGCCGACCTGCTGCAGAATGCCGCTGCGCATCACCGCGAGCCGGTCGCCCAGGGTCATCGCCTCGGTCTGGTCGTGCGTGACGTACACCATGGTGGTGCCGAGCCGCTTCTGCAGCTTGGACACCTCGGTCCGGGTCTGCACGCGCAGCTTGGCGTCCAGGTTGGACAGCGGCTCGTCCATCAGGAACACCGAAGGATCGCGGACGATCGCCCGGCCCATCGCGACCCGCTGCCGCTGGCCGCCGGACAGGTTGGCCGGCCGGCGGTCCAGGTGCTGGGTCAGGTCAAGGATCCGCGCTGCCTCATTGACCTTCTCGTCGATGGTGGCCTGCGGCGTCTTCGCCAGCTTGAGCGCGAAGCCCATGTTCTGCCGCACGGTCATGTGCGGGTAGAGCGCGTAGCTCTGGAAGACCATCGCGATGTCGCGGTCCTTCGGCGCGGCGTTGTTCACCACCTTGCCGCCGATGCGCAGCTCGCCCTCGGTGATGTCCTCCAGGCCGGCGATCATGTTGAGCGTCGTCGACTTCCCGCAGCCGGACGGGCCGACCAGGATGACGAACTCGCCGTCGGCGATGTCCAGCGAGATCTTGTCGACCGCCAGCGCGCCATCCGGGAAGCGCTTGGTCACCTGGTCCAGAACGATTTCAGCCACTGTTACTCCTTCTCATGCCTCAGCTAGCCCTTGACCGCGCCTGATGTCAGCCCAGCGACGATCCTGCGCTGGAAGAACACCACGAAGATGATGATCGGGATGGTGATGACCACCGCGGCGGCCGCGATGGGGCCAGTCGGAACCGTGAACTGCGAGCTGCCGCTGAAGTAGGCCAGCGACGCCGGCGCCGTCCGGGAGGCGAGCGTCGAGGTGAACGAGATCGCGAACAGGAACTCGTTCCAGCAGGCGAGGAAGACCAGGATCGACGTGGTGACCATTCCCGGTGCCGCCAGCGGCGCGATGACCTTCACGAACGCCTGGAAGGGCGTGGCGCCGTCGATCTTGGCGGCCTTCTCGAGTTCCCAGGGGATCTCACGGAAGAACGCCGACAGCGTGTAGATGCCGAGCGGCAGGCCGAAGGCAACGTAGGGGATGATCAGGCCCGGCCACGTGTTGAACAGGCCAAGCGAGCGCTCAATGTTGAACATGGGGGTCACCAGCGAGATCGCCGGGAACATCGCGATCAGCAGCGCCATCCCGATCAGCACGGCCTTGCCGGGGAACCGCAGCCGGGCGACGGCGTAGGCCGCCATGGAGGCCAGCACGACGGCGATGAGCGTCGAGATGAGGCCGATGCCGATCGAGTTGATCAGCGGCCTGATGAACTGCGAGGTGTGCAGGATCCCGGTGTAGTTCCCCCAGGTCCACTGCCTCCCTGCGGGGAGGAAGGATGGATCGAGGACCGCCGCCGGGGTCTTGAAGGACAGCGAGACCATCCAGAGCACCGGGATCAGCGCGAGCACCACGACGACCGTGTTCGCCGTTCCCCAGCCGGTCTTCTGCCGGCCGGTCGTGGCCATAGCCATCAGTGCCTCACCTTCCCAGGTCCGAGCCGGGGGCTGCCGTGCCGAAGCCCCTAATGAACAGGAATGCGATGATCGCCACGCAGATGAAGATGAGGATCGAGATCGCCGACCCGATCCCCAGGTTCAGCGCGTTGAACAGGTTGTCGTAGCCGAGGATCGAGACCGACCCGGTGTTGTTGGTGCCGCCGGTCAGGATGAAGATGCTGTCGAATATCCGGAACGAGTCCAGCGTCCGGAAGAGCAGCGCGACCAGGATGGCCGGTTTCATCAGCGGCAGCGTGATCTTCGTGAAGCGCTGCCAGGCGGTGGCGCCGTCCACCATGGCTGCCTTCTGCAGGTCCTCGGGCACCAGGGAGAGCCCGGCCAGCAGCAGCAGCCCCATGAACGGCGTGGTCTTCCAGACCTCCGCCAGGATGATGACGGCAATTGCCTTGTATTCCGAGGTCAGCGGCGCGCTGTTGTTGAACAGCGCGGAAAGGTAACCCTCGTTGGGCGTCCATGCGTACTGCCAGCCGTAGGCGGCGGCGACCGTCACGATCCCGTAGGGGATGAGCGCGGCGGTACGGACCGTGCCCCGGCCGAACAGCGTCCGGTGCATGACCTGGGCCAGGATCATGCCGAGCACCAGCGTGATCGCGACAGAGAAGATCGTGATGACAACAGTCACCTTCAGCGCCTGCCACCAGTACGGCGAGCTGAGCACAGCGGCGTAGTTGCCCAGTCCGACGAACTTGATGTCTTGCGGGAGCTCCAGGTTGTAGCGCTCCAGTGACAGGTAGATGGCGTAGCCGACCGGGTAGGCGGTGACGGCGATCATCACGATGACCGCCGGGGCGCACAGCATCCAGCCGAGCCTGCGCTCGGCCCGCGCGCCCTCCGAGAGCTGCCGCTTGCGCCCTTCCTGTTCCTCCTTGACGGCTTCGGTGCCGGCCGCGACTTGCGCGCTCAGGCTCATCGGGGTCTTCCTTCCGTCGTTACCAGCCGGTCGCCTGCTGTGCGGCGGCTCACGGGATCAGGCCCTTCGATTGCAGGGCGTTGTTGAGCTGGCTGACCATCGACTGCTCCGTGCCCGTCGGGTTGATGCCGCTGGCCGGCGAGATCAGGTGCGAGATGTCGATGGACACGACCTGGTACACGGGCGTCTTCGGCCGGACGCTCGCGTGCTGAAGCGCGCTCAGGATGTCGGCGTGGAACGGGTAGTCCTTGAACAGCGCCGGATCGTTGTAGAGGCTGGTGATCGTGGGCGGGACGCCGCCGACGTCGGCACCGATGATCTGATTCTGCTTGTCCCGCAGGCACAGCGCGGCCTGGAAGGCGAGCGCCTTGTGCTGGGAGTACGCGCTGACCGCGAGGTCCGTGCCGCCGATCGTCACCTTGGCCGGCACGCCGGGGGTGACCTCCGGGTAGAGCGCCCACTTGAAGGTCTTGAACAGCTTCGGGTTGTCCAGCTTCATCGCCGGATACACGAACGGGTAGTTCAGCTCGAAGGCGGCCGTGCCCGCCTCCATCGCGAGCCGGTTCTGGTTCTCCATCTGCACATCCAGCGACGGGTCGGCGCCCGGGCCGGTGGCGAGCTGCTTCATGATCGACATGGCCTTGACTGCGGGCGCGCCCAACGTCACCTTGGTCGCGTTCGGGTTCAGGATGGTGCCGCCCGCGCTGGCCACCATCGTGTTGAACCAGACGGTCGCGCCCTCGTACTGCGCACCCTGGATCTCGATGTAATGCGGCTTGCCCTCCTTGGCCAGCTGCGCCGCGTCGGCCAGCATCTGCGCCCAGGTCTTCGGCGGGTTCGGCACCTCGGCGGAGTTGTACCACAGCAGCTGGGTGTTGCTGTTGTCCGGCACCGCATAGAGCTTGCCCTTCCAGAGCGCGGTGTCCAGGGCCGGCTTGAGCGTGCCGTTCTCGGCCGCCGCCTTGTTGGCACCTGTCCACGGCTCGGCCCAGCCGGCCTGGGCGAACTCGGCCTCCCAGGTGACGTCCAGGCCCATGATGTCGATCGTGTCGTCGTGCGCGGCCAGCCGCCGGACGAGCTGCTGCCGCTGTCCGTCGGAGGCGGTGGGAAGTTCCTGGTAGGAGATCGTGTACTTGCCGTGGCTTTGCGCGCTGCAGTTGTTGATGGCCTGCTGGGTGGCGCCGGAGTTGTCCGGGTAGAAGTAGAAGTTCAGCGTCACCGGGCCGCTGGACGCACCAGCCGTACCGCAGGCCGCGAGCGCGCTCGCGGCTAGCGCGGCACCCGCAAGTCCGATGCCCAGGCGCCGCGCCTGGGCACCTCGCCGCCCGCGGGCACGACGCTCGGATGTGCTCCGTCGGCGGCCGCCACTGCTCATCATTCCTCCAGCACGTAGTCGACTCCGGTACACCGCGAACGGGCATGCGCCCGAGCGCGCCTGTGCCGGCGAGTTCGTCAATACCCCGGCAGGCCCACGCCTAACACGGGACACACGTTCCCTCGCGAGCCTGGCCATTATGCGACCCATTCCATCCGGCACGCATTTTGCCCGCCGAGCCTGATATCGGACACCCGCCGGAATGCGTGCGACCTTGACCTGCCGCGTTCATCCGGCATGCGGCTAGCGTCTGCCGCGAAGAGGTGCGAAGGTCCGCCGCCCGGCAGGTCTAGCCCTGGCCGGGCGGAACTCGATCGCCGCACGATTCGCAACGGGAGCTGCTGGCGGATTGGCCTGACTTTGGCTCCGTGCAGCAGTGCGCACAGCCGCCGGGCACCCTCGCCACCGCTGTGCTCAAGCGGCTGGCGCACGGTACTCAGATTGAGCAAGGCGGCCGACTCGATGTCGTCGAATCCCACCACGGACAACTTGCCCGGCACCGGGAACCCGCGCCGCTCCGCGGCGCTGAGCACGCCCATAGCCTGGGTGTCCGAGGCAGCGAAGATCGCGGTTGGCGGGTCAGGCAGCCGGAGTAGCTGATCGGCAAGCTCCGCTGCGACCGCGGGGCCATGCGGTCCGAGCCGGACAAGCTCTGGGTCAGGGTCGATACCGGCGGCGGCGAGCTCACGCCGGTATCCCAGCAGCCGCCGCCTGGACGAGGTAAAGCCGAGGTCTGGCTCCCCGCGGGGGATGGCATCGCCGACGAACCCGATCCGCCGGTGGCCGAGTTCCAGCAGGTGCGCGGTCGCCAGCCGTCCGCCCGCCATGTCATCGATGATCGTCTGCGGCACGCCCGCTGCCACCGCGTCCACGGTCACCAGCGGGATGGCGCCCCGGTGGAACGCCTCGAGATGCTGCTTGTCGAGGTAGATCGACACGACGATCACGCCATCGGCCCGGTGCCTGGCCGTCAGCGCGGCCAGGTGGTGATCGCGCTGCTCCCGCGTATCGACGTTGCAGACGATCGTGTCGTAGCGCTGCTCGTCCAGCACCGCGAGGGCGCCGGCCAGCCGGGCCACGGTCGACGGCCTGGTCAGGTGCGGCACCAGGATGGCCACCGTGCGCGCGCTGCCGCGGGACAGCGCCGCGGCGAGGTGGCTCGGCCGGTATCCGAGCCGCTTGATAACTTCCAGGACCTTCAGCCGGGTCGATTCCCGTACGTTCACGCCGCCATTGAGCACGCGGGAAACGGTGCCCGTGCCCACGCCCGCCGTCGCGGCAACATCCGCGATCGTCGGGCGATCAGGCGTGCGCACAGGCACCTCCGATGAACGGAATCGCGCCCTTTTGGAAACGATTCCAATCTGGATCTGGCTCATTCTCACTCCGCCCCGGCACTCCGTCAAGGGTCCCCCCGCGGGGCACGCCCCGTTCAATGCCCGGGCCAGTGGCAGGCGGGCCGGTAGGCTCCGAATCCTGCGGCCGCGCATCCCGCGGGGCCCCGGCCTTACGGAGATTCCATGCCCCTTTTCGCTAAGCCGTCCGGTGCTTCTGCCACCTGGGAGCCCCAGGCAGCCGACGGCAGGCTGGCGCAGACCGCCGGTGCCGACCCCGCCGGGGTGTTTACCTCGGATCTATCGGTCTCGGAGTACGTCCTGCTCGGCGAGGCCGGCTTCGAGCCGCTGGGCTTCGTCGTCGGATCGTCCATTTACCACGTCGGGCTGCAAGTCGGCCGCTGGTCCCAGAATCAGGAACTGCAGGTCCTTACCCAGGCGATGTACAGCGCCAGGGAGCTGGCCATGGCCAGGATGCGCGCCGAGGCGGATCATCTGGGTGCTGACGGGATCGTCGGAGTGCTGCTCCGGATGCAGATGTATGCCTGGGGACAGGACGTCCTTGAGTTCGTCGCCACCGGCACCGCGGTCAAGGCCATGGCCGGCACCGGCGCGCACCGTGCCCCGGATGGCCGGGCCTTCACCTCGGACTTGTCGGCGCAGGACTTCTTCCGCCTGCTGGCCGCCGGCGCCGTGCCTGTTGCCTTCGTCCTGGGCACGTGCGTCTACCACATCGCGCACCAGTCGGTCATGCAGACCATCCGGCAGGCCGGCCAGAACCAGGAGATGGTGCAGTTCACCCAGGGCGTCTACGAGGCGCGCGAACTGGCGCTGGTCAGGATGCAGGCCGAAGCGCACGAGGCCAAGTCGTCGGGCATCGTCGGGGTCACAGTGGCCGTCGCCAACCACGTCTGGGGTGCCCATGCCACCGAGTTCCTGGCAACCGGCACCGCCATCCGCCGCCTGAGCGAGGAGCACCGGCTGCCAGAGACGTCACCCAAGCCCACCTTCACCCTCGGCCTCGACCGCTGAGGGCGCCGGTCCCCGCCAGCCGCCCGATCCCGCCAGCCGCTTGATCCCGCCAGCCGACCAGGTTGCACCCGGCGATCCTGGCTGCCCATTCGCAACCCGATGGTCGTGACTTTCCTGGGGTAGCGCATGTCCGCCCACATGCTGAACATTCGCGAGCAGAAAGGACCGGGCGCCGCGAACTCCTTAGTAACGGCTCACGGCACGTCAGTAACGGCTCACGGCACGGCCGTTGCTGATCTCAGCCCGATGCGGGCATGCAATTCCCTGAGCATATTCTCGGTCAGCGAGAAGTGCTCGGCCGCTGCCTGCGCGGCCAGATCAGGGCTGCCCGCGATGACCGCCTCGGCGAGCGCGGGATGCTGCCGGATCGCGCGGTGACGGACTTCGGGTGAGTACGGCTCGGCGTCGAAGCCGAGGCTGACCTCCCGGCGGATCCGGGCGCTCAGCTCGACTAGGTGCCGGTTATGCGCGGCTGCGGCGATCGCCTGATGCAGCGCGTGATCAGCCATCCTGGAGGCATCCCTGGTGGTCGCTTTCGCGTACGAGTCGATGGCCTCGCGGATAGCCGCCACGTCCTGGTCATCACGCCGCTCGGCTGCCGTCCGGGCGATCAGCTGCTCGATCAGCTGGCGGAACTCGAGCAGCTCGGTAAGGTCCTGCCAGGCAGGCACGAGTGTCCGGCGGATCATCTCGTCGGAGTCGGGCCCCATGTCGGCGGCAACGAATGTCCCGCCGCCGCGACCGCGCCTGGTCCGTACGTAACCGGACGCCTGCAGCCGCTGGATGGCCTCCCGCACGGTCGTCCGGCTCACTTCCAGCATGGCGGCGAGCTCTCGCTCGGTCGGCAGCCGCTCGCCGGAGACGAACTCGCCGAGCGCGATCGCGGTCACGAAACGCTCAGCGACGCGCTCGCCCGCGCTGCGCATGGGCATCGGCGTCAGCAGCGCGCCGAAGGGTTCATCGGTAACAGGCACGGCCCTGATTCCGCCTCTCTATCGGGACGTTCGCTGATGGGCTGGCAGCAGCCCGGGGACCGCCACAGGCAGGCCGGCACGCACGAACCCGGCGATGAGCTCTGGCGTCCGTTCCCGCGCGGGATGCTGCCCGGCGATCAGCGGGCTCGGGGAAGGAGAAGGCGGTCACCCGGAGCGGCCCACCGCGGCCGCATCCATAGCCGCATCCCCGCAGGCCAGGCAGGGAGCGCCATGACGCCCTGCTACCCAGGGTCTGATTTTTGATTTTGGAAGCTATCTTTGTGAACTTCATCTTGTGTGTCAATAGATGATATTCGTGGCTGATGTGATGAATGGCGGTAGCTCACCGGGCCGCGGATCGGCTCAGGGCCGGGCAAAGCGGCTGCTCAGCGCGGAGGCTCAGTGCAAGGCGGCCGAACTCGCCAGCTGCAGCTGGGGCGAGGGTCGTCAGCTAGATCGCGGGCCAGGCGTGCACAGGCTCGTTGGAGTGCATGTGCTCTAGGTAGCGCTGCGTCATCTGCCGCAAGGCCTCGGGCCTGGCGAGCTTGCCGGAGGCTTCCAGCGCATGCACCGCCCCGGTCTGCCAGGTGGCGCCGTTCCGGCCGGTCAGGCAGCGCTGCTCGATGATGCCAAGCAGCCGGTCCGCCTCGGCGCCGTCGGAGCCCCACCGGCTCAGGCCCTCCCTGGCGAGCGGCAGCAGCCGGCGCAGCGTGAGCTCGGTGACCGGTACCTCGCCGAGGCCTGGCCAGTAGAGCCGGGCGTCGATGCCGTGCCTGGCTGCTTCCAGCAGATTGTCATTGGCGACGGCGAACGACATCTGAGTCCAGACCGGCCGCTCCGCCTCCGCCAGCATGCGGATCAGGCCGTAGTAGAACGCGGCATTGGCGAAGGTGTCGGCGACAGTCGGGCCGGCCGGCAGCACCCGGTTCTCCACCCGCAGGTGCGGCTGGCCCGCCGCCACCGCGTACACCGGGCGGTTCCACCGGTAGACGGTGCCGTTGTGCAGCGTCAGCTCCGCTAGCTGCGGAGCGGCGCCGGAGTCCAGCGTGGTCACCGGATCCTCGTCATCGCACAGTGGCAGCAGCGCCGGGAAATAGCGCAGGTTCTCCTCGAACAGGTCGAAGACCGAGGTGATCCACCGCTCGCCGAACCAGACGCGCGGCCGTACCCCCTGTGCCTTGAGTTCTTCCGGCCGGGTGTCGGTCGCCTGCTGGAACAGCGTGATGCGGGTTTCCGCCCACAGCTCATGGCCGAACAGGAACGGCGAGTTCGCGCCGAGCGCGACCTGCACGCCGGCCAGCGCCTGCGCGGCGTTCCAGTACCTGCCGAACCCCTCCGGGCTGACCTGCAGGTGGAACTGGACGCTGGTGCAGGCGGCCTCCGGGGCGATCGTGTCGATGTAGGTTTCCAGCCGCTCGGCGCCCGCGATCGAGATGCCCATCTCCTCGCCGCGGGCAGCGAAGATCTGCTCGTTCAGCAGCCGGTAGCGCGGGTTCGTCGAGATGGCACCCTCGTCAACGTCGGTCTCCCGCAGCGTCGGCAGGATGCCGATCATCGCCAGCCTGCTGCCGGCCTGCCTGGCCTGCTGGTCACCGTGGTTCAGGCTGGCCCGCACCTGGGCCTCGAACTCGCCAAGGGCGCCGCCGGCCAGTGACCGCGGCGGCACGTTGATCTCCAGGTTGAACTGGCCGAGCTCGGTATCCCAGGCCGGATCGGCGATCGCGCCGAGCACGTCGGTGCTCTTCATCGAGGGCCAGCCAGCCTCGTCGACCAGGTTCAGCTCGATCTCGAGCCCGACCTGCTGCGGTTCCGTCTCGAACCTGGACTCGCGCAGCATCCGGGCCAGCACATCCAGGCAGAGCCGCACCTTCTCGCGGTAGGCACGCCGGTCAGCCTGGCTGATGACCATCGCCGGGACATCCCTGCCCATCGCAGCCTCCCCGGCGTCAGCTGGGCAGAAGGCCCGTTGCCCTAGCCTGGCACGATCTGCGCGCGGTGACCAGGCCGGGCGCTCGCCCGGCCTGGTCTGCTGCCGATTCCCGCGGCCCGCCTCAGTGGCAGGCGGTGATCATGTACTGGACGAGCTGGCGGAACGCCGCGCCGGTCTTGCCGGTGGTGTCCAGGTTCTTGGTCTGGCCCTTCAGCTGGGCCAGCGATATCCCGCTGCCCGCGGCGCTGGCCAGCGCCTGGTACTCGGACCCCAGCGTCTGCATGAAGGGCTTGGCCTTGGCCGGCGCCTCGCCCGCGAGGCCGTTGAAGTCCGCCGCGGCCTGCTCAAGGAACGCGACCGCCAGGGTGCGGTTCTGCCCGATGTTCTTCTGCTGGGCCGGGGTGAGCTTGCCCAGGGTCGTGCCGAGATGGGTGAAGTCAGTGCAGAAATGCCCGGTCAGCAGGCCCTTTGCCGCGGTGGCCGTGGAGGCGGGGGCCGGCGCGGACGAGGAGCCGCTGGCCGGAGCGGAGGCACTGGCCGAGCTGCCGGCGGCGGCGCTGCTGCCGCCGATGGAGCCGCCGCCGCAGCCGCCGAGCATCAGGCAGGCGCCCGCAACGGCAGCAACGATCGCGGCGACCCGCGGGGTGGATCTGATGGCGAGCATGTCATGCCCTTCCTGGTGACAGTGAGATCGGGAGGCGCTGCCGACGGCAGCGCGCGGTCAGGATCGATCGAGAGCGATCGTGGGCCGGCCGCGTTGCAACGGCGTTACAGCGCGGTTGCGCGGGTACCGGTAAAGGCCAGTAACACAGGGCCGGAACGCAGCCTGGCCAGCGAACGCCAGTCAGCGGGCAGGATCCGTTCAGGCTTTATGTCCGTTCGCCCCTGCCGTGCGGGGCATTCCAGTCGAGCAGCGGCCCGTCCGGGACGATCCTGGACGGGTTGAGGTGCGGGTGCGTCGTGTAGTAGTGCCGCTTGATGTGGTCGAAGTTGGTCGTCTCGCGGAAGGCAGGCATCGAGTAGAGGTCGCGCGCGTAGCCCCACAGGTTCGGGTAGTCCGACAACCTGCGCAGGTTCGCCTTGAAATGCGAGTAGTAGACGGCATCGAAACGGGCCAGCGTCACCCACAGCCGGACGTCAGCCTCGGTGACGGCGTCGCCCAGCAGGTACCGCCGGCTGGCCAGCCGTTCCTCCAGGTCGTCGAGGGTGGCGAAGATGCGGGTGACCGCCTGGTGGTACTGGTCCTGTGATCCGGCGAAGCCGGAGCGGTACACGCCGTTGTTGACGGTCTCGTAGACGACCTCGTTGATCGCGTCGATCTCCGCGCGCAGCGCGGCCGGGTAGAGCTGGGGCGCGCCATCGGTCCAGGCACGGAAGGCGGTACCGAGGTCGATCGTGATGTCGGGGAAGTTGTTGCTGACGATGCGGCGGCTGGCCCGGTCCCACAGCACCGGTACCGAGATGTGGCCCGGATAACCGGGCTCGGTCGCCTCGTACGCCTCGCGCAGCAGGGCGAACCCGTTCACCGGGTCGAGCGTGTGCCCGGGTCCCTCACGGAAAGCCCAGCCCCGGCCGTCCCGGACCGGATCGACCGCCGACAGCGAGACGACATCCTCCAGGCCCTGCAGCTTGCGGACGATCGCGGTCCGCTGTGCCCACGGGCAGGCCCACGAGATGTACAGGTGGTACCTGCCGGGCTCGGCCGGGTACCCGCTGGATCCGTCGGCGGTGATGCGGCCGCGGAACGGGTAGGGCGGCCGGACGAACTCCGCTGACGGCTTCTTGCCCGGCGGGCGGAAGTCCCCGTAGTCGCCGTAGCTGCCGAAGTCGACCGGGCTCGCGCCGCCTGCCTGCTGATCGATCGTCGTCATCACCCCTCCTTGGCCCCGCCGGCCCGCTGGCCAGCGTCGCTGCGGTCCGCCTCGCGGGCCAGCGCTGCCGCCTGCTCGACCGGCATCGCCACGCCGCTCGCCTGCAACACGCTGAACCGCTCGCTGCCGAGCGCGGACTCGGTCGCGGCGACTGATTCAGTGAGCCTTGCCAGGTCCTGGCCGGGGATCGGCGAGCCAATCGCCGCCCGGAGGGCTCGGGAGGCGCCGAACAGCACGGCGGCCCGCTCTGAGTTTCCCTCGGCCGCGTCAGCCTCCGCGATCCCCTCCAGGCTCTCCGCGACACAGCGCCGCTCGCCAACAGCCTCTGCTAGCTCCAGGCTACGCCGGTGGAATGCCCGCGCGGTCGCGAAGTCCTTGCGCGCCAGCGCCGTCAGGCCGAGGTTGGTCAGCGCGACGGCTGACAACCGCCGGTCGCCGACTTGCCCGGCAAGGTCAAGTGCGTCGGCGTGCAACGCGGCGGCGCGATCGAGGTCGCCGGCATTGTGCGCGATCATGCCGAGATTGGTCAGCGCGCCGCCGATCAGTTTCCGGTCGCCGAGCTTCCGCGCGTTTTCCAGGTGCTCTTCCAGGCGGACCGTGGACAGGCTCAAGTCGCCCTGGTCGAGTGCCACCACGCCGAGGTTGCCGAGGACCAGCGTGGCCCTGCGCAGGTCACCGACCTCATTGAAGCGAGCCATGCTCTCGGTGTAGTACTCGGTGGCCTGGGCAAGCTCGCCTGCGTGCAGCGCCAGACGGCCAAGCCCGCTCAGCGACCTGGCCATCTGCTGGGCCTCGCCGGCCCCGGATGCCAGCTCCAGCGCCTCGGTGTACATCACCCGCGCGGCCGAGTAGTCGCCGCGGATGTGCGCGGCGGCGCCGAGGTCACCCAGGCAGCTGGCGACCCGCGCGTCCTCGCCAAGCTCACGCCAGATGGCCAGGCTCTCCTGCTGGCAGGCGCGCTGCGCGCTGAAATCGGCGTGCACGGCGGCCAGCTGCCCGGCGCCGTCCAGCGCGATGGCGCGCAGCCGCCGGTCAGCGCCGGGCCCGGCCGCCGCCAAGGCCGCGTCCAGCCAGCGCCGCCCGATGCCGATGTAGCCGCGCACCATCCAGAACGGGGCAAGCGCCCCGGCAAGCGCGAGCGCCGACTCGGGACCGGCGCGGCCCGGGGCCGGCGCGGGGCCGGTGCGGCCCGCTGCCGCCTCGGGGCCGGCGCGGCCCGGTGCCGGCGCGGGGCCGGCAAGGCTCCATTCCAGGCCGGCCCGGAAGTTGTCAAGCTCGGCCTCGAGGAGGTCAAGCCAGGCGCCCTGGTCCGGGCCATCCAGGTCGGCTTCCGCCGCGAACTCAAGTAGCCAGCCGAGCTGGCGCCGGCTCAGCTCCGCACTTTCCCCGGCCTTCGCGAGCTTCTGGCGCGCGTACTGGTGAATGGATTCGAGCATCCCGTAGCGCATGCTGCCCAGCCGCTCCTCCACGGTGAGCAGCGACCGGTCGACCAGCGAGGTAACCGTCTGGAACACCAGTTCCGGCGCCAGCGCGCCGCCCGGGCAGACTGCCTCCGCAGCCTCCAGGGTGCATCCGCCGGCGAAGACGGCCAGCCTGCGGAGGCAGATCTGCTCGTCCGCGCTGAGCAGGTCATGGCTCCACTCGATGGCCGCCTGCAGCGTCCGGTGCCGGGGCAGCCCGCGCCGGCTGGCGCCGGCCAGCAACCGGAACCGGTCGTCTAGCCGAGCTGCCAGCTGACCGGCAGTCAGCGCGTTGACCCGGGCAGCGGCCAGCTCCAGCGCAAGCGGGATGCCGTCCAGCCGCCGGCAGATCTCGCTGACAGCGTCGGCGTTCCCGGCGGTCAGCCCGAAGCCCGGCCTGGCTAGCGCGCCGCGGTCGCAGAACAGCCGCACCGACTCGGCCTCGGCGACGATGCGCGGATCGCGGGCGTCCGCAGGCGGCAGCATGAGGGGCGGAACCGGCCAGGTCGCCTCCCCGGCCAGGCCGAGCCTGCTCTGGCTTGTCGCGAGGATCCGCAGCTCGGCGCAGCCGCGGAGCAGTGCGTTCACGAGCTCGGCGACGGCATCGAGCACATGCTCGCAGTTGTCGACGATCAGCAGCAGGTCACGGCCGGCCAGCCCGGCGATGATGCTGTCGATAAGCGGCCGGCCTGGCTCCTCCATGATCGCCAGGGCCGCCGCTGTCACCGGCACGACCAGCTCCGGCCTGGCGATCTGGGCGAACTCGACCAGCCACACGCCGTCGGGATGCCGGGACGATGCCTGGGCACCGGCCCGCAACGCCAGGCGGGTCTTGCCGGACCCGCCCGGCCCGGTCAGGGTGAGCAGCCGGGACAGCCCGAGCAGATCCTCGATGGTGGCAAGCTCTGCTTCCCGGCCGACGAAGGAAGTGGTCTCGGCCGGCAGCCCGGGGGCAGCCGGCTGGGCTGGCAGGGCCGGTTGCTGCGACTCGCCAGGCGGCTCCGCCGTGTCCTGGTGCGCCGGGTCGCCCCGGAAAGACGGGTCACCGGGGTAGTCCTGGCGCGCGGAGCCAGCCTGGCGCGCGGGCCGCGCCGCCTGGCTACCCTGCCGTGCCGCCGGGTGCGCGGTATCGCCCGCAGCCGCCGGATGCCAGTCAAGGTCCGGCTCCTGGCGGAGTATCGCCTCATGCAGCCGGTGCAGTCGGGGGTTCGGGTCGATGCCGAGCTCGTCGGCCAGCCGTGTCCTCAGCTCACGGTAAACACGCAGCGCGTCGGCCTGGCGGCCGCACCGGTAGAGGGCGGTCATCCGCTGCCCGCATAGCCGCTCCCGGAGCGGATGGGCTGCGGCCAGGCCGTCGAGTTCACCGGTCAGGCTGGCGTGGCGGCCGCAGGCCAGGTCAGCTTCCACCCTGTCCTCGAGCGCGGCCAGCCGCGCTTCCTCCAGGCGCGCCACATCCGCCTGGGCAAACGCGAAGTCGGCGACGTCGGAGAGCGCCGGGCCCCGCCATAGATCGAGCGCGGTACGCAGCCCAGCGGCGGCAGCCTCGACGTTGCCGTCGTCGAACTCGCGGCGCGCCGCGGTGACCAGGTGCTCGAACCGGCTGGCATCCAGCTGGCCGGCCTGGATCTGCAGCCGGTAGCCGGGCGGCTGGGTCACCAGCGCACCAGCGGCCGGTCCGAGCGACCGGCGCAGCCGGGAAACGTAGACGCGTAGCGTGGCCATGCTGTGCGGTGGCGGTTCGCCCGCCCACAGGTCGTCAGCGAGCCGCTCGGCGGACACCACCTGGCCAGCCGCCAGCAGTAGCCGTGCCAGCAGTGTCCGCTCCCTGAGCCCGCCCAGGTCCACTGCCAGCCCACTGTTGTCGACCTCGACCGACCCGAGGATCCGGAACTCCACGCGCCTACCGTCTCATCTGGAGGGCTGCGGGCCCATCGTAAGCGGACATTTCGTCGCGCGCACGCCCGATCTCTTGCCTCGCCAGTCTCCCGGCCGCCACCGGCCGCCCGAATTCCTGGCCACGTTGCCGCCGGCCACGCTGCCACCGGCCACGCGGCCACACGGCCACACTGCCACTGGCCACCGGCCGCCTATTGCCAGGCGGCCGCGATCAGGCCCGTAGTCAGCTGCGTCGGGGTGTGGCCGTCGTGCGACACGTACAGGATGTCCCCGGCCAGGTAGAGCAGCCATTTGCCGGTGGCATCCGCATCCAGGCTGGTGTGCTCGAGGTTGGCGAAGCCGATCGCCACCTGGTGGACGAGCGTGCCGGCTGTGTTCACCTCCCACATCAGCCGGGATGTGTTCCGTACCGGCACTCCGGCGCAGCAGGCGCGGCTGACGAACAGGTTCCCGTCCGGCATGAACACGCCCTCGCGCAGATAGCTGTCCCTGACGTTGGGATGCCCGGTGACGGGAACCGAAATGTCACCCGCACCCGAGAGGTAATACCTCGCTATCGCGGTGTCCAGGATGACGAGGTTCCAGCCCTCGTTGTCCTCCGCCGCGGAGATCGATACGGCGAGGTGCGTGCCATCCGGCGACCAGGAGAGATGCGAGATCGGGTACGGCAGGCCGCTAGATTGCCCGGCCGCGAGCATCGGGTAGGTGACCTGGCTTCCGCCGCTGAGCGTGCGGACGACCAGCTTGTACTGCGCGGTCAGGTTAGCCTCATGGGGGACGCAGCCCGTGGCCATCGACGGCTCCCTGGCCATAGCGAGCTTTGCGCCGTCGGGGCTGATAGCTGGCAGCGAACCCTTGCCGATCAGGGCTGGGCTTCCTCCGGTCACCGGCACCGACTCGACATCGGTGCTGCAGCCGTGGTTCGCCGCGAAGTACACGGTCGTCCCATCGGCAGATACCGAGATCTCGTCTCCGATTACTCCGCTAGGCACCAGCGTCTTGGCAATCGAGCCGTTGGCCGAGTCGAGTATCACGAGCGCGCCGCCCTTGGTGACGGCAACCACCGCTGGCGGCCCGGCGGCGGCGTGGCTTGGCGATGCGGCCGCGGTGGCGGCCGGGCTTGAGCTAGTGGCAGCCGAGCTTGCCGGCCCGCTCCCTGCCGGGCTTGCCCCGCCGCTGCCGCCACCGCATGCGGCGAGCAGCAGCACGGCGAGCGGCAGCGCGATGACCATGAGTCGATTCCGCCGCCGGTTCCCGTTCCGGTGCCCGGGGCCGTCGCTCTGAGGGGTCAGCTGCGCATGAAGTACTGGGGACATGGTGGCCTCTATCCAGCTGATCCTGGGGCTCTGACAATCGGGAAACCGTGCGTCGCGGTGAAATCAGATGCTGATAGTGGCAGGACTGCCGCAGGACGGCAAGGCCTGGTCACCGATCCGCTGGCTCAGCCGGAAACGGATCCGCCGGCTAGGGCACCGGCTCCACCAGCACGCGAACCTCATGGATGAAGTTGCCGCCATAGCCCCGGCGATTCCACTCCGGCCGGGCGGGCTGCGTATGCCCCGCGAGGTCAGTCGCCCGCGCCCTGAACGTCGTTTCGCCGGGGCGGCTGACCAGCGCCAGATGCTCCCACCGCTGCCAGCCATGCGTGCTGGATTCATCAATCAGCCTGGCGTCCTGCCAGGCACCGCCAGCCACGCTTACCTCCACGCGCGCGATCGGGGCCGCCCCGGACCATGCGACTCCGCAGACCGTGAGTTCATCACCGGAATGCCGTCGGCCGGAGCAGGGCTCCGTGATGAGTGCGCGGACCCGCTGTATCCGGACCGGCTCACGGACGACCGTGCCGCCGCGCGGCTGCTCGTACATATAGTGGCCGGTCTGAAAGTAGCCGTCGAAGGCCGTGCTTGCCACCCGGATGCCGGTCAGCCACTTGACCGAGGCGACCGCATACCAGCCCGGCACCACGAGCCGGAGCGGAGCGCCATGCCTGACGGGCAGCGGCTCGCCGTTCATCGCGTACGCAAGCAGCGCCCCGGACTCCCTGGCATCAGCTACTGCCAGGCTCCGTTCGAACGAGATGGGCTCCGCCGCGCCGTCCACCGTCCCTCGATCGGCGCCGCGGAAGACCAGTTCGCTTGCGCCTGGCCGGATACCGGCACGGTCCAGCACTGCATCCAGCCGCACACCGGTCCACTCCGCGGTGCTCACTGCTCCCAGTTGCCACTGCGCGCCTTCGGTCGCCGGGCTGAACATGGTCCGGCCGTTACCCGCGCACTCAAGCGTCGCCACGAAGGTGTCTGCGGTCATGTTCTTGAGCTCGGCCAGGCTCAGTTCCAGCGGCTCCCGCACCAGCCCGCTGACGCTGAGCCGCCACCCAGCCTCGTCCAGCACGGGGATCGGGAAATGGTTACGCAAGTAGAAGCGATCGGCCGGGGTCAGGAGGCCGCTCGGCGGAGCCGGGGTCGGCGTCTCGCAGTTCAGCGGATCCTCGGTCACCACGATGAGGCCCGCATCGACGGCCGCCTGGCAGGCTTCGGCGGGATCGGCCGTGGAGATGACCACGTCGCGTTCGGTCTGATGCATTGCGCCCCCTCGCAGCGATTTACCTCCGGTACCGCGACACGGCAGCACCGCGCCCGCTCGGGCACCGCTGCAGCACAGGAAGACCGCTCCCGGCCGCGCCGCCGTGCCCTACTAGGTGCTTTTGACAATAGTCTATATTAATTATCGGAATTATCGACTATCTACCACGGACAGTCTTCTGGCTGCAGGCAGGTCGCCGGGCGGGCCTCGCGACGGGGCAAGCCCGGGAGGTGAACGGGCCAGGCACGGAGACGGTACAGGGCGAGCGTGGACGCAAACCGGGGCGAGCCGGGACGCGGGACGGACCGGCCCGGCACGAGGGACGGCCAACCCCGGCACGAGGCACGGCCAACCCCGGGACGCGGGACGGCCAAGCCCGGCACGCGAGGAAAATGCGGCCAGCGCCAGCCACCTTCCTGCCGTGCTGCATTCGCGGACGCCAAGGCAGCCGGAGCGACCGGTGACATACTGGATTCTCTATCGAAATTAGTTGCGAATTAATAGCTTTGGCAGCTACTATGGTTAGAGAAAATAAAGGCAAGCTACCTCCTAGAGGAGGCCAGGTGCCAGCCAGCCAGGTTCCGGACCCGGACCCCTTTGCGGATCCGGACGAAGGTCTTCCGTCAGGTCTGCACGAAGAAGGTCCGCCGGACGAGGAGCTGTACGAGCTTGATTTCGATCCTGACAGCAGCCCTCCGGATGGCGTCGATGCATGGCTAGCGGATCTGCCCGGCCCGGTGCACGAGGCCGATGCGGACGCCATCGCCGCGGAGGTGCCCGCGGCGGTACCCGAGGCGCTGGCGGCAGGTTTCCTGCACGCCGATGGCGGCGATGGCCGCGGCTTCGCGGCCGGTGGCGCGCTGGACATGATGCAGCCCGGCCCGACACTGGCCGGCTTCGCCGACGACGCCTGGACGGACGGGCTGGACCGGCTTAGCGACGACGAGCTCATCGGAGCACTGTGCGGGTGGCGGCGGCTGGCTTCCTGGTCCGCCGCTGGCGAGGTCGCCGCGGTTAACGCGCTGGCCAGCCGACGCGCGGCCGAGTCCCGCAGCGGCGGAAACCGGCACCTGGCCGAGCACGTGGACAGCGAGCTGGCCGCCGCGCTGACTCTGACCGGCCGGTCCGCCGACCGGCTGCTGGAACTCGCAGTGGGCCTGGCAAAGCTGCCAGGAACCGGCGCAGCGCTGGCGGACGGGCGAATCGACTGGCCCAAGGCGATGATCATCATCGACGAAGTCAGCGGCCTGGACGATGCCGATGCGGCCGTGGTCGAGGCCAGGGTTCTCGGCGACGCCCCGGGGCAGACGACCGCGCAGCTGCGATCAGCGGTGCGCCGTGAGGTGCTGGCACTCGACCCGGAAGCGGCGATCCGGCGGCGGAAAAAGGCGCAGAAGGACGCCCGGGTGGAGACCTGGACCGAACCTTCCGGCACGGCGGCCCTGGCCGGGCGTGACCTGCCGCCCGCCGATGTGATCGCCGCCGACAAGCGACTCGATTCGCAAGCGCGCTGGCTGAAGAGCCACGGCGCCGACGGCACCCTGAACCAGCTGCGCGCCCGCGTGTACACCGCGTTACTGAGCGGCCAGCCCCTCGAGACCTTGCTGCCTCCCGGCGCCGCCGGCCAGGCTGGCGGCGGCCCTGCCGCTGACGGTCCTGATAACGGATCCGGCGGCACCGGACCCGGCTGCGCCGGAGGCTCCGGTCCCGGCGGGCACGGCGGCACTGGACTGACCGTCCCGCCCGGCTTTGGCGGCTCGGTAAACCTGACCATGCCCTTGGCCAGCTGGCTGGGCAAGTCCGATGCGCCCGGCGAGGCCGCCGGGCTGGACGTGCTGGACGCAGCCACCTGCCGGGACCTGGTTACCACGCTGGCCGCGGGGTCGCGCTGCCGCTGGTGCGTGACGGTGGTCAGCCCAGACGGGCGGGCCATCGCCCACGGCTGCGCTCGCGGCGGTCCGGGCCCGCCTGGCGACGATCCCGCGGCTTGGCTGTCGGCGATCAAGATGAGGAAACTAGAAACGGGCGACTGCACGCATGAACGGGAAACCGCGGCGTACCGGGCGCCTCCCTCGCTCCGCCACCTGATCAACATCCGGCAGCGCACCTGCAGCTTCCCCGGATGCCGGCGGCCGGCAGTTCGCATCGATCATGATCACACGATCCCGTTCGATCAGGGCGGAAGAACGTGCGAGTGCAATTGCTCGCCGCTCTGCAGAACTCACCATCAGGCCAAACAGGCCCCAGGCTGGCATCTCGAACAGCCGGAGCCAGGAATCCTGATCTGGACTCCGCCCAGTGGCCGGAGCTACGTCGTCGGGCCCGATCCCTACCCTCTCTAGGCAGCTGCCGCCTAGCTCAGCCAGGCCCCTAAAGCGCGGGACCGTGACGAGCGCTGCCTATTTTGATTCGATACCGTATAATCTGTTTTCGTGATACCCGAGAATGAGACTGGTGCCCTGGTCCTCGCCCTCCATCGCGCCACCCACGCGACCCTGGGTGCGCTGCAGGGCAGGCTGTCGGATCTGGACCTGACGCCGTCCGAGATCAACGCGCTGGCGAACCTGGCTGACGGGCGAGCACGCAGCATTGGCGAACTAGCAGCAGACACTGCAACCAAGCCGACCACGCTGACAAGCGTGCTTGACCGGCTGGTGCGCCGCGGCTATGTCGTGCGGCAGCTAGATCCGGCCGACCGGCGATCGTTCCTGGTCTCGCTGACGGATGACGGACGACAGGTTGCCGACGCGGCCCACGCTGCCATGCGCGACCTCGAGCGCGCGGTGCTCGCCACAATCACCAGCGCGGATCTGACCGGATTCCGCACCGTGACCCACGCCATCATGGAGGTTCTCAGATGACCCACGACATACCGGCGGACCTCGCCGAAATCCTGGCAGAGGTGGTGCCACCCAGCGGTGCGTTCCGGCATCGCCAGCACATCCACCTAGCCTTCATCACCGTGCGCCGGTACGGCGGTGCGCAGGCGGCCGAGCTGATCAGCCGCTGGATCCGGCACATCACGGCCTATGAACGCGCGCCGCAGAAGTATCACGCCACCGTCACTCGCGCATGGACCGAGATCGTCGCTCATCACGTCACCGTGGACCCATCCGTCACCGACTTCGAGACATTCGCCAACCGTAACCCCGCGTTGCTCGACAAGCGGCTCCTGACCAGGCACTACACCTCGGCCGCCCTCGCGTCACCGGAGGCCAGGAACGGCTGGATCAAGCCCGATCTCGCGGCCTTCCCATGGTGACGTGACCGACCAGCGAGCCCTGGCAACTGATATACCGGCCTGACCCCGCAGCACGAGGATGGAGGGCCTATGCAGTCAGGCGGCCAGCAAGCCGTGCCAGGCGCGGGCGGCATGCTGGAGCTGGACGGCCTGCGCCGCCGGTACGGCGACGTGGCTGCTCTGGACGGGCTGAGTTTCACGGTCCCGCCCGGCTGGGTGTTCGGGTTCCTCGGGCCGAACGGTGCAGGCAAGACCACCGCCATGCGAGCCATAGTCGGCGTGGCCGCCATGGACGGCGGCGAGGTGCGCTGGCGTGGCCAGCCGATCGGCCCGGAGATCCGCCGGCAGATCGGCTACATGCCGGAAGAGCGGGGCCTGTATCCGTCGATGAGGGTGCTCGAGCAGCTTGAGTACCTGTCCCGCCTGCACGGGCTGACGGCCGCGCAGGCGCGCGCCGCCGCTCTGAGCTGGAGTGAGCGCCTTGGCCTGGCGGACCAGGGCCAGGCCAGAATCGAGGCGCTGTCGCTCGGCAACCAGCAGCGGGTCGGCATGGGGCTGCTCGCCGTGACGCAGATTGTCGCGATGGTCGCCGTGTACCTCGTCCTCGGAAACACGCTCGGCTCTGTCGCAGTGCGGGGCGCCTCGGGCGGCGTCGTACTCGCTGGAGGGCTCTGGCTGTTGCTCGGCTACGCCTTCTACTGCACCGCCTACGCGGCGGCGGGCTCCCTGATCACCCGCCAGGCCGACGCCTACAACGCGTCCCTCCCGCTGCAGCTGCCGCTCATCCTTGCCTATGTGCTCGCTTACACGGTTCTGTACGCCAGCGGGGTCAACTGGTTCTACCGCGTGCTGGCGTTCGTGCCCTTCACCGCACCGGTCGCCATGCCGGTCCTCGTCGCGGTGGGAGCCGCGCCTGCCTGGCAGCTGGCGCTTTCCGCTGGGATCAGCATCGCGGCCACCATCGGGATGGCGCGGCTGGCTGGGACTATCTACGAACGGGCAATCCTGCGCACGGGGACCAGACTCCGGTTGCGGCAGGTTCTCAGGTCGCCGCGCTAACGGAGGCAGCCCGCCCGCACCCGCAGCCCGCCCGGCTCTCACATTGACAGCACCAGAATGCACTGAGTACTTATCTCTTGGGGAAGGCCATTCGACCGGCACGTCGCAACGCCAGCGCGGTTGCCCTTCTCCACCGTCGGCAAGGCCGGCGGAGACCGCCAGCGCAGGTTCCGTGAGCCGAAGGGACGTCGTGGATTTAGAGGGCGCAGGAGCGGCGGACGCGCAGACGACGTTCGGCAGTGTGTTCGCCGTTGCCGAATTCCGCGCCCTCTGGCTGGCCTGGGTGCTATCGGTCCTGGGGGATCAACTCGCCAGGGTCGCTGTGACGCTGCTGGTTTACGACCGGACCCACTCGGCGCTGCTGGCGGCGGTGACCTTCGCGGCAAGCGTGGTACCCATATTCGTTGGCGGCGTGTTCCTGTCCGGCCTCGCGGACAGGCTGCCCCGTCGCCTGGTAATGATCACTTGCGATCTTGTCCGTATAGTCCTCGTCGCGGCAATGACGCTGCCAGGGGTACCACTGGCAGTGCTGGTCATCCTGCTGTTCGCGGTGACCATGCTCGGACCGCCGTTCACCTCCGCACGCGCTGCGAGCTATTCCGACATCCTGTCGGGTGACCGGTTCGTGCTCGGCACCGCCATCACCCTCACCACGTACCAGGTCGCCCAGGTGGCGGGCTTCGCCGCTGGCGGTGCAATCGCCGGATTCTTCGGGATACGCACCTCGCTGGTAGTTGATGCGGCCACCTTCGCCGCCTCAGCGATCATCACTCGCATTTGGATGCGTGCCCGGCCTGCGGCACGACCGGCCGAGGACAGGAACTCCGGGGACAGGAACTCCGGGGACAGGAATGCAAGCCCTGTGACAGGCATCCTGGCGGGCGTCCGACTCGTGTTCGCCAACCCGGCGCTTCGCACGCCGATGCTACTGGGGTGGCTCGCTGCGTTCTATAACGCGCCAGAAGGCGTGGCGGCGCCACTGGCGCGAGAACTTGGCGCCGGCGCCGCTGCCGTTGGCCTGATCTTGGCAGTTGGGGCCCTCGGGGCCGCACTGGGAGCCGTAGCGTTCAGCCGCATGGTCAGTCCGCTGACCAGGCTGAGGTGGATGCGTCCGCTAGCGTTCATGTCCTGTGCCGTGCTTGCCCTGTTCGCCCTCGGCCCCGCATTTCCGCTCGCGCTGCTGATCCTGTTCGCATCCGGCGTTTTCGACTGCTTCCAAGTCGCAGCAAGCGCGGCGTTCCTCGTCGCGGCGCCAGAGAGGCAGCGCAGCCAGGTGTTCGGCCTGGCCCAGGCAGGAATGGGTCTCGGCCAAGGCGCAGCGATGGTCCTCGCTGGCGCTATAGCACAGCATCATTCTCCGAGCACGGCGATAGCAGTCATCGGCGCATTCGGAGCTATCGCCGCCGTCGTTATTTCTGCCGACCGGGCTCCCTGGCGAGCGCCTAGGTCCCCAACTGGCCGTCCGTCTAAGTGGCCCACGATCAGCCGGCATCAGAGCTGACCTCATCCGTCCTCATTACCTCAGCCGCTGCCTCAACTCGATCCCTTCGCATCGTCATGGCTGATCTCATCCGTGTTCGTCGCATCAGCTGCCACAGCTCACCATCCGCATGATCGGCCTCCTTCCGTCTCGCTGCCCGATCTGCCTGCCGTCTAGCCGTCTAGGTCCAGCCGGTGGTCCGCATGGCCGCCCTCCCTTCCGTCTCGCCGTCTCGCCGCCCGATCTGCCTGCCGTCTAGCCGTTTAGGTCCAGCCCGTGGTCCGCATGGCCGCCCTCCCTTCCGTCTCGCCGTCTCGCCGCCTGATCTGCC
>Ga0302235_10000621_pt1 | contig 27596 bp, 20 predicted proteins | sample II_Palsa_N3_3_FD_193577 | JGI IMG/M metagenome (GOLD analysis project Ga0302235, IMG submission 193577) | Peat permafrost microbial communities from Stordalen Mire near Abisko, Sweden - II_Palsa_N3_3 | ecosystem: Environmental > Terrestrial > Soil > Palsa > Peat permafrost | place: Sweden...
GCACGGGGGCGGGCGCGGGGGCGGGCCCGGCGGGGGCGGGCGCGGGGGCGGGCGCCGGCGGCGGCGCCGGGGCGGCGACGCTCGAGGCGGCGGCGGGCAGGTGTTTCAGCGGCACCGTGCCGCAGGGCTCGCGCACGCTGCCGGCCTGCACGGTCACCGGCAGCGAGGAGGACAGACCGCCCGCGTCGATCGTGACGATCGTCGTGCCCGCGTTGTAGGCGCAGAACAGGGCGGACTGCGCACCTTGCAGGACTTCGCCGTCTTCGTTGACCAGCTCGCCCTTCCCGTTCACTTCGAACTGCCCGCTGCGAGTCAGTTCGCCTTTCGCGTTGCGCGGTTCGTCGCGGACCGGTTCGCCCTTGGCGTTCTGCAGCGGCGTTTCGTGGGGTTTGGTCGCGGCGAGGTTTTCCTCGACGAAGCCGCCGATGTCCGGGTTCGAGGAGGTGAACGTATATTCGGGGAAGATCCCGTTCGCGCACGCGGTTCCCACGCAGGAGGAGGGGATCGGGATGTAGGGGTCGGTGGTGCGGCGAATGCTCTCGTTGCGCGCCTGGTTGCCGGCGCGGGGACGGCGCGCGAGCGCCGCGAACAGGGCGGTGTTGCTGCGGCGCAGCAGCGTCCCATTCTGGGCTTCCAATGCGAGTTCGCCGACGTTGGGGATCAACCGCGCATGGACAGGGGCGACGTTGGTTTCGGAATTGCGCGCGGCGATGTCGACTTCACCCAGCAGGAAGCCGCTCGCGCCGAGGAAGTGACCGCTGCTCTCGGCCGTGAAGTTGACGTACCCGAGCGTGCCCGAGCCGAAGGTGGGGACCGGGGGCTCGCCGGCGCTCGTCGACGTGGGCGCCACGCCCGAGCCCGCGAGCGGTTCCTGGATGTTCAATTCGGGCGAGTCGTAGAAGTAGGCGGAGGCGCCGCCCGCCGCGAGGATCCGCGCGACCGCTTCCGCGGCGGCGCTGGAGCCGTTTTTTGCCGCGATCTGCGCGTTGAGGTCGGCGTTGCCGACGACGATTGCGGGCTCTTCACTAGTCTTGGCTCCTGCCAACTGGCTGGCGAGCCACGCCTGCTGGGGCGCGCCGACTTCGGCGCTGTCGTCGAGCACGACCACGCGCACCGTGCCGGCCGGGCCGCTCGAGCTCAGCGCGTAGTAGCCGGCCTGGCATCCCGGCGTGGCCGCGCACGTCGCTCGTTCCGCCGGTCCTCCCGCCGGCGCGAGATGCGCGAGCGCCGGCGCCGCGCCGAACGGTTCGGAGAAGCCGCTGAACTGTTCCTCGTAAAGTTCCTCGTCACCTTTTTCTCGGAACTCCCAGGGCGAGATGGCGGCGAACGCCGGGATCGGGCTCGCGCCCAGCAGCTGGGCGTAGCGGTTGAGCTCGCGCGCGTACGGGACCGGCTGCGTCGCCGGCCCGGCGGTTTCGCCCGTGGTGACGCGCGGGCCGGTGTAGAAGAACGCCCGCACGCCGGGGATCTTGCCGGCGTGTTCGAGCCCCGCCGACAGCCACACGTCGGGGCCGACGCGGGCGTTGGCCCGATCGGCGCAGGGCGCCGCGCACTGCGCGTTGCCGCCGATCGCGAACGTGGCCTCGCTCGGGCTGCTCGAGACCCGCGAGGTGCCGACGCCGGGAGGCGTGCCCCCTTCGGCCGGGTAGCGATCGACGTCGGCGGTATCGAGCACGCCGCCATGGCTTTCGCCCGGCGGTTCGACGAACCCGCCGATCGCCCAGCCCTCGGAGCCCGTCGGATCGGTCAGCACCGCCGCCACCGGGTCGGGCTGGTAGACGGTGTCGTAGAAGGCGTACTTCCCCGGCGGTTCGCGGACGTTGTTCAGTTCGTGCTCCTCGTCGCTCCAGCCGCTCGCGGTCTGCCGGATCACGCCCCGTTCGGGGTTTTCGCCGAGCGGGTAGGCTTCGAGCAGGGTCGGCGGGAACCCCGGCGCGGATTCCGGTTCGCTGTCGATCGGGTGGGTGTCGGGTGCGCTGCCGGCCGCGATCGCGCGCAGCGCGCCGCCTTCGCGAAACAGCGCCAGCGAGCCCGGTTCGCCGCCGCCGGGGAAGGGCGTCGGCGTCGGCTGCCAAGACGCTCCCGGCCCTTCGCGCTCGTACACCTCTCCCGCAGCCGCGAACGCCGCCCCGCCGTCGGGCAGCCCCGCGACCGCCCAGGGCACGTTCGCGCCGATCGCCGCGGCCGCGCCCGCGTCGATGTGCCAGCCCGAGCCGCTGTTGACGATCAGGCCGCCCCGGTATTCGGTTTTCTCACGGTCGGGCAGGACTCGATAGGCGACGATCGCTTCCGAGCCGGCGAACGCGACCGAGGTAAAGCTCACGTGAGCCCAGGACGAGCACCGTTCGACTTCTTCGCCGTTCCCCGCTTCTTTGGGAGCGCACGGCGGTTCCGCCGGGAAGGCTTCCTGCGTCCAGGACTTGCCGTAGTGCAGCAGCGCGCCCGCTTCGCCCGCGAGGCTCGGCGAGCCGACCGCGTACCCGCGCGTTGGTTCGCTGGGGTCGAAGGCGATCCCGAGCAGGTTGCCGCGGAAGTCGATCGGCGTCGCCGGGTCTTTTTCCCACAGGCCCGTTTCCGCCCGCCACAGCCACATTTCCCCTTTGTCGCCGACCGCGAAGACGTGATTGGGCGTCGGCCACGCGACCGCGCGCAGACGCGGCATCTCGACCTTCTCGCCCGGTCCGAACAGGCTTTCGGGCAGCCAGCCCTTGCCCGGCTGATAGCGCGCGACCTCGCCCTGATCGCCGACGGCGAGCGCCTCGCTCGAGAGCGCGCCGATCGGGACGCCGGGCTGCGGCGCGACCGCGACCAGCGCGTGGCGGAACGACACCGGCCAGGGCGCGAGCCGGCTCGGCGCCGGGTCGAGCGTCAGGTGAACCGGCAGCCGCGCCTGTCCCAGCCAGCCCTCGCGGGGATTGGAGAAGGCGGCGCCGTAGGTGCCGCCGACGTCGCCGGGCGCTTCTCCCCCGCCGAGCGCGAGCACCCGCTTGAATTCCTCGCCTTCCAGGCGCAGGCTGACGCCGTCGGGCAGCCCGGCGATCACGCGTTCGCCGAGACCTTCGGGGGTCGCCGGGTTGGCCCAGGCGATGCTGCGCGAAGGGCCGGTGGGCAGCGCTTCGGGCAGTTCGTGCTGGCAGGCGGGCGTGCCGGCGGGAGCGCCTTCGGGCAGCCTGCACCAGCTCGCGATCACGCTACCGCGGTCGGCTTCGCCTGCGCCTTCGGGCTTGAAGAACATCGTGCTCGAGGCCTGCACGTCCTCGCGCACGCCGTCGATCCAGACGCCTTCGCCCGTGACCGTGAGGATCTGGTTCTGGACGCTCGGCGGCTCGCCGGTGCCGGAGACCGTGAACGGCTTCGCTTCGCCGCCGCCCGCGACGGGGATGGTCAGCGGGTCGGCTTCGGTCGAAGGAAGGGCGCCGGAGCCCACGGCCACCGGCTTCCAGGTGGGAGTTTCGCCGCCCGTGCCGAGGTTGCGGCGAAAGAGCGCCACGGCGCCGGCCGGGTAGTTAGAGGAGAGCTGCGCGAGCAGCCACGCGTTCTGAGGCGAGCTCGCGCCGATCGCCAGCACCCGGAAGTCCGTCTTGCTGGGCGCCGGTATTTCGATCGGCTCGCGCGTCCACGCGCTGCCGTCCCAGTGCAGAACCCCGCTCTCGACGCCGGCGCCGTGTTCGTCGACCGGGACGACGAGCGCGCCCGCGTGCCCTGCCGATTCTTCGAGCGGCGCGATCAGCGGCGCGCGTCTGGCGCCGAGCAGGCTTTCTTCGCCGCCGAGATCTTCCACGGGCACGGCGGCCGTCTGCTGGAAGGGGTTGGCGGAGTTGCCGGGATTGCGCACGAGCACGACCTGGGACACGGCGGTCCCTTCGCCGGGTGCGGTGCCGACCATCACGCCCGCGCCGTCCGCGGTCAGCTGCCCGGCGAGCGGGCTCGGCCCCGGGGCCCCTTCGGGCCTGTCGAGCGTGAAGCCCGCGAGCGGTTGACCGGCGCCGTTCAGCAGCCCCGGCCCCAGCGACCATCCCGTTTCGGTGCCGTAGCGCACGAGCACCGCCGAGACGCCGGCGCCTTCGCCCGACTCACCGACGCCCCACGTCTCCCCGGGCGCCTCTGACGGCGAGGCGCCGATCATCGTGACGTTGTGCGCCGGGACCGAGTCGTCGGTCTGCGGCGTCGGTTCGACCGAGGCCGGCTGCGCGGCCGCGCGCGAGGAGCCCGCCCCGGGCAGGCCGCTCGTCAGCACGAGCGCGAGCGCGCCGACGAGCACGAGTAGCACAGCGGCGAGCGGGGCCGGCCGCCGCAGCGCCGCGCCTGTACGTTGCCGCCGGTCGCTCAAGGCAGCGATCCCGATCGGGTAAATGGAGACACGCTGGGCAGGACCGTCAGACTGGTCGACACCGTGTTCGAGCCGGCGCCGCCGTGTTCGGGACCGCCCACCGCTTCTTTGACGGTGCTCGTCGGTAGCGGGCCGAGCGCGTGGGTCTGCAGCGACAGCTTCGTCGGCCAGTCGCGCCGGTTCAGGCGCAGCAGCAGCTTGCGGTTGCCCGCCGCCAGCGTGCGTGTCGGGGTGCTGGCGACGAGCTGCTTACGGCGCTTGGCCAGCAGGCGCACGCGCGCCTTGACCGCGAGATGGAAGCGCAGTTCGAGCGTCGTCGTCCCGTGGATCAGGCGGCTGTGCAGGTCCGAGAGCAGGGGTGCCTGGACCTTGGCTTCGACCTCCGGAACCTTCGTTTCGGCGAAGGCGCCGCCGTAGCCGGGAGGCGCTTCGACGAGCCCCGAATCGTCGGGGGGCGGCGCGTCGGCGACTTTCTGGGGAGTGCTTTCGTCTTCCGGCCGGAAGGTGATCAGCCCGGCGAACGCCGGGTCGGTATCCAGGGGCAGCTCCCGTTCGGTTTCCGGCGCGAGGTGAAACAGCCACCCCTGGCTGGTCGTCAGCCAGCAGTCGTGGGCGGCGGGACAGGCGATCTTCTCCGCGGCGCCCTTCGGGCCGACCCCGGCGGCAGATTCTTCGGGCGAGGGCAGCGTCTGCAGGTCGGAGACCGCTCCATCGGCCGAGACGCGGGCGACGATCGCCGGCGCCGTCGGCGAGGGGCTCGCGGCGTCGCTTTCGGAGTCGAGCGCCACCCACGCGCTTTCGCTGCCGGGCTCCGCGGCGATCGAGTTCACGACGTAGCCCGCGAGCGGGTTTTCGCGCTGCGGTTCGGAGAAGCCGAGCACCTGGCTCCAGCTGCCGCCGGCGTCGCGCACGACCGTGACCTGGCCCGGTTCGGAGCCCGCGGGGAGTTCGCTTTCGGAAACGGGGTTGGCCGCTCCCCACAGGGCTTCGGAGTCGGCGGAGAGGTGCAGGGCGCCGAGCGCCTCGGGGAACTCTTCGGGCCCGTAGTGGGGCACGGTGGGCGGAACCGAGAAGAAGGTGGGCAGCGTGCCCTCGGGGTTGATCAGGTGCAGGACCGCCGGTTCCAGTTCTTTCGTCGTGACCCGGTCTTCGAGCGACAGCTGCACGCTCTCATAGAGGCTGTCTTCGAACGGGCTCATGTCCTGCACGGGATATCCCTGACGATTAGGTTCGGCGGACATCAAGCTGCCGTTCCAGTGCAGTTGGAAGGCCCCGACCTGCGGTTCGGGCAGCGAATCGCCGGCGAACCAGCAGTCCGTCGGGGCGATGCACCCGGCGCCGTGCATCGCCTGATAGGAGTCGGCCTGGAATGCAAGCTTGGCGTAGGAGGCCACGACTTCCAGTTTCTGTTCGGGCGTGGGGGTGGCGAAATGACACAGGCTGTTGTCTTCCAGCGGCGGTGTTCGTCCCTCCGCTTCGAGCGCCTGCCCGGGACGTCCGTCGGAGATCGTCCAGAATTCTTCCGGACCGGCCCAGGCGATCCGCCCGTCGGTGGCGCCGCACACGATCGAGAGCTCGTGCCAGCCGACGCCGTTGTAGGCCCACACGCCCGGGGGGATCGTGCTGCCGCTGCCGGCGGTGATCAATAGGCCCCGGTTGGGCGCCCAGAACTCGAGGTCACCGATTTTGCCGAGGCCGATCGGCGTCGTTGATTTCTGCCCGTCGGGCAGTTCGGGCGGGAGCGTCGGTTCGAGCTGCCAGGAGGCGTTGCCGTCGTCCGCGAGACCTTCGGCGCCGGCGGCCGGAGCCGATGCGGACGCGAGCAGGAGCAACAGCGCCAGGAGGGCGAGCACCGCCGAGGTACGCGAGGTCATCTCCGGCCCGCCTCATGCGAGCGGGCCTTCGAGCGCGACGGCCGCGACTTGCGCAGGAAGGTGACGGGGATGCGCTCGCGCAGCGTGGCGTGCCCAGGGGCCGCAAACGTGACTGTGACCGTGGCCGACAGGCCGCCGCGCTCGCCCGCGAGCGAGCGGTAGCGGGGTGCGAGCGCCAGCGTCAAGGTCTCCAGGCCGGCGCCTTTCGGGTCCGTCGCCCGGGTCGCGACCGTGCGTGTGGCCACGTGCCCGCGCTGCAGGGCACGTGCGGCGGAGGCATGGCGCGCTTTGCGTCCGGCGCGCGGCGATTGGATCACGACCGCGCTCTGCGCGTCCGCGCGAAGCGTTCCCGCTGCGGGCGCCTGCACGTAGAGCAGCACGCTCCCGTTCGCGCGCGAGAGCGCGCTCACGCCGAGATTCCAGACGGGCGTGAGCGAGGGCCCCGGCGCGCTGGAGACATACTGAGGCGTGGGCGTCGCGGGGAACAGAATCCGTGAGACGACGAAAGCGTCGCTGCCGTCGAAGGGACCGTCGCTCTGACCCGCCGGAGGGGTGTTGCCGTCGCCGTAGACGAGGTTCGAGGCGGTCGAGGAGAACGCCAGCTCGGTGCCGCCGTCGGAGAACGACGGCGACAGCGCGCCATCGCCATCCGTGTAGATATCGCGGCCGGTGGCCACCGCTATGTGCGGGTGTTCGCTCGGACCGCCTTCAAAGCTCTGGGTGACGCGCGTGAGCGTGTCGTCGGCGAGGTCGACGTCGAACAGTTCGTCCATGCCCGCTTCCGCCGCGGGGGCGCTGACGTACGCGGGCGAGCCGAGCGGGAACTGGGTGCGCTGGGTCGTGAACGCGACCTGGTCGCCGCCCGGGGAGATGTCGAAGTCGACGATCGGCCCGTCGGTCGCGACGTCTTCCTTCTTGCCGCTGGCGAGCTCGGTGAGCGGCGTCAGCGCCTGATCGCGCGTGAGCCCTTCGTGCATGTTCGCCACGTACAGATCGCTCGGACGGCCGAACGGGTCGGTGCCGAAGTCGTTGCCGAGCGAGACCAGCGGCGCCTGCGCCGTGAACGCGACCGTGTAACCGTCGGCGCTCAGCCGCGGTTGCAGCTCGCCGTAGCCGCCGCCGGCCCAGATCCCGGACGGTATGTCTCCTTCGGGCGTGGCGAACGGTCCCTGGCAGGGATCGGCCGGCGAGGCGGCGCCGGGCAGCACCGTCTCGCCACCGGCGACGCAGGCCGGGTTGGCGGGATCCGGGCCGCCCGTGATCGGCCGGGTCGGGGTTTCCGAGCCGGGCGCGATCCGCCGCCACAGCGGCTCGGTGTAGTACGGAGACCTCGTTTCTTCAGAAAGCAGCGCCACCTGCTGGGCGATGTCGTCGCCCATCCAGGCGACCGTCGAGCCGTCGGCGCTGAGCGACGCGCCCAGCGGCGGCGTCGTCGCATATTCCCCGTACGGCGGCGGAGGATTGAAGGCGGGCGCTTTCCCTTCCACGCCGGTGAAGACGGCGCCGTAGTCGTTTTCGCCTTCCTGCGTGGAGACCGGTTCGTCGGAGGTGCCGATGCGCACGCTGACGAGCCGGGTTTCCAGCGTGTCCAGGTTGCGGACCGCGACCTGCAGCGCGGGCGTATGCGGACCGGCGAGGTTCGAGACGGCGCTCGTCACGAACGCGACCTCCCGCCCGTTGGCGCTCAGCGCCGAGCGCCCGCTCGCCAGCGACCCGTAGTGTTCTTCTTCGAACGCGGGCGAGGAGCCCGTGTATTCATAGGTCAGGCCTTCGGCGGAGCCGTTGACGGCGGAGACGAGCGTGTACTGCGGTTCACCCGGCTGCGGTTCCATGTCGCGGACGTACACGTCCGGTCCCTTGTTGTGATCTTCCGGAGAGAGCGCCTGCGTGGTGGTGAAGCTGATGTAGCGCCCGTCGTCGCCGATCGAGGGCAGCTCGGCGTCGCCACCGGCCACCGGTTCGACCGCGCCCGTGACCAGGTCGCGCCGCCACACGCCGGTGACCCCGCCGAAGGAGCCGTCGAAGGCGACGTACTGCCCGTTGCCGGAGATCGCCGGGTCGTGGGCGTAGTCGGCCTGCTGGTTGTAGGTGGAGCCGGGAACCGCGCTCTGCGAGATGAGCGAGATCGGGCCGAAGACGTCGGCCCCGGCCGGAGCGGCCGCCAGCAGCGACCCCGCAAAGGCGAACGTCAGCGCCGCCGCGAGCAGGCTATCCGGCAAGGCCATCCGGCGCCGGCCGCTCATCGCACGCTCACCAACCGCCGCACGACGCCGGCGTTGCCGAGCTTGTCGCGCACGTGGACGACGACCTGGTAGATGCCCGCGCGGGCGTAGCGATGCACGAAGCGCTTGCGGCCCCGGGCGCTGTGACCGTCGCCGAAGCTGACGCCGATCGCGTGCACGGCGAGCGCGGTGAAGGAATCGTGGACGCGCACGCTGACGCCGTAGCCACCGATCGCGCGCGCGATGCTCACGGCCGGCAGTTCGCCGTCGATCAGCAGTGGCGAGGGCGCGGAGAGCGTGGACTGGCCGTCGATGTCGGTCGCGAGCAGCTGCACGCTGTGACGGCCGGCTCCCAGACCGCGCGGATTCAGTCGCATCTGCAGCGCGCCGGCGGGCGCGGGCAGCGCGCGGCCGTCGAGCACGACGCTGTAGCGCAGCGGACCGTCGGCGCTGAGGGCCGGTTCCCAGGCGATCAGCGCCTGCGATGGTTTGATCCAGCCCTTGGGAGCGCTCACAACCACTTCGCTCGCCGGCGCGGTGGCCTGGGCCGCGACGATCGCCGCGTCGCCGAACGTCCCCTGGCGGAAGGCGATCAGGCCGTCGCCGAGGCCGGAGCGCCCGACCGCGAGTTCCGCGACTTCGCCGCCGGCGCCGCCGCTGACGAGCGCGGTCTGGATGGCCCCGCTGGGGAAGTCCTCGCGAACCGCCACCGCCGGATCGCCCTGCGGGTTGGCGCTCGGCCACGCCGAGACGCCTCCCCCCTGCGGGTTCATGACGCTCGCCGCCGAGGTTTCCGCGCCGGCGAACGGCGGTCCCAGCGAGAGCGCGTTCGTCAGCCCTTTGTCGTCGCCCTCGATCACGCGCGGCGTGCCGTTCGAGTCGTACAGCAGCCGCAGGTCTTCCTTTTCGTCGATGTCGATGCTGGGCGCTCCGATGTTTGCCTCATCTCCGCCGGAGACCGCGGAGTCGACGATGCTCGCACCGAGGAACTCCGCGCCGCTCTTGGATTCGCCGTTGGGCAGGATGTTCAGGAAGATGCGCGGACCGGGCAGCGGCGACCCCTGCCCGGCGGCCTGCCGGTAGGCGACGTCGGCCTGTCCCAGCCACGAGACGGCGACGCTCGGAGCGTCGGCGTCCTGGCCGATCGGCGCGCCGTCGAAGGTTTCGGCGCTGACCGGCAGCACGTAGTCGAGCGTCGAGCCGAACAGGCGCCTGGCCCAGATCCGCGCGACGCCTTCGATGTTCGGCTCCTGCCAGACGACCACGCCGTTGCCGGTCGGGCCGATCGCGATCTTCGGCGCGTTGGCTTCCGTGGGCGGGCGCATCGAGACGCCCGGGTCGCGGTTGACCTGACCCAGGTTCGACCAGCGCGCACCGTCGAAGTGCGCGACGCGAACTTCCTCGACGACGTCGCCGGGGCGCAGCAACGGGATGTTGCTTTCGCCTTCATTGACGACCCTGTAGACGACGTCGGCCTGGCCGGTCGAGCTCATCGCCAGATCGGGGCTCGTGCCGGTTCCGTAGCGGATGTCGGAATCGATGATCACCGGCTGATCGAACGCCGCCGAGCCGGGGCCCAGCACGGCGCCGAGGAACTCGTCGACGGGACGGCCTTTGTCGGTGGCGTACGGCGTCGCCCATACGACGATCAGCTCGCCGTCTTCGGCCGCCCCGATCCGCGGCCAGCTCGCGGCGTAGGGCTGTTCGTCGTCGACCCGGATCGGCGTCTGCCATTTGCCTCCCGCGTAGCGCGAGACGAACACGTGGGCAACGCCGTCCACACGCTTGAGATACACCAGCCCGCCGCTGCCGTCGTTGGCCATCGCGACCCCGCCGAAACCGACGATGTTCTCGCTGGGGCCGTCGATCGTGGTCGCCTGCAGGATCGCCGCGCGCGCCGCGCAGACACGACCGGCGAGCACGGTCGCGGCGAGCGCGAGCAGAAGCGCCGCCCCGAGCCACGGACGCACAGATGGGCGCCACCTCGACATCAGGATTCCGATTTGCTCAGTGCGCCGGAGGTCAGGTTGTAGGCGCAGCGGAAGTTCTCGGGGTCGATCACCGGCTCGGAGCCGGCGAAGCCACCGGCGTTGCCGTTGTCGTAGACGGTCACGTACTGCAGCGATTCGGGCAGCGGGTTCGCCTGCAGCTCGATCGGGTTGGCCTGGCCCTGGCGAGGATCCCCGGTCGCGCCTTCGCTGACACCCTCGGAGCCGGCGGCCTGCGACCCCGCTTCGGTCGTAATCAGCGTCGAGCTCATCTCGCGTTCGTCCTTCAGACCCCGGCTCGGGTCCTGGTTGACCGTGGCGGTGAGCGGCGAGTCGTGGACCGTGGACTCGAGCTTCACGCGCGCCGCCGCGCCGAGCAGTTCCGAGGCCGACGGCAGCCAGCCGCCTTCGGCCTCACACGCTTTGCTGGCCCAGATGAAGTTGTTCTTGCCGACGTCCGCGTTCGTCAGCGGATAGGGCGCCGAGTCCAGGCACCAGCTGCCGATGTCGACCGTGTCGGGCGGGCACGTGCCTTCCAGCTGCGCCGCGGTCTTGCCGCCGACCCTGCTCGCATTATTCACCGTGGGGATCGCCGAGGCGGGGAACTTCCTGTCCTTGCCGAGCAAGAGCAGGCCGCCGGCGTGCGGCTTGGCGCTCACGGGATGGCCGGCGAACGTGCTGATCACCGCGCGGCGAGCCGCGTCCGCCATGCCCGTCGTCGAGAGCACGAGCGCGATCAGCGCGACGACCATCGCGGGTGAGGGAAGATGCGGCCTGCGTGACCTCATGAGGCCTTGGGGTCGCGTCGTGCCGGCGGGGTGCGGCGGACATCGTGCAGATCCTCGAGCGTCACCTCCTGGACCGTGGAGAGCACGGCGTCGAGCGCCATTCCGGACAGCGTCTCGTGCTCCAGCAGCGCCGTGGCGGTCTCCTCGACGGTGCTCCAGTTACGGTCGAGGACCGCGGCCGCGCGCGCCTCGGCGTCGCCGACCAGCCGCTCGACCTCGTCGTCGATCACGTTCAGCGTCTCGGGACCGACCGAGCCGAGATCCTGCAGGGAGGCGCCGAGGAACACCTCGCCGCTCTTCTCTCCGATCGTGACCAGGCCGAGCGCGTCGGACATCCCGAAGGAGGTAACCATGCTGCGCGCGAGCGCGGTCGCCGCGTGCAGGTCGTCGTGGACGCTCGTCGAGGTGTGCCCGAACGCGATCCGCTCGCCCGCCAGGCCGGCGGTGATCACGATCAGCTGACTCTGCAGGTCGGGCTTGGTCATGATCGTCTGGTCGCGGTCGGAGAGCATGTGCGCGGCGGTGCCGAGCTGGCGCCCGCGCGCGACGATCGAGAGCTTGCGCGTCGAGGCGGTGTGCCCCAGCGCGTCGGTCACGACCGCGTGCGAGGCCTCGTGGATCGCGATCAGCCAGCGCTCGTGCTCGGTCAGGATGTGGTGCTTGGCCGGACCGGCGACGACCCGGTCGATCGCCTCGTCGAGCGTTGCCGCGTCGATCAGCCCGCGCCCGTCACGCACGCTGAGCAGCGCGGCCTCGTTGATCACGTTGGCCAGCTCGGCGCCGCTGAAGCCCGGCGTCTGGCGCGCCACCTCCTCGAGCGAGGCGTCCGGCGCCAGCGGGCGCTTTGAGCCGTGCAGGCGCAGGATCTCCAGACGCCCGTGCACATCGGGCACGTCGATCACGACCTGGCGGTCGAAGCGCCCCGGGCGCAGCAGCGCGGGGTCGAGGATGTCGGGCCGGTTGGTGGCGCCCATCACGACGAGACCGCCGTCGCCCCCGAAGCCGTCCATCTCGACGAGGATCTGGTTGAGCGTCTGCTCGCGCTCGTCGTTGCCCTGGCCGATCCCGGCGCCGCGCTTACGCCCGGCGGCGTCGAGCTCGTCGATGAAGATGATCGCCGGCGAGACTTTGCGGGCCTTGCGGAACAGGTCGCGCACGCGCGCAGCTCCAACGCCGACGAGCGACTCGACGAAGTCCGAGCCCGACAGCGAGAAGAAGGCCGCGTCGGCTTCGCCGGCCACGGCCTTGGCGAGCAGCGTCTTGCCCGTTCCGGGAGGACCCACGAGCAGCACGCCCTTGGGCGCGGCGGCGCCGACGGCCAGGTACTTCGACGGGTCGGCCAGGTAGTCGCGGATCTCCTTGAGCTCGGCCAGCGCTTCGCCGGCGCCGGCGACGTCGGCGAAGGTCGTCCTGTCGGCCGATCCCTTGCCCTTCTTACGGCCCTTGCCCCCGAACTGGGAGAAGCCGGCGATGCCGCCCGCCGCGCCGCCGTCGCCGCCGAGGCGCATGAACAGCGAGAACAGGCAGACGAGCAGCAGGATCGGGATCAGGAACTGGACGATGATCGTCTTCGTCCCCTTGCCCGACTGCTGGTCGACCGCGACGTTCGCGCCGCTCGAGTCGAGTTCGCGCAGCAGCTGCTGGGTCAGCGCGCCCGAGGCGGGGTAGGAGGCCCACAGCAGGAGGGGAGCCCCCGGGATCGGGTTCGTGGACGCGGTCTTGGTCGTGATCTCGACGCGGTTGTCGTGGTCGAGCAGCAGCGCGTTTGCGATCTCGTGGCGCTGGGCCAGCTTCTGCACGGTGCTGAGCGGCGCCTGCGTCCCCGCGCTGCTCGGCTTGATATCGCCCAGCAGGGTCGCGAACGTGATCGCCAGGGCGAGCGAGGCGATCGCGAGGAACAGCGCGAGCGGATCGCGCAAGGCGATGCGCTGGGCGTTCTGCGCCAGCTCGCCCAGCTTCGTGAGCACAGGATTGCGACGGTGGGCAAGACCCGAGCGCACGGTCGGCCTGTTCGCGGGCGCCACGCCGTTGGCCGACGGCGCCGGCGGCAGACCGTGCTCCTCGTGCTCCTCGTAAGGGTCGCCCTCACCCTCACCAAGTGGGTCGCCGTGGTCGTCCGGGTCGTAGTTGTCGGGGTTCTGTTCGTCGGTCATAAGCGGTCGTGTGGTCGCCTTTGGTCGCCTTGTGGTCGCGGCGGATTAGGTGGTCGCGGGCAAGCCGGAGGAAGCCACCGATCCCGGCAGCTTGCGATCGAGCCGCGCCAGCCTCACACGACGTGACCGGAAAAGCAATGGCGTTCACAAAAACGACACATCGTGCAAACCCATAATCGACACGCTTGCGCCGGGGTGAGGTTCATTTCGCGCATTCCGCATCGATCCACGCATCGAGTTGTTTGCACCCCGGGCGTTATCCGACGTCAAGTCGTTACTCAAATCCGAAAGCGATAAAGGAGCAATAACGTGCGCGCACACCGAACCCTCGTCGTCTCCCTGGTCCTCGCGCTGGTCCTCGCAGTGCCGGCCGGCGCGGCCGCCAGGCGCCTGATCATCGGCGGCTCCACCTCCGTGCTCCCCCTCATGCAGAAACTCGCCACCGCCTACCACAAGGCCTATCCGAAGATCCCAGCGCCGCAGGTCGGCGGCGGCCAGTCGGACATCGGTATCTCAGGCGCCGCCAGCGGCAGCCTCGACATCGGCGACTCCTCGCGCGACCCGATCGTCGGCGTCGACCCCACGGGGCTGGTGTTCACGAAGATCGCCCGCGACGGCGTGTGCGTGATCACCAACGACAAGAACCCGATCTCGAACCTCTCCCAGCAGGAGGTCGAAGGCATCTTCACCGGCAGTATCCACGATTGGAGCGAAATTCCGGGGGCGAGCGTATCCGGCCCGATCGACCTGTTCCAGCGCGACGGCGCCTCCGGCACCGAGGACGCCTTCCAGCACATCTTCCTCGGCGAAACGCTGAAGATCTCTCCGAGTGCGGTGGCCGAGTCCTCCAACGGCTTGGAGCAGCTACACGTGGAAAAGGACGAACACGGGATCGGCTTCGTGTCATTCGCCTACACCGCCGGCGTCAATGCCGTCGGGTATCAGGGCATCGCCTGCAACCTGAACAACGCCCGCTCCGGACAGTACGAGGGCGTGCGTAACTTCTGGATGGTCACCAAGGGCGCTCCCAAAGGCGAGGCTGCCAAGTTCATCGCCTGGGTGACGAGCGGCAACGCGACCACCAAAAAGATCATCAACTCGAGCTGGATCGCAGTTCACTAAGTAACTGTGCCCGCCGGGGCTGCACATCGACCAGTTCGTGCACGCCTCGGCGGGGCCGCCGGTGGAGACCGGCGCACCGAGCGCGTGCTCGGTGCGATCGCCGCTTTGACGCTGGTACTGATCGCGGCGATGATCGTCACGGTCTTCATCAAGGCATGGCCGTCGTTTCAGGCCAACGGTCTGAGCTGGTTCGGTTCCGGCGGGAACGTGGACACGCAGCTGCGCGCGATGGACGAAGGCGTGGCGCTGCCCGGCCACTCGGCGCTGTACCTGCGGGCCTGGCCGTTGATCTGGGGAACGATCATCACAACAGTCCCGGCGGTGTTGATCGCTCTGGCGGTCTCAACTCTGGCGGCGATCTTCATCACCGAGTTCGCCCCGTCACCCGTCCGCGGGGTGCTCGAGCCGGTCGTCAGACTGCTCGCCGGAGTGCCCTCGGTCGTCTACGGCCTGGTCGGGATCCTCGCGCTGGCGCCGCTCATCAGCGAGCACCTGATCAGCGAAGGCCGCCGCAAGTCGGTCTCCTACGTCGTACAGCTGGAAGGCGCCGACCTGCTGCTCGCGATCGTGATCCTGGCGATCATGATCACGCCGATCATGATCGCGCTGATCGCCGGCGCCCTCGCGTCCGTGCCACCCTCCTGGAAGGAGGGCTCGGCCGCGCTCGGCGTCAACCGCTGGCGCACGATCGTGCGCGTATCGCTGCGCACCGCGCGCCCGGCGATCGTCGCCGCCACCGTGCTCGCGACCGCGCGCGCGCTGGGCGAGGCGATCATGCTCTCGATGGTCTCCGGCAGTCGCGGCTTTGCCGCCAACCCGCTCGACGGCTTCACCTTCCTGTTCGAGCCGGTCCGGCCGCTGGCGGCGACGATCGTGCAGGAATCCGCGGGGCTGACGATCGGACCGATGAGCCACACGCTCTATGCGATGGCCGCGGTGCTGCTCCTCTCGGCGGCGATGCTGTCGTTCGCGGGCTGGGCCGCCAAGCAGCCGCTCAAGCGCTACGGGATAAGAGCATGAGCACGGCTGCTCCGGAGCTGAGATCGCCGCCCGCGGGCCTGAGCGTGAGGCGCCCGCCGCGCCAGAGCATCGCCTCCTGGCCGCTGCTCGACCGCGCCGGATACCTGCTCTGCTGGGCGACCGGGATCGCGCTCTGCCTGATCGCGGTGGGGATCGTCCTGTACATGCTGATCAAGGGGATCTCCTACCTGCGCCCGAGCCTGCTGTTGGAATCGCCCGCACCCTCCCTGCAGCAGAGCAAGGCCGGAGGATTCCTCGATCCGATCGAGGGCACGTTCCTGCTCACGGCTGTCGCGATCGCGATCGCCGCCCCGATCGGCGTGGCGCTGGCGACGTGGCTGAGCGAGTACGGCCAATCGAGCCGCCTCGCGCGCGCGGTGGAGTCGGCGGTCGAGATCATCGCCGGCACGCCCAGCGTCGTGCTGGCGATCTTCGGGCTGCTCGTGTTCTCGCAGAGCTTCCTCGGCTTTCTCTCCCAGAACGCCGCCGACGGCGCCGTCACCGGACAGTCGTTCCTCACCGCCGGCGCGATCATGGCGCTGCTCGCGCTGCCGCTGATCGTCGGCGCCGCGCGCGAGGGGCTCGCCCAGATCCCCGATCGCACGCGCGAGGCCTCTCACGCGCTGGGCAAGACCCGCGCCACGACGATCCGCCACGTGCTGCTGCCCTCGATCCGCCCGAACATCGCCGAAGGCGTCGTGCTCGGCATGGGCCGGGTGATCGGCGACACCGCGATCGTGATCATCCTGCTCGGTGGGACGCTGAAGACCGAATCCGAGAGCGGCACCCCGATCCTCGGGCTGCTGCGCGGCACCGGCTCGACGTTGACGAACTACGTCTACTACAACTCGCCCGCCGGCGAGGGCAACGCTCACGAAAAGGCATATGCCGCGGCGTTCGTGCTGCTGATGATCGTGCTGGCGCTCAACTTCGCCGTGACACGTATCAGCGGGGGGCGAGGGCGGCGGGTCGATCGGACGGGTGGCAGCTGGTGGCGCCTGGCGGGAGCGCAGGGCCTGATCCGCCGCCCGCAACCGGCGGCGGGACCGGAGTCCTGATGGAGCGCCTCAAACCACCCCCAGTGCGACGAATCGCCGTCGAGCGAGAGCCGCAGGTGGTCGCGCCTACCGCGAGCCCCAACGGCACGAGCACGCCTCAGCCGTCCGCATCGGCGCGCATGCGCGCCAGACGCCCGCCGGTCGGCTCCGTGCGCGAGCGGATGCGGATCGAATCGGTGTGGCTGGCCTACGGCGAGAATTGGGTGGTGCGAGATGTCAGCCTGCCCGTGCGCCAGGGCGAGGTGCTCGGGCTGATCGGCGCCTCGGGCTCGGGCAAGACGACGCTGCTGCGCTCGTTGAACCGCCTCACCGAGGTGACCGCGGGGGCGGCGCAGGGCGGTCAGATCACGCTCGACGGCGAGGAGATCCACGGGCTGGAGGTCAACGCCCTGCGCCGGCGCGTGTCGATGGTCTTCCAGCAGCCCAATCCGTTTCCGATGAGCATCTTCGACAACGTCGCCTACGCCCTGGCCGAGCAGAGTCCGCCGCGCGGACGGCGACGGCGGCGCAGTGCCGAGCTCGAACATGCCGTCAACGATGCGCTGCGCAGAGCCGGGCTGTACGAGGAGGTCGCCGGCGACCTCGACCGCTCGGCCCTGAAACTCTCCGGCGGCCAGCAGCAGCGGCTGTGCATCGCGCGCGCGCTCGCGGCCCAGCCCGAGGTGCTGCTGCTCGACGAGCCGTGCTCGGCGCTCGACCCGATCTCCACGGCGACGATCGAGGAGCTGATCGTGGGACTGCGCGAGAGCGTGGCGATCGTGATCGTTACGCACAACCTCCAGCAAGCCTTCCGCGTGGCCGACCACGTCGCGTTCATGCACCTCGGCGAGCTCATCGAGTACGGGCCCGCCGAGCAGGTGTTCGACCGTCCCGCCCAGCAGCGCACCCGCGAGTACATCGGCGGAGCGTTCGGGTGAGCCGGTGGGCCCCGGCGGCGCTGGCGCTGATCGCGCTCGCGCTGAGCGGGTGCGAGACGACACAGGAGGAGAGCGCGAAGCTCGAAAAGACCGCCAAGCACTTCACGCTCACGCACCGGGGGCTGTCGATCGCGCATGCGAGCACCCGGGCGCAGGTGCTGAGCGCCATCGTCGTGCACGACTCCGAAGGCGCCGCGGCGGCAGTCACGGTCCGCAACTCCGGCTCGCACACGCTGAGCTCGGTGCCAATCGCGATCACGGTCCGCAATGCACACGGGCAAACCCTCTATCAGAACAACGCCCCCGGCCTGGAAGCGGCGCTGACGTCGATCTCCTCGCTGCCGGCCCACGGCTCGATCACGTGGGTGGACGATCAGGTCCCCTCCTCGGGCGAGCCCGCGAGCGTCAGCGCCGTCGTCGGCGAAACCCCCGCCGCGAGCGGACCCGAACCGCGGATCGAAGTCAAGGGCACGCATCTGGCCGAAGCATCCACCGGCGAAGCCTCCGGCACGGTGCGCAACCGCTCCAGCACCACCCAGCAAAAGCTCGTCGTCTATGTCTTCGCGCGCCGCGGCGGGCGTATAGCCGCCGCCGGCAGGGCGATCCTGCCCGAAGTGGCGCCCGGCGCGTCGGTCGCATTCCAGGCGTTCCTCGTGGGCGCGCCGGTGGGGGCGAAGCTCGAAGCGAGCGCACCGGCAACGACGTTTGGCTGAGTCGCTCAGCGCCGGCGGTGCTTGAGCGTGATCCCCTCGAGCCTGTGCGCGACCGTCTCGCACGCGTCCACGGCGGCCTCGAGCGACTCGAATATGTCCTTCCAACGGATCACCACCATCGGGTCGATGCCACCCGCGAACAGCGAGGTCACGGCATCGCGCTGCAGGCGATCGCCGACGTTCTCCAGGCGGTGGATCTCGACCAGGTGGGCGCTCAGATCGCCGCCGCCATGCAGGCAGCGCAGCGCCCCGAGGATCTCTGCGCCGGCGGCGACGAGCACATCGGCGAACTCGACCGCCTGCTCCATCGGCGCCTCGACCCCGTACAGATCCAGCTGGGCCGCCGCCTGCTCTGTGTAGTCGACGACATCGTCGATCGCGGTCGCAAGCGTATAGCCATCGCCCGCATCGAATGGCGCCCGCACGCGCCGGCCGCCACCCATGCGGTAGATGATGTCGTGGGTGATGCGATCGCCCTCGCGCTCGCATGCGGCGAGATCCTCCGCGAGCTTCGTGTGCTCGGGAAACGCGGCCAGCAGCTCACGCAGCAGCAGAGCCGAGCGCTCGACGTTGCGCCCCGCGTCCTCCAGCAGCGTGGCAAGGGTAGTATCGATCGGGCGTCCGAGCAGGCTCATCCAGGGAGATTATGGACATCGTCCATGCGGGCGTGCTCTCTTCACGAGTTCTTCACGTCTCGATCACGACTTCGCAACGCACGTGGGCATGATTCGCGGCGACGCTGTAGGCGGAGGACTCGGTGGAAAACGCGAACACCCTATACGCGGGCGAACTCGAGATCAGGCTCGGCGAGGGCCTCGTGCTCGCCAATGGGCGCGCGCTGACGCTATCGGTGCGGGAGTTTCAGCTACTCGCGGCGATGGCCCGGCGAGCCGGGGCGATCGTTACGCGCGCTGAGCTGTACAGCGCAGTATGGGGCGGCGAGCTGCGCGACGGCGACCGCTCGGTCGACGTGTACGTGAGCAAGCTGCGCGGGAAGCTCGAAACGGCGATGCCCGACCGCCGTTTCATCCACACCCATCCGGGCTTCGGCTACCGCTTCCAGCCGCAGCCCTCGAAGGATGGGATACCCACTCACCCCGACCACCCCCAGGCGATGGCCGCTCCTCAGGCGCCCGAGGCGATGACGGGCGCGGCGGGCACCCTCGAAAACGCCAACGGCGCCGACCGCGAGCCGGACAGGCTTTCACGAAATGTTCACATCGGAGCGGTCGGCGATTCGTGACACTGATCGCAGCCGACACCGACCGGCAGGGGAGCCCGCGTCTGTGAGGGCATCAGCTGATCGAGACCGGTGACAGGCACAAAAATCCCAGCCAGAGGAGACGTTGTGATCAAGAACAAGATTGGCGCATTCGGGGGCGTTGTGTTGCTCGCGCTCGGCCTCGCCGCCTGCGGCAGCAGCTCATCCAGCTCATCCACTTCGAGCAGTAGCGGTTCGGCGACGACGATCTCCGGAGCGGGCTCGACGTTCGCCGCCCCGGTCTACGAACAGTGGGCCTCGTCGCTCTCGCCGCTGACCGTCAACTACCAGGCGGTCGGCTCAGGGGCGGGCATCACCTCGCTCGAGTCAAAGACCGTGGACTTCGGCGCGAGCGACCCGCCGTTGAAGCCGGCCGATGAAGAAGCGATCGCCAAGAACGGCTCACCGGCCGTGCAGATCCCGATGTTCCTGGGCGCGATCACGGTCTCCTACAACCTGCCCGGCGTAAAGACCGGCCTGAAGCTCGACGGCAAGACGATCGCCGACATCTACCTCGGCAAGATCAAGACCTGGAACGACCCGGAGATCGCGGCGCTGAACCCCGGCGTCACGCTCCCGAGCACCGCGATCACCGTGATCCACCGCTCGGACTCCTCCGGCACGACCTCCGGCTTCACGAGCTTCCTGGCCGCGGTCGACCCCGAATTCAAGAGCAAGGTCGGCGAAGGCAAGGACGTGCAGTGGCCGGTCGGCACGGGCGCCAAGGGCAACGCAGGCGTCGCGGGCGCGGTCCAGCAGACGACCGGCGCCGTCGGTTACGTCGAGCAGGCATACGCGCTGCAGCACAACTTCACCTACGCCTCGGTGAAGAACAAATCGGGGAGCTTTATCGCGCCGACGCTGGCGTCCACCAGCGCCGCCGGCGAAGGCGTCACGGTGCCCGCGAACCTCGGCATCAAAGTGATCAACTCCCCCACGGCCAGCGCCTACCCGATCGCCTCGCAGACGTTCATCGTGGTCAATAAGGACCTGTGCAAGGCGGGACAGTCGGAAAGCATCGCGAAGGGCGTCGTGAAGTTCATCGACTACGGCCTGAACCAGGGCCAGTCGATCCTCGGCCAGGCCGACTACGCGGGCCTGCCCGCGTCGATCCTGGCGAAGTCCAAGGAAGCAGCGGCCGGTCTGCAGTGCAACGGAACAGCGCTCGGCGGCTGATCGCGTTGGGCCGTGGTGGCAAGATCGGGGATGATGCACCGATGGGTGCGTCATCCCCCCACGGCCCGCGAGACAGCTAGGCATGGAGGCCGCATCGATCCCCGGTGGCGGTGAGCGTTCGATTCTCGGGCGCTCACCGCTGGCGCGCTTTCCCGACCGCGCCCTGAAGTACGGCCTGACCGTCCTGGCCGGGCTGATCCTGGCGCTGATCGTCTACTTCTTCTTCCGCCTGGTCGGGGAGGCGAAACCGGCGTTTGCCAAGTTCGGCGTGCTCGGCTTCACGTTCGACAACGACTGGAACGTAAACGCCGAACAGTTCGGCGCGTTGCCTTTGGTCGTGGGGACACTGATCACCTCGGGTCTGGCGCTGCTGATGGGCGTCCCGGTGGCGGTCGCGACCGCCGTGTACGTGACCGAGCTCTCCCCGCGGCGCGTGCGCGGACCGATCACGGTCCTGATCGAGCTGCTCGCCGCGGTGCCGTCGGTCGTGTACGGGCTGTGGGGCATCTTCTTCCTCGCCCCCAAGCTGCAGCCGGCCGAGCAGTGGGTGGCGGACCGACTGTCGTTCGTACCGTTCATCGGGGGCGGCATCGCCACGATTCCCAACTACTTCGTCACCGGCCTCGTGCTCGCGATCATGATCCTGCCGATCGTCAGCGCCCTCAGCCGCGAGGTGATGGCCACCGTGCCGCTCGACCACAAGGAGGCGGCGCTCGGCCTCGGCGCAACCCGCTGGGAGATGATCCGGATCGCCGTGCTGCCCTACTGCCGCTCTGGCATCGTCGGCGGGGCGATGCTCGGCCTCGGCCGCGCGATCGGCGAGACGATCGCCGTGACGATCCTGATCGGCGACGCGCCCCAGCTCGGCGGGCATCTGTTCGGGCAGGGCTACTCGCTCGCGGCCTCGATCGCGAACGAGTTCGGTGAGGCCCAGGGTCTGCACCGCTCGGCGCTGTTCGCCGCCGCGCTCGTCCTGTTCGTATTGACGCTGCTCGTCAACGGCGTCGCGCGCACCTTCGTCCTGCGGGCCGCGAAACCGGGCTCGTCGAAGCCAATCGAGGGCGCCGCGCAGGCGGCCGACGCAGCCGACGCGGCGGCGGGCGCATGAACGCGCAGACGCCCTCATCCGAGAAACTGGCGCGCTTCAACGTCAGCCCGGCGCGCCGGCGCCGGGACCGGATCGCGCGCGGCACGATCCTCGCGGCCACGGTGCTCGCGCTGATCCCGCTGCTGTTGATCGTCTACTACCTGCTGTCCAAGGGCCTGTCATCGTGGAGCCCAAGCTTCTTTACGACCGACCCGACCGGCAACACGTTCTTCAAGAGCTCGAGCATCGGCGGGATCAAGAGCGCGATCTTCGGCACGATCGAGATGGTCGCGCTGGCCTCGGTGATCGCGGTCCCGATCGGCGTCGGAGTGGCCGTGTGGCTCGTCGAGTACGGCAAGAACAGCTGGTTCGCCCAGCTCGTGCGGTTCTTCATCGATGTCCTTACGGGCGTGCCATCGATCGTGTTCGGGCTGTTCATCTACATCGTTCTGATCGTCGGCACCGGTTCGAGCTTCGCCGGTTACAAGGGCGCGCTGGCGCTGTCGCTACTGATGCTCCCCGTCGTGACCCGCTCGGCCGAGGTGATCCTGCTGCTCGTCCCCGGCGCCCTGCGGGAGTCGGCGCTCGCGCTGGGCGCCCCGCGCTGGCGGGTGATCTTCAGCATCGTGCTGCCCACCGCCCTGCCGGGCATGGTGACCGGGGTGCTGCTGGCGGTCGCGCGCGCCGCCGGGGAGACCGCGCCGCTGCTGTTCACGGCCGCCGCGGCAAAGGCGACGAGCTTCAACCTGGGCGGATTCATGAACTCGCTGCCGGTGCAGATCTACAGCGACGTTACATCTCCGACCACGGCCGTGGTAAACCGTGCGTGGGGTGCCGCGCTCACCCTTGTCGTCATGATCCTCCTGTTGAACCTCATCGCCCGACTGATCGCACGAAGGAGCCGCCTTGCATGAGTACCGACGGAACATCCCTCAGGACCGCTGAGATGGAGCCCGACGACCGCGTGGAGCCCGACGACCGCGTGGAGACCGGTGAGCGCGAGGGCGGTCCGGTCGACCCCTCCGTGACCGACCCTGCCACAACCGATGCCACAATCATCGGTTCTCCGATGAGGAAGAGCTCCAAGCCTCAGACCACCGCGCCGACCGCGCCGACCGCCGCCGCGCCGGCCAAGCAGGGGTTGAGCGTGCGCTTGGAGGCGCTGAAGGCGTTCTACGGCGCAAGCGAACAGGTCAAGGGCGTCGATCTAGAGTTCCGCGCCAACGAGGTGACCGCGATCATCGGACCCTCGGGCTGCGGCAAGTCGACGATGGTGCGCTGCATTAACCGCATGCACGAGGAGATTCCGGGCGCGCGCGCCGAGGGCAGGGTGCTGCTCGACGACTTCGACGTGTATGACCCCTCGGTCGACGTCGTCGCCGTGCGCCGTGCGATCGGCATGGTCTTCCAGAAGCCGAACCCGTTCCCGACGATGTCGGTCTTCGACAACGTCGCCTCCGGCCTGCGGCTTTCATCGCGTGGACGTGGCGAGCTGCACAAGAAGGTCGAGACGGCGCTGCGCGGCGCTGGGCTGTGGGATGAGGTCTCCGGGCGGCTGTCCGAGCCCGGCGCCGGGCTCTCCGGCGGCCAGCAGCAGCGGCTGTGCATCGCACGCTCGCTCGCGGTCGACCCCGAGGTGATCCTGATGGACGAGCCCTGCTCGGCGTTGGACCCGATCGCGACGCTGAAGATCGAGGAGCTGATCGCCGAGCTGAAGTCACGCGTGACGATCGTGATCGTCACGCACAACATGCAGCAGGCCGCGCGCGTGGCCGACCGCACCGCGTTCATGCTCTCGGGCCAGCTTGTCGAGGTAGGCCCGACCGAAGATATCTTCACGAAGCCCAGCGACTCCAGAACCGAGGAATATGTCACCGGAAAGTTCGGCTAGCGCCGACGGCCTGCAGACTCAGGCGCAGTCGGGAACCGGGAACGGCGCCCCCGAGCAGCAAAAGGGACGGGCGCACTTCCAGCAGCAGCTAAAGGAGCTCGAGGATCACGCGCTGGGCGGCCTCGATCTGATCGTCGAGCAGCTCGACCGCGTGCTCGAGGCCCTCAACCACCAGGACGTCGAGCTGGCCCAGATGGTGATCGCCGACGACGACCGCGTAGACGGGCGCTACCTGGAGGTCCACCAGGGCATCCTCTCGCTGCTCGCGCTGCAGGCGCCCGTCGCCGGCGACCTACGCCTGGTAGCGGCGCTGCTGCACATGATCAAGCACATCGAGCGGATGGGCGACCAGTGCGTGAACATCGCCAAGCTGATCCCGCTCTCGGGGCACGAACCGCCCGTCCGGCCGGAGGTGCTGCAAGCGCTGTCGAAGATGGGCGCCTACGCCCGCTCGGAGGTCGTCCAGTCAAAGGCCGCGTTCGCCGGGCGCGATGTCGGACTCGCCGAGGACCTCGTCCGTCAGGACCGTGAGATCAACCGCCTGAACCGCGAGATCTTCCGTATGGCTCTGGACATCGGCGACGACGCCGACACGCGCGAGTGGGCGATGCACATGATCCTCGTCGCCCGCGCGCTGGAGCGGATCGGCGACAACGCGGTCGACATCGGCGAGCAGGTCGCGTTCGTCGTCACCGGCCTGTTCCGCGAGTTCTCCGACTCCTCCCACCCGGCCGGCGGACGGGTCGACGCGGCACCGGACGCGCGCCCCGAGACTTTCTGAGAAACGGTCTCGCGATCAGCCCGAGGGGTGGGCCGAGAAGATCGACGGTTCGAAGGAACTGACCTTCGGCAGCGCCGCGTAGCCCAGGTGCTTCAGGCCGAACAGGTCCTCGGTCGTGCGTAGCAGCGAGAAGTGGTTGTACGGTTCCTGGCTGACGCCGGCCTTGGCGATGTACGGGGAGAGCAGCAGCGCGCCGACCTGACCGCCACCTTCGGGGCCGAGCGCCGAGGTCGAGGCCGGCAGATTCGGGAACTGCGGCTGATCGCAGCAGGAGCTCGAGTCGGCGAATTCGCCGCTGGAGGGCGCCTCGTCGACGGTGATCGCGAGCAGGCCGTTTTCCTTGTAGGCCTTCGAACCGAGGATCTCGGGGACGACCTTTTTTAGGAAGCCTTCGGCCGCCTGCATGCCGGCGGGCGCGCCGCTCGCGCAGGGCGTCGGGCTGCCGTCGTGGCAGAGGTCGGGGGCAATGTAGACAAAGCTCGGCGTGTTCTTCGGGTTGCCCAGGTCGGAGGACAGCTTGTTCAAGCCGACGTCGTCGCTCGCGCACGCGGACGAACCGGTCAGCGATTGGAAGTACACGAACGGGTTGCGCCAGGTCGCGTATGCCTGTCCGGACGGTGGGGTCGCGGCGGCGGTTGGATCGGCGGCGCCGAGGGCGGGGTGTCCGCACGCTCCGCCGGCCGCACCCGCGCCGGCGCCTTCGTCCATCCCTTCGATGTATGCCCGCCAGCTCAGGTGCTTGGCGGTCAGCTGTCCGGGGAGCGTTTCGGTCGAGCTCGGATACACGCAGCCGCTGCCGGTGACCTGTTCCTCCGCGCCGACCGTCGCGGGCGCGATCACGCTGTAGTTGGGGCAGTTCGCGGCCGTTTCCACGGTCGGCCCCTGGCCGCTGATCAGCGCGATCTCGTTGGCCAGCTGCTGGTGGGCGACCGCGTAGTAGCGCACGAGCAACTCGCCTTTGTGCTCGAGCGTCTGGGACAGATAGGGAGCGCCCGCGGTGGGCCCAAACGCCGAGGCGTAGGGCTGATCGGAGAGCATGATCACGAACACGTGCTTGACGGGCGGCAACTTCGAGCTCGAGCCGCCCGAGCCCGCTTTGGAGGATCCGCCGCCTTCACCGCCCCCGGTGCCTTTGCCGCTGGAGGGGGGTGGCGAGGATGATTTACTGGAGGCGGGTTTTGTGCCGGTCGAGGGCGTGGTTGCGGGGCCCGCCGCGGACGGGGTCGGTTCGGATGTCGCAGCCGGAGGTTCGCTGGATGACTGGGTGGAGGCTTCTGACGTGGCGGTACCCGGCGACGCCGCCGGCGCCGCGGGCGGCAGGATCAGCTTCACGTGCCGGCCGGCGTCCGCGGCGAGCGTGTCCTGCACGGGCGTGCCGACCACGCCGCCGACGATCACCCCGAAGGCGAGAAACATCAGCACGAGCACCGCCGAGACCCGTGAGGAAGGGAGCGCTAGACGCGAAAGACGAGATCCAAGGCCCCCTGCCCGCGAGCCGGCCGGCCGCCTAGTCGTGGCCGGGGCGGGGGCGGAGGCGGGATACGGATCCGCGACCGCGGCGCCGGCGAGCTCCGCACGCTCGGCGGCATGACGTGCGCGGATGCGTCCCAGCAGCTCGTCGAGCTGGGGGGCGCGCGAGCCGGCGCGAGCCCCGCACTCCAGGCAGTAGCGCTGTCCACGCTCGCGGGGGGCACCGCACTCCTCGCAGAGCCCGGCCCGATCGACGCTCGCCGTCATGCCACCCGCCTACTCGCGGGTCTCGGGCGCGGGCGCGAGCAATGCCTCCATCACCGCCGTCGAGCGGTCCTCCTCGCCGCCGGTCCCGGCCCCCGCCCCCGCCCCCGCGGTGCTCGGGGCCGCGGTGCTGGGCGCCGTCGTGCTCGGCGAGCGTTCCATCAGCGTCGCGCCGCATTGCCAGCAGAACAGCGCCCCCCGGCTGTGCGGGGCGGCGCAGTGCGGGCAGCTGCCGGCGCTGGCGCTCTCCTCCAGGCGCAGCAGGCGCTCGATCTCGGCCAGCTCGCCATCACGCTCCTGGAGCACCGCCGCGCGCCGCACGAGCACGTCGAGGCGAAAGTGGTCGCGGATCGCCATCTCGTAGGCCAGACCTCCGAGGTCCCAGTGCAGCTCGGTCACCTGCTCGGCCAGCGCGTCGCGCTTGCGGCGCAGCTCGGAGTGTCCCTCGTTCATCCAATCAACCGGTCGAGATCACGTTGGGGAGGTTCTTCGATTCCTGCTCATAGTTCTTGCCCTTCTTGGTGGCCAGATTTTTCAGGACGGTCGGCGGCGCCGGATGGCTCTCGCTCGCGCCGACGCCCGCTTTGGATCCGGCGGCGCCCGTCTTGGCGGCACCGCCTTTGGACGCGGAGGAGCCGGTTTTCGAAGCTGCTTCGGGCGTCGTCGGCGTGGTCGTCCCGGCAGCCCCGGCTCCGGCCGCGGCCGCGGGTTGGGTAACGCTGATCGTCTGTGCCGGGGCGGCGCTCTGCTTCGGTGCGCTCGAGCGGCCGATCAGCACGCCGACGCCCATCGCCAGCAGCAGCACGCCCACGCCCGCGAGCAGCGTGACCGCGTTGCCGCGTCCCGCCCCGTCGGCGGCCGTGGATGCCAGTGGAGGAGGCGCCGCTGCGGGCGCCTGGGACTGGGACTGGTCGCCGGACGGCGGTCCACCCAGCAGGACGCTGCTCATTGGAGTACGGCGCTCGCCACACTCGAGGCAGTAGCGCTGGTCGTCGGCCAGCGGCGCTCCGCAGGCCGAGCACGGCTCGGCGACACCGGCGGATGACGATGGACTCACGATCGATTCAGTAGACAGAAGCTCGTATGGTCGTCGCGCGCTGTCTTCGAGACGTGACGATTTGGTGAAAGGCTAGAGTCCGTGGCGTCCGAGGATGTGCGGGACGGTACGTAGCAGGATCTTGACGTCCTTCCACAGCGACCAGTTCGCGACGTATAGGTAGTCGATCGCGACCATCTCCGCGAGCGGCACGCGCGCCGGTCCGAGGATCTGCCAGTGACCGGTCATTCCCGGGGTCAGCTCCAAGCGGCGGCGGTGCCAGCCCTCGACGCGTTGGTCCTCCTCGATCACGAGCGGGCGCGGGCCGACGAGGCTCATCTCGCCTTTGAGGATGTTGAACAGCTGCGGCAGCTCGTCCAGCGCACTCTTGCGCAAGAAGGAGCCGACACGGGTCACACGGGGGTCGTCGGCGATCTTGAACAGC
>Ga0302235_10000626_pt1 | contig 27532 bp, 29 predicted proteins | sample II_Palsa_N3_3_FD_193577 | JGI IMG/M metagenome (GOLD analysis project Ga0302235, IMG submission 193577) | Peat permafrost microbial communities from Stordalen Mire near Abisko, Sweden - II_Palsa_N3_3 | ecosystem: Environmental > Terrestrial > Soil > Palsa > Peat permafrost | place: Sweden...
TGATCGATCCCCGGATTCACCACCTGGGCCAGCTAGCGGCAACGAAAAACCCCGGCCGCCTGCGGCATGTTTGCGCAGGCGGCCGGGGCTCCGCTGAGTTATGAGGCTGCGAGCACTGCCTCGATCTCGAGGTACAGGCCGATCTTGTCGGCCACCACCACGCCGCCGTTCTCCATCGGGGAGTTGAAGTTGACGCCGAAGTCACGCCGGTTGATCTCGCCGGTCGCGGTGAACCCGGCGCGGGTGCCGCCGAAGGGGTCCGGGCCGAAACCGTTCAGCTCCAGGGTCAGCGGCACGCTCTTGGTGACGCCCTTGAGCGTCAGCTCGCCGTCGAGTACGTAGTCGCCGCCATCCTGGCGGACGCCGGTGGAGCGGTAGGTCATCGTCGGGTAGGTCTCGACCTCGAAGAAGTCGGCCGACCGGATGTGCCCGTCACGCTGCTCGCTGCCGGTGTTGATCGAGGCCAGGTCGATCTCGGCGGTCACCGAGGAGTCCAGCGGGTTCTCGCCCGTGACCAGCTGGCCGGAGAAGGTCGTGAACCTGCCGCGGACCTTGCTCACCATCATGTGCCGGACCGAGAAGCCGACCTCGGAGTGCAGCTGGTCGATGTCCCAGGTACCGGCGACATAGCCGGGGATGCCGGTCTGCGTGGTCTGTGCGGTCATGGAGTACTCCCGTTTGCTAGTAGCTAAGTCGTTGAATGCTCAATCAATATCACGCCGACCGTACCTTGTCAAACGCTCAACTATCTCGGGTATCCTGGGATCGTGAGCACCTCAGAGACCCGATGGCTGACTGCCGGCGAGCAGCAGGCCTGGCGGGAGTTCATCACCGCCTGCCAGACGATGTTCAGCGCAGTCGACGCGCAGCTGCAGCAAGGCGCCGGGATCTCGCACGGCTACTACGAGATCCTAGTGCGGCTGTCCGAGGCGCCCGGCCGGGCGCTGCGGATGAGCCAGCTTGCCGAGGCATCGACATCCAGCAAGAGCCGCGTGTCGCACGCCGTCGCGCGGCTGGAGGAACGCGGCTGGATCCGCCGCACGGACTGCCCCACCGACCGCCGCGGCCAGGTGGCGCAGCTCACCGACGAGGGATTCGCCGCGCTTGCCGCCGCGGCACCCGGGCATGTCGCCCAGGTCCGGCGATCGCTGATCGACTTGCTCACCCCCGAGCAGCTCGGGCAGTTGCGGGAGATAAGCCTGACGATCATCGCCGCCGCGGACCAGCCCCGCGGCCCCGCAGCCGGTATCCTGGGCTGTAACGCGCTGACGGAGACGAGTAGCCAGGGATCACGCGAGCCGGAGAGAGCCGCCACCAGCTGAAAAGGCGGCCTCGCGGGCCCAGGGCGAAGACCCTCCCGAGTGCGGGGAGGAACGGGCCGCCGTGCGCGGCCGCCAATGCCCCGCCGGCCTGCCCCCGTCACCGGGCATGAACGAGGCCGTGGCCCGCCTGCACAGGGCGGACGGCGGTGAAAGTGCGGTGGCACCGCGAGTTCCCTTCTCGCCCGCACTCCCAAGGGGTCGCCAGCTCCTGAGGAGTGTGGATGATCTCCCGAACTCTCGCCGCTGACCTGCCCGCCCGGGCAGGCCAGCACGTCATGATCGCCGGCTGGCTGCACCGCAAGCGCCGGCTCAAGTCGATGACCTTCCTGATCGTCCGGGACCGGTCCGGTCTCGCGCAGGCCGTACTGACCGGCCAGGCCGCGATCGAGGCCGCTGCGGCGCTGCCGGAGGAGACCGTGATCCAGGTCGAGGGCATGGTCACCACCAGCCCGCAGGCGCCCGGCGGGGCCGAGATCACCGAGCCGGTGATCACGCTGCTGTCTGGCCCTGCCGCCCCGCCGCCGTTCGACCTGTACCGGCCGTCGGTGACCGCGGCACTGCCCGCGATACTCGACGGCGCGCCGGCCACGCTGCGGCATCCCCGGCTGCGGGCGCCATTCGAGATCTCGGCTGCCAGCGCGGCCGGTTTCCGGTCGGCCCTTGGCGACCTCGGATTCACCGAGATCTACACGCCCAAGATCGTCGAGTCGGCGACCGAGTCCGGCGCCAGCGTATTCGGCATCGACTACTTCGGGACGCCCGCCTATCTGGCGCAATCGCCGCAGTTCTACAAGCAGGCGCTGGTCGGCGTGTTCGAGCGGGTCTTCGAGGTCGGACCGGTCTTCCGGGCCGAGCCGCACGACACCGCCCGGCACCTGGCGCAGTACACCAGCCTGGACGCTGAGCTTGGCTTTATCACTGACTACCACGACGTCATGGCGGTGCTGCGGGAGGCGATCGCCGGCATGGTCTCGGCAGCTGGCCGCAATGCCCGTTCGGCCGTGGATCTTCTTGGCCTGACATTGCCTTCGGTGCCAGGGCAGATTCCGGAGATTCAGTTCACGGACGCACAGGAAATGCTCGCGCGGTACACCGCGGAGGACCCGCGCGGCGAGCCCGACCTGGCCCCGGCGCACGAGCGGTGGCTCTGCGAGTGGGCGCTACGCGAGCACGGCTGCGAGTTCCTGTTCGTGACCGGTTACCCGATGGCGAAGCGGCCTTTCTACACGCACCCCGACCCGGCCAGGCCGGGTTACTCCAGCGGCTTCGACCTGCTGTTCCGCGGCCTTGAGCTGGTCACCGGCGGGCAGCGGCTGCACCGCTGCGAGGACTACCTGGCGGCGCTGGCCGACCGGGGCGAGGACCCCGGGCCGTACGCCTCCTACCTGCAGGTCTTCGCGCACGGGATGCCGCCGCACGGCGGGTTCGCGATCGGGCTTGAGCGGTGGACTGCGCGGCTGACCGGCGCCGCCAACATCCGGTCGGTCACCTTGTTTCCCCGTGACCTGCACCGCCTCATTCCCTGATGGCCTATCACCTCCTGCGCGCTTGGTGTGCTGGTGGTCAGTGCGCGACGGTGATGCGGCGGCGGACCGCGCCGCCGCTGTCCAGCAGGTCGGCGATCGCGATCGCGTAGTCGGGGATGGAGATCCTGCTGTCCCCTGCCTCGTCGGTCAGCAGCTGGTCGCCGCCGGTACGGTAACTGCCGGTGCGCTCGCCCGGCTCGATCACCGCCGCCGGGCTGACGTAAGTCCAGTCCAGGTCATCGGCTGCCCGGTAGATCTCGTCCAGCGCCCTGGCGTGCGCCAGCGCGGCCGGCTTCCACGCCGGGTGGAAATCCGGCGTGTCCACCAGCCGCTGGCCGGGAGCGACCTCGAGGCTGCCCGCCCCGCCGACTACGATGAGGCGGCGCGTGCCCGCCAGCCGCAATCCCTCGACCAGGCCGCGGGCCGCGCCGACCAGGCTCTCCTCGTCGTTCTCGCTTCCCCGCCGCGGGCCGACGGCGGAGACGACCGCGTCGACGCCCTGGGCGAGCACGGCCACCGATGCCGCGTCGGCCGCATCGCCCTGGACGAACTGCACGTCCAGCCCCTCGACCGGCGCGGCGGTCCGCGTGACGCCGACGACGGAATGCCCGCGCCGCAGCAGTTCCGCGGTGATCTCCTGCCCGATAGCGCCGCTGGCGCCGAAAACGAGAATCTTCATGTCCTACACCTCACCACGACCGGTGCTGCCGCGGCGCGGCACCCCCCGCCGCCGGCGTAAGGTTCGTCGCATGACGGAGCCGGACGACCTGGACGCGCTGTCCTCCCATGAGCTGCACGACCGCGCGGTGCGCCGCGCCCTGCACCACCTGGACGTCGGGTTCCTCTGGAAGCTGCTCCGGGCCATCCCGGCAGGCGAGGCGGCCGCCGGGCATCCGGACAACGCCGCCGCCGACGCGGTGAAGATATCGTCACTGATCTCCGACACGCTGGACTCCGGGGATGACGACATCGCCGACTCGCTGCGGCCGCTTTACCTCGGCTACCTGCAGGAGCACGCCGACTGACGAGCCGGAATGCCGGGCGGCGGCGGCCCGCAGCCGCGGTCATCGTGATCTGCCGGCATAAGACCGGGATCGTGACGTGCCGGCAGGTCAGGTTCTCCCCTGGCGGGCCGAATCCGTCGATGGGCGTGACCGTCGTCCCGTACTGCGTGTCCAGGGCCGAGAGCATGTAGAGGGTGTCCAGGGCGACGCCGATGTGCGTCTTCCAGACGAGAAGATCCCCGGCCGTCACGGCGCTGCGCTCGATGTTCTCGGCCGATCGCCAGTACCTGTACTGCCCGGATGAGGGACCATGGTCGGTCCCGGTGTAGGGGGTGGCGCCCATGTCCGGCAGCAGCAGCCCGAAGCGGCGGCCCAGGATATTGTTCACGCAACCCGAGCAGTCCCAGCCCGTGGACACCTTGTATCCGCCGTACAGGTACGGAGTGCCGATGAGAGTAACTGCGTAGTCCGAGACGAGACTGTTGATGGTCATGCGGGACCTCCCTGAGCTGCGCTGCCCCGGCGGAAATCGGTGCTCGATCCCCGAAGCAGCCCACTGGCCGCATTGCTCTAAGTGTATGTAATATTACTGAAAGTAACAAGGCGGGATGGTTCGACCAGGACAGGCCGAGCCGAGGCAAACCCGCCGCGGGCCGGTGGCGCCGGGGCGCGCTCGGGCGGGCGGCGCGGTGGCGCTGGGGCGGCGCGGTGGCGCTGGGGCGGCGCTGGGGCGCTGGGGCGTCCTCGCTTACGCCAGCTCGATGAGTACCTTGCCGAGCGCCCCGGCCTCGACGGCCTCCTGCGCCGCGGCGATGTCGTCAAGCCCGAACCGGGTGACCGGCAGCTCGGTGAGCCTGCCGTCGGTCAGCGCCGTGGTGATGTCGCGCGCGGCCTGGTCCAGAGCTGCGGGCGGGACCCCGTACAGCAACACGAACCTGAGCGTCACGTTGGCCGTCATGCAGGCCCGGACGGGCAGCACGGGATCGGCTGGCTCGGCAGCGTAAGTGACGATGTGCGCGTGCGGGCTGGCGACGGCCAGGTCGAGCTCGAGATTCGCGCCGAGCGCGAGCTCGATGACCCGGTCGATAGCAGGCGCGAGCGAGCGGATCTGGACCGCGGCGTCGGCGTCCCGGTAGTTAACGACATAATCGGCGCCGGCCCTGGCGGCGAGCTCGGCCTTCTGCGGGCCGCTGACTGTCGTGATCACCTTGGCGCCCGCCTGCTTGGCCAGCTCGATGGCAAAATGGCCGACCGCGCCGGCGCCTCCTGCGACCAGGACCGTCTTGCCGTCCAGCGGGCCGTCGGCGAACAGGCAGCGGTGCGCCGTGATGGCCGGCACGCCCAGGCTCGCGCCGAGTTCGGGCGAGATGCCGTCGGGCAGCCTGACGGCCTGCCGCTGCGGCACTACGGACCACTGCGCGGCAGTCCCCCATCGCCGGCCGGCCGCAGCCATCCAGAGCCAGACGCGCTCGCCGTTACGGCCCGGGTCCACGCCCTGGCCTACCTTGTCGATCACGCCTGCGCCGTCGTGATGCGGGATCTGGAATCCGTCGATCGGACGGGGCGTCGCGCCGGCCCGGGACTTCCAGTCGGTCGGGTTGATGCCGGAGACCTCGACCTTGACCCGGACCTCGCCCGGGCCCGGCTCCGGCCGCTCGATCTCCTGCACCCTCAGCACATCGCCGGCCGGACCGTAGCGATCGTAGAGCGCGGCTCTCATGTCTCGCCTCCCGTGGAATGCGACGGTCAGTCCGCCCTGACGATCATCTCACCGGCCCCGCGCGCCGTCAGGTACCACGGACCCTGAGCGGCCCAGGGGAACCCTCAACTCGGAGCAATAGGCCCTTAAGCCGTTGAATACAACGATCGTGTATATAAAAGGTAACGTGTGCCCTATCATCCGAAGACGGCCGTTACAGGGGATACGGACGCGCAAAAGGGGCACGGACGCAAGGGACACGGGTGGGCAAAGGGACACGGGTCGGCAAAGGGGAACAGGCGCGCAAGGGGCACGGGCAGGCAAAGGGGCGCGGACGGGCAGCGCGGGGCAGATGCGCAGAGGGAGCCGGATGCAGCGTATGGCGCGGATACAACGCGGAGCCGGGAAGACGATCCGCGAGCGACTGCGCGGAGCGATAGCGCGGGCCGGAACCGCCGCGCCCGTGCTGACGGTCGCCGTTCTCGGCACCGCCGCGATGACGCCGGCCGAGCATAGCGCCGACCGGCTGGCCTTCCGGCTGGCCGCCGCCATCAGGATCGCGCCGCGGCACGCACTCGATGCCGCCCGCGGCAGGCCATTTAACGGAACGCCGGCCGTCGGCGCGCTGTTCACCGTCTCCGGCGGCCGCCTGGCCGATCACTTCTGCACCGCGAGTGTGGTGCACAGCCGCCGCGGGGACCTGCTCATCACTGCCGCGCACTGCCTGACCGGAGAGCCGGTCGGCAAGCCGGGCGGCATCGTCTTCGTGCCCGCCTACCACAATGGCAAGTCGCCGTACGGTGCCTGGCGGATCACGGCGGCCTTCGTTGACCGCGCGTGGTCGTCCCGGCACGATCCCGCCGACGACGTGGCATTCCTGCAAGCCGGGCGACCGGGCAGCCAGATCGAGAAGGTCACGGGCGGCGAGCGGCTCGGCATCGGCCGGCCGCCGCAGCCGGTCCGGGTGATCGGCTACCCGGACGGTGCCGGCCGGCCGATCACGTGCCAGGCGCCCTCCCGCGGTTTCGGCGCCAGTCAGATGGTGTTCGACTGCGACGGCTACGCCGACGGAACGAGCGGCGGCCCGTTCCTTACCCACGTCAGCAAGGCCACCGGCCGGGGAACCGTGATCGGCCTGATCGGCGGCTATCAGCAGGGCGGTGACACGCCCGACATCTCCTATTCGATCCGGTTCCTGGCCGCAGTGGCCGCCTTGTACAAGACGGCGTCAGGCGGCTGACCCGCTGGCGCGGCGACCCGTCAGCCGGATCCGGCCGGTCGCGGCACGATTGCGTCGATATCGCCGAGGTCACCAGCGGACGGGACCCAGTCAGCGGCCGCCGCGTTCGCCTTCACCTGACCGGGCGAGGTCGCGCCGGCGATGACCGAAGCGCATCCGGGCTGCGCGGCAAGCGCCCCGATCGCCACGTCCAGCACAGTGACGCCGTGCTCCCGAGCCCATGCCGCCAGCGCCTCAACCCGGCTGAGCTTCTGCTCGGTCACGTACTCCGGCCGTCCGGCCAGCCTGGTGCCTTCGGGTGCCGCCTGGCCGGGGCGGATCTTGCCGGTGAGCAGCCCGTTGGCGAGCGGGAAGTACGGCAGCACGCCGAGGCCGAAGTGCAGAGCGGCGGGCACGACCTCCGCCTCGGCACCGCGCTCGAGCAGCGACCAGTGGTTCTGTGCCGAGATGAACGGGCTTGTCCCCAGCTCGCGTGCCAGGCCGGCCGCCTCGGCTAGCTGCCAGCCGGAGAAGTTTGAATGCCCGATGTAGCGGACCTTGCCCTCGGTGACCAGCTCGCCTAGCGCCGTCAGGGTCTCGCCTACGGGGGTCGCCGGGTCGGGCGTGTGGATCTGGTAAAGATCGATGTAGTCAGTCCGCAGCCGGCGCAGGGAGTGCTCGATCGCGCGCCGGATGTAGGCACGGCCGCCCTTGGCGCCGGCCGCGGGTCCATAGCCGAGGTCGCCGCCCTGGCTGCCGAACTTGGTAGCCAGCACGACCTGGTCACGCCGGCCGGCCAGTGCCTCGCCGAGGATCTCCTCAGAGCGCCCGCCGCTGCCGTAGGTTTCTGCCGTGTCGAGCAGCGTGATCCCCGCGTCGACCGCGGCATCGATGACGCCGCGGGCTGCCTCCAGGTCCAGCCGGCGGCCGAAGTTGTTGCAGCCGAGTCCCGCCACGGATACGAGCAGCCCTGACTTACCCAGTGACCTGTAGCGCATAGCCCCCTGCTCTCGCCGATCCCGCCCGGGACCCTGATCGTACCGAGGCCGGCGACTGCGCGGGAGAACGGCCGGACGAAGATCACAAGAGGGTCTTACACTAGGGACTAGCCCGAAATCGCATATGCGATATCATGAAGTAGACAACATGTTCTAACAAGTCCATTACGCAATTGCGTCAGATATCGGCACGAAAGGCGCAGGGTTCGGAAGTGTGACAGGCGGTGGCCTGGCATGCTGGTCGGTCGTGGGGGGCTGAGGAGGTAACGCAAACCATGGCAGATGGGGCAGGCGGTCCGACCGTACTCCGTATCCTTCTCGGCACCCAGTTGCGGCGGCTGCGGGAGGCACGCGGAATCAGCGCGCAGGAGGCAGCCCGCGAGATCAGGGGCTCTGAATCTAAGATCAGCCGCATTGAGCTCGGCCGGAACGCGGTCCGCGAGGTCGACATCGCCGACCTGCTCAGCCTGTACGGGATCACCGACCAGGCCGAGCGGGAGCAGTTGCTGGCCCTGGCCAGCCAGGCCAACCAGCCGGGCTGGTGGCACCGCTATCAGGATGTGCTGCCCAGCTGGTTCCAGGCGTATATCGGGCTGGAAGAATCCGCTGAGTCCATCCGCAGCTATGACATGCAGTTCGTGCCCGGCCTGCTGCAGACCGAGGAGTACGCAGTCGCCGTCATGGCGCTCGGCGAGTTCTCGATAGAGGAAACAGAGCGCCTCGTATACCTGCGCAAGGAGCGGCAGCGCCGGTTCAGCAGCGGCGGCCTTCGGCTCACAGCGATCATCGATGAGGTCGCACTGCGGCGTCCGCTTGGCGGTGCCGGGCTCATGCGAGATCAGCTGCAGTACCTCCTGGACATCTGCGACCGGCCCGCATTCACCCTGCAGGTGACGCCGTACCCGGCCGGTGCCCATGCCGCGCCTGCCAGCTTCAGCATCCTGCAGTTCGCCACGGCCGAACTGCCCGACGTCGTCTACGTAGAGCACCTGACCAGCGCCATGTACCTGGACAAGACCGCCGACGTGGCCCGTTACACAGTCGCCATGGACAGGCTCGGCACGATCAGCGCGTCGCCAAACCAGTCCAAGGAGATCATCCGCGCAATGCTCGAGGATATGGAGGGATCCCCATGAGCAGCATCCGTAATGGCATGCCCGCAACCGAACTGACCAGCGTGGCCGGCGTCACCTGGCTTAAGAGCCGCCGCAGCGGCCCGACCGGGGGGAACTGCGTCGAGGTCGCGTTCCTCGCCGGCGGCGACGTTGCCCTGCGCAATTCGCGGCACCCGGACGGCCCTGCACTCGTCTTTACGCATTCGGAGTGGGAGGCGTTTCTCGGCGGCGCAGGGGACGGCGAGTTCGGGCGGCCGGACAGCGCCTAGGCACAATGGAACGGCCTCCCTGATCCGCTCGTCGACAGATCAGGGAGGCCGCGCACTACTCCGGCGGTTAGCTTGACGGCAAGTCGAACTCGCCGTTCCTGACCCCGGACAGAAAAGCACTCCACTCGCTGCGGTCGAAAACGTGCGCCGCCTTGCCCACGTCCTTGGAGTCACGGAGCGCTACGTCGCCGCCAGGCAGGTGCGCGACTTCTACGCAGCCCGCGGAACTGCAGGCGAGGCTCTTAATCCAGCGTGCATCGGTGAGGTCGGGTGTCATATCGGATTGTCCTCTCTGTTGATCATCTGACTTGACTGGCCAGTGTGCTGACCAGGTCCTTCGAGTCGGCGGGCGACAGCGCCGCGGCACGCAGCAGGTCAAAGCCCTCCGCGCAGAAGCGCACCTCCCTGTCCCGCTCCAGGTACGCCTGCCCGGAGACGCCCTCGGTGTACACCACGTCGGGGTCATAGCGCTCGGGGAACTCGATGATGCAGAACGGCCCGTTCAGGAAGGGGTGCGGCCCGCTGCTGAAGGGCAGCACCTGGAGCGTCACGTTGGGCCACAGGCTGGCGTCGGCCAGGTGGGTGAGTTGATGGTGCATCAGCTCCGGCCCGCCGATCGTCCTGCGCAGTACCGCCTCGTCCAGGATGAGCCACAGTTCCACCGGATCCGCGCGCAGCAGCGCTTCCTGCCGCTGAATGCGCAGGCGTACCAGCCGCTCGATCTCGTCCGTCGCCAGCTTCCTGTGGACCGTGGTCGTCACCGCGCGAGCGTATTCCTCGGTCTGCAGCAGGCCATGGATTACCAGGGACTCGTAGGCACGTAACGATGCGGCCTCGGCCTCGAGCCCGACGTAAATCCCGAATCCAGTGGGCAGCACATCCTCATACGCCGCCCACCAGCCCTTGCGGTGCCCTTCGCGGGCCATGTCAACGAGGACCTGCCGCTGGCCCGGATCCTCGACGCCATACATCTTCAGCATGGCTGTCAGGTATGCCGATCTGGTGGGTGCCTTGCCCGTCTCGATCCGCGACAGCGTGGAGGCGGCGACACCCAGCTGCTCGGCGACTTCTTCCAGCTTGATGGAATGCGCCTCGCGCAATCGCCGTAACTCGGTGCCCAGCCGACGCCGACGGACTGTCGGGCCGATCGACACGGTCATGTCGCCTCCCCTGTAGGGGCTGGACGGGCAAGCACGGCGGGGATGGCTCCTGAGCGGGTACCCGGAACCGCCGTGCGGTTGCTGGACTTGGGGATCACCATACAGGAGAACGGCATGCATATGAGATCGCAGTTGAGATTTCATATGCAATATTTGTTCTACGCACTTGCGTCGCGTGCACTCCCGGACCATCATGAAGGCAAGCACCGCGCTTGCGTTTGTACGGAGTCGTATCAGACAAAAGGGGCGGTACTCGCCATTTTCCGGACGTATATCTGGGGAGGGAGCGGACCAGAGGTGGCACTCACGACGACTAACGCCGGCGACGCAACTGCGGACCTGGCCACGACGACGGGCGCCAGTGTCTTAGCAAGCCTGACGATCCCGGGCCGTCCCGAGCGCGTATCGGAGGCAAGGTCATTCGTCGGCAAGGCCGTGGGAACAGACAATCCGGCTGCCGATACGGCCGTCCTGCTCACTTCGGAGATCGTTACCAACGCGGTCGTGCACAGCAACTCCCGCGGCACCGGCGGGACCGTCACGGTGCTGGTCACCGAAGTCGGCGGCGGCCTGCGGGTCGAGGTTTCCGACAACGGATCTGACCTCAGCACCCCGGTGGTAAAGGGCGACATCTACGCCTCGGACGGGCACGGGCTGTACCTGGTGCAGACCCTGGCTGACCAGTGGGGCTACGTCCGCGACGAAACCGGGACTACCGTGTGGTTCTGGCTGAGCGCGGCGGCCTCCCGCTGAGCGCGGCAGCCGCAGGATGCTGAGGCAGCCGCAGGATACTTAGGATCGCCCGGCAGAACCTGACCGGCGCCCCTGGCTGGCCGCAGCCCGTTTCTCCCTTAGCCGCATCGTCACGTGCACCGGGCTGCCCTCGAAGCCGAACTCCTCCCGGAGCCTGCGCTCGACGAACCTCCGGTAACCGGCCTGCAGGAAGCCCGAAGTGAACAGGACGAAGTGCGGCGGGCGCACGCCCGCCTGGGTCGCGAACAAGATCTTCGGTTGCTTGCCGCCGCGCACTGGTGGCGGCGTCGCCGCCACCAGTCCCGCCAGCCAGGCATTGAGCCGTCCCGTCTGGACCCGGGTCTCCCAGCCGTCCAGGGCGCGCTGCAGCGCGGGCACGAGCCGGTCCGTATGCCAGCCGGTCGCCGCCGAGATATTCACCCGGGGCGCCCACCGTGCGGTGTGCAGCTGCCGGTCGATCTCCTTGTCCAGGAAGTTCCGGCGGTCCTCATCGACGAGATCCCACTTGTTGTAGGCGATCACGAGCGCCCGGCCCGCCTCGATCACCATCGATACGATCCGCAGGTCCTGCTCCGCCAGCGGCTCGCTGGCATCTACCAGCACCACCGCAACCTCCGCGCGCTCCAGCGCCCGCTCGGTGCGGAGGGCCGAGAAGTAGTCGGCGCCCTGGGTCTCGCGCACCCGCCGCCGGATCCCTGCCGTGTCAACGAACCGCCAGACGGACCCGCCAAGCTCGATGAGCTCGTCCACCGGATCTCTGGTAGTGCCCGCTACCGGGTCGACCAGGACACGCTCCTGCCCGGCCAGCGTGTTCAGGAGGCTGGACTTGCCCACGTTCGGGCGGCCGATGAGCGCCACCCGGCGCGGGCCGCCGGTCTCGCCGAACGGCTCCATCGGGGTTTCCGGAAGCGCGTTCAGTATCAGGTCGAGCAGGTCCCCACTGCCGCGCCCGTGCAGCGCGCTGACCGGGCAGGGCTCGCCGAGCCCGAGCGACCAGAGGGACGTGGCGGCGGCCTCGCCCGGCGAGTCGTCGACCTTGTTGGCGGCCAGTACGACCGGCTTGCGGGACCGGCGCAGCACTGCGGCGACGGCGGCGTCGGCGTCGGTCACGCCGATAACCGCGTCGACGACGAACAGGACGGCATCCGCCGCGTCCACCGCGACGCGCGCCTGGGCGGCCACCCGGGCCGCGAGCACTCCAGAGCCCTCCACTGCGGGATCCCAGCCGCCCGTGTCCACCAGCGTGAACGCGCGACCCCGCCAGGTGGCGTCATAAGCGACCCGGTCACGGGTCACGCCCGGAGTGTCCTCGACGACCGCCTGGCGGCTGCCCAGAATGCGGTTCACCAGGGTGGACTTGCCGACATTCGGCCTGCCGACCACTGCCACGACCGGCGCGGGCACGTCCGGCTGGCCGGGCTCGCCGTCGCCGGAGTACTCACCCTCCAGCCCGTCCAGGCCGCGCATCCCGTGCAGGCCACTCAGCTCGTCCATACGGCACCCGCTGTCCTGCTCATGACCAGGGAGACAATCTCCCTGATGACCTCGTCCAGGCCGATATCGGTCGAATCGATCTCGACGGCATCGGCCGCCCTGGCCATCTGCGGGGCGTCGCGGCGGTCACGCCGCGCCTGCTCCGTCTGGGTCAGGGCAACCGTAACCGTAACCCCCGGCTGGCCGGCCAGATCGGCGCTGCGCCGTCTCGCGCGCACTGCCTCGCTGGCCGTCAGGAAGACCTTGACCGGAGCCTCCGGCGCGATCACAGAGCCGACGTCGCGGCCCTCGGCCACGATTCCCTCCCCCGCCGCGACGGCCCGGGCGATGATCTCCCGCTGCATCGCGATCAAGTGTGCCCGGACCTGCGGCACGGCCGCGACCGCGCTGACCGCGTTGGTTACCTCGCGGGTGCGGATCAGGCCGGCGACGTCGGCCCCGCCTACCCGGATCGCCGGAGCGTGCGGATCGGTGCCGATCTCGATCTTCGCGCGCCGCAGGTGCTGCGCCACTGCCGCCGTACTGGCGATATCCACGTGGTTAGCCAGCAGCCACCAGGTGAGCGCGCGGTACATCGCGCCGGTATCCAGATAGCGCAGGCTGAGCGAGCGCGCTACCTCGCGCGCGGCGCTGGATTTGCCCGACCCCGCCGGGCCATCGACCGCGATGACGAGTCCAGGGTGCTGCACAGGTTCAGCCGAATTGGTCACGCAGGCGATGTTACCGGCGAACCGGCCAGCCGCCGGCCGCGAGCGCAGCCGTCAGCCCCGCAGCGGCCTGCGGACCGACCGATAGCTCGAGCACCCCCGCCGGGAGTCCGGGCGAATGCTCTATCCGCACGTCCTCGATGTTGATCCCCGCCTCGCCGGCTGCCTGGAAGACCCTGGCCAGCTCACCTGGCTGGTCGCCGATGACCACCTGGACCACGGTATAGGCGGCTGGCGGGCCACCCTGCTTGCCCGGGATCCTCGCTACCCCCGCTCCCCCGCGTTCCAGCAGGCCGGTCAGGCGCTTGAGGGATTCCTCATCGCCCTCGGCGATCCCGGCGAGCGCGACGGCCATGGCGCTGAGATCCTCGGCGATCGCAGGCAGCAGGCTGGCGGCATGCGCAGCATTCGCGGCCAGGATCTGCGTCCACAGCCCGGTGTCCCCGGCCGCGATCCTGGTCACGTCGCGCAGTCCCTGCCCGGCCAGCGCCAGCGCGTCAGCTTGCGCCAGCTCAAGCCGCGCCCCCATCGCCGCGGCGACCAGATGCGGGATATGCGAGACCAGTGCTACCCAGCGATCGTGATCGGCGGCCAGCATGCGGACCGGCTGCGCACCACAGGCGCTGGCCAGCGCGGCCACGGTGCTGGTCGCCTCGTCCGAGGTCTCCGGCAGCGGGCAGATCGCCCAGGGACGGCCGAGGAACAGGTCAGCGCGGGCCGCTGCGGGGCCGGAGCGCTCCCGCCCGGCCAGCGGGTGCCCGGCAACGAAGGTGGCCAGGTCACAGCCAAGCTCGCGGGCACGGGCGAGCGGCAGTTCCTTCACGCTAGCGACGTCGGTATAGCAGCGCGCCAGGCCCCGCTCCTGTGCGGCCGCGAGCGCCGGGGCTACCGCTTCCGGTGGCATGGCCAGCACGGCGAGGTCCGCCGGACCGCCAGGCGGGCCGGCCGCCGGGAGCTCATCGCCCGCACCAAGGCCTGCCGCGAAGCGCGCAGCGGCCGGATCGCGGTCGGCCAGCCAGACTGCCGCGCCCAGCCTGCCGGCGGCGAGCGCGACCGAAGTGCCGATCAGTCCGGTGCCGATCACCACCAGCCGCCGGGGGAATGGCGGCGGTGCCGCCGTCGCGGACGTCACTGGGCGATATCCAGCCGCAGCGCGATCGCGCCGCGCAGGTAGACGTGCTGCACTGCCGCCCGAAGCTGCTCGGTCTCGACGTGCATCATGAGCCGCACGACCATGGGCATCGATCCGGGTACGTTCATCTCGACCGCGCACAGCAGCGGCACATCCTGGAAGCCGAGCTTGCGTGCCGCAAGTGCCGGGAACTCGGCATTCAGGTCGTGGGTGGCGGTGAACACGACGCTGATCACGTCGGCCGGAGTCAGCCGGTTTCGGCTCATCACCTCTGTCACCAGCTCGGAGGTGCCTTCGAGGACCGCAGCGCGCTCGTTCGCATCCACCTGGATCGCCCCGCGGATCGCCCTGACCGCCACCAGATTCCCCTCCCTAGTCAGTCATCTCAGCCGGCCCGCCGCGGCCAGCACCCAGGCTATAGACCTACGGCCGCGTACAGCTCGCCTATCTCCCTGATGGTGAGCCGCCTGGTGGTGCCCGGCCGCAGCGGCCCGAGTGACACCGGGCCGACCTGGGTGCGGACGAGGCGGCTGACCGGGTGCCCGGCCTCGGCCAGCATCCGCCGCACGATGTGCTTGCGCCCCTCGTGCAAGGTGATCTCCACCAGCGCCCGGGACCCGGCTCGCTCCACGACACGGAACCGGTCCGCGGTGGCCACCCCGTCGGCAAGCTCGATGCCGGTGACCAGCTGGCGGCCCAGATCCCGCGGCAGCGGGCCGGCCACATCCGCCAGGTACGTCTTGAGCACGCCATAGCTGGGATGGGCAAGCCGGTGAGCGAGCTCGCCGTCATTCATCAGCAGCATCAGGCCCTCGGTGTCGTAGTCGAGCCTGCCCACGTGGAACAGCCGCTCGGCGCTGTCGCCGAGGAAATCGGCGATCGTCGGCCTGCCCCGGCTGTCCGACATCGTGGTGAGCACGCCGACGGGCTTATTCAGCCCGAGATACACCAGGTCCTCGCGGCCGGGGATACGGCGGCCGTCCACCCTGATGATCTGGAGCTGCGGATCGACCCTCGCCCCGTACCTGCGGACGATCTCGCCGTCTACCTCGACCCTGCCTTCGCCGATCATCTCCTCGCAGTGCCTGCGGCTGCCGACGCCGGCCGCGGCGAGCACCTTCTGCAGCCGTACCCCGCCGGGGACGTCGATCAGCGTGTCGTGGCCCTCATCAGGCACGTCAATACGGCCAGCGCCAGCGTCGGTGCGGGCCGGCCGCTGCGCGCGACCGGCAGCCTGGTCCCGACCGCCGGCCCGGCTGGGACTGCCCGCCTGGCTGGGACTGCCCGCCTGGCTGGGACCGCCGGCCCGGCTGGGACCGCCAGCCTGACTGGGACCGGGACCGCCGGCCTGACTGGGACCGCCGGCCCGGCTACGTCCGCCGCCTTGACTCTGGCCGCGAGCACGGCCGCTGCCGCGCCCGTCACGACGCGGCGGGGTCATGACCTGAATCCTCGGCATCGTCAACATCGTCAGGCAGGAACGGCGCAAGCTCCGGCAGCCCGTCCAGGCCAGGCAGGCCGAGCCGTTCGAGGAAGTAACTGGTGGTCCGGAACAGGATCGCGCCGGTATCCGGGTCGGCACCGGCCTCCTCGACCAGCCCGCGGAGCACCAGTGTCCGCATCACGCCATCGCAGTTGACCCCGCGGACGGCGGAAACCCGTGCCCGGCTCACTGGCTGGCGGTACGCGACCACCGACAGTGTCTCTAGCGCGGCCTGGGTAAGCCTGATCTCCTGGCCGTCGCTGACGAAGCGCTCCACCACCGGCGCGCAGTCCTCGCGGGTGTAGTAACGCCAGCCCCCGGCCACCTCGCGCAGGTCGAAACCCCGGCCTTCGGCGGTATAGGAGGAAGCCAGCTCGCTCAGCGCAGTGGCAATCTCCTCCCGCGGCCGCTCGAGGACCTGAGCGATGACCACCTCGGGCACGGGCTCGTCGGCCACCAGCATGATCGCTTCCAGGCTGCAGCGCAGCCCCGGAGCTTGCTGACCATCCGAGTGCCCCCTGTCGCCCTGCAGCGTGTCAACAGAATCGCGCGGACTCGGGAAGGATCCATCGTGCATGGCTACGCGTCGCCTTCCGTTGCCGTTTCCGTGGCAGTCTCCTCGCCAGCCGTCCAGCTCACGTAGAGCTCGCCGAGGGGCGTGAGCTGATCCAGGGAGACCCGGCCATCCCGGTAGAGATCAAGCACCGCGAGGAACCGCGCCACGACTTCATAGGTGCCTGCGCAGTCCGAGGTGAGGCGGCGGAAAGTGGCCCGGCGCAGCTCCCGCAGTCGTCCGGCGAGTATCTCAGTCTGCTCGCGCACGCTGGTGCGGGGCATATGCAAGTGCTCCGTGGAGACTACCGGCGGCTTCTTCGGGGCCAGCGTGCGCGCTGCGATCGCGGCGAATTCCGCCGGGCCCAGGCCGAGCAGCACTTCCGGCAGCAGCTCGGCGAAGCGCGGCTCCATCGGCACGCGCCGCGGGAAAGTGCGTGCCTGGACGGCTAGCCTGGCCGCCAGGACGGCTGCCACCTCTTTGTACGCGCGGTACTGCAGCAGCCGGGCGAACAGCAGGTCCCTGGCCTCCAGCAGGGCAAGGTCGTCCTCGTCCTCGACCTCGCCGGCCGGAAGCAGCCTGGCCGCCTTAAGGTCGAGGAGCGTCGCGGCAACAACCAGGAAATAGCTGGCCTGATCCAGGTCCCAGCCGTCGGCGCGGGCCCGGATGTGCGCGATGAACTCGTCGGTCACGCTGGACAGCGCGATCTCGGTGATATCCAGCTTGTGCTTGGAGATAAGCGCGAGCAGCAGGTCGAACGGGCCCTCGAACACATCGAGGTGCACCTCGAAGTCGTCCCCGGCCTGAGCCTGCGGGGCGTCCCCGGATTCGCCGATCACCATGGTGGTCATTCAGAGCCCGTCGCAGCCAGCCGGGGACGGCAAGGACCGCCCGGAGCACACGACGCTACCCGATGCCGGGGCTCGGCATCGCCAGCACGCGCCGCGACCCGGCGGGGCTCCCAGGGGGCACTTCCGCGCTCCCGTCCGGTTTTCATGCGTCCTCGCGCAGGCGGCGCGCTACCAGCGATCCCTCGCCCTGGGCGTCGAGGTCGGCGAGCAGCACCGCGAGCGCCTCGCGCACGATCCGGCCCCGGTCGGTGGCAATGCCGTAGGCCCGCAGGGACAGCCGGGCCCGTTCGAGGTCCATCAGCTCGCTGCTCGACAGGTAGACGGTGATCTTCTGGGAGTGCTGCTCCCTGCCGCTAGCCGGGCGCTCCGAGTCGGTGGCCGGCTTATGTGCGGCTGAACGCAGCAGCTCAGCCACTCCTGGCAGGCTTACCCGCCGTGAGCGTGAACCGCGGGATCTTTCTGCTGCCATCGTGCCAGCACCTCCTTGGCGAGCTCCCGGTAGGAGTTCGCCCCCGCGGACATTGAGTCGAAGGTGGTGATGGGCTCTCCGGCGACGGAAGCGTCAGGGAACCGGACGGTGCGGTTGATCACCGTGTGATAAACCTTGTCGCCGAAGCCCTTCACGACGCCGGCAAGTACCTCGCGGGTGTGCAGCGTGCGCGAGTCATACATGGTGGCGAGCAGCCCGTCCAGGGCCAGCTTCGGGCTCAGCCTGCTCGACACCTTGTCGATCGTCTCCATCAGCAGGGCCACCCCGCGGAGCGCGAAGTACTCGCACTCCAGCGGCACGATCACACCGTCCGCGCAGGCTAGCGCATTCACGGTGAGCAATCCCAGCGACGGCTGGCAGTCGATCATGATGACGTCATAGTCGGCGAGCACCGGCTCAAGCACCCTGCCAAGTACGAACTCGCGCCCGACCTCGTGCACGAGCTGCACCTCGGCACCGGAGAGGTCAATGTTGCTCGGCAGCAGGTCCATGCCGTCAACGTTGGTCTTGAACAGGACGTCCCGAGCCGCAAGCCCGCGCTCCATGAGCAGGTTGTAGACCGTTGCGTCAAGCTCATGCGGCTGGAAGCCAAGGCCCACGGATAGCGCGCCCTGCGGGTCGAAATCGACGAGGAGCACCCGGCGGCCCACCTCGGCAAGCGCAGCGCCGAGGCTGATGGTGGTGGTCGTCTTGCCGACGCCGCCCTTCTGGTTGCAGACCGCCACGATCCGGGCCGGTCCGTGTTCCAGGAGCGGCACAGGATCAGGGAACGCCGGTAGGGGCCGACCGGTGGGGCCAAGCGCGCCAGGCCTGTATTCCATCGTTCGGGATGCTGCCACAGCTGCTGCACCTCCCCGGCAGCCGCACGCAATGCGGCCGATGCCCGGGACTCTAGGGCTTTGGCCAGGGTCGGGGCAAGCCGACTCACCGTTCGCGGGCAAAATGGGCGCGCGGCGCGGTCAGCCGAGCGCGCGGGGGTGCGCGGCCGCGTACACCTCGCGCAGCCTGTCCACCGTCACCAGGGTGTAGACCTGCGTGGTCGTGACCGACGCGTGCCCGAGCAGCTCCTGCACGACGCGGACGTCGGCGCCGCCGTCCAGCAGATGGGTAGCGAACGAGTGCCGCAGTGTGTGCGGCGAAACCTCGGCCAGGCCTGCCCGGCCGGCCGCGGCCCGCAGCGCTGCCCAGGCTCCCTGCCTGGTCAGCCGGCCGCCGCGGGCGTTCAGGAATACGGCCGGGCTGGCCGACCTGCTGCGGGCTGCCACCGCGAACGTGGGCCTGGCCCTGACCAGGTAAGCCTCGAGCGCCTCCCTGGCGTAGCTGCCCACCGGAACCATCCGCTGCCTGCCGCCCTTCCCGGCCAGCCGGACCACGGACGGCACCCGGACCGCAGCCGGCGCCCGGACCACGCCCCGCACCGGAGGCACCCGCACCCGGACCGCAGCCGGCGCTGCCGGCGATCCGGCCGGGATCAGCGCCGGGAAGGGCCGGCCTGCCGCATCCTGCTCGCCGGCCAGGCGCAGGCCGTCGTCGCCGGCCAGGCGCAGGCCGAGATCCTGGCCGAGATCCTGGCCGAGATCCTGGCCGAGGTCCTGGCCGCTGGCCAGGTCCAGGTCGTCGACGTCCAGGCCGACTGCCTCGGAGATCCGCGCCCCGGTCCCGTACAGCAGCTCGAGCAGTGCACGGTCCCGGAGTGGCGCCGGACCGTCGCCCGCGCCGGCCGCCTGGAGTAGCCGCTCAACGTTCGCCACGGAGATGGCCTTCGGCAGCCGCCTGGGCGGTGCGGGCGGCCGGACCTGCCGGGCCGGGTCCGCCGCGGTCAGCCCCTCCGCGGCAGCGAATGCATGCAGCCCGCGCACGGCGACTACCGCGCGCCCGGCTGAACTCGCGGCAAGCGGCGGGTGCTCGGCGTCGCCTGCCCGCAGCCCGGCCAGGAAGGCCGCCACGTCCTGCGTCGTGACGTCGCCGATCGCGGTCCTGCCGCGGGCCGCGAGCGTGGCCGCGTACCGGTCCAGGTCCCGGCGGTAGGCCTCCAGCGTCTGCGCGGCCAGGCCCCGCTCGACCATCAGGTGATCGAGATACCGGCGGATCGCGCTGGCGATGCTAGTCAGCTGAGCACCTCGTTGACAGGGGTCAGCGGCAGGCCGTGCGCTTCGGCGACCGGCGCGCAGGTGATAGCGCCCAGATGGGTGTTCAGCCCGAGCGCGAGCGGCGCGTCAGCGCTCAGCGCGGCCCGCCAGCCCTGGTTGGCGATCTCCACCACATACGGCAGCGTCACGTTGGTCAGCGCGTAGGTGGAGGTATGCGGCACCGCGCCCGGCATATTCGCCACGCAGTAGAACAGCGAGTCGTGCACCCGGTAAGTCGGGTCGGCATGCGTCGTCGGATGGGAGTCCTCGAAGCAGCCGCCCTGATCGATCGAGATATCCACCAGCACGGATCCCGATTTCATCCGGGACACGAGTTCGTTGGAGACCAGCATCGGCGCCCTGGCGCCTGCCACCAGCACCGCGCCGATGACCAGGTCGGCGTCGATCACCGCGCGCTCGATCTCGTAGGCGTTGGATGCCACTGTCTGGCAGTGCCCCTGGTAGATCGCGTCAGCCTGGCGCAGCCTGGCGACATTCTTGTCGACAAGCAGGACCTCGGCCTGCATGCCGAGGGCGATCGCGGCGGCGCTCATGCCCGAGACGCCCGCCCCGAGCACGACCACCTTGGCGGCATAGACGCCGGACACGCCTCCCATCAGCACGCCGCGGCCGCCGCCGTCACGCTGCAGGTGATGAGCGCCGACCTGCGGCGCCATCCGGCCGGCTACCTCCGACATCGGGGCCAGCAGGGGCAGCGTGCCGTCAGGCAGCTGGACGGTCTCATAAGCGATCGCGGTGATGCCGGCCTCAAGCAGCGCATCGGTGCAGGGGCGGGATGCCGCCAGGTGCAGGTAGGTGAAAAGCACCTGGTTCTTGCGCATCCGGTGGTACTCCTCGGGGACCGGCTCCTTTACCTTCAGGATCAGGTCACCCGCCTGCCACACGTCATCGGCCGTGGCCAGGATCTGACCGCCGGCGGTGACGAAGTCCCCGTCGGGGATGGACGAGCCCGTGCCCGCGCCGCGCTGGACGTAGACCTGGTGCCCGCTGCGGACTAGCTCATGCACTCCGGCCGGAGTGATCGCGACCCGGTACTCGTGGTTCTTGACCTCTTGGGGAACGCCGACCTTCATGATTTCCAGTCCTTTCCTGCGCAGGGCCGACCGGCGTCGTTGCCGGGCGAATCCCCTCCGCGCACAACTCGCGACCGCCAGTCAGCACTCTGGCGCGTCCGCTCGCCGCAGCGCATGGAAATCATCCTCCCGGGCGGCGTATGCGGACAAGATACCCAGCGCCGCTACACCGTTGTGCAGGTCACCGGCCAGGATGCCGGCCAGCGCCCGCTCCAGCGGCACCCACGCAAGCACCAGGTGCGCCTCCTCGTGCTGCCGAACGTACTCCCGTTCGGTCTCCGGCACCCGGGTCAGGCCCCTGGCCAGGAAGATCCTGATGCGTTCGGTGCTGAATCCCGGCGAGGTGAGGAAGTCGCCGAGTACCCGCCAGTCCGCCGCCCGGTAGCCGGTTTCCTCCAGCAGCTCACGCTCGGCCGTCGCCAGCAGCGGCTCGCCCGGTTTGTCACGCAGGCCAGCCGGGATCTCCCAGAGCAGCCCGCCGACCGGGTGCCGGTACTGGCGGATCATCAGCACCTGGCCGGACTCGTCCAGGCCTAGTACCCCCACCGCGCCCGGATGCTCGACGATCTCCCGGCCGGCCGTGTCACCCCCCGGCATGCGCACCGTGTCCGTGCGCATCCGGAGCAGGGAGCCACGCGCCATCTCGGCCGACGAGATCACCGGCCAGCGCTCGGGAACATCACGGATCTCCGCGGCCTCGCTCACGTCAGGCACTCCTGCCTCATGGTTTTCGTCAGCGCCTACGCGCTCGCGGCGGCCCGCCGGCCCGCCGCCCCGTCGGCCGGGCCGGCGGCAGCCACCAGCCCGGACCGCACGAGCGCCGCGGCCACCAGCCCGCTGAACAGCGGATGCGGGCGGGTCGGCCGGGACAGGAACTCGGGATGGGCCTGAGTGGCCACGAAATAGGGGTGGACGCTGCGCGGCAGCTCAACGAACTCCACCAGGCGCCCGTCCGGTGACAGGCCGGAGCACCGCAGCCCGGCCTCCTCCAGGACGTCCCGGTAGACGTTGTTGACCTCGTAGCGGTGCCGGTGCCGTTCCTGCACGAGGTCGGTCCCGTACAGCTCGCGCACCAGGCTGCCCTCGGCCAGCAGGGCCGGGTACAGGCCGAGCCGCATGGTGCCGCCCATGTCGCGCTGCCCCGCCACCACGTCCTCCTGGTCCGCCATGGTCGCGATGACAGGGAACGGGGTCTCCGGGTCGAACTCCGCGCTGTTGGCCCGGTCGAGTCCGGCCAGGTCGCGGCCGACCTCGATGGCCATGCACTGCAGTCCGAGGCACAGCCCGAGCACCGGGATACCGTGCGTGCGGGCATGCCGCACCGCCCCGATCTTTCCCTCGATGCCGCGCACGCCAAAACCGCCGGGAACGAGCACGCCGTCGGCACCGTCGAGCTGACGGGCTGCCCCGTCGGCGGTCTGGCAATCGTCGCTCGTCACCCAGCGAATGTCGACGCGGGCATCATTGGCGAACCCGCCGGCCCGCAGCGCCTCGGCCGGCGACAGGTAGGCGTCCGGCAGGTCCACGTACTTGCCGACCAGCGCGATCGTGACCGACCTGGCCGGGCGGTGCACCCGCCGCAGCAGGTCATCCCAGTCGCTCCAGTCCACGTCACGGAACGGCAGCCCGAGCCGGCGGACCACGTAGGCGTCCAGCCCCTCGGCATGCAGCACCTTGGGGATGTCGTAGATCGACGGCGCGTCCGCGGCGGACACCACGGCCTCCTCGTCCACGTCGCACATCATGCTGATCTTGCGTTTCAGCACGCCGCTGATCGGGCGGTCCGAGCGGCAGACGATCGCATCGGGCTGGATGCCGATACTGCGCAGCGCGGCCACCGAGTGCTGGGTCGGCTTGGTCTTCAGCTCGCGTGACGGCCCGATGTAGGGCAGCAGCGACACATGCAGGAAGAAGCAGCGGTCCCGGCCGATCTCGTGCCGGATCTGGCGGATGGCCTCCAGGAAAGGCTGCGACTCGATGTCGCCGACCGTGCCGCCGACCTCGGTAATCACCACGTCCACGTCGGGGCCGGCCATCTGGATAATGCGGGACTTGATCTCGTTGGTGATGTGCGGGATCACCTGGACGGTGTCGCCCAGGTAGTCGCCGCGCCGTTCCCTGGCGATCACATGAGAGTAGATCTGCCCGGTGGTGACATTCGCCGAGCCGCGCAGCTGGGTGTCGAGGAAGCGCTCATAGTGCCCGACGTCCAGGTCGGTCTCGGTGCCGTCATCGGTGACGAACACCTCGCCGTGCTGGAACGGGTTCATGGTGCCGGGGTCGACGTTGAGGTACGGGTCGAGCTTCTGCATGTTGACCCGCAGCCCCCGCATCTTGAGCAGCCGGCCGAGGCTTGAGGCCGTGAGGCCCTTGCCGAGGCTGGACGCCACGCCGCCGGTGACGAAGAGGTGTCTGGTGGAAACTGGCCGTGATGCGTACGATGCCGCAGCCAAGTGAGGCTCCCGTGGTTGTTAACGATGCGGTAAATTCCGCAGGTCCACGGACCCTCAGAATATCAGCACGCCAGTGGCCAGGACGTGCTTCGGCACTACAACGGCCATACTGTGGGGGATAAAACAGATGAATCACCGCATACTGGTGCCCGTGATGCGGAGTTCCCGCTGGTGCCCGTGATGCTGGTGCCCGTGATGCGGAGTTCCCGGCCAGTGCGTGTCAGCAGGCCGTCGATGTGCTCGGGTCACGCCCGGCTGCCCGCAGCTGCGCGGACGACTCGGCCTTCTGCTCCTCGGCCTTCTGCTCCTCGCTCGCCTCGCCGAATCTCGCCAGCGCCACCGCGCACACCACGGCGAGGCCGAACCCGAGCGCGGCCACGCCGGTGAGCCCGTGCCTGGTCGTGTCGCCGAGGAAGACCACCCCGACGATGGCCGGAGGAGTCGTCTCGGCGAGCACTACCGCGGCCGTCGCGACCGTCACGCTGCCGCCCTCCAGCGCGGCGGCGTAGAGCATGAACGACACGATTCCGGCAGCTGCCAGCGCATAGCTCGCCGGGGAGCGGACCAGCTGCTGCGGCGAGAACCCGGGCAGGATCCTGGCCGCGACCGCGAGCACGGCATAGCCGAGCCCGGCCACCGCCCCGAGCACCGGGGTCCGCGCCGGATTCGGCAGCCGGGCAGCGGCCAGGCCGGCCAGCGCGATGCCGGCCACCGCGACGATCAGCCCCATCTGGAAAGCCGGGCTGACCCTTGCCGCGCCCTCGGCGCCAGCCGAGGACCCGAGCAGCCCCACGCCGGTCACCACGCCGGTGACGGCAAGCCATTCCCGCCAGGTGAGCATGATGTGCATCAGCCAGGAAGCAAAAACCGCCGTTACCGCGAGATTGGACGCGATCATCGCCTGCACTGCGAACAACGGCAGCCGGCGCAGTGCCACCAGCTGGGCAAGGAAGCCGACCAGGTCGATGCCAAGGCTGGCGACGAAGCGCCACTGGTGCAGCATCCGCACCACGAGACCGGGATCGACGCGGGCCAGTCCCGTGTCCGCTCCCGGGTGGGCAGGCCGAAGGCTCGCCGCGCGGACAGCTATCGCCTGCATCACCGCGGCGACTCCGTAGCAAAGCGCCGCCACCATGGCAGCTACGAGGCTCGCCAGCACGCCTAAACCCTACGCCGCAGCTGCGCTGCACGACTCCCCGACACCCGTACGGGCATCACCTTCCGGCACGCTGGTGATAAGCCAGCTACCAGCGGTGACGGGCCAGCAGCTGGGACAGCAGCGCCCGTGCCTGGCCCGGGCTGGCGAAGAGGATGGACTGCATCCCCAAGGTCACCGCCGCGGCAACGTTCTCGGGCCGGTCGTCAATGAAGATCACTTCCGGGGCCGTGGCCCCCAGCCTGGCCAGGGCAACAGTGAAGAACTCGGTGTCCGGCTTGGCAATTTTCAGCTCGCAGCTAAAAATAAGATGCTCGAAATGCCGGGCCACCGGTAGCCCGGCAATCGCCTCAGCGGTCTCCGCGGGCGCATTGGACAGCAGCGCGAGCCGGTGCCCGACCGCGGCCAGTTCCTCGATCAGAGCCACGGTCCCGGCCTCGAGATGCAGCCAGGAGTCGGTATCCAGCCGGATGAGCTCCGCGACCTCGGACTCGCTGTAGGCCTGGCTGCGCCCGGCGATAAGGCCTACCTGCTGCCAGTAGGCTGCGCCGTCCACCTCTGCCCGGTCGTAGGCGGGCCGCCGCTGCCAGTAGGCGTCCGCAAGCCGCCGGACCGAGATACCGCCGGCCGCCGCCAGCATCGCCATGTCCTGCTCCGATGGCCAGCGGGAGATGACGCCGCCGTAGTCGAACATCACCCAGGCCACGCCAGCTCTCCCCCGCGGCCGGCGCTGACACCTCCGCTGCGACCCACAGCCGGAGGCGGGCCGGCCGACCTCCAGCCCACTCCACAACGGACGGTATCTGACGGATCGGACTAGCGGGCTCATTCCGGCCACAACATCCCGGCCGAGGGCCGGCCGTGCGGAACTCCGCACGGCCGGCCGGGGCTGGCCGGCCTGCCGGGCTAGGCGGACTAGGCGGGCAGGTGCTTGCCCGGGCAGTTGCCGGCCTGGCCCATCTGGGTCGAGGCCGTCGCGCAGTGCTTCCCGGCCTTACTGACGCCGCGGAACACCTTCTGGGTGACCGGGGAATGGAGCCGCATCGCGGTGCCGAGCACCGCCCAGAACCTGGGCGCGGTGGCGGTCGTGCGAAGCTTGCCTGCGCCGGAGACGACCTCGCAGCCGGTCGACGCAACGGTGACGACAGGGAAGTGGCGCCCGTCCGCGGCGAATCTCAGCTGGTAGGTAATGCCGAGATCGGCCGGGCAGTTGACGATGCCGGTCGGCTGCGGCGGAAGCGCGCACAGCGCCTTGGCCACGTTCTGGGCCTGCGCCGCGGACGTGACGCTGACATCGGCTGGGAACGTAAAGCGCTGCTCCTGCACGTGCGTGACCATGCCCTTGCGCGTGACCGCCAGATGATTCACGGCGCCCTTATCGGCGCACAAGGCTCCCTGCCGCGCCGAGACCGGGGCCGCAGGCGAGCCGGCCGCGCCGGAACTGCTGCCTGCCACCACGCTCCCGCAAGCGGTCAGCGCGAGCGGGGCGAGCAGCAGGGCCGCGCGTGCAAGCCCCCGCCTGCCGGCCGCCCCGCTCCGCGAATTCGACAAACTCATGGCTCTCTCTTTCCCTGGCCGGTCCCGCGGGTCGCGCGCCCGGTCATCGTGAAGGTCCGTGTTAACCAACCGTCACCTTGGACGGCCCCGGCCGGCCGCTGGTTCCCGGAAATGCCGCCTGACTTGCCGGAAACCCGCGCCGGGGCGGATGGCGGCCCGGGCATCCGCCCGCCGATCCGTTCAGGCCAGCCGATCCAGCCGATCCGGTCAGCCGATCGGTTCAGGCCAGCCGATCCAGCCGGGCAGGCCAGCCGGTCAGGCCAGCCGGTCAGACGCCGGCCGCCTGCATGCCGCGCAGTTCCTTCTTCAGCTCCCTGATCTCGTCCCGGTACCTGGCCGCGATCTCGAACTGCAGCTCGGCGGCCGCGGTGTGCATCTGCTCCGTCAGCCCGGTGATCAGCGCGACAAGCTCCTCCCGCGCCGGGCCGCCGCCGGCCGCGTCCGGTGCGGCGCCGCCGGTCCCGGCCCGGGCACCCGCCCGCGCCCGCGCCCGCGACGACAGGCCGGGAACCGGTGCCTTGCCGCGGCTCTGCTGCCTGCCCGATCCGCCGAGCAGCTTCTCGGTGTCCGCGTCCTCGCGGGCGAGCTGGTCGAGTATGTCGGCGATACGCTTGCGCAGCGGCTGCGGATCGAGGCCGCGCTCGGTGTTGTAGGCGACCTGCTTGGCGCGCCGCCGGTCGGTCTCGTCGATCGCCCGCTGCATGGACGGCGTCATCTTGTCCGCGTACATGTGCACCTGGCCGGAGACGTTCCGCGCGGCCCGGCCGATCGTCTGGATCAGGGACGTCCCGGACCGCAGGAAGCCCTCCTTGTCCGCATCCAGGATCGACACCAGCGACACCTCGGGCAGGTCGAGCCCCTCGCGGAGCAGGTTGATGCCGACCAGCACGTCGTACTCGCCCATCCGCAGCTCGCGGAGCAGTTCCACCCGGCGCAGCGTGTCGACCTCGCTGTGCAGGTACCTGGCCCTGATGCCGCCCTCCAGCAGGTAATCGGTCAGGTCCTCGGACATCTTCTTGGTCAGCGTGGTCACCAGCACGCGCTCATTGCGCTCGGCGCGCTCCCTGATCTCGTGCACCAGGTCATCGATCTGGCCCTTGGTCGGCTTCACGATCACCTGGGGGTCGATCAGCCCGGTCGGGCGGATGACCTGCTCGACCACGTCGCCGCCGACCCGCTGCAGCTCGTACGGACCGGGGGTGGCCGACATGTAGACCGTCTGGCCGATCCGGTCGCCGAATTCCTCCCAGGTGAGTGGCCGGTTGTCGATCGCGCTTGGCAGCCGGAACCCGTGCTCGACCAGCACTCGCTTGCGGGACACGTCGCCCTCGTACATGGCGCCGATCTGCGGGACGGTGCCGTGCGACT
>Ga0302235_10000628_pt1 | contig 27515 bp, 28 predicted proteins | sample II_Palsa_N3_3_FD_193577 | JGI IMG/M metagenome (GOLD analysis project Ga0302235, IMG submission 193577) | Peat permafrost microbial communities from Stordalen Mire near Abisko, Sweden - II_Palsa_N3_3 | ecosystem: Environmental > Terrestrial > Soil > Palsa > Peat permafrost | place: Sweden...
CAACCCGGCCATCGGCGGCCTCGGGGTCTCCACGCTGACCGCGCTGAACGAGATCAGCGAGCTGGCCGCGGCGGACGCGGGCATCCCGGTGAACGGCGTCGGCGGCTGGCCCGCGGCCGCGCCGGAGCGCGCGGCCGCACCCGAGAGCGCGAGCGCGGGCCCCAATCTCGGACCCCCGCCGGCCCGGCCGGACTGGCGTCGGCGCCGGAAGTTAACGAGGCCTTCACGGCGGCCGGGCCGCTCCTGCCGCGCGGCGGGCCGGTGAGCGGATAGCATCGGCCGCGATGGACGCGAATACCCACCACCGAACCCGGCTGCCGATACGGGCCAAGCTCGCGACGACGGTCGGCGACGCCGCCGCCTCCGTCTCCCGGCTCGCGGGCAAGGGCGACGGCTCGGTCATCGGCGGCCGAATCGGCCTCCGGCTCGAGCCCGATCTGCTCTCCCTGCTCGCCGTCGGCCGCCAGGTCGTCCTCGTCACCGGCACCAACGGCAAGACGACGACCACCCGGCTGATCACCGCGGCGCTGGCCCCGCTCGGCGGCCAGATCGCGTCGAACATCTACGGCGCGAACATGGACGCGGGGGCGGTGTCGGCGCTCAGCCGCACCCCCGACGCCCGCATCGCGGTCCTGGAGACCGACGAGAAGTACATCCCGTCGATGGTCAAGGCGACCAAGCCGCGGGTGGTGACGCTGCTGAACCTGAGCCGAGACCAGATGGACCGGGCGGCCGAGATCTGGCTGCTCGCCCGGCGCTGGCGGGAGGCGCTGGCGGCCGCGCCGGAGTGCCGGGTGGTGGCCAACGCCGACGACCCGCTCGTCGCCTGGTCCGCGGGCGCGTCCCGGCAGGTCACTTGGGTGGCGGCCGGGCAGGCGTGGCGCGAGGACTCCTGGTGCTGCCCCAACTGCGGCGCCCACCTGCAGCGGGACGGAGACGACTGGTCCTGCCGGGAGTGCGGCCTCCGTCGGCCCCCGGTCAGCTGGATGCTCTACGACGATCAGGTCATCGACCCGTCCGGCCGGCCGACCCCGCTCGAGCTCGCCCTTCCCGGCCGGGCGAACCGGGCCAACGCGGTGGTGGCGCTGGCGGTGGCGGAGGCGTTCGGGGTGCGGCTGGCGCAGGCGCTGCCCGAGATTCGCGCCGTCACCTCCGTGGCCGGGCGGTACACGCAGGTCAGCAGACGCGGCGTCGACATCCGGCTGCTGCTCGCGAAGAACCCGGCGGGCTGGCTTGAGGCACTCGACGTCGTCGCGCCTGCCCCCGCCCCGGTGCTGCTGGCCGTCAACGCCCAAGGGCCCGACGGCCGGGACACGTCCTGGCTGTGGGATGTCGATTTCCGCCGGCTACGCGGCCGGACGATCCTGGTCGGCGGCGAGCGCAGGCTCGACCTGGCCGTCCGGCTGGAAGCCGACGAGGTGCAGTTCCGCCTGGTGAGCACCATCGACGAGGCGGTCGACGCGGTCAGATCCGAGTCGGGGAACCTCGAGGTGCTGGCCAATTACACCGCCTTCCAGCAGTACCGCACCGCCCTCGGGCGGGTGCAGTGATGCCGGGCGGGCTGAGGAAAGGGGCCGAGTAATGCGACCGCTCCGCCTGATCTGGGTCTACCCTGACCTGCTCTCGACCTACGGTGACCGGGGGAACGCGCTCGTGCTCGAGCGGCGGGCCCGGCTGCGCGGCATCCCGGTCGAGATCGTCGAGGTCAACTCCGACCAGCCAGTGCCGAGAGACGGCGACATCTACCTGATGGGCGGCGGCGAGGACCTGCCGCAGACGCTGGCGACCCGGCGGCTGCTGGCAGACGGCGGACTGCACGCGGCGGCCGAGCGGGGCGCGGTGGTGTTCGCGGTCTGCGCGGGCTATCAGATGATGGGGGTCGAGTTCGGCGGCGCCGACGACACGGCGGTGCAGGGTCTCGGACTGCTCGACATCCGCAGCAGCCGGGGCGAGAGCCGGGCCGTCGGCGAGATCGTCGCGGACGTGGACCCCGGGCTGAACGTGGGGCGGCTCACCGGGTTCGAGAACCATCAGGGCGTCACCCGGCTGGGGCCGGGGGTGCGGCCGCTGGCCCGGACCGAGATCGGCACCGGCAACGGCGACGGCACCGAGGGCTCGTACGCGGGCCGGGTGCTCGGCACCTACCTGCACGGCCCGGCCCTCGTCCGCAACCCGAACCTGGCCGACCTGCTGCTGTTCTGGGCGGTCGGCCCGCTGCCGCCGTTCCCGCCGCAGGCCGAGGAGCTCGCCAAGCGGCTGCGGGCCGAGCGCCTGGCCGCGGCCATTCCGCAGTTATCTTCCTGGCGACGGCGTTTCCGGCTGCGTGCGTACGGGGTCGTCCGTCAGTAAACGAGGGCCTGCGCGTCGTCCGCGACCACCTCGGCCACGAAGGTGGCCGAGCCGGCGATCCTGACGCCGTCGATGACGTCGGCCGGGGTGATGTCCCGGCGGGCGGCGCACTGGCTGCACACGGTCACCGTGCCGAGCGCGAGCACCGAGGCGAGCAGGTCGGGCAGCGGGGCCGCCTGCGGCAGGGCGAAGCCGTCGGCCCGCCCCGGCAGCGCGAACCACGCCGCCTCGCCGGTCAGCCACAGCGAGACCGGCACGCCGCTCGCCACCGCCGTCGCGGCCACCGTGAACGCCTGATTGCACCGCTCGGGCTCATTCGCGCCCGCCGTGACCTTAATCACGAGGTTCCTTGCCACGAGGGAAACTCTAGCCCGACCGGCGCGCCCTCCGGCACAAACCGGGCGCCGGCGACTACGCTCCCGTGCCATGCACGGGATGCTCAGCGCGACGATCTTGATCATCGCCTACGCTGTGGTCGCCATCGCCGTGGGCTATGCGGCGGTCAAGGTCATCCGTGGAGGCCCGCATGACGGATAACGGCATGCCAGAAGACGGCACGTCTCCCATTCAACTGCCGGAGGAGCACCCGGCCATCGCGCCGTTCAGCTTCCTGCTGGGCCGGTGGGTGGGGACCGGCAAGGGCGACTATCCGACGATCAAGCCGTTCGACTTCTTCCAGGAACTGACGTTCTCTCACATCGGCAAGCCGTACCTCATCCACACCAGCCGCACCTGGCGGCTGGCCACCACCGAGGACGGCGAGCTCGAGCGGAACGAGAACGGCGACCTGGTGCGGCTCGAGCCGCTGGCGGTGGAGGCGGGCTTCTGGCGCCCGCAGCCGGAGGGGAAGGTCGAGGTGGCGCTCAGCCACCCGACCGGTATCAGCGAGATCTACTACGGCCAGCTCACCGGCCTCACCACGATCGAGCTGGTGACCGACGCGGTCGCCAGGACCGAGACCGCCAAGCCCTACGTGGCCGGCAAGCGGCTGTACGGCCTGGTGCCGAACCAGACCAAGGAGGGCGAGAAGGACCTCGCCTACGCCTTCGACATGGCCGCCATGGGCCAGCCCCTCACCCCGCACCTGTGGGCCGTCCTCCAGTGGGACTGGATCGACTAGAGAAACACCAGCGACCGTAGAGAGACGCCAGCGGCCGTTCCGCGTCCGAGGTCGATGGCGTAGCCGACAGGATCCCGATGAGGTCGGTAGGCAGGTGACCTGTGGTCGGGCATATAAAAACCCCCGGGCGACTCCGCGCTAGGCGCGGGATCGGCTGGACTAAGCCGATCAGCCCGGGGGTCCGGTGTATGCCCTGAATTAGCCCGCCGCCGCCACTGTAAGCAGCCTGTGGGCCCGCTACGCAGGCCCACTTGGCGGGGGCGGCGGCTAGCTGACAGCCACCTCGCAAGTCCGAGGATCATGCATAAATCGGACCACCTCCCTTCCGCTTACTGACGACGCTACGTGAGCCACCCGGTGGTGCGCAAGAGATTTTTCCGCTGGCGAACCGAACGCCCATCAGAACTACACTCGATGGCATGGAGCATGGTCAGACGCGGAATCGTTCCTGGGACCAGGAGCTGCGGTCCCGCGGCTACCGGGTGACACCGCAGCGCCAGCTTGTCCTCGAGGCCGTCGCCGCGCTGCACCACGCCACCCCGGAAGAGATCGCGGCCAACGTCCAGCGGACCGCCAAGGGCGTCAACATCTCGACGATCTACCGGACGCTCGAGCTGCTCGACGGCCTCGGCCTGGTCTCGCACACTCACCTGAACCACGGCGCGCCCACCTACCACCTGGCCACCGAGGCGGGCCACGTGCACCTGGTGTGCCAGGACTGCGGCAAGATCGACGAGGCCAGCAGGGAGACGATCGCCCCGCTCGCCCAGGCGCTTGACGAGGGACACGGGTTCGAGACCAACGTCTCGCACCTGACGATTTTCGGACGCTGTAGAGAGTGCAGGGGTGGTGGCACAGATGCTTGACCGAGCGGGCGCCGTCGAGGCGGAGTGGCCGGACGAGGGGGTCGCCGCGCACTACGGCGACCCGACCCGCGAGCAGCGGGTGATGACCGAGCGTCCGACTCTGGTCGACCGGTCCAACCGGGGCGTGATCAAGATCACCGGGCCCGATCGGCTGTCCTGGCTGCACAGCCTCACCAGCCAGCACCTAGAGCGGCTCAGCCCCGGCAGCACCCAGCAGGCGCTCGTGCTCAGCCCCCAGGGCCACCTCGAGCACCATCTGACGCTGACCGATGACGGCGCCGCGACCTGGATTCACGTCGAGCCGCACACCGCGGCGGCGCTGGTCGAGTACCTCAACTCGATGCGCTTCATGCTCCGGGTCGAGGTCGAGGACCTGACCGGCGCGCTGGCGGTGGCGACGATTACCGACCCGGACGCCGCCACGGTGGCAGAAGCCGCGCAGGCGGTGGCAGTCATGCAGGGTCCGTTCGGCACCGACTTGATTGTCGAACCGGACGCGATGGGGAAGCTGGCGGCGACCTATCCCGTGGCCGGCCTGTGGGCCTTCGAGGCGGCGCGGATCGCCGCGCACATCCCGCGGCCCGGGCTGGACACCGACCATCGGACGCTGCCGCACGAGATCGGGCTGATCGAGACGGCCGTGCACCTCAACAAGGGCTGCTACCGGGGCCAGGAGACCGTGGCCAGGATCCAGAACGTCGGCCGGCCGCCCCGCAGGCTCGTGTTCCTGCACCTGGACGGCTCGGTCGACCGGCTCCCCGCGCACGGCGCGCCGATCACGACCGAGGACGGCGCCGAGGTCGGCTTCGTCGGATCGGCCGCCAGGCACTTCGAGCTCGGGCCGATCGGGCTCGGGCTGATCAAGCGGACCGTGCCGGCCGAGGCGGCGCTGCGGGCGGACGGGGTGGCGGCCGCCCAGGAAGTGATCGTGTCGCCCGACGCCGGCGCCAACGTGAAGGTCACGCTGCGGCGCGACAGCGTTCCGCAGCCGCCTTCGGGCCGGAAGATGCTCTAGTCGTTCGCTAGGGTCGAGCGCATGATCGCGATACTTGGCACCGGGAAGATGGGCGAGGCGCTGCTGTCGGGCCTGCTGCGGGCCGGCCGGCCGCCGTCGGACGTGGCGGTGGTCGTGCGCCGCGAGGCGCGCGGGGACGAACTGCGCGCGGCCTACGGGGTGCCGGTGGTGTCGGCCGAGGAGGCCGCCAAGAACGCGGCCACGCTCGTGGTCGCGGTGAAGCCGCAGGACGTGGGCCGGATGCTGGACCAGATAGCGGGCCTGGTGACCGAGTCGCAGCTGGTCATCTCCCTCGCGGCCGGGATCACGACGTCGTTCATCGAGCAGCGGTTCCCGGTCGAGGTGCCGGTGGTCCGGGTCACGACCAACACGCCGCTGTTGGTGAACGAGGGGATGTCGGTGATCTCGGCCGGCTCGTTCGCGTCGCAGGCGCAGCTGGAGATCGCGGAGGAGCTGCTGTCGCCGGTCGGCAAGGTCCTGCGGCTGCCCGAGTACCAGCAGGACGCGGCGACGGCGCTGGCCGGCTCCGGCCCCGCCTACGTGTACTACCTGATCGAGGCGATGGCGGACGCGGGCGTCCTGGTCGGCATGCCTCGCCGGACCGCCCTCGAGCTCGTCACCCAGACGGTCTTCGGGGCGGCGATGATGGCGCGGGACTCGGGCGAGCACCCGGTGATGCTGCGCGAGGCGGTGACGTCGCCGGGCGGGACGACGATCGCGGCGATCCGCGAGCTCGAGAGCCACGGGACCCGCGGGGCGGTCTTCGCCGCGGTCGAGGCGGCCCGCGACCGAGGTCGCGAGCTCGGCCGGTCCTGAAGTTCCTGCCCGCCGTCGCCGGGTAGCCAGATCGCGGGTACGAGTCATAACGGCAGGTACGAGTCGTAACGGAGGTGCCGGGTGGCCGGGTCGGCTGTGGTGACGTGGGACGAGGCGCTCACGCGGTATGACTTCGGGCCCGGGCACCCGTTCGACCCGGTGCGGCTGCGGCTGACGATGGCGCTGGCGTCCGAACTCGGGGTGCTCGCCGGGCCGGCCGTGACGATGGTCTCGCCGTCGCCCGCCACCGACGGCTCGCTGGCGACCGTGCACGACGAGGACTACATCGAGGCGGTCCGGCGCGCGGGCCGCACGCTGGCGCCCGACCTCCGGTACGGGCTCGGCACCGCCGACGACCCGGTCTTCGAGGGCATGCACGAGGCGGCCGCGCTCGTCGTCGGCGCGACGACGGCGGCCGCGCGCTCGGTCTGGTCCGGCGAGGCGGTGCACGCGGTGAGCGTCGCGGGCGGGCACCACCACGCGATGCGCGCGGCCGCGAGCGGGTTCTGCATCTACAACGACCTCGCGGTCGCGATCAGGTGGCTGCTGGCGGCCGGGGCGGAGCGAGTGGCCTACGTCGATCTCGACGTCCACCACGGGGACGGCGTGCAAGCCGCGTTCTACGACGATCCCCGGGTGCTGACGATCAGCCTGCACGAGCACCCGGCCACGCTGTTCCCCGGCACCGGGCTGCCCAGCGAGACCGGCACCGGGGCGGGCGAGGGGTACGCGGTCAACGTCGCGCTGCCCGCGGGGACGGCCGACGCCGGATGGCTGCGCGCCATCGACGCGGTCGCCCGGCCGCTGCTGCGCGCGTTCAAGCCGACGGTGCTGGTCAGCCAGCACGGGTGCGACGGCCACCGGCTCGACCCGCTCGCGAACCTGGAGCTGACCATCGACGCGCAGCGGCAGGCCGAGGTCATGATGCACGATCTGGCGCACGAGCTGTGCGACGGCCGCTGGCTCGCGACCGGCGGCGGCGGGTACGCGTTGGTCCAGGTGGTGCCGCGGGTCTGGACGCACCTGCTCGCGATCGCGGCCGGAACCCCGGTCGACCCGGCCATGCAGACCCCGGCCCGGTGGCGGGAACTGGCCCGGTCGCTGGCCGGGGAAACGGCGCCGCTGTCGATGACCGACGGCGCGGATGCCCGCTATGTTGCATTTTCGTCCGGTGTGGATCCCGGCGATCCGGTCGATCGCGCGATCATGCGAACCCGAAGTGCGGTGTTTCCTGCGCACGGGCTACTTCCGCAGTTATCTTCGGCGGCCGACGTCGGTAGCGGGCGGCACGCACGTGACGTGCTGCTTTCTGCTTTTTGCAGAGAATCGACAGACGTCAGAAGGGACTCGGGTCTGCTTGAGCCGCTAGGGTAAGTACATTGAGGCTATTATGGGTACTTGCTCTTTTCCGTACGAGACTTACCCTGGATACGTACGTGACTGGTGCGCTGAATCCGGACAGGCGTGCTCGGCATCGCGCGGAAGAGGGCAATGATGGCAAACGAAACTCCCCTAAGCGACGTTAGATTCCTTACCGTCGCCGAAGTGGCCACGATCATGCGGGTATCAAAGATGACCGTCTATCGACTGGTCCACTCCGGCGAACTCGAGGCTATCCGGGTCGGACGTTCTTTCCGCGTCCCTGAGCAGGCAGTAAACCAGTACCTGAGGGCGGCCTTCGTCGGCACCGTCTGAGCAACGGCGCTGGCGGCTGAGCGCGGGCGACCGGAACCGCCGAAGCACTCAGCCAGCGCCGCGGTCTCGCGGGCGTCGGAGGGTCGAAGCCGACGCCCGCGAGACCTTGCTTTAGGCGTGGCGATGGCCTGCTGACCAGGGTCCGGGCAGGCGCGTCGGGCGGGCGACGAGGCCTGGCCGGCCACCGGGCGTCTCAACGGCGTGTGGTACCCGGTACGCTGGAGCACTGCGTGAGCGGTTGTCGCTCACGCGATCTCTAGTAATTCCGGGCGTGTGCCCGCCTCCCGTCCGCCGGTGGGGTGATGGCGTGCCCGTCTGCCGTTGTGCCGAGAGGATGGTGGCCTGATGGGCTCAGTCATCAAGAAGCGCCGCAAGCGTATGGCGAAGAAGAAGCACCGCAAGCTTCTGAAGAAGACGCGCATCCAGCGCAGGAACAAGAAGTAGCGCACGAGCCGCCCGCCGCTGGGTGGGCAGCATGGTCTCGCGGGTGCGCCAGGCGCGTGCCCGCGTTTCCGCGTGCCCGGAATCGGCCGACTGACCGTGAGCGGTCGCGGCGGATGTTGATAACACGCCGGTCACAGGGCCCGACTTGCCTGACAATGGCAGTAGGTGGGGCATGCCCGGTACTGAGATCGGAGCGGATATGAGCGGCAGACGGCGGCGCGACGACGGGTGGGACGAGGGTCGCCGGGATAGGGACGCAGCAGGCAGTCGCCCCGATCCCTGGGCTGATGGCGGCGCTGACAGCGGGCAGGGCCGCGGGTACGCCGCGCCTTCGTTCCAGCCGACGGGTGACGCGGCCACCTCCTACGACCTAGCCGCCGGCCGGGCCGGCAACGGCAACGGCTATGGCTCCTCCGGCTACGATGCCCCCGGCTATGGCGGCCGGGCCGGTTACGGGGGCCAGAACGGCGCCGCCAACGGCTACCAGTCGGCTCAGCCTGCCTCGGGTTACGGGCAAGGCGGCTACGGCGAGTCGGGATACGGGCAGGGCGGCTACGGTTACGGAAACGACTCCGGTTACGGCGGCAGGCCCGGATTTGCCGATGCTAACGGAGCCACCGCCTTTGTCCCTGAATTCATGTCGGCCGATGCGGATGGCGCCGGGCCGGCCGGCACGCCCCGGCCGATCGGGCGGCTTTCCATTTACACACTGCTCGACGATAAGGTAGCGGAATTCGACCGGCTTGCGGAACGCGCCGCCGAGGGCGTCAGGACAAGCGAACCCGATACGCTGGTTTATGTCATCCACGTGGTGCCAAAGGCGCCAATGCAGCGGATCGTGTACGAGATTTACCGCGATCGGGCGGCGTTTGAGAGCCATGAGCGGCAACCGCACATTCGGCGGTTCATGGCCGACCGCGCGTCCTGCGTGCTCGCCACCAACATCATCGACTTGCGGCTGAAATACGCGAAGGTGGCGGCGCTCGGCGCCGCCCCGGCGGCTGACGCGGCCGGCCAGCCGCAGCCGGGTTCCCGCTCGGCCGGGTCGTCGGCCGCCGTCGGCGACCAGTCCCGGTCGGACCAGTACGAAGGCAGCCAGTACGGGAATGGCGGCCAGTACGGGAATGGCGGCCAGTACGGGAACGGCGGCCAGTCCAACGGCGCCCAGTCCAACGGCGCCCAGTACGGCACCGGCCAGTACGGCGGCGATCAGGCCACCGTCGCCCGTCCGCAGTACCAGGCCCCGGCCGCCGCCCCAGCCGCCGCCCCGGCGGCGGCCAGCTTCACCCCCGCCGCCGAGGACCGCTACGCCGCCGCCGCGAGCCAGTACGCGGCCGCCGCGGCGGGCCAGTACGCCCCTACCGGCCAGTACGGCTACGCCGGGACCGGGCAGGCCGCCAACGGCGGCCAGTACCCGGCGGCCGCCGAATACCCTGCCACCAGCGGATATTCCGAGGCCGGGGGCTACTCGGGCACCGGCTACCAGGCCACCGCGACCTACCAGGCCAGCGGCGGTTACGGCGCGGGCGCCGCCGCCGCGGGGTACTCGGGCGGGGGCGGCTATTCCGGCGCGGCGGGCTACCAGACCGGTGACGGCTACTCGAGCGCGAACGGGTACGCGGGGTCGAACGGGTACTCGGGCGCGGCCGCCGCCGCGTCCTTCACCCCGGCCACCCCGGCCACCCCAGCCAGCTCAGCCGGCGGCCAGTACCAGGAGCCGACCGACCGGACCGTCGCCTCGCAGGTAGCCGCCGTCCGCCGCTATCGCGAGCTCGGCGCCGGGGCGCCGTCCAACGACGCCAGCGGCCATCAGGCGGCCGACGAGGCGGCAGGCGGCGGCTACGCGGCGAGCGACTCGGACGCGTCCCGAGCGGATTCCGCCGAGTGGTCACCGCCCGGATACTCCGACCAGCGGTACCGGTCAAGCTAGATGCCAGCGGCGCGAATCACCTTGCTCGGCCGTCCTGGATGTCACTTGTGCGACGACGCGCGAGAGGTCATCCGCAGAGTTGCCGATGATCTCGGAGTCGCGTGGGAAGAACGTGATATCACGCAATCGGAGGATGACTTGCGTGAATATTGGGAGCAGATCCCGGTTACCTTCGTGGATGGCGTCCAGCACGATTTCTGGCGAGTATCGGAAGACCGCCTCCGTGCTGCGCTGTCCACCCGATAACACCAACACCACGCATTAACAAATTACGCCTTTCCCTGCCTGCACTGGCGTCACATAACAGACATAGTGCGCGCGCTGGCGATTGTCGGGCGCGGCCGTTATTCTAGTCGGACGGCGGCTGTGCCGTCACGGTCCGTCACGGCTTCCTGGTGGCCGCGGCCGCGGCCACCCGGCGTCCCGGCCCGGCGCCGGTGCTGGCGGCCGTGCCCGGGGGCGGCCGCCCGACGGCGGACGACGGCACTTTGTGCATTCGTTCACAAACGACGTATGGTGGGTAGCGGCCGCGACCGGCTCATGCCGGCCGATAGCGGCCGATGTCCGTTCGATCGCCATCGTCATCGTTGCGGGCTCGCGCCACGTGCTCGCCCGCCGCAGCGCCGAACCTTCCCCCGGGAGCGTCGCATGTCCAGTGCCGCCGAGCTTCCCGGCTTCGCATCGGAGCCCGGGCCAACCGCCGATCGCCCGTACCCGGGCGGCATCCCCGAGGCCACCGTCGCCCGGCTCCCGGTCTACCTGCGGGCGCTTTACACGCTGGCCGAACGCGGGGTCTCGACCGTGGCGAGCGACGAGCTGGCCCGGGCGGCGGGCGTTAACTCGGCCAAGCTCCGCAAGGACCTGAGCCACCTGGGCTCGTACGGCATCCGGGGCGTCGGCTACGACGTCGAGTACCTGGTCTACCAGGTGTCCCGGGCCCTGGGGCTGACGCAGAACTGGCCCGTGGTCATCGTCGGCGCCGGTAACCTCGGCCGCGCCCTTGCGCACTACGGCGGGTTCGTCACCAGAGGATTCCAGATCGAGGCGGTCTTCGACACCGACCAGTCGCTGATCGGCAGCGACATCGGCGGGGTCGTGGTCCGGCCCGCGAGCGAGCTTGAGACGGTGGTGACCAGCCAGAACATCGCGATCGGGGTGATCGCGGTGCCGGCCGGGGGCGCCCAGGCGGTGTGCGACCGGCTGGTCGCGGCGGGAGTGACAAGCATCCTGAACTTCGCCCCGCTGGTGCTTAATGTGCCAGAAGGCGTGGATGTGCGTAAGGTCGACCTATCGATTGAGCTGCAGATTCTCGCCTTCCACGCGCAGCGGCGGTCCGCTGAGCGGTTCGAGCAGGCGCCGGATCCGACAGCGGCGGAAGCGTAGGCGGTATTGAGGGTGGGACCCGAACAATGAGCGTCCTCGTCGTCGGACTGAGCCACAAGAGCGCCCCGGTCTCGACGCTTGAGCGCGCCGCCGTCAGCGGTGACACGCTCGGCAAGCTGCTGCACGACGTCGCGCGGCTGCCCGACATCGCCGAGACGTTCGTGATCTCGACCTGCAACCGGGTGGAGGTCTACGCGGAGGTGGGACGGTTCCACGGTGGCGTCGCGGGGGTGTGCGACCTGCTGTCGCGCTACTCCGGCATCCCCGCCGCCGAGCTCACCTCCAGCCTCTACGTGCACTACGAGGACCGCGCCGTCCAGCACCTGCTCGCGGTCTCCAGCGGCCTCGAGTCAATGGTGGTGGGCGAGGACCAGATCCTCGGGCAGGTGCGGGCGGCGCTGAAGGTGGCCGGCGACCACGGGACGCTCGGCCGGTCGCTGCGCGACCTCGGGCGGCTGGCGCTGCGCACCGGCAAGCGCGCCCGCGCCGAAACCGGCATCGACCGGCTCGGTCTCAGCCTGGTCAGCGTGGGCATCGACCTGGCCGCCCCGCCGCTGCGGGAAAAACAGGAGAAGCTTGTATCGAACGGTCTGGGGCGGCTGTCCGGGCTCCATGTCCTCGTGGTGGGGGCCGGCGCGATGAGCGGGCTGGCCGTGGCCACCGCGGCCCGGGCCGGGGCGGCGCGGGTGACGGTCGCCAACCGGACCCGGGCCAGGGCCGAGCGGCTCGCGGCCGGCATCGGCGGCGCGGTCGCCGACTTCGCCGACCTGGCGCCCGCCATCGCCGAGGCCGATCTGGTGATCTCCTGCACCGGCGCCGCCAACCTGGTGATCACCGAGGCGATCGTGCGGGAGGTGCTCGCGCTCCGCGACCAGGCGCGCCCGCTGGTGCTGCTCGACCTGGCCATGCCGCGTGACATTGATCCGGCCGTGGCCGAGGTGTCCGGGCCGGCCGAGGCCGCCGTGAGCGTCATCAGCATGGACACGCTGCGCGGGACCGGCGAGACCGCCGTCGGGGCGGACGAGGTGGCCGCGGTCCGCGCGATCGTCGAGGACGAGTTCGCCGCCTACGGTTCCGCCGTCCGGGCCGACCGGGTGACGCCGACCGTGGTGGCGCTGCGCGCGAAGGCGGCGACCGTCGTCGACGCCGAGCTCGCCCGGCTGGCCGGGCGGCTCTCGGAGGAGAGCGTGAGCGGGCACGCGCTGGAGGAAATAGCCCAGACGGTGCGACGAGTGGTAGACAAGCTGTTGCATGCACCCACCGTCCGGGTAAAAGAACTCGCGTCGTCGCCGGACGGGGAAGAGTACGCGGCCGCGCTGCGGGTGCTGTTCGATCTCGACCCGCGAACGATCGATGCGGTGACGCACGCCGAAGTCGACTCCCCGAGCGTTACCAACCTGGAGGGGAACCTGTGAACCCGGAACCGCTGCGGCTCGGCAGCCGTCGGAGCCCGATGGCGATCTCGCAATCGGGCGACGTGGCCCGGCTGATCGCCGAGCAGACCGGCCGCCGGGTCGAGATCGTGGGCGTCACCACCCTCGGGGACGTCAGCCGGGAACCGGTGGCCCAACTGGGCGGCACCGGGGTTTTCGTCAGCGCATTGCGGGAATCCCTGCTCCGCGGGGAGGTGGACTTCGCCGTGCACTCGCTCAAGGACCTGCCGACGGGAGCCGCCCCCGGCATCACCCTGGCCGCGATTCCGGCCCGGGACGATCCGCGCGACGCGCTGGTGGGACGGAACGGGATAAAGCTGGCTGACCTGCCGCCCGGCGCGAGCGTCGGCACCGGCGCGCCGCGCCGGGCCGCGCAGCTGGCCGTGCTGCGGTCGGAAGTCACCTGCGTCCCGATCCGCGGGAACGCGAACACCCGGCTGGGAAAGGTGCGCGACGGTGAGCTCGACGCGGTGGTGCTGGCGTATGCGGGGCTGGCCAGGATCGGCCAGACCGATCTAGTGAGCGAGATCTTCGAACCCGACGACATGGTCCCGGCGCCGGGCCAGGGCGCGCTCGCGGTCGAGTGCCGGGCCGATGACGCCGAGCTCGTCGGGCTGCTCGCGGCCATCGATCACGCACCGACCCGGGCGGCGGTGACGGCCGAGCGGTCGCTGCTGGCCGCCCTGGAGGCCGGCTGCAGCGCTCCGGTCGGCGCATATGCGACCATTCAGCCGGGTACCGGTCGGGTGCGGCTGCACGCCGTGGTCCTCGGCACCAGGTCGGAAACTCCGCAGCCTGGCGCTTTGGACGCGGGCGCGGCTAACGGCACAATAGTGATACGTGAAAGTGGCGAAGCGGACGCAGGCGACTCGGCCCGACTTGGGCGTGAGCTGGCGGCGCGGATGCTGGCGCTCGGCGCGGCAGACCTGATGCGCGCAGACGACACCGACGGGGATGATGCGCATGACTGAGATCGACGGTTGGGTTGCGTTCGTCGGCGCCGGCCCTGGCGACGACGGACTCCTGACGATGCGCGCGGTGCGGCTGCTCGCGGCGGCGAGCCTGGTCGTGGCCGAGGCGGAGGTGGCCGACCGGGTTCGGCACCTGCTGGCCGAGGAGGTTCAGCTGGCCGAGCCGTCCGACGCGGCGGGCACCGCCAAGGTGCTCGCGGTGGCGGCCAAGGCCGGACAGCTCGCCGTCCGGCTGTTCCCCGGCGACCCGCTGCTCTCCGGCGCCGCCGCCGAGGTTCAGGCGTGCGCGAAGGCGAAGGCGCGGTTCGAGATCGTCCCCGGCGTGGCCGCGGCCACCGGCACCCCCGCCTACGCGGGGATCGCGCTGACCGCCGACGCGCCCGGAGAGCTGAGGATCATCCACGCCAACGAGGCCAGCCGGGTCGGCTACAGCGCCGGCACGCTGGTGATCATGGGCGCCGAGACCGCGCCCGCCGACCTCGGCAAGATGCTGATCGCGGCCGGCTGGCCCGACGCGACGCCGTTCGCCATCACCTGGGACGGGACCACCACCGATCAGCAGACGGTGGTCACCACCCTCGGCCGGATCGGCCCCGACCTGAAGGCGGCCGGGGTGACCGTCGCGACGACCAGGGGCGGCGCCATCGCCGTGGTCGGCGAGGCGGCGGCGGCGAAGAACAGGCTGTCCTGGTTCGAGACCAAGCCGCTGTTCGGCTGGCGGGTGCTGGTGCCGCGCACCAGGGAGCAGGCGTCGGTCGTCTCCGACCAGCTGCGCGAGTACGGCGCGGTGCCCGAGGAGGTGCCGACGATCGCGGTCGAGCCGCCGCGCACACCGCAGCAGATGGAGCGGGCGGTCAAGGGCCTGGTGACCGGGCGCTACCAGTGGGTGGCCTTCACCTCGACCAACGCGGTCAAGGCGGTGCGGGAGAAGCTCGAGGAGTACGGCCTTGACGCCCGCGCGTTCGCCGGCGTCAAGGTGGCCGCGGTCGGCGACCAGACGACGGCGGCGCTGCTCGACTTCGGCATCCGGCCCGACCTGGTACCGGAGGGGCAGCAGTCGGCCGAGGGCCTGGCCGAGGCGTGGCCGCCATTCGACGACGTGCTCGACCCGATCAACCGGGTACTGCTGCCGCGGGCCGACATCGCCACCGAGACCCTGCTCGCCCGGCTGACCGAGCTGGGCTGGGAGGCGGAGGACGTGACCGCGTACCGGACGGTGCGGGCCGCGCCGCCGCCCGCCCCGATCCGCGAGGCGATCAAGGGCGGCGGCTTCGACGCGGTGCTGTTCACGTCGTCGTCCACCGTCAGGAACCTGGTCGGCATCGCGGGCAAGCCGCACGCGGTGACCGTGATCGGCGTGATCGGCCCGCAGACGGCCAAGACGGCGGCCGAGTTCGGGCTCCGGGTCGACGTGACCGCCGCCAAGCCGTCGGTCGGCGCGCTGGTCGATGCGCTGGCCGATTTCGGCGCGGCCCAGCGCGACGCCGCCCTCGAGGCCGGCGAGCCGCTCCGCCGCCCGAGCGAGCGCCGCCGAGGCGGTCGCCGCCGCCTTCGGTTAGCTCCTCACCCCTACGGAGAAAATTACTGTGAGTGCTGGGTTTCCTGAGGTTAGGCCGCGGCGTCTGCGCGGGACGAAGGCGCTGCGGGCCATGGTGGCGGAGACCGCGCTGCGGCCGGCCGAGCTGGTGCTGCCGGTGTTCGTCAAGGAAGGCCTGGCCGACCCGCAGCCGATCAGCTCGATGCCGGGCGTGTTCCAGCACACCAGGGACTCGCTCCGGAAGGCGGCCGCCGCGGCGGTCGAGGCCGGGGTGGGCGGGATGATCGTCTTCGGCATCCCGGCCGACAAGGACGGCGCCGGCAGCGGCGCCGACGATCCCGAGGGGATCTCCCAGCACGCGATCGCCGACATCAGGGCCGAGGTCGGCGACGACCTGGTCATCATGGCGGACCTGTGCCTGTGCGAGTACACCGACCACGGCCACTGCGGCATCGTCACCGATGACGGCTACGTGGACAACGACGCGACGCTCGAGCGGTACGCGTCCACCGCGGTCGCCCAGGCGCGGGCGGGCGCGCACATGGTGGCGCCAAGCGGCATGATGGACGGCCAGGTCGGCGCCATCAGGAAGGCGCTCGACCGGGCGGGCTTCGGCGCGCTCCCGATCTGCGGCTACTCGGCCAAGTACGCCTCGGCCTTCTACGGCCCGTTTCGCGAGGCGGCCGAGGGCGCGCCGAAGTTCGGCGACCGCGCCACCCACCAGCAGGACCCGGCCAATGTGCTCGAGGCCCTGAAGGAGGTCGGGCTCGACCTGGCCGAGGGGGCCGACATGGTGATGGTCAAGCCGGCCCTGAGCTACCTCGACGTGATCCGCCGGGTGACCGACATGGTCCACGTCCCGGTCGCCGCCTACCAGGTCAGCGGCGAGTTCGCGATGATCGAGGCGGCCGCCGCCAACGGCTGGCTGGACCGGGACAAGGCGATCATGGAGACGCTCACCTCGATCCGCCGGGCCGGGGCGTCGGTCATCCTGACCTACTGGGCCGAAGAAGTGTCCCGCTGGCTCGGCTAGCTTCCGCGGCCCGCCCGCGCGGCGCTGGCGTGGTGCGGGTCACCACCATCTGGGCCTGGTGACGCCCTCGGTGGCGGTACGATTTCGGCTATCCCCACCCGACCGCGTGAGCGGATGCTTTGGCATATCCGTCGGCGGCGTGGGGTCGGTGGAGGACGAGGAGTTCGGGGCCGAATGGTAGCGATGATGCGGCGACGAGGCCGACGCCGGGCGGCCCAGCGGCCGCCCGCACTGGGCGCGGCGGCACTGGAATACGCCGCGCTTGGCTGGCCGGTGTGCCCGGGGGCTCATCCAAGCGACGGACTAGACGGAATCGGGCTGTCGGAACCGGGGCGAGCGTGCTCATGCGACCGGGTCGGCTGCCCGGCGCCGGGCGCCCACCCGATCTCGCCAACCTGGCAGATGCAGGCCAGCGTGGACAGCGAAGTGGTGCGGCAGTGGTGGGAAACCCGTCCGGAGGCGAACGTCATACTCGTCACCGGGCGGGTTTTTGACGTTCTGGACGTGCCCGCGGTGGCGGGGGCGAGCGTGCTCGCCCGGATGGCGGCGGCTGAGGTCGAGACCGGCCCGGTCGCGGTCCAGGGCGCGGAGCGGATGCACTTCTACGTCACCACCAGGGGCGCCCCGGTCGATGAGGACGAGTGGTGGTCGTGCGGGCTCGACTCCTCGCCGGACATGTTCACCGAGACTGACGCGCTGCGCTGGCACTGCCGGGACAGCTACGTGCTCGCCCCGCCCTCCAGGTACGGCACCGGCCAGGACGTACGCTGGGTCCGGCACCCAGCGGGGCATCCGCTGCCGGACGCGCTGCGGGTGCTCGAGTTCCTGGCTGACGTGCTTGAGGAAGAAGGCTAGTTCGTGACTGACCGTCCGTCATCATCCGGGGGGACAGCCCTCCGGCATCGGGGGCCAGCCCCCGATCACCCCCGCCCCCGTACCCCCCGGGGCTAGACCGATGGAGAGGCAAGGATATCGGTCTAGCGCCGAACTGTTCGCTCGTGCCGTCGAGGTGACCCCGGGCGGGGTGAATTCGCCGGTCCGCGCGTTCGGCCCGGTGGGCGGGGTGCCCCGGTTCATCGAGCGCGGGGCCGGGCCGTACCTGTTCGACGTCGACGGCCGCCAGTACGTGGACCTGGTCTGCTCCTGGGGGCCGATGATCCTCGGGCACGCGCACCCGTCTGTCGTCGCCGCCGTGTCGGCCGCGCTCGCGCGCGGCACGTCGTTCGGCGCCGCCACCCCGGGCGAGGTCGAGCTGGCGGAGGAGATCATCGCGCGGGCGCCGGTCGAGCAGGTCCGGCTGGTCAACTCGGGCACCGAGGCGACGATGTCGGCCCTCCGGCTGGCCCGCGGCTACACCGGCCGGTCGGTCGTGGTGAAGTTCGCCGGCTGCTACCACGGTCACGTCGACGCGCTGCTGGTGGCGGCCGGGTCGGGCGTGGCGACGCTGGGGCTGCCGGACACGCCGGGGGTAACCGGCGCGTCCGCCGCCGACACGGTGGTGCTGCCGTACAACGACGCGGCCGCGGTCACCGCGCTGTTCGCGGCCCGCGGGGACGAGATCGCCTGCGTGATCACCGAGGCGTGCCCGGCCAACATGGGCGTGGTCCCGCCCGCCCCCGGCTTCAACGAGCTGCTCAGGTCGCTGTGCGACGGCTCGGGGGCGCTGCTGATCATGGACGAGGTGCTGACCGGCTTCCGGGTCTCGGCCTCGGGCTGGTACGGGCTCGACCGCGTACGCGGTGACCTGGTCACGTTCGGCAAGGTGATGGGCGGCGGGCTGCCCTGCGCCGCGTTCGGCGGGCGAGCGGAGATCATGTCCAGGCTCGCTCCCGTTGGACCGGTCTACCAGGCGGGCACGCTGTCCGGGAACCCGCTCGCCACCGCGGCCGGGCTGGCCACCCTGCGGGCGTGCACGCCCGAGGTGTACGGCGCGGTCGACTCGTTCGCGGGCGCGCTCTCCAAGCTGGTCTCGGCCGAGCTGGCCGCGGTCGGCGTCCCGCACTACCTGTCCACCGCGGGCAGCCTGTTCACGGTCTTCATCGGCCGGACCGACCCGGTGGCCAACTTCGACGACGCCAAGGACCAGTCCACCGCGGCGTACTCCGCGTTCTTCCACGCCATGCTGGACGGCGGCGTGTACCTGCCGCCGTCGGCGTTCGAGGCCTGGTTCACCTCCGCCGCCCACGGCGAGGAGGAACTCGCCCGCATCGCCGCCGCGCTCCCCGCCGCCGCCCGCGCCGCCGCGGCCGCGCTGCCCGATTAGCGACCAAGTCACTCCCGGCATCCAAGCTGAGCCGCCGCCCGCCGTCGGCGCGAAGTTATCGCCCGACGGGGGCGGCGGGGGGCCGGCGGCAAGCCGGTAGGCTGGCGAGGCCATGACTGAGATCACTGTTGTTCACCTGCTTCGGCACGGTGAAGTGCACAACCCGGAGCACGTCCTCTACGGCCGGCTGCCCGGGTACCACCTGTCCGCCAACGGGCGGATGATGGCCGTCGCGGCGGCCGACTTCTTCGCCGGGCGGCCGGTCGCCGCCGTCTTCGCGTCCCCGCTTGAGCGGGCGCAGGAGACCGCGCAGCCGGTGGCCGAGCGGCTCGGGCTCACGATCACCACCGACGACCGGCTGATCGAGTCGGAGAACGTCCTCGAGGGCAAGTCCGTAAGCCTGGCCAGCCTCGCGCTCAACCCGCTGAACTGGCAGTACCTGTGGAATCCGTTCAAGCCGTCCTGGGGCGAGCCGTATACCCAGGTCGCCGGGCGGGTGCACCAGGTCGTCGACCGGGCCAGGGACGCCAGCCGCGGCAAGGAGGCGGTCCTCGTCAGCCATCAGCTGCCGATCTGGGTCACCCGGCTGGCGGCCGAGCACAAGCGGCTGTGGCACAACCCGAGCAGCCGCCAGTGCGATGTCGGATCCGTTACCAGCCTCACCTTCGACGGCGACCAGCTCACCGGCGTTTCCTACACGGTGCCGCCCCGCCAGCAGGTCGCTGACCCGGATAGGGCACAATAGGCACGACGTACTACCCCCTGTAGGAGACGGTAGGAACCGACCCGGTGGTGTTCAAAGCGAAGCGCCGAACGGTCGTCACCACGGCGGCCGGTGTCCTCGTGCTGCTGGTCGCCGCCCTGGTGGTCACCGTGTTCACCCACGGGAACAGCAGCAGCGCCAGCAGCGCGGGCGGCGACAACATGGTGGCGTATCCGGTCGGCCATCGGCCGGCCGCGCCCGACTTCACCGCGACCTCGCTGACCGGCACGCCGATCAACTTCGCGAGCTACCGGGGCAAGATCGTGGTGCTCAACATCTGGGGCTCCTGGTGCGCTCCGTGCGTAAGCGAGGGCCAGACGCTCAAGTACCTCGACGAGGAGTACGGCCCCCAGGGGATCGCCTTCCTCGGTGACGACCTCCAGGACACCCCCGTCCAGGCGCTGGCCTTCCTCCGCAGCGCGGGCATCACCTATCCGAGCGTGAACGACGCCAACGGGGCGGTCGTCCAGCGGCTCGCTATCGCGGTGCCCATCAGCGCCACCCCGACGACCCTGGTCATCGACAAGACCGGGCACATCGCGGGGGTGATCGACGGGGCCGTCACCTATCCGGACATGACCACCCTGCTACGAGACGCGGCGGTGACCCAGTGACCGATGTTCACTCGACCACCTCCAAGGCGGCGCCCGGGCCGGAGACCGCGGACCTGGACGGCGAAGCCACCCGTCCGTTCGGAACCGGGCCGGTTGAGCCCACGGAGAGCGGCAGCGGCGGGGCCTCGGGAGCGTCGCCGACCGGGGCCGGCTGGGGGCGCTGGGCGTGGCGGCAGCTCACCTCGATGCGGACCGCGCTCGTCCTGCTCTTCCTGCTCGCGCTCGGCTCGGTCCCCGGTTCCATCCTGCCGCAAGAGGGCAGCGACCCGGCGCAGGTGACGCAGTACTTCACGTCGCACCCGGGCATCGCGCCGTGGCTGAACCGCCTCGGGCTGTTCAACGTGTTCGCCGCGCCCTGGTTCGCGGCGATCTACATCCTGCTGTTCGCCTCGCTGGTCGGGTGCGTCGTGCCGCGGACGTTCAAGCTGGTCGGCTCGGCCCGGACGCCGCCGCCGCGGGCGCCGCGGAACCTGGCGCGGCTGCCGCAGTCGGTGACCTACCCGTCGGCCCTGTCGCCCGACGCGGCCGTCGACGCGGCCGCCTCGGTCCTCGGCGGGCAGCGCTTCCGGCTCCGGCGGCCGGCCGCGGGTGACGCCGGCCACTGGCTGGCGGCCGAGAAGGGGTACCTGCGCGAGGTCGGCAACCTGCTCTTCCACCTGTCGCTGCTCGGGGTGCTGCTCTCGATCGCGCTCGGCGGGCTCTTCGGCTACAAGGCGGACGAGCTGGTCACCCAGGGGCAGACGTTCACCGACACCAACTCGCAGCTGGCCGAGTTCCACCCGGGACGGCTGGTCAGCGGGTCTGACCTGGCGCCGTTCTCGCTCAAGCTGGACAACTTCAGCGCCGACTACATCGACTCGGGCGCGTCGATCGGGCAGCCGTCCGGGTTCAACGCCACCGTGACCTATACCGCCACCCCGGGCGGGGTCGCGAAGAACGACGACATCCAGGTCAACCACCCGCTGTCGGTCGACTCGGACAAGGTGTACCTGATCGGGCACGGGTACGCGCCCGAGTTCAAGGTGACGGGCCCCGACGGCGTCGCCTACGACGAGGCCACGCCGTTCATCCCCGCCAACCCCAACACGATGCTGTCCGACGGCGTGGTGAAGGCGGCGAGCGCCTCGCTCGGCTTCGAGGGCGTGTTCGTGCCGACCGCGTACATGGCGAACGGGACCACGCTGGAGTCGATCTTCCCGGCCGCCAATAACCCGGAAGTGTCGCTGATCGGCTACTCGGGCAACCTCGGCCTGGACTCGGGCGTGTCGCAGAGCGTCTACCAGCTCGACACCAGCCAGATGACGGAGATCCCGGGCGGGCCGCACCTGATGACCCCCGGGAGCACCTGGAAGCTGCCGGGCAACCTCGGGTCGATCACCTACGTCGGCACCGCGCAGTGGGTAAGCCTCGCGATCACCTACGACCCGGGGCAGATCCCCGCGCTGGTCTGCGGCATCCTGGCGATCGCCGGGCTGCTGCTGTCGTTCTTCATCCGGCGGCGGCGGGTCTTCGTCCGGGCGGTCCCGGGGCCGGACGGCGTCGGCTCGGTCGTCACCGTCGGCGGTCTGACCAGGACCGACGCCAGCGGCGGGTTCGAGGACGAGTTCGCCTCGCTGGCGGCCGACATCGCCGACGTGTCATCGCCATCTTCGCCGACGGCCGGGCCTGCGGCGGCGGCCGACCACCAGAAGCCTGAGCCTAACAACCAGTCAGAAACGGGAGCGTGAGGCTCGTGTCCGTCAACGCAGGATTGGCGCACGTCAGCACCGACTTCATGATCGCGGCGCTGCTCATCTACTCGCTCGCGCTGCTCGCCTTCGCCGGCGACTACGCGTTCGGGCGGCCGCGCCGCAAGGCGATGATGGCCGCCGCGCCCGTCGCGGAACGGGCCGCCCAGCTCGCGGCGGTCGGCGCGGCCTCGGCCGGAGCCGTGCTTGAGCAGTCGGAGCCGGATACGTCCGGAGCGGATGCCCCCGGGCCGGATGCGACGGGGCCGGCCGCCGGCGTCGGCCGTCCGGGCCTGGCCGCCGGGCCGTCGGCCCGGCCGGTGCGTCCGGCCGGCGCGTTCCGCGCGATCGCGGAGGCGGGCCCGTGGATCCGCGCCGCCGCCACGCTGAGCGCGGTCGGCATCCTCGCGCACGTGGTCGCGGTCACGACCAGGGGGCTGGCGGTGCACCGCGCCCCGTGGGGCGACATGTACGAGTTCATCACGGCGCTGACCTGCGTCGCCGCCATCTTCTTCTACTACATCCTGGTCAAGTACCGGGCCTGGGCGATCGGCGTGTTCGTGATGGGCGCGATCGTCATCGCGCTCGGGCTGGCGGAGACGCTCATCTACACCCCGGCCGGGCCGCTGGTGCCCGCGCTGCAGTCCTACTGGCTGTCGATCCACGTCACCGCGATGACGCTGTCCAGCGGCATCTTCTTCGTCGCCGCCGTCCTCGGCATCATGTACCTGGTCGCGGAGCGGTACCGAAAGCGGGTCGCGGCCGGCAAGGCCGAGGCCAACCCACTGCTCGACCGCATCCCGAGCGGGGCGCAGCTGGACAAGCTGACCTACCGGGCGGTCGTCTTCGGGTTCCCGATCTGGACGTTCGGCGTGATGGCGGGCGCCATCTGGGCCGACCAGGCGTGGGGCCGGTACTGGGGCTGGGACCCGGTCGAGACCTGGGCGTTCATCACCTGGGTGATCTACGCCGCCTACCTGCACGCGCGGGCCACCGGCGGCTGGCGCGGCGTCCGCTCGCATTACATCCAGCTGCTCGGCTTCGCCAGCCTGCTGACCAACATCTTCGTGATCCAGATCTTCGTCACCGGCCTGCACTCCTACTCCGGCGTTCAGTGAGCGGCGTAGGAGCGCAGTAGCCGCCCCGGGCCCCGCGGTCATCGCCGCAGTGTCCGTGGGCTCCCGCGGCCGCCAGAGGCCACCTGGCTACCGGGGGTAACCCGCCAGCCTGGCGTCGCCGGTGGCCGGAAAAAGATCTTGGAAGGTAATTTTATCGCGGAAGGTTCGCATGCGTACAGCGTGCTTTTCTTCCGTTAGGAAAAAAGTTTCCAAGCTAGCTTGTAACCATGGGGTTCCTGCGGCGGGAGGGACCGCCGCGCGCCGCGTTACTCGGCCGGGTCGGTCGGGGTGCCGTGGATGCGCTCGGCAAGCTGGCGGAGGAACTCGGGATCGTCGTCCGGCCCCTTGGGCGCGACCCAGCCGGGCTGCCCGGCCCGCATCGAGCGGCCCGCTGGGTGACGCGACTGGGCCACGTCGGCCGGGCTCTCCTTCGTCCAGGGCGTGAACCAGACCACGTTGGCGCTATTGCGATCGATGATCATCAGGTGGGTGGCGCCGGGCGGCCACTGGCTCGCCCGCCAGTTCCGGCGGGAGATCAGCCAGGCGATGGACCCCGCGATCAACGTCAGCGTGATGACCGCGATCCAGGTGCGCTTGCGCCAGCCCGGGAACTCCTCGGCGGGCGTCAGCGCAGCGTCGGTGAGGCAGTAGAGCCAGCAGCCAGCCAGGAACAGGACAAAAAGGACACCTGACAGCAACATGGCGAAAGCCTAACCTTCTGGTTGCTATCCCGCATTCGAAATGCATGTATTTTCCCACCCGTGTGTTTAGTCGCGGTCTGTCACCCGGGGTGACGTCCGGGCCGTTTCGGAATACTCTGGGCTTTGGCGCGAAAGCAGGGGGTCCAAGAATGCGGCTACGCCTATTCGAGCGGCTCGGCCGACTCGTCGGTTGGCGTCCCGGATGGCAGGGCGCTGGCAGTGGCAGGCCGGGAGACTCGCGGGCCGACGGCGCGGACGTCGTCGGCAGGCACCGCAGGGGCGCTGGCGCCGCCACCGGGCCGCCGTCTTCCCAGGCCGGGAGCCCGCGGCAGCGGACGTCGGCGTCGGCCAGGCAGCCGTCGGCCATGCAACCGCCGGCCGGCCTGCCGAAGCAGCCCGCGGCCCGGCTGCCGAGGCGATCACCGCAGGCCGGGCCCGCGCCGCGCAGCTCGAACGCGCGGTCCGGCGGTCCGGCCCTGCCGCCGCTGCCGAGGAACTACTCGCCCGCCGCGGGCGCCGCCGCGACCCGCGGCGGCGCCGGCGGCGGCGGCCGGGCCCGGATCAGGGAGGCGCCGCAGTTCGGGGCCGCCCCGGTGGACACCGCCACCCGGGAACCGGCCGCCCCCGGCCAGCCGCCCCCGGCCGCCCCGCGGCAGCCCTGGTACCAGGTCGTGGGCGAGCAGGCGGGGGCCGCCCGAGGCGGCCTGCCCGCCGAGCGGGAGCAGGCTCGGCCGGGCACGGCCGCCCACGCCAGGCAGAAGGCGGCCGCGCTGCTTGGCCCGTCGGCCAGCCGCGCCCGGCTGGCGCGCGACCCGGCCAAGGCGCCGCTGCCGTTCGCCAACCCGCACCCGCGCGGTCACCAGGCCGCCGTCGACGGCCGCCGCCACTGCGGTCCGCTTGAGTCCATCTTGTGGCGGCAGTGGGATCCCGCCACGACCGCTCCGCCGCCGCAGGCGATCGCCGCCATCGAGCGGCTGGCCGAGTTCCCCCGGGCGCTGCAGGAGAAGCTGGCCAACGGGCTCGACGGCATCTACGTGGGCGCGGGCGGAGTGCCCGACCTCGACGACATGGGCGCCCTGCACGGTGTCCAGCTGCCGTCGGGCAAGGCGACCTGGGACGCCTGCGCCGGCGCCTACGGAGACCGCAAGATCGTGGTCGGCACCCGGCCCTCGCCGACCCCGGACGTGATGTGCCATGAGGTCGGGCACGCGCTCGATGATCTGGACAGCCCGCCGGGAAAATGGCAATCCGACTCGCCCGAGTTCAGGCGGATCTATGATCAATGTCAGCCATACATAGCAAGCGACTTTCATCGCCAGGGCGGCGGACTCGGGCGTAAGGAGTTCTTCGCGGATTCGTTCGCCGCGATTGCCTCGGCGCAGCGGCCGGCGCTTGTCGATATGCTCGGCGGCAACACCCGGTTCGCGCTCCAGGTCATGCTGTACTTCAACCGGCGCTATGGCATCTAGGGTGTGCTGCGATGTTCGTGATACGACTACCGAACGGGAACCTGCAGGTTCCGCAGACCGCCATCCACACCGGGGATGGGCGGATCATCGGCGATGTGTACGTGGAGATCGGCCCGCAGGACCCCGACTACGCCAGGCTCGCCGCCCAGGCGATCACCCCCGACGAGGCGGAGCAGCGCAAGGACCAGTGGCGGGCCGGGGACGCGGCCCTGCTGCGGGAGTTCCAGGAGTTCGCCAGGCTCGTCGGTGACCAGTACTGGCCCGGGCAGGACGAAGAACCGGACGAGTAGTCATGCCGAGCGCGCCCTGGCGATAGGCGCGCCCGGCCACCGGTTGCCGCCCCGCAGGCCGTGCCCGGCTAGCTCACCTGGCTAGGAAGCGGCCGGGTGTCCCTCGGGCGAGACCTCGCTGTCGCCGCGCAGCAGGGCGCGCACCTCGGATTCACGGAACCGTCGGTGCCCGCCGGGCGTGCGGATGCTGGTGATTCGTCCCGATGCCGCCCACCGCGTGACAGTCTTCGGATCCACCCGGAACAGGGCGGCTACCTCCCCCGGGGTGAGCAGCCGCTCATTGTTGCCGTCCACGTTCCATCTCCTCGTACTCGGTCGGAGTATGCCCATAGTTTGGCGACAAACGGGTACTTTCTGCCTAGATTTCTGGAAATTAGCCTAGCGATTCGCCAGTCGCTCTGGGTGACTTGTGAAGTATTTGTGGCGCGACGTGGCATTATGCGGGTGTCGGGCTTGCACTAGGGTTACGAGGTGGCTGATCTTGTTTCGCTTGATGAGATACGCGCCGCCGCCAAGCGACTGCGTGGAGTGACGGTTCGGACGCCGCTGCTCGCGTTTCCCGGCGCCTCGGCGGCCGCGGGGCCTGCCGCCCTGCTGATCAAGCCCGAGTCGCTCCAGCCGACCGGCGCGTTCAAGCTCCGCGGCGCTTACAACGCGATCGCCACGCTGCTGGCGGACTCGAGGCCGCCGGGCGTGGTCGCGCACTCGAGCGGCAATCACGGATTCGCGGTCGCCTACGCCGCCGCCCTGCTCGGGGTCCCGGCCGCGATCGTCGTGCCGGAGACCGCGCCGGCGGTCAAGACCGATCTGATCAAGGGCGTCGGCGCGGAGCTGGTGGTGGTCGCGCCCACGCTGGCGGCGCGGATCGAGGCGTCGGGGGCGATCGCGGGCGAGCGGGGCTACGCCGAGATCCCGCCCTTCGACGACCGGCGGGTGATCGCCGGGCAGGGCACGGTCGGCCTGGAGATCGCCGAGGACCTCGCCGCCGGGCCGGGGGCCGTCTCTCCGGCCGCCGTCCTCGTCCCGGTCGGCGGCGGCGGGCTCGTGTCGGGCATCGCGGTCGCGGTCAAGGCGCTGCTGCCGGGAACGCGGGTCGTCGGCGTCGAGCCGGAGCTCGCGGCCGATGCGCGGGACTCGCTCCGCAGCGGCGCGCGGGTGGCCTGGGCGGCGGCCGACACCGCCAGGACCAAGGCCGACTCGCTCCGGGTCGAGCAGGTCGGCGAGCTCACCTTCCCGCATATCGAGGCGCTGGTCGACGACATCGTCACGGTCAGCGAGGCGGAGCTGCTCGAGGCGGTGCGCCGCCTCGCGCGCCAGGGACGGCTGGTGGCCGAGCCCGGCGGCGCGGTCGCGGTCGCGGCGGCGCTGTTCCGGGACCCGGCCGAGCTGGGACTGGTCTCAGGCGCAACGACAGCCCCGGTCGTCGCGGTGCTGTCCGGGGGCAACATCGACCCGACCCTGCTGGCTGAGCTCCTCGGCGGCTCGTCCTACACTGGGTAGTGCTATGAGGACTGCATTCGTCTACACCAGCGCCCGGATCATCATGTTCGGCGCCTCGGTCCTGGTCCTGTTCTGGGCCGGGGCGCGGGGCCTGCTGCTGCTCGGGCTTGCCCTGGTCATCAGCGCGCTGCTCAGCTACGTGCTGCTCAACAAGCAGCGCACGATCATCGCCGACAAGCTGAACGGGCGGCTGAGCCGGGTCGGCAGCAAGGCGACCGAGTTCACCCAGCGCCTCAACGAGGGCGCCGCCCTCGAGGACGCGGACGACGACGAGGCCGCCGTCGACCCCGAGCAGGTGGTGACGCCGGACGCCGAGGAGCCCGTGCTCGGCTTCCCCAAGGCCTAGCCCCGGCCCGGCCCGGCCCCCGCGAACGCGGGCTAGGCGAGCCAGCCGCCGCGGGTCAGCTGACCGAGCACCGCCGCGACCGCTTCCTGCCTGGAGACGAGCGACGTGTCGATGACGACGTCGGCGTCGTCG
>Ga0302235_10000635_pt1 | contig 27309 bp, 21 predicted proteins | sample II_Palsa_N3_3_FD_193577 | JGI IMG/M metagenome (GOLD analysis project Ga0302235, IMG submission 193577) | Peat permafrost microbial communities from Stordalen Mire near Abisko, Sweden - II_Palsa_N3_3 | ecosystem: Environmental > Terrestrial > Soil > Palsa > Peat permafrost | place: Sweden...
TGGGCAGCTCGTCGTCGTACCGGAACAACAGCACCCGGTCCTCCGGATCAAGCACGATCACCCGTCCGGCCCGTCGCAGCCGCAGCGCAGCTACGCCCTCGGGCCCTGCACCCGTCTGCTCCATAAGCACTATTGTCCCGGCTCGTTCCCTAGGATCGGAACGGCACTGGTCCCAGCCCGAGTCAATGTGCTTGCGACGATGGCCTATCGCTCGATAAGGCAGGTCACACGGACACGGTGGCGCGGATGCTCTCCCGCAGCGAGCTCATGGTGGCCAGCACGGCACTCGGCTCGTAGCCGCAGTGCGCCATGCAGTTGTCGCAGCGCGGGTCCTTGCCCCGGCCGAAGTTCTCCCAGTCGGTCTCCTCGAGCAGTTCGGCATAGGTCTTGGCGTACCCGTCGGCCAGCAGGTAGCACGGCCGCTGCCAGCCGAGCAGTGAGTAGGACGGAACTCCCCACGGCGTGCACGCGAAGTCCCGCTTGCCCTCGAGGAAATCAAGGAAAAGCGGTGAATGGTTCAGCCGCCACTTCTTCCTGCGCCCCTCGGCGAAAGCGGCCCCGAACAGCTCGCGGGTCTGCTCCACCCCCAGGAACCGGTCCTGGGCCGGAGCCTTCTCGTAGGCGTAGCCGGGCGAGATCTCCATCCGGTCGACCTTGAGCTCGTCGTTGAGGTAATCCAGCACGTCGATCACGGCCTGCGGTGAGTCGGTATTGAAGAACGTGCTGTTCGTATAGACCTGAAAACCGGCCGCCTTGGCCAGTTTGATGGCGGCCACGGCCTGGTCGAACACGCCTTCCTTGCTGACCGACTCGTCGTGCCGCTCGCGCAGCCCGTCGATGTGCACCATCCAGGCGAAGTTCTTGGACGGCGTGAACTTGTGCAGGTGCTTGGGCAGCAGCACCGCGTTCGTGCACAGCACCACGAACTTGCGGCGCCTGACCAGCTCGTTGACCATCTCGTGGATCTGCGGGTGCATCAGCGGCTCGCCGCCCGCCAGCGACACCATCGGCGCCCCGCACTCCTCGACCGCGGCGACGGCCTGCGCCACCGGCATCCGCCGCTTGAGCTCCGACGCCGGATGCTGGATCTTCCCGCAGCCCACGCACTTGAGGTTGCACGCGAACAGCGGCTCGACCTCGACGATCATCGGGAACTTCTCGACGCCGCGCAGCTTCATCTTCATCAGATGCGTGCCGAGTTTGATCGACAGATGCAACGGCAAGCCCATCGCCCACTCCGTTTCATACTTAGAGTTCGCCACATACAGCTTGTATGTCAGATAATACATGGGTGACCCCCACCCGTCGAGATGAGCACGTGGCCGATACGCGCCAGGCCCTGGTCGACGCCGCGCGCACGCTGTTCACCAAGCAGGGCTACGCCGCCACCGGCACCGAGGAGATCGTGGCCGCCGCCCGCGTGACGCGCGGCGCGCTCTATCACCACTTCCACGACAAGTCCGACCTGTTCCGCGCCGTCATGGAGCAGATCGCCCGCGAGGTCGCCGAGCACCTCATCGACGCCGAACTCGCCCGCCCGGCCGCCCTGTCGCAGCCCCCCGCCGACGCCTGGGACGAAGTCCGGGACGGGCTGCGCGCGTTTCTCGACCTATGCGTCGTCACCGACGACTTTCAGCGCATCGTGCTAGTGGAAGGACCTGCGGTACTCGGCCACGAGGCCTGGGATGAACTCGTGGCCCGCCACGGCTCGAACCTGCTCGCCGAATGGCTGTCACGCGCCGTCAAGCAGGGCCGTATCGTCGCGGTGCCGATCCAGCCCCTCACCCGGCTGCTGATCGCGATGATCTCCGAGTCCAGCCTCTACATAGCCCGCGCCGACGATCGCTCCGCCGCCCGTAGCGCCATGGGCACAGTCCTCGACCGTCTCCTGGACGGCCTAGAAGCACCCTCCGGGCGCTAGCCGAACCCGCTTCAGGCTGTGCAACGATAAAGATCATGACCGTCGCGCTGACACCGGATGAGCTGCTGACTACGACCCGGTCGGTGCGCAAGCGCCTCGACCTCACGCGGCCGGTCCCGCTGGAGGTGGTCACAGAGTGCCTGGAGATCGCGCTCCAGGCGCCGAGCGGGAGCAACCGGCAGGGCTGGCACTGGCTTGTGGTGACCGACCGGGAGACGCGGGCTCGGATCGGCGAGCTGTACCGGCGCTCCACGGAGAGGTACCTGGCGGCTTCGGATCCCGATGCCGTTCCCGAGCGTCCCGGCCCGGCGGATTCAGACGTGCAGCGGCGTGTGAGGGACAGCGCCGCCTATCTCGGCCAGCACATGGGCGAGGTTCCTGTGCACGTGATCCCGTGCATCCGGCTGGACCAGCCATGGCCGCCGGGAGAAACACAGGCGGGGCTGTGGGGGTCGCTGCTGCCTGCGGCGTGGAGCTACATGCTGGCCTGCCGGACCCGTGGACTCGGTACCGCCTGGACCACCCTTCACCTCGCGTACGAGCAGCAGGTCGCCGACCTGCTCGGGCTGCCCGCCGACATCCGGCAGGGCGCGCTCATCCCGACCGCCTACTACACCGGCCAGACCTTCCGCACCGCGTCGCGCCACCCGCTCGAGCAAGTCCTCCATCTGAATCACTGGTAAGTCATGCGGCACTACCAGGCGAGAGGGCTTCCGTTCTCCTGGAAGGTGCAGTTCTGCCACGCGTCAGTACGGGCGGTTTGGGTGTGTCTGGTTATACGGAATCCCAGTCCGCGGTGACGGTGAGCTTGCCGCGCAGAGAACCGCGCCGGGCAGGAGTCGGCTCCAAGGCGACGTGATAGGTGCTGGGCGGACGACCATGCCTGCGGGTGAAGGCCCGGCTGAACGCGGGCTCCGAAGCGTAGCCCAGGGAACGGCTGACGTCGCGGATGCTCTTTCCCTGACTTAGCAAGCTCGCGGCGATGCCGAGTCGCCACTGGGTGAGGTAGCCGAGCGGTGCCTGTCCGACCAGGGTCGTGAAGCGCTCAGCGAACCGTGACCTGGACAGGTGCGCGATCTTGGCGAGTGAGTCCACGGTCCAGTGCTCGCCGGGGTCGGCATGCATGGCGATGATGGCAGGCCCGATCTGCGGGTCGCGCAGGGCGCCGAGCCAGCCGCCGCGGCCGAGGCCTTCGCGCTCGACCCAGATTCGCACGAGCTGGACGAGCAGGACATCGCCGAGCCTGGCGAGCAGAATCTGAGAACCGGGGCCGGCTGCCCGGGTCTCGCGTCGCAGCAGTCTCAGCGTCAGCTCCAGGTCTGTGGCGCCTGGGTCGTCGCTGCTCACCTTCAGCACAGCCGGGAGCAGGTCAAGCATCGGGTGGGTGGCCCGGGTTCTCGACGTCGACCGCTCCGCACACCAGAGTCGCACCAGACCGTGCCGGGCTAGCGGATGCTGGCACGATGGCATTCGCTGACCAGGTAACCGGGTCGAAGATGGTTGCGACTGTCCCGTCCGGATCGCTGGTGAGCCGCTCGACGTGTTCACGGCAGCGGCCTTCCCGGTTACGGCGCTCACGGCCGACCTCGCCGTGCGCGCCGCGGCGATCGGGCCTGGTGACAGCGTCCTTGTTCTCGGTGCCGCGGGCAGCGTCGGCAGCCTGATCGTCCAGCTTGCCCGCGCTGCTGGCGCCACCGTGATCGCTTCGGTGTCGCTCAGTCAGTCCGAACTGGCCCGGGATCTGGGTGCGGAAACTGTCGTGGACCGTGCCGGGGACGTGACGAAGCAGGTGCTAGCCGAGCACGGACGGGTGGATGCGATCATTGACTCCGTCGGACCGGCGGCGTGGTCACTAGCGATCGGCGCTGTCCGACCTGCCGGGCATTTCGTGACCGTAGTGCCCCCGGTCATCCCGGACGATTCCCTCGGCCTGACGAGCACCGTCATCGGCGTGCAGCCCGACGCCGTGCGGCTGCGCGAGCTAGCCGAGCAACTCGGGTCCGGCGCGCTCAGGATAAGGATCGCCGACGTCGTGCCGTTGTCTGAAGGGTCTACCCAGCTCCGGCGGGTCGAGTCGGGCGGCCTGACGGGCAAGCTCGTGCTCGACCCTGCCCGCTGAGGCGAGCGCGCCTCGATAGCGGGACCGCCTTCTTTCGCTCCTGCGCCTGGCTTCTGGTAACGCGCTCGCAGGCAGCTGGGCTTACGCTGGTAGCCGGATGGCTGCCAGAGAAAGGCGCACCGCCACGGGAGGGGAAGTTCCGATGAGCGTCCTGCCGGACATGGGGCTGCCGAACGTAATGAGTGAGGTTGACTACGACGCGCTCCCGGAGGGTGTTGCCCGCCGGATCGAGGTGGTTCATGGTTACGTGATCGTGTGCGAATCGCCGACACCGCAACATCAGCAGGTGGCCCGCAGGCTTGCGAACACGTTCGAGGCCGCCCGGCCAAAGGAGCCGTGCACTCGCGTGCAGATGGAGACCGACGTGGTCCTGTGGCACGTTCCGAAGTACACGTTCCGGCGGCCCGACGTCGTGGTGTACCGCTGCAAGGAGGATCGCAACGCCAAGCCGGAGTCAGCAGATGTGCTGTTGATGGTTGAGGTGTCCTCACCGTCGACCGAACGGGAAGACCTCGTAGACAAGATGGCCCAGTATGCCGCGGCTGGGATACCTGCCTACCTTGTCGTGCGTATGTCCGCTGACGGCGGTATCGTCGACGCCCGCGAGTTTCACCTCGACGCCGCCACCTATCAGTACCGGGTGGAAACGCTGATGGAGCACGGGGTGGTTCTGACATACCCGTTCAAGGTCGCTGTGCCGTTCGAAGAGCTAGTCGAATAGATGCATCGTGGCTTGCCGGCCTTGATAGTCGGCAGCCGCCCTTTCCGGATCCCGGCAAGCCGCAGGATCCTGTGCCATGGCCGCCAACCGGATGAACCGGGAAGAGTTCCACGCCAAGGTGTCTCCTCTGGACGCTGAGCAACTCCGCAAGGCTCTGTGGACCCTGTACTGGCGCGCACCGCGCAGGTGCTGGAGCGGGTCGAGGACGCGCTGCGTCCTCCCGACACACCGAAACGCACGCCGCAGGACCTGCTGCCGGATCCGGATCAGGTGCTCGACGACGTAATGGAGTTTGTGCCGCTCGCGCGAGACGGCGCGTATATGTATGGCGACCGGCGGGTGTCTCCTACTGCGCGGTCCAAGTTCGTGGTATCCCGTGCGGCTGCCGCGCTCTGGCTTGGTCGTGGGGACTGAGCGATGCCGATTACACCCGCAAAAGCCGGGCGGGGACTCTCGCCGCCTGGTACGCCAGGCTAGCCCCGCATCTGGCGGGCACCGATGACGCCGGGCTGCTGGACCGGCTGGTCAGGAGCGATCCTATGCGCAGTCCCTCATCGACCGTGCTGTCCGCTCGGACTGATCTCAGATCGCCACTGCAGGCGCGCGCAGCGTAGCCATCGAGGCCACGCGCAGCCGCAGCCGGATCCTGCTCGTCGGACTGGACACGCTCTTGGGCCAACCTGATGGCTCGTGGTCACTGACTACGGGTGGAATGTCAGTGCTGGCTGGCACGGTGGCAAACATGACAGAAGGAGGGCACCATGGGTCTCATGACCGTTCCCAACGTCTGGTCGGGCCAGGACCGGATGCTCACCGTCGAGGACATGGAGAACCTGCCAGACGACGAGTTCCGCTACGAGCTGGATGACGGAGTGCTGATCGTGTCCCCGGCTCCGTCCACCCTCCACCAGCTCGCGGTTACCCGTCTGACGGTCATCCTCAGCGCGGCGTGTCCCGCCGAGTTGGTCGTGCTCGCCGGCGTCGGCGTCAACATCAGCAAGTTCCAGCACCGAGTGCCGGATGTCGCGGTGGTGCGCGCCGAATCCCTGGAGACTTTCTTCCAGGAAACCCCACCGGCACTCGTGGTAGAGGTCGCCTCGCCTAGGACCCGGCTCTATGACAGGAACAGGAAAAAGGACGTCTACGGGAGATTCGGCATCCCTACCTACTGGATCGTAGAGCCGGACAGGGACCGTCCTGAGCTGACCGTCTTCGAGCTTCGTTCGGGCGCCTACGAGCAGACCGCCCACGTCTTCGGCGACCAGGAGTACCGGGCCGTGGTTCCGGTCACGGTGACCATCGTGCCGTCCACGCTCGTCACGGCTGGCTGATCTCCTGTCATCGGGGCTTAGCCGTATGCCTGGCGGAGGTCGGCCAGGAGCTGGTCGGCTACGGTCTCTTCGTAGATGGCCCGTCCGGTTGCGTGCATCGTCTCGCGCAACCCGGGTTCCCATGGCGTCGGCACCGGGTCACCCTTCAATGCGACTGCCGTATCTCCGGCCTTGACGCCGGACAGGTAGTCGGCTGCGGTCATCCGCCAGGGCCGGGCGCCGTGGCGGTCGATGACCTTCGCCGTGATGGCGATGCCCGGCCAGTCGAAGTCGCCGTGGTAGGCCAGTTCGCTGCCCGCCGTCACGGCGAGCCGGACCAGCTTGTGGAACGCCGTGGAGGGCTGGCCTCCGGCGCAGAGGAGCGGAGGGCACGCGGGACCGAGTTCCGCGCAGGCCCGGCGGAGCACGGCCGGATTCTCGCACCCGAAAATCCGGGCCGGAGCCAGCCGGATCGGGTGGGCGTCGAGCTGCTGCAGCGTCACCTGGAACGGGGTGCCGTAACGGGCCGCACCGGTCAGCCATTCGGCTAGGCCGTCTCCCTGCGCGGGAAGGTTGAGGACGAGTACCCGGCTGGCCAGGTCATCGACGATAACGCCGGAAAGGTCCCACAGCTCGCGTCGCTGCGCGGCGGCGGCCGGGCGGGCCAGGCCTTCACGGAGGGCCAGCGCCCGCAGGATCAGCGTCGCGAGCGTGCTGCCGTGATTCAGTGCCTTGGTGTCGCCGGTGATGCGGGCGGCGAGCGCGGGCAAGGCGATGGGCGGGGCGTCGACAGGCCGGTCGGCGAGGAACTCCAGGGTCCGTACCGCCTGGGCCAGGGTCACCGCATCGCCGGTGTTGGCCAGGCGCGTGATCGTGCCGTCTCTGGTCAGGTCGGTAAGCCAGGTGTGGTACCAGGGACAGGACCCGGCCAGCAGGCTGTCCTGCGCCACGGCGATCAGGCCAGTACGGGCGCCTGCCAGCCGAGCGGTCTCGGCGGGCCGGTTGCGCACGGGCTCGCCGAGAGCGGCCAGCACGCCCGCCAGGCTCAGACCGGCGGCCCGGCTCAGGGCGGCGTCGAGTTCGGCCAGCGGTACGGTCATGCGCCTGGTGCCCGCGGGCTGGTGGACTCCCGTGATGCCGATGATCGCCTTACGCTCGGCATCGTCCGGGTCCGCGACGCTGATCCGGCCGGTTAGCTGGCCGCCGGTTCGCTCCAGGGATCTGCGCGCCGCAGCCAGGAGCCGCCGGTACTCCTGGCCGCGATACCGATCCAGGCTGGGCTCCGGACCGTCCGAACCGCTCATTTCCCTGTCCGAACCGCTCATTCCGCGTCCGCGTCCGCGTCCGCGTCCGCGTCCGCGTCCGCGTCGAGATCCTCCTCGGCGGCTATCACGAGCGTGCCGCCGGCCTCGGCGGGGACGTGCCGGGTGGGGCGGAAGCCGAGCAGGTCAGCGGAGAGATCGTCGTTGCCCGCGTATCCGGCATCGGCGTCGATGAGCTGTCCGCCATCCCAGAGGACCAGAAGGGTCGATAGCGCGTGGCTGGCCTTGTCGTGCTGCATGTCGTAGTGCGCGATCAACGGAACGGTCGGATAGTTGACCCACAGGTCGTGTCCGGTCATGAACAGGTCGAGGTCGAATTTGACCGTCAGACCCAGCAACTCGGGCTTGAACTTGTCATCGATCCCCGCGAACGCCTCGTCGAGCGCGACCATGCGCGGGCAGGTCGGCTTCGAGGACAGATACAGCGCGTTGGCCGCGGCGAACAGCGGCATGTGGATCGCGGCGGATTTCTCCCCGCCGGACATCTCGGAATGCTTCTTCCTGGTGAGCCGCTGCGGCGGGCTGCCGGGGGAGAGCAGCTGAAGTTCGAAGGCGTGCCAGGACCGGTAGTCGAGCACCGCGGCGAGGACTTCCCGGTAGGTATCGCGCGGATTGCCCGCGCGATGGTCATGGATCATCGCCCGCAGCTGTCCGCGCAGCTCGGCCAGGCCGTCGGGGCCGAGGCTCGCGGCGTCGCGGTCGAGCATCCTCGATACCAGGGCCTGCTGCTCGGTGCGCTTGTCCGAACGGACCCAGCTGATCCCGATCGCCATGCCCGACGACATCGGCTTGGAGCGGGTGTCGGCGTCCATCGCGGCGACCAGGTCCTTGGCCGCGAGCACCCGGGAGTGAATCTGCTGGGCGAGCGCGGTGAGCAGCGAATCCTCCAGCACGGTCCGCTCGCGCTCTTCCAGCAGGACGCCCTGGTTCTCCACGTCCTCCGCGATCTTGCGGGCGAAGGCGCCAGCGGACTTGCGTCCCTCGTTGGTCGCGACTTCCACGATGAACGGCGCGCTCCCGGTCAGGTCGGCCTGGTAGCCGTCCTCGCCCGCCTTAAGCGCGTTCTCGAATTCCCGGTACGCGCTCCACATCCGGTCCACGGCGTTCTGCCGCATCCCGTCGGTGGTAACGCGGCCGCCCCTGGTCGCGGCGGTATAGGCGTCGAGCAGCGCGGTGACACCGGCGGGCAGGACCGCGCGGATGGCCTCGACGGGGTCTGATTCGGCAGTGTCTGATTCGGCGGTGTCTGGCTCGGCGGTGTCTGCCTCGGCGGGGCGCACCTGGCCGGAGAGGGCGGCGGCTGCCTGCGCGGGAGCAGGCCATGAGCTGGCGCCAGGCCAGGGCGCGGTTTCCGTGACGCCGAGCAGCGCCCGCAGGTCGCCGTGGGCGTACGGCGCGAACACGGCCGCCTGGGCGAACAGCTCGGAAATCGCCACCACCAGGGCCTCGCCGCCGCGCTGCAGATCTCGCCGCCCGGCCACGAGCTTGTCGTGCTGCGCCGCGGCATTATCGCCAGCGGTCTTCAGCTCCGCTTTTGCCGCGCGCAGGGCATCGGAGGTCTTGGCTATATCGGCGCTGATCTGCTCGTACTCGGCTCCGCTGGCCTGCTCTAGGACGCGAAGTTCGGTGTCGCCGGCCAGGTAACCGGCCTGCCTTTCCCCGAGCAGGTCGGCGGTTTCGTCGTTCTCGCGGATGAGGCGGTCGATGCGGTCGCGCCGTGCCTTCAGGTCCGCGTCGAGGCCGGCCGCGTCGCCGCGGGCCCGGACGAGATCGGTGGCCGCGCGCTCGAACTCGCCCACGGCCCGCTCCACCGCGCTGACCTCGTCCGGGCTGGCCGGCATGTCCCGGTCGGCCGCGGACCGGCGCAGCCGCCGGGTCCGTGCGTCGAGTTCGGCGATCTTCCCGTCCAGGGCCGTCTTCGCCTCGTCGAGCCGGCCGCGGGCCGCGGAAAGATGGGCCGCGGCCTCGCTGACCTTCTGCAGCGCGTCAAGCACCGGCGCGGTCCGCGGCAGTTCGCGCCGCGCGAGTTCGGCGTTAGCCAGCGCGTCGGCGACGAGGCCGAGTCCGGTCGCGAGCTCATCGCGCTGCCGTTTGATCTCGGCGAGCTGCCGGTCGAGCTCGGCGAGGCGAAGGCGGCGCCTGGCCGCCCGGTTGGTCGCTCCGATGAACTCGGGAGCCAGCTTGGGCCGTGCGCCGAGATGCGGGCCGTAGCTGAACTGGGCCTGCGTGGTAACGACAGGACCCGCCGCGCCGGCCGGTACCGACTCGGATAGGGCGATCGACGCGAGCACCGCCTCGACCAGCCCGGGCGCGACCATCTCCTGCTGCTCGGGGACGAGGACGTCAGCGAGCGTCGGGCCGGCCGGCCGGGTCGCAGCGGGCAGCGCGATCAGGTAACCGTCGGCCTCGGCCGCGCCGACGGCCGCCATGGTCAGCGACGGATCGGGATGAACCCAGGCGGTGAGCAGCCCGGCGCCGTACAGCGCGCCTTCGATCGCGGCGGCGGTGCCGGCGTCCACCCCGGGACGGAAATCCGCTAGCCGCCACAGTGGTGCCCCGGTCCGTTCGGCCCGGCTGGCAGGCCGCAGGTCGGACGCCGGCGGTCCGTCGTCACGCTCGCCCGCTACGATCTCCCGCTCGCTGGCCAGCCGCGCCGCGGCTCCGCCGAGATCCGCGTCGCGGGTCCTGAGCCGCTGGCCCTGTGCGGTCAGCGCACGGCCGTGCTCGGCGGTCAGCGTCCCGAACAGCTCGGCCAGGCTCGGCGCGTCCGGTTCGCCGATCCCGTCCAGCGCCGCCGCGAGCAGTTCGGCCTGGCCGGCGGTGACGGCGGCGTACGGCTCGTCGCCGATCCACCGGCCTGCCCAGGCGTGCAGCCGGTCCGACAGGTCCGCCCGAGCCGCCGCCAGCCGGCCATCGGCCTCGCGGCAGGACTTCTCGCAGGTCTCCAGCGCGAGCCGGGCCGTGCCGAGCGAGCTCTCGGCGCCGACCCGGTCCCGTTCCGCGTCGCGGACGAGGGCGATATGGTCGCGGACCTCGCGGATGTCATCGCGCCGGGCCGCGGCCCGGGCCCTGGCCGTGACGGGCAGATCCGCACCGGTGTCAGCCGGTGCACCATCCCGGCTGATGCCGCAGCTTTCCGCGGTCTCGGCGAGACGGCGCGTGTGCCGGCCGGCCGCCCGCTCCACCTCGGCCAGCCTGTCCGCCAGACGGACCGCCTCGGCCGACTCCTCTGACACATTGGCGCGAGCACGGCCCAGCCGGGCCTGCTCGGACGCCAGGGCCCGCTTCTCCTGCTCCAGGTGGCCACGGCGAAGCGCGAGCTTCTCGTGGTCCTTGTACCCGTCCCGGTCCCGCAGCGCGAACAGACGTGCCTGGCTTGTCTCGATGCTGGTCTTCGCGTCGGCTTCGGCCTGCCGCCACCGCTGCTCCTGTGAGCCGGCCCGGGAGACCTCCCGCGTGGCGTGCCCGATCGCCGCCGCCGAACCGGCCGCCGCCGACATCCGCGCGGCCACCTGGTCAAGTTCATGCCGGGTGTGGACGCGCAGGTAAGCGACGTACTGATCGAGGAAGGCCCGCACCGCCGCGTCCGCGGCGGCGAGGTCGTCGTACTGCTTCTGGACGGCGGCCAGGTTCTCGAAATCCCGGGCCGCCTGCGAGATGAGATCGTCGTCGACCGGGCTCAGGCCGGCCGTGAGCGTCTCGGAGACCTTGCCCGGATCCAGGTCTTTGGCGAGCAGCGGACGGCGCAGCGCGATCAGCAGGTCGAGCAGCTGCGCGTACCGTTCCCGGCCGAGCCCGAACAGCCGGGCGTCCACGGCATCGGTATACGCGCCCCGCTTGTCCCCGTAGTGCGCGTCGCGACCGAGGATCGCGGTCAGCTGCTTGGTCGTCAGCGGCCGGGAATCGGCCGACAGCAGCCCGAAATCGATGCCCATCCGCTTGCCGGTGACGTAGAACGACGGACGGGGGCGGTCCATGTTCTTGTGCACGGACAGGCCGACGACCAAGGTGACGGTCTCGCCAGGTCGCGCGAACTCCATCCACACGTAGCCGTGCTCGGAGTCCTGCCCCCGGTAGAGCAGGTTCGCCTTCATGGTGCGGTTCTCGCCGCTGAACGGGTCGAGGCGGCGGGCGTCCAGGCTGCCGTCGAGGACGAACGGGAAGAGCACCTCGAGGGCCTTGGTCTTACCCGAGCCGTTGTGGCCGCGCAGCGCGAGCCGGCCGTCGGCGAAGACGAACTCCTCGTCGAAGTAATCCCACAGGTTGATGATCCCGGCGCGGACCGGCTTGAACCGGGTTTCGGTCATGCCGCTCCTCCCGGCCCGGAGAAGTCGAACATGGCCTGGCCATCGCGGCGGGCACCTTCCGGCAGCGCCGCGGTGATGTTACGGTAGCGCGCGGCGGCGGGCAGGATCGCCGCCCCGCCGGGCATCCGCCGCAGCAGCCGCAGGTCATCCAGCAGCCGGGTCGCCGCGTCGAGCAGTCCGCGCCGGTCGTACTGCCACGCCGCGGTGAACGAGGCCGGACCGAAGTGCCCGTACAGTTCGTCGAGCATGCGCTCCAGCCGGGTCCGGTCGATGAAAGGCACCTCGAGCGGGTCGCCCCTCCCGTCCGCATGGGAGGCCGCGTCATGATCTTCCGAGCCGCCCGGCATCCCGGCGTCGATGCGCTCCAGCAGATCGCGGAGGTCATCGACGGCGGAGGGCATGGGGATCCGCCTCAGCGCCGGCCCGTCGTCGGGATCATCGACAGCGTCCGCGATCTTCGCGAGCAGCAGTCCGGCGGTCCGGTTGACCGCGCCACCGCGCCCGGGGAACGACTGGTCCGTGAACCGGCCGGTGGGGTCGACGAGCATCACGCCCTCGGCCCGGCGCTCCACCACGAGCCCGGTGAGCCGGGCGAGGTTGTCGGCCAGCTCGGTACCACGCAGCGCGGCGGCGGTCTCGGCATCGAGGGTTGCGTAGTAGAGCACCGGGTGCTCGACCAGCAGGCGCCGGGCCCGCCGGGCGGCGGCCTCCCGCTGCGCGGACCGCCGGTTACTGATGCCGGGCATGTCGAGCAGCCCGGCGGCCCCGCCCAGCTGCTGGATCGGCCGCGCGGGCCGGAACAGCGAAGCGCACACATCATGATCGATGTCGTACAGGGCATCGCCGCGTTCGCTGTCGTGCGCCCAGTTCTCCGCCGAGCCGTCGGAAAGGCGCAGCGCGTCATGGTCGGTGAGCCAGTCCAGGACGTCGACGACGGCGCGCTTGTGCTCGGTGATGGTGGCATCGAAGCCGAGACCGTCGATCGCGTTGGCGGACGGCGCGAAGGTGCGGACCAGATCCGCGAGGCTGATCTCGATCCTGGACCGCTGGAAGACGGCGAGCACCAGGCACAGGTAGGAAAGCCGCCGCCGGTCGAACTGCCTGCCGCTCCTGGCCGCAAAGACCGAGCGCTGCGTCGCGTCGAGCGTGTCGAGCCGCCGCAGCAGCCGCACCTGGTGCGCGGTCGCGACCAGCGTGTACCCGAGCAGCCCGGCGAAATCCCTGGCCATCAGGTCCGCCCAGCGCAGCACCGAAGCGAGCGCGCCGGCCCGGGGACGCGTGGCGGTGATCAGGTCGTTCGTCAGCACCAGCCGAACGGCGTACTGATACGAGCCGAGATCGCTCGGCGCGACTCCGTCGGCCACCCGCGGCTCAGCCACCAGCCACCGCCTGCCGGCCCCGGGCCGGCCCCCGGGCCAGCGTCCGCGCTGGCGCGATTTCGAGCCGGAGGCCGGGTAGGTGCAAAATGCCGTGGACCGTGCGTACCGCACTGCCGGCTGCCGAAGGCACCAGCCGCAGGGTCATCACGTCATTCCCGCCCGTCCCGCCGGTGATCCGCCCCGCCACTACGGACCTGGCCTCCAGCGCCCGGGTCAGCAGCTTGAGCAGTACCCGGGTTTCGGCCTCATCAAGTACCCGGTCGCTCGCTCCCGCGCCGAGCAGGTGCTGCGCGGCGTCGTGCTCGGCCGCACGCTGCCCGGCCTGGCGCCGGCGCAGCTCGGCCCGGATCCCGGCCTGGGCCGCCAGTCGTTGCGGCAGGCCCGGGCTGGGCGCCTTGCCGCGGCGGAACAGCGTCATCGCCACCTCCACGCCCGGCGCGTCCTGCCAGGACAGCCGGGGCGAGATCAGGTCGCTGTCGTCATGCACGCCACCGACGTGCCGGGCCAGCCGCAGGTTGAACGCGGCCGACATCAGCGCCTGAGCGGCATCCTCGTCCGCCACGTCGAATACCCACTGCGCCAGGTGCCTGAGCTGGGTGGAGCGGTTGACCCCGCCCCGCTGCGACTCGGTGATCTGGCGGAGCAAGGCGATCACGCTGGAGACGCCGGCCCGGGTCGCCGCCGCCAGCTCGGCGGCGCGCGAAGACTCGCCCGCCTCGGCCACGAACCACGCGCGGATCGCCGCCCACCGGCGCCGCCAGTCCTCGAGCACCTCGTCGCGGCGCATCAGCGGCCGGTCATCAGCCTCGGCCGCGCGATTCAGCAGCGTCCCGAGGCCGGTCGCCTCGACCTGCTCGACCGCCAGGGTCAAACGCGGCAGGTAGCGGTCGAGTTCGGCCATGAAGTCGCTCATATGCGCCATCAGCGCGTGCTTGTAGCGCAGGAACGTCTCCGGTGATGCCTCCGTCGAGCGGGTGATGTCGCCGAGCGTCAGGTGGAACCGGGCCGACCGGCGCGCCATGTCCTCCGTCACCCGGTCGAGGCTGGCCAGGCGGCGCACGACCTCGTCGCCATCGCCGTCGCGGTTCGCCTCCGCCAGGCCGCGCAGGTCGCGCACGATGTCGGAGAACACCAGCCGGGACAGGTTCGCGTCTTGCAACCGCGCCGCCAGCACACCCTCGACCGCCGTATACGCGCGGTGCCCGAGTTCGGTGAACTGATAGACCGACTGCCGGTTCCGGTACCGCGCCAGGCTCCCGGCCCTCGACGCGTCCTCCAGCCGGTGCAGCACCCCGTCATCGGACAGGTTGTCCAGCCGTTCCCGCAGGTTGCCCGCGCTCGGCGGGACGCCGTCATGCACCTGCGCCAGTTCGTTCAGCACGGCCGCCACATCGTCGGTGTGGGACTGTGCCACATGCATCCCGCGCAGCCGGTCCATCGCGCGCAGCACCCACAGGTACGCGAGGGCCTCGTCCCGGCGGGTGAAGTTGAACAGCCGGAACCTGTCGCCGACCGCCAGCGCATCAAGATCGTAGGAGTCGGCTGAGCCGCCCGCCATCGCCATCGCCACCGCGAAGTTCTTTCCCTGCCCGCCCGATCGTGTTGCTGCCGGTGGTTACCTTACGCCGTTCCCGGGGGTGCCCGCGGTCTCGAAGAGGTCTGCGACGCCGCGGACGCCAATCGCGAGGCCGAATTCGAGATACGGTGCCGGGTCCTGATCCGCTGAGCGTTACCATCAAGCCAAATAGTTGACGTTCGCTGCGACTTGGTATGAAGTATCCGGGAGTGTGGGCCTACCGGGCCCTCAGCTCACTCGCCAGGTAGCGAGCGTGTGGTGGGGGGGGGTGGGGTGGGGTGGACAACGATGCTCCCGGCATGGGCGCCTTCCTAGTCAGCTTCTCCGCGGGTACACGCATCGCGGGTTACCGGCTGGAGAACCAGATCGGCCGGGGCGGGATGGCCATCGTGTACCGGGCCCGCGATGAGCGGCTAGGCCGGCTGGTGGCGTTGAAAATCCTCGCGCCGACCCTGGCCGGAGACGCGGAATTCCGGCAGCGTTTCGTCAGCGAGTCCCGAGCGGCTGCGGCCATCGACGATCCGCACATCGTCCCGGTCTTCGAGGCCGGCGAGGCGGACGGCGTCCTGTTCATCGCGATGCGGTACGTGCCGGGCGGGGATGGCCATTCGCTGCTCAGGCGGGAGGGGCCGCTGCCGCCGGGCCGGGCCACGGAGATCATCTCGCCGATGGCCTCGGCGTTGGACGCCGCGCACCGCGCCGGACTGCTGCACCGCGACGTGAAGCCCTCGAACATGCTGATGGACATCGTTCCTGGCCGGCCCGACCACGTCTACCTGTCGGATTTCGGGCTGAGCAAGGCCGTGACGGCATCGTCCGGGATGACCAGGGTGGGACAGGTCATGGGGACGCCGGACTACCTGTCCCCGGAGCAGATCGCGGGCCAGCCCGCGGACGCCCGGGCCGATCAATACGCGCTGGCCTGCTCGGCCTTCGAGCTGCTGACCGGGACCCCGCCGTTCCACCGCGACGACCCCACGGCGGTGGTGAACGCTCACCTGTCGGAGCCCCCGCCGCTGGTCACCTCCCGGCGGCCGGGCCTGCCCCAGGCCGTCGACGGCGTCTTCGCGAAGGCCCTGGCCAAGGCGCCGGGTGACCGGTACGCCAGCTGCGGGCAGTTCGCCGACGCGCTGCGCTACGCGTTCGGCTTCCAGCCCTACGATTCCAGTCCCCGGGTCGCGTCGGCAGATACGCATCCGCCGACCGCGGGTTGGTGGGAGGCGGCACCGCCTCCCCGCCCGGTCGACGTGGACACGAAGACGGCCCTCCCCGGCGTGGTCGCAGCCTCCACCGCCCCACCTAGTCCCCGCCCGGTCTGGCCGGGCCGCGCCGGCGGCACGCCGCGGCCGCGCAGGCGCCGCAGCGTCATAGCCGCGGCCGCCGCGGTGATCGTCCTGGCGGGCGGGCTGACCGCCGGACTACTGGCCGGCCAGGGCACCGCCGTCCACCCCTCCGTCCCCGTGCCGATGTCAGCCAAATCGGCCGAGCCCGTCGTGACCGGCGATGTGTGGGTCGCATACGAGGGCGCCAAGTACTCCAGCGCCGAGATCTCCGGCAGCATCAGGAAAGCTGCCAGCGGCGAGGTCGCGCAGCTGTACGCCCAGCCGTTCCCGTACCAGCGCGCACCGGTCCAGGCCCAATCTGTCATCTTGCACCCCACGGGCGGCACGGCCTCGTACCAGTTCCAGGTGACGCCGACCCTGGCGACGCGCTACCAGGTAAAGCTGTTCGCCAACAGCGCCGCGTCGGCGCCCGTGGGCACGTCGGCGACGACCACCGTTTACGTCGCCAGCGGCGGATCGACGAGCAATTCCCAGACATGCGGCCGGCCGGTCTGTCATGAGAAGTTCACGGAAACGGTTTACGTGCCGCCTTCGGCGCTGCAGACCGAGATGGCCAAGCCGTGGTACCTGTACTTCGGCATGAACCTGGCCCCCAACAAGGAGCCGTCATCGCCGCAGTGGCTGGTGCTGGGCGCGGGCACCGGTCAGCTCACCGGGACGCACCGCATATCGGCGGACGAATTCAGCGTCACGATTACGTATTCGTTCCAGATCGGCAATAACGCCTACAACTGGAACTGGTTCGCCTGCCTCAAGGACAGCCTGGCCCAAGACGGCATCGGACTGCCCGGCGACCACGGCTGCGGTGCGGCGCGCGTTCCCAGCGGGGCCGTTTACATCGGCTAGGCGTCAGCCTGTCCCTCGGAGCTCAGGTCTGGGCCTCGGCGGGTTTCGCCGCGGCCGCCGCCGGGGGCGCTGTTGAGGAGTTCTTCGACCGCGCTGAGGCCTTGCGGTTTCTTGTCCTGGCCGGCTTCCGCGGTTCTTCGATCAGCTTGACGACGATGTCGGGGCCGTCGGTTTCGACGATCTGGACGCGGTGCGGGAGCATGGCCAGGAACGCCCGGAAGCTCCGGCACCCGTAGTTGTGCTCGTCGAAGGCCGCGTCCAGCGCGAGCATCTTGCTCTTGAGGCCGCCAGCGGTCAGCGTCTCGGCGTTGGACTCCTCGAAGGCCCGGACCAGCAGCTGCTCCGCCTCGCCGATGTCGAACGCCGCGTTCACCGCGGGCCGCACGTCCGGCTCGACCTCGGCGACCAGCGTGCCCCAGTACTTGTACTCCGAGCAGACCGACACCAGCTTGCGGCTGGCGTTCGCCTCGGTCCCGACGCCCACCACCCACTTGCCGAACTCCCGCAGCCGCTGCACCAGCGGCGAGTAGTCCCCGTCGCCGCTGACCAGCACGAACACGCTGATGTCGGGGTGAACGATCAGGGTCTCCATGGCGTCGACCGCCATCCTGATGTCGGCGGCATTCTTGTTCTGGAAGCCGACCCGGGCGACCTGGATGAGGTCGACGCCGTTCATCGCCAGGTCCTCCTGGTGACTGCCGAAGCGCGTATTGGCCCAGTCCGCGTACGCTCGCCGCACCGACGCGTTGCCGTACCCGCGGCACAGCCGGGTCAGCGCCTCGTACGGTGCCGGGTTCGCCTGGTCGGGCAGTTCCTTGACCGCGCCGAGGACGAGGTTCTCGAAATCCACGAATACGGCGACCTGCGCCGACCCATCGGGCTCCATCGTCCACTCCTTCAGCCGCTTAGGCGATCTGGCGACGTAACGATCTGTCGACCTGGCGATGAAACGCTATCTCAGCGGCGCTGGGCCTGAGCCGGTAACCAGGGTTCCGCCACAGGCGGGTTTACCTGGACGCAACAAATTGTCACAAGCCGTCAACATTGCGGGGCTAACGTATCTCATCCGCTGTGGCTGACGGCGAAGGGGTGATCGCAAGGCACTAATGGGGGGCGACGGCACCGACATTTCTCCCGCTTACTCTGCGCGATACGCAGGCCCAAAACGAAGGTCGTACATAAATGGCCGTTTGGGATTGGTTCGATCGGCGATCGTTTCACTACCGGGACTTTGGTGGTTTGGCCAATCCGGGCGAGACGATACGCCACCCCTCCATCACGCTGATCCTGCCTACCCGCGAGGTCGCCGGTACCATCGGCCCGATCTTGGACACGGTGGCCAGGCTAAACGAACGAACTGGCCTGATCGATCAGGTGCTGGTGGTCGATGCGGACTCCTCCGACGGGACCGCGGATATCGCCAGGGCCCGTGGGGCCGAGGTCTACTCGGAGAACGAATTGCTGCCCGAGTTCGGGCCTGCCCTGGGCAAGGGCGACGCGATGTGGCGCGGCCTATCGGCGGCGCGCGGCGATATCGTCATGTACGCCGACACTGACACACCCGGCTTCGGTGAGCACTTCATCTACGGCACGGTCGGCCCGCTCCTGACGATGCCCGGAGTTCAGTTCAGCAAGGCCGCCTACCGGCGTCCTTACACCAGCGAAAGCCAATCCGTCGTCGACGGCGGCGGCCGGGTGACCGAGCTGATGGCCAAGCCCTTGCTGAACTTCTTCTACCCGGAGCTCACCGGATTCGTCCAGCCGCTGGCCGGCGAGTTCGCCGTGTACCGCGATCTGCTGTTCCGCACCCCTTTCCTGACCGGATACGGGGTCGAGATCGCGATCCTGATCGACGTGTTCTCCGACGTCGGGCTGTCCGCGATGGCTCAGGTGGACCTCGGCTCGCGACAGAACCGCCACCAGCCGCTCTGGGATCTGACCAGGATGAGCTCGACCGTGCTGCGCGCGCTGGCCCGCCGGGTGCCGGGGCTGGAACAGCAGATGCTCACCCCGCGCGGGCCCGACGTCTGGGAACTCCGCCGTCCCGAGACCTACCTGCACGCGGTCGCCACCGAGAACGGCCTCCGCCTCGACGAGCACCTCAATGAGCTGCTCGAGCGCCCGCCCATGGCCCAGGTGCGCCCCGCCGTCTCCGAGGAGGTTTCCGCCTATCAAGTGGGCATGTAGCGCGGCAAACGCCGTGGGAACCGCGGCGGCCTAATGGACGTGGAACCGCCAGTCGCTCGGTACCCGGCCCGTGGGTCCGGGCACCGGCTGGTCAAGTGGATGGCTCTCCGGAGGCGCCAGCGCCGGACCCTCGTACATTTCCTTGGTTTCGTAGCTGTAGAACCAGTCCTCGCCCGGCTCGAAGCTCCGGATGAACGCGTGCCCGGCCGCGGCCGCGTGCGCGGACGCGTGCTGTGACGGGGAGGTGTCGCAGCAGCCGATGTGCCCGCACTGGGTGCACCGGCGCAGGTGCACCCACCACCCGCCGGCCTGCTCGCACTCCACGCACCCGGTTCCGCTCGGCGGCACCGAAGGGTCGATCCCCGCTATCTCGCTCATTCAGCTCTCCTTAGTAACCGGGCTGCCCGCGCCGCCCGCGGCCAGATGCACGGCGTCCGGGCCTTCCGGCGCCGCCACCGCGTCGTTTTGCGCGGTCACCGGCAGCCACACCCGGAAACGCGTGTCGCCGGGCGACGATTCTAGATTGATCTCCCCGTGGTGCTTGTTGACTATGATGCGGAAGCTGATGTCGAGCCCCAGGCCGGTCCCCTCACCCACCGGCTTGGTCGTGAAGAACGGCTCGAATATCCGGTCTTTGATCTCCGGCGGCACCCCCGGCCCGGTATCGCCGAACTCCACCAACACTTGATCGCGGTCCATCCTGGTGCGCACGGTCAGCGTCCCTGAGTCACCCATCGCCGAGACCGCGTTGTCGATCAGGTTCGTCCACACCTGGTTCAGCTCGCCGGCGTACGCCGGGATGTGCGGCAGCCCGGCCTGGTAGTCCTTGACCACGGTGATCCCGGGCGGGAACTTCCCGGACAGCATGAGCAGCGTGCTGTCCAGCAGTTCGTGCACGTCGACGACCTGGTACGGGGCCCGGTCCAGCTGCGAGTACTGCTTGGCCGCGCCGACCAGGGTGGAGACCCGGGTGGTGGAGTCCTCGATCTCGTTCATCAGCAGCTCGGTCTCGACGGTGTAGTTCAGCCACCGCAGCGCGCTCTCGAGTATGTCCGGCTCCACCGTGATCGCGACGTGCTCGAGCCACGCAACGTCAAGCCCGGCCGCTACGAACGTCGGCGCCATATCCCAGCCGTCCCGCACGCCGTGACCATCCAGCCAGTCCGAGATCTCGTCCTCGCGGTCCGAGGCCTCCATCGGCGCCAGGGCCAGGGCCTTGGGTACCCGCTCGGCCGCCTCTTCCTGCAGCCGGATCAGCGTCTCCAGCGTGGTCCTGTCCCACTTACCGCCCGCGATCATGCCGAGCTTGTGCCGCATCCCGGCGACCCGCTCGCGCAGCGCCGCCGTCGCCCGCACCGCCGCCGCGGCCGGGTTGTTCAGCTCATGGGTCAGGCCCGCCGACAGCGAGCCGAGGGCCAGCAGCCGTTCCCGCTGACCGATCGCGTGCTGCGTGTTCTTGTTGCCGAAGAACAGCCCTTCCAGCAGGTGCACCGCCATCGGGAACCAGTCGTGCATCAGCTCGGCGAACACCTCGGCGTCAAGCACGAAGAACCGGGACGGCTCGGTGAGCCGCACCGAGTTGTTGTAGACCTGCGGCATCCGATTGCCCAGGTAGGCCATGAAGGCCCCCGCGTACACGCCCCGATCTGACGTCCGGCCGGTCTCGATGTCGTCCGTCCCCACCCGGCGCGACATCACCAGGGTGCCCTCGAGCAGCACGTAGAAGCAGGTTGCGGGGGAGCCCTCGGCGTACATCGGCCCCGGCTGGATCAGCTCGGTGTGCCCGCGCTCGCACAGCCACTGCAGCTGCTCGTCGGTGAGCTTCTCGAACAGGAACAGCGTCCGCAGCTCGTCCACGCTGCACTGCAGCACCTCAGGCTCAGCGGTCATGTCTTCTCCAAGTAACGGTGCACCAGCATGACGGCCAGCGCGCCTTCCCCGACGGCGGAAGCGACCCGCTTGGCCGACTCCGAACGCGCGTCCCCGGCCACGAACACTCCGGGCACGCTGGTTTCCAGGTGATAGGGCATCCGGTCCAGGTCCCAGCCGCGCGGCCGTTCGCCCTCCACGGACAGGTCGGGGCCCGCCACCACGAAACCCTTCTCGTCCCGCACCACGACCCCGTCCAGCCAGTCGGTGAGCGGCGCCGCCCCGATAAACAGGAACAGCAACTGGGCGTCCACTGTTTCCGTTGCGCCGGAAGCGGTGCTGCGCAGGGTCAGGCTCTCCAGGTGATTGTCTCCCGAAGCCCCGACGACCTCGGTGCAGGTCCGCACGGAGATATTCGGCACATCCGCGATCTGCTTGATCAGGTAGTACGACATCGACCTTTCCAGCGAGGACCCGCGGACCAGGATCGTCACCGACTTCGCGTGCCGCGCCAGGTACACGGCGGCCTGACCGGCCGAGTTCGCGCCGCCGACGATGAAGATGTCCTGTCCCAGGCAGGCCGAGGCTTCGGTCAGCGCGGAGCCGTAGTACACCCCGCGCCCGGTCAGGTCAGGCAGGCCGGGCGCGTCCAGCTGCCGGTACGACACCCCGGTGGCCAAGATGATGGTGTGCGCGTTAATCGACGTGCCGTCGGCGAACCGGACGCCGCGGGCTGACCCTTTGATGTCCAGGCCCACCACGTCTCGTGTGGTCAGCACCTCGGCGCCGAACTTGGTGGCCTGGCGCCTGGCCCGGTCGGTCAGCTGCGCGCCCGACACCCCGTCCGGGAAGCCCAGGTAGTTTTCGATCCGTGAGCTCTGGCCGGCCTGGCCGCCGGTCGCGGTCCGTTCGACCAGCACGGTGCGCAGTCCCTCGGATGCGCCGTACACCGCCGCGCCGAGCCCGGCCGGCCCGCCGCCGATCACGATGAGGTCGTAGAAGTCCTGCGAGGGCATGGTCGCCAGCCCGACCCGGGCCGCCAGCTCCGCGTCGCTCGGCTCGATCAGCGGATCGCCATCCGGGGTGATCACCACCGGCAGCGAAAGACCGTCCGCCCCGGCCGCGTCGAGCAGCCGCTGTCCTTCCGGCTCGTCCGAGGCGTACCACCGGTACGGCACCTGGTTCCGGGCCAGGAACTCCCGGACCTCGGACGAACGCGCCGACCAGCGGTGGCCGACGACCTTGGTCTCCGGCACCGGCCGGTGGTCCGAGGAAAGCCACGAGTCCAGGAGCGAGTCCACGACCGGGTAGAGCTTCTCCTCCGGCGGGTCCCATGGCTTGAGCAGATAGTGGTCCAGGTCCACCACGTTGATCGCGTCGATCGCCGCCCCGGTGTCGGCGTACGCGGTGAGCAGCACCCGCCGCGCCCCGGGATAGACGTCCATGGCCTGCTCGAGGAACTCGATCCCGTTCATCTCGGGCATCCGGTAGTCGGCCAGGATCACCGCGACCAGGTCGCCGCGCAGCTTCATCTGGCGCAGCGCGTCCAGTGCGGAGGCCCCCGACTCGGCCCGTACGATCCGGTGCCGTTCCCCGTAGCGCCGCCGCAGGTCCCGGGCCACGGCCCGGGACACCCCAGGATCGTCGTCCACGGTGAGGATGGCCGTGCGGATTACCTCGCCCTGCTCGGTCATAACGCCCATACTAAATGCCTCTCGCGCCGGCGCCGAAGAAGGTGCTCGCGCCGGTCACCTTGATAAGCCCATTTAATCCGAACGGGCACGGCCGCGTGCCCAAGCTCAGGCCGGGAACTTCGCCAGGCTGTCCAGGACGCCGACGACGTTCGACCGCAGATCTTCGGCCGCTTCGTCGTGCCCGGCCAGCAGATGCAGCAGGGCCTGCTGGAACAGGCCGTCGAGGATCGCGTACGCGGCGCCGGGGGACAGGGTGACGGTTATGCCGGTGAACTCGGCATAACGGCTGATGACGCGCCAGATCATTTCCTCGCGGCGCTGATTGATCTCCAGCACGTCGGCGCGGAAGGACTCCTCGAACAGGCTCTGGTTGCGCAGGTCGTACCAGAGCCGGTGCATCGGCGCGTCGGTCCGCAGGGTCTGCGCCATCGCCGTGCTGAACTCGCGCTTGAGTTCGGCGGCCGAGCCCGCGGTGGCCACGATCTCGTCGTAGCGGGTCACGCAGGCGGCTTCGTACTGGCGTACGCAGTGCGTGATCAGGTCTTCCTTGTCGCTGAAGTAATAGTGCAGCACGCCGTGGGAGAACTGGGAGTTCTGCGCGATCTCGCGCAGGCTGGTGCGGGCGTACCCGAGTTCCGCGAGCGTCTGCAGCGCGGCGTCGGCCAGCTGGGCGCGCCGTTCGGAGAATTTGTCGACCTGCCGGCGCGAGACCCGCTCCCGGTTCGTCTCCGCTAGGTCGGTCACGGCAAGTCCCATCGGCTCCTGAGGCACGCACGCTGCGAGCCCGGAACCAACTGTATCCCGGACGGCGCACCCGGCCCAGAACGAACTTGACAATCGTCCAAGAAAGTCTTGACGACTGTCCAGATTTCGTTACGCTGTGACCTACGTCGCAGTGCCCAGCGCGGTCTCAAGGAGGAGATGTCACGTGAGTGTGTACGACTTGACCGGCCGTAAGGCTCTGGTTACCGGCGGAGCGCGCGGGCTGGGCGCGGGCATGGCCGAGGCGCTGGCCCGCGCCGGGGCAGCCGTCGTCATCGGCGACATCCGGGAAGAACTCGGCGAGGCGACCGCGGACGCGATCAAGAAGACCGGCGCGGACGCCGCGTTCCTTCCGCTCGACGTGACCGATGAGGCGAGCTGGGAGCGGGCCATCGAGGGCACGATCGCCGAGCTCGGCGGCCTGGACATCGTGGTCAACAACGCCGGCGTCGAGATCACCCAGCTGGTGGCCGACCTGGACCCGGATGACATCCGCAAGATGCTCGACGTCAACATCGTCGGCACCGCGCTCGGCCTCAAGCACGCCTTCCGCGCCATGCGGCCCGGCGGGCCGGCCGGACGTGGCGGTGCCGTGGTCAACATCGCGTCGGTCGCCGCCACGATCGCGTTCCCCGGCATCGCGGTCTACTCCGCGACCAAGTCCGCGATCGACCGGCTGACCCGGGTCGCGGCCATGGAATCCGGCAAGCTCGGCTACGGCGTCCGGGTGAACTGCATCTACCCGGGCCTGTGCCCCACCGAGATGGGTAACCAGCTGGCACAGGACGTGGTGGCGCTCGGGCTGTTCCCGAGCGTGCCCGAGGCCATCGGCGCCGTCATCGGGCTCACCCCGCAGGGCCGCCTCGCCGAGGTCGAGGACATGGCCGACGCGGTGGTTTTCCTGGCCTCCGACGGGGCTCGCTTCATCACCGGCGCCGGGCTGCCCGTCGACGGCGGCATGGGCATGTAAAGGAAAGGGACTGAACGTGAGCACAGACAAGCCCGTCATCGTCTACGGCGCGTCGGGCTACACCGGCCGCCTGATCTGCGAGTACCTGCGCGAGTTCAACGTGCCGTTCGTGGCGGCCGGGCGCGACAAGGCACGCATCGCCGAGGCCCTGGACAAGGTTCCCGGCATCGACACGGTCGAGCACGAGATCGTCGAGGTCTCCCATGACGTGGGACCGCTGACGGAGCTGTTCACCGGGGCCAGCGTCGTCCTCAACACGGTCGGGCCGTTCGCCCAGTACGGCGGCGAGGTCGTCGAGGCCTGCATCAACGCCGGAACCCATTATCTGGACACCACCGGGGAGCAGGACTGGCTGATCACCTGCGACGAGGACTACGGCAAGCGGATGGCGGAAAAAGGCCTGCTGCTCGCGCCGGGTATCGCCCAGATGTACACCACCGGCGAGATCGCCGCCCAGCTGTGCCTGGACAAGCCGGGCGTGGACACGCTCGACATCCTGGTCTTCTGGAAGGGCATGCCGACGGTCGCGTCCACCCGGACGATCCTGGTCAACGCGGCCCTGGCCAAGGCGTACTACCTGGAGCAGAATCAGTACGTCGAGTGGCCCGCCGACGGCACGCTGTACGACGTGACGATTCCCGGCCAGCACGAGACCGGTCTGGCGCTGCCGTGGGGCGGCACCTCGCATCCGGTCTGGTTCAAGCGCGACCCGCGGGTGGCCAACGTCAAGGTGCTGGGCGGCGTGTTCAACCGCCCGCTCATGCTGGGCGTGCCGCAGATCGTCAAGGCGGTCCTCGAGCAGATCGAAGGGCTGCCCGAGGCGGAGAAGCTGCGGGTGCTCACCGAGCAGGCGGCGGGCGTCATGAACCAGATGCCGCCACGCGAAGCCACCCGGGTCAACACCTCACTGGATTCGGTGCACGCCTCAGGTCCGCTCGGCCGCGCGCACTGCGTGATCCACGGCAACTCCAACTACAAGCAGACCGGCCTGCTGCAGGCGTACGGCGCGTACTCGCTGCTGCAGCAGCCGCCCAAGCGGGTCGGCTTCGCCTCGGGGTGCCAGGCCTTCGGCCATCACGAGCTGCTCGGCGTGCTGCGCAGCTTCGGGCTGGTGATGGAGCCGACCCTGACCGTCCAGCACTGACCGCACCCGCGAGCGGAGGACGCAGCGTGCGCCTGATCGACTACCTCGACAAGGGTGCCTCCCTGGGCCCGGAGGCACCCTGCCTGACCGCGGGCGGGCGCACGCTGACCTATTTCGACGTCCAGCGGCTGTCGTGGCGGATTGCCCGCGCGCTCGACCGCTATGAGATCGTTCCTGGCGACAAGGTCGCGATCTTGTCGGGGAACGACCCCATCGCGTTCAGCTGCGTGTTCGGCATCTCCCGGGCCGGGGCGGTGTGGTGCCCGGTCAATCCGCGCAACGAGGCGGCGGAGAACCGCGACCTCCTGGACTTCTTCGACTGCCGGTGCCTGATCTTCCAGGCCGCTTTCGCCCCGCTGGTCGCTAAGATCCTGCCTGACCTGCCGAAGCTCACCACCCTGGTCTGCCTCGACGGCGAGCCGGCCGGGGCCGTGCCGTTCGAGCAGTGGATCGGGCCCGAGCCCGCCGAGCCCTGGCAGGCCGAACCGCCTCCCGGCGACATCGTCATGCTGGTCGGCACCGGAGGTACCACCGGCCGCCCGAAGGGCGTGATCCTCACCGGCCACAACATCGAAGCGATGTCGGCGCTGACACTGATGAGTTACCCGCTGCGCCCGCGTCCGAGGTACCTGGCCCTGGCGCCGCTGACTCACGCGGCCGGGGTGCTGTGCTTCCCGATCATGACCCTCGGCGGGCAGATCGTCATCATGGGCCAGCCAGACCTGGGCGACTTCCTGGCCCTGGTCGAGCGGCACCGGATCACGCACACGTTCCTGCCTCCGACCCTGATCTACATGCTCCTCGACCACCACGGCCTGGCCGCCGCGGACCTGTCCTCGCTGCAGTGCCTGTGGTACGGCGCGGCCCCGATGTCCGCGAGCCGCCTGGAGGAGGCGCTGGAGAAGATCGGGCCGGTGATGGGCCAGCTGTTCGGCCAGTCCGAAGCGCCGATGATGATCTCCACCCTGGCACCCGCGGACCACTTCGGTGACGACGGGTCACTCGCACGAGAGCGCCTGTCCTCGGCCGGGCGCCCTACCCCGCTCACCACGGTCGCGATCATGGACGACGAGGGTAACCTGCTCGAGGTGGGCCAGCGCGGCGAGATCGTCGCGCGCGGCCCGCTGGTGATGGCGGGTTACTACAAGAACCCGGAAGCCAGCGCCGAAGCCGCCAGGTACGGGTGGCATCACACGGGGGACATCGGCTACCTCGACGAGGGCAATTACCTGTTCATCGTCGACCGCGCCAAGGACATGATCATCACCGGCGGCTTCAACGTCTACTCCGCCGAAGTCGAGCAGGTGCTCCTGTCTCATCCCGCCGTGCAGGACTGCGCGGTCATCGGGTTGCCCGACGAGAAATGGGGCGAGCGCGTCACCGCGGTCGTGCAGCTGCGGCCCGGCCGCAGCGTGACCCAGGACGACCTGCGCTCCTTCGTCAAAGAACGCCTCGGCAGCGTCAAGGCGCCCAAGCAGGTCGAGGTCTGGCCCGACCTGCCTCGCTCCAAGGTCGGCAAGGTCCTCAAGACCGAGGTCAAATCCCAGCTCCGCGCCGCCCCTCGTCCTTAGCGTGGATCAGTACCGTCTTGTGGAGACGGTGACGATCCACGATCGCGCTAACCCCGGCTGGTGAAACACTCATGCTCGGCGCGTGAGAACCGTTAGGCTCAAAGGCACCATGGCAGTCACCGCAGATGATCTTGACATCGTGATCTCATGCGTGATGAGCGGCCTGCTGCCGCTGACCGACCGGGACTGGTCGGTCCCGGCGGGCACCCTGGAGTGGGACTGCTGGCACACCGCGGAGCACATCGGCGACTGCCTGCTGTCCTACGCC
>Ga0302235_10000642_pt1 | contig 27110 bp, 25 predicted proteins | sample II_Palsa_N3_3_FD_193577 | JGI IMG/M metagenome (GOLD analysis project Ga0302235, IMG submission 193577) | Peat permafrost microbial communities from Stordalen Mire near Abisko, Sweden - II_Palsa_N3_3 | ecosystem: Environmental > Terrestrial > Soil > Palsa > Peat permafrost | place: Sweden...
CCAGCGGTTCGTCGCCTCGCAGGCGCGGATCAAGGGCGAGGAGCTGCGCAAGGGGCGCGTGGCCGAGCAGCGCTGGCCGAAGATCCTCAAGGCCTCCCAGCGCTTGGCGGCGGCACCACTGTGGGTGGACGACTCCTCAGATGTGGGGATGCTCGAGATCCGTGCGAAGGCACGGCGCCTGCACTCCCAGTGCGAGGGGGGGCTGGGCTTGATCATCATCGACTACCTACAGCTGATGCGTACCGACAGCCGCTATGACTCGCGCGTGACCGCGGTCGGTGAGCTGAGCCGCGGCCTGAAGATCCTCGCGCGCGAGCTTGGGGTGCCGGTGATCGCGCTCTCGCAGCTGAGCCGTGCGGTCGAGTCACGCCCGGACAAGAAACCCCAGCTCTCGGACCTGCGCGAGTCGGGGAACCTCGAGCAGGACTCCGACCTCGTGATGTTCATCTACCGCGACGAGTACTACGACGAGGACTCCGAGCGCCCCGGCGAGGCCGACCTGATCATCGCCAAGCATCGCAACGGCGCGGTCGGCAAAGTCACGCTGACCTTCCAGAAGGAGTACCCGAAGTTCCTGAACTACGCCGGCGAGCGCTATGCGCAATAGACCGGAGAGCACCATGCGCGGTGGGCCCGGGGGCGCTGTGCACGGTAGGCCCTCGTAAACTTCAGTCGCGATGCCAGGAATAGTCATCGTCGGCGCCCAGTGGGGCGATGAGGGAAAGGGCAAGATCACCGATCTGCTCGCCGATCGCGCGGGCGCGGTCGTGCGCTTCCAGGGCGGCAACAACGCCGGTCATACGATCGTGCGCGGCGATGTGGAGTGGAAGCTGCACCTGATCCCCTCCGGCATCCTCTATCCGGGCAAGCGCTGCGTGATCGGCAACGGCGTAGTGATCGATCCGAAGGTGCTGATCGAGGAGCTCGACGGCCTGCGCGCTCGGCGCGTCGACGTCAGCGGCCTGCGGATCTCCTCAAACGCCCACCTGATCATGCCCTACCACCTGCTGCTGGACTCGGCCGGCGAGGCCAAACTGGGCAGCCGCCAGATCGGGACGACTCGCCGGGGGATCGGCCCCTGCTACGCCGACAAGGCGGCACGCCTGGGCATCCGTGTGCAGGACCTGCTCGACGAGAAGATCCTGAAGAAGAAGATCGTCGCGGCGATGGAGCCCAAGCGCCTGTCGCTGCGGCCGTTCGAGAAGGACCCGGCGCTTGATCTGCACGCGATGACCGAGGAGTACCTGACATACGGGCATCGCCTCGAGCAGCACATCGCCGACACGGCCAAACTGATGTGGGAGCTGCTCGACGAAGGCCAGCTGGTGATCTTCGAGGGCGCTCAGGGCGCGATGCTCGACATCGACCACGGCACCTATCCGTTCGTCACCTCCTCCAATCCGCTCTCGGGCGCCGCCACCGTGGGGACCGGGGTGGGTCCAAAGGACATCGACGAGGTCTGGGGGGTGTCGAAGGCGTACACCACACGCGTGGGCGCAGGGCCGTTCCCGAGCGAGCTACACGAAGAGATGGGCGAGCTGATCCGCACCCGTGGCGGCGAGTTCGGCACGACCACCGGGCGCCCTCGCAGGACCGGCTGGCTCGACCTTGTAGCGCTGCGCTACGCCGCGCGCCTGAACACGCTCACGGCGCTCGTGATCACCAAGCTCGACGTGCTCTCGGGCCTGGACCGGATCCAAGTATGCACAAGCTACCGTGGCGCCGAGGGCGCGGAGTTCAAGGACTTCCCCTACCACCAGACGGTCCTGCACCACACGACCGCCGAGCTGACCGAGCTGCGCGGCTGGCAGGAGGACCTCGGCGAGTGCCGCACGTTCTCCGACCTGCCCGAGGCCGCGCGTGAGTACCTCCAGTTCATCGCCGAGCAGATCGGCGCGCCCGTAACGCTCCTCGGAGTGGGGCCTGGACGGGATCAGGTGATCTGGACCGAGGCCGGTGAGCGGACGCAGCTCGGCCGCGGCGTGCCAGTCGCGGAGGTGCTGGTCGATTGACTTCGACTTCCCGAGAATGGGCCGTGCAGGAATCGAACCTGCAACCTTGGGCTTAAGAGGCCCCTGCTCTGCCGGTTGAGCTAACGGCCCGTGAGGGCACCGGCCGTGTGAGCCGGGTGAGCCCGCGAGTTTAGCCAAGTGCAGCCGATCCTGAAGAGGTGAGCATCCGCTCGGTTGCCCAGAAGGCACCGCCCACGGAGCGGGTGGCTACTTCTTTTTGCTGCTTTCGATCTCTTCCTTGACCTTCTGGCTGACTTTGATGGTCTTGCCGCCGACTGTGATCGTGGCGTTGGGAGATTCGCTGCTAGAGGCGGCGCCCGTGGACCCCGAAGATGAGCCGGTCGAGATGGAGCCGGTCCCGGTGGATCCTGAGGATGTACCGGTGGACGTGGTCGTTGCGGCGGCCGCGGCGCTCTTCTTCAGTTCCGCGAGCTCCTTCTTCAGCCGCGCCCGCTGGGAGGCCGGGGCGAGGCTCACCGCCTTGGCCGCGGCGAGGTCACCCTGCCGATCGTTGTTGGCTTTGTAGGCGTACTCGGCGAGCGTCCCGAACAGGGCGGCGCTCTGGGGCTCGGAGGCGACCACGATCTGTAGCACCTGCACCGTCGCAGCCGGCTGGTTGAGCCCTTCTTCGTCGAACACCCGCACCATTTCCTTGGCCAGTTTGGGATTGGGCTTTGGGGGATTCAGAGCGAGATAGCTGTTCCAGGACTGGGCCACGTCGGAGAACAGTTCCTTGCCCTTGCTCGTCAGTTTGCCGTTGCTGATGGAGGATTCGCCGCCGGCTTCGTGTAGCTGGGCGTTGATGAGGCCTTCCCACGCGCTCAGGTCCTTGGGCTGCGTGGCGACGAGCTTCTGGTACTTCTTCACCTGCCCGGCGAAGCTCGCCTTGGGAGCGCCACTTTCCCCGGTGAATGCGTTCAGGATTCCACCGCCGCCACCTCCCACGCCGACACCAAGACCGACGAAGCCCACGAGGAACAGTAGGGCGAGGCCGATATAGATCACTTGGACTGTGCGGCGACGGCCGCGTCCTCTCAGGTCGAAGAGCATCTTGGGGATGATTCTACGGACAGCGGGCTCCCGGGCGGATCAGGCTCCCGATCGGGCCCGTCTCGCGAGCCCCGCCCCCTCAGGACAGCTCGCGGTCGATGTGGTCGATAATCTGCTTCACGTCCGGCTCCACCTCGTCGTCGTTGCCGGACGCCTGCGCGCCAGGCGTAGCCGCGCCGCCGCCGGCGCTGCTCCCGACGCTACCGGCGCCCCCACTCGAGACCACCGCGGAGGGGGCCGCGGCGGCCTGTCCGGGGCCCTGCGGCGAGGGGGGCATGGGCGCCGTCGGGGCAACGCCACCGGGACCGGAGGCACCTCCAGGCGCGGGTCCGCCACCCGCAGCCGTCCCACGTGCTGCCTCCGCGCGCTCCCGTTTGGCGTCGCGGCGCGCGACGATCGAGGCGACGAGGATGCTGAGCTCGTAGAGGATGTACAGCGGGATGGTCTCCAGGATGAGCGTCACCGCGTCGCCCGGCAGAAAGGCCGCCATCGCGGCGCACGCGAGCACCGCGTAGCGGCGGTTGTGGCGGAGCTGCTTGGGCGTGACGATCCCGACCCGCGTTGCGGCGAGGATCGCGACGGGCACCTGGAAGACCAGCCCCATCGCCAGCAGGATCGTCGCGACAAATTTGTAATACGGGGCAGCCTGCACGAGGACGTTGAACTCACTGCTGTTGAAGTTCTGGAAGAACCGCAATGCGGCGGGCAACACGACGAAGTAGCCAAACGCGACGCCGATCACGAACAGGAAAGGAATCGCGGCGAGCAATGGCATCGCGATCCGTCGCTCCCGCGGACTGAACGCGGGCAGCACGAACCCGTACATCTCGAACAGGATCACCGGCAGTGAGATCACCAGGGCGAAAAGCAGCGTCACCGTGATCGTGGTGGTGAAGGGCTCACCGATACCCAGCGTCACGGGCTTGTTACCTTCCGGGACCGGTGGGACCTTCGCGACAGCCGCACGCAGGCTGGGGATCTCACCGGCAAGCTCGGCCCGCGTCACGGCCGGTAGACCGCTGTGTGGGGCGCTCAGCGCGAGCACGATCGCCTCAGTGCTGTGGGCGATTTTCAAAACCGCCTGCTGGGCAAGCGCGGTCTGACCGAGCGGCCCGTTGCCTTTGGCGACCTGTTTCTCGGTCTGCTTACTCAACGGCGCATTGATCAGATGCAACAACGCATGGTTCTGCCACAAGCAAAACCCAAATGCGATCGCGAGCGCAATCGCACTGACGATCAAGCGGGTACGCAGCTCGTCGAGATGGTCCACGAGACTAAGCCTGTCCTCGTGACCGATCGCGCGGATTGTGGTGGCCATGGCCTATATGAACCTACCACCGCCACCGCCCGTTTCGGGAGCAACGAGCCTTGGCCTCGGAGGACCCGTGGTGCTCGCCAATCGGCGCCGGTATGCCAGATGCCGGCCCCTCGCCGGCTGGGATCGGCACTACGCGAACCTCCTAGCCGCAAGGAGCGTGCTAAAGGCAGCGGACCTCGAAGTCGATGAGTTCGTGATCAGACCATGCAACCCGACAGAGGCCACCCTACCCGTCATCGCGTGCGGCTCCCCAGCGGTAAGCAGATCGACGTTGTCTATCGCGATCAGCAGCTCGCCCCCACCGAGGTTCCGGCCAGCGTCCGCGTCCCCGATCCACTGCACGTCTGTTTCCACTGCGCCTGTGAGCTCGCATATCCGCTGGACTGGGTCGAGGAAGGCCCACGCCACTGGCGAATCGTGCTGCGCTGCCCCGAGTGTGAGGCACGCCGTGAGGGCGTGTTCGAGCAGGCGATCGTCGAGGAGCTCGACGAGCAGTTGGACCAGGCAACCAGCGCTCTGCTGAGCGATCTGCAGCAGCTCACGCAGGCGAATATGGAGGGCGAGGTCGAGTTCTTCATCCGCGCGCTGGATGCAGACCTGATTGTCCCCTCAGATTTCTAGAGCTGCGCTACTAGCGGTAGCGCTCGACAACCGCGTCGGCAACCTGCTCCAACGGCGCCGGCGAACCGGCCAGGCCAGTAGCCGGCGGCGGGAGCGCAGCCTTCGCCTCTGCGACCAGCACCAGAGCGCGCGCTCTGGCCTGCTCGAGCGCCCCGGTGGCGGCGATCCGCTCACAGAGCTCCTCAGCTTGGCGTGCGCCGCGAAGGGCTGCGAGGTCGACCCCGGCAAGCTCACTGTCGCGCTCGCGCGCGAGGATCAAAGGCAGCGTGACGGTGCCGTCGAGCAGGTCCGTTCCGCGTGACTTGCCGGTGCGCTCGACAGGCCCGGATACGTCCAGCACGTCATCCAAGATCTGGAAAGCCAACCCAATCCTCCGGGCGAAGGCGCCGAGCGCATCCGCGAGATCCGTTGAACCGACCCCCGCCGCTATGAGCGCGCCGAGACGACAGGCGGCTTCGAACAGCGCAGCGGTCTTCAGCTCGCAGCGCCTCAGGTAGCGCTCGATTGTGACGCGTGGCGCGTAGGCATCCTCCCGCTGGAGCAGCTCGCCCGCAGCGAGGGCAGAGCTGGCGTCCGAGAGCGCGCGCAGCTGGGTCTGATCCTCGTTACGCGCGAGCTCCGCAAATGCGCGCGAGAACAGCAGGTCACCGGTGGCGATCGCGACCTCGCGCCCGGCTCCGGCAGCCACTGTGGGACGTCCACGGCGCAGCTGAGCGCCATCGATCACATCGTCGTGCACGAGCGTCGCCGAGTGGACGAGCTCGACCGCGACCGCCGCACGGATCAGGCATTCATCTCCCGCATCGGTGTCGAGTGGGGCGCTACGCCCAGATGAGGAGGGCCCGGGAAGATCGGTTGGGGTGGGCGGTAAAAGATCAGAGCCCGCGAACTCGGCGGCGAGCACGACGAGCAGCGGACGCAACCGCTTGCCGCCGGCCATGATCGTCGCGTTGGCGTGCTTTGCGAGCGGAGCACCCGCGGCGGCCGTCACACGCTCCAGGTGCAGCTCGATGCGAGCCATCCGCTCGCGCAGCTTCTCGCCGCCGCTGTGAATGAGCGCCTCGAGCGCATCTGTATCCCCGGCAGGACCGGCGGCGGAGTGGTGGCCCACCGCGGTGCTCACACCCCCTCCAGGGGCACCGTGCCGAAATGGATCACGACGATGCCTCCGGCGGTGAGCAGATAGCCGATCCCGCGCAGACCTGCCCGCTCCAGCTCCGCCGCCAACCCCGCGGGCGCAGGGAACCGCTTGACCGAGTTGGGGAGGTAGGAGTAGGCGTCGGGATCTCCCGCCAGGCGTCCCAGCAACGGCACGACCCGGTCGAACCACAGCCCGTAGAAGAGCGACAGCGGGGCGCGCGTGGGAGAGGTGAACTCGAGCACAACCACGCGCCCACCGGGGCGCACGACACGAGCCATCTCCTCCAGACCGCGCGCCAGATCTGAGAAGTTGCGCGCGCCGAAGCCAACCGTGGCGGCATCGAACGTCCCGTCCGCAAAGGGCAGCTCGAGCGCATCGCCCCACTCGAAGCGCAGCTCGGCGCCCGCGGGCTTGGGCTTGGTGCGCGCCCGTGCGAGCATCGCCTCAGAGAAGTCGCTGCCCACCACCTCTCCGCCAGGAGCGACACGCCGCGCGAGCTCAATCGCCAGGTCGCCCGTGCCGGTGGCGACATCGAGCACGCGGGAGCCCGGGCCGACCCGGGCAAGGTCCGCAGCTCGCTCGCGCCAGCGGTGGTGCAGACCGGCCGTCATCACGGTGTTCAGCAGGTCATAGACCTTCGCGATACGGTCGAACATCGCCCGTACCTCCCCCGCCTCGAGCGTTCCCGAACCATGGGCTGGCATGGAGCTCGAGAGGTCCCGCCAGCTACTTCAGCTGCGACAGGAACGCAACGACCGCGGTGAACTTCTGCGGCGGCAGGTTCTTGAACGAAGGCATCGGCGCCGTCGGGTTCACGAGCGTCCGCGCGATTGCCTGCGCGGGCAATCGCGCGCCGATATGCGTCAGTTCCGGCCCGGGTCCATTGTTGCCGTTGTCACCAATCTTGTGACAGGCCTCACACCCCGACTGGGCGACCACCGCCTTGCCGGCTTCGTATTCGGCGAGTTGCGTTCCGCCCGCCTGCGTGACGGCGGTCGGTGTGGACATTTCGATCGCCGTCGGCGATCCGGCGCTGGCACCCTGGTAGGTAAGAAAGGCCATCGCCCCGATCACGAAGAGAGCCGTCACGGTCGCGATCGGACGGTGCTCGGGGCGGCGCTCGGGGCCGCGATCGTAGAACGGCAGCAGGAACAACAAGATCATGCCGATCGTGGGCACGCCGATCGTGGCAAGCGGCACGAGGTTCGGCGGCTTGATCACGCGCAGGACCTCGAACAGGAAGAAGAAATACCACTCGGGGCGTGGCACGTAGGTAGTGGTGGTCGGGTTCGCCTTCGAGCCAAGCTCCGCGCCGAGGATCAGCGACATCGCGATGATCACGGCCATCACGACGCACGCCATCGCGGCGTCCTTAGCCACCGCGTAGGGGAAGAACGGCTTGCCCTGTGACTTCAGGATCGCGTACTCGCGGAGGTACTCCTCCTTCTCGCGCTGGTTCATCGTGCGAGGGTGCGAGGTTGGGTGCAGCGGCGTGCCTGGAGGCGCACCAGCACAGAGAGCTCCGGAGCCACTACGCCTCCGCCTTGCGCAGCTCGGAGCTCTGCTCGGCTTTGATCCACGGCGGCGCGGTAGTGCCGAGCTTTGCCACGAGATAAAGATGGGCGCTGATCAGCGCGATCAGCGCACCGGGCACGAGCAGCATGTGGATCGCGTAGAAGCGCGACAGCGTGGTGGCCCCGAATTCGGGGCCGGCTCTGAGAAAGTCGCTCAGGTAGGGGCCGATCAGGGGCCCGGTGCCGTTGATGTTCACGCCCACGATCGTCGCCCAGTAGGCGCGCTGGTCGAAGGGCAGCAGGTAGCCGGTGAAGGACATCACCATCGTCAGGATCAGCAGCACCACGCCGATCACCCAGTTCAGCTCGCGCGGGTACTTGTAGGCGCCGAAGAAGAACGTGCGGCCCATATGCAGGAACACGAGGATCACCATCACGCTCGATCCCCACTTGTGCATACCACGCACGAACTGGCCGAGGAACACGTCGTTAGTTACGTAGCGGATCGATTCATACGCACCGCCCGCGGGATCGGGGCGGTAGTACATCGCGAGGAAGACCCCGGTGACGGCCTGCGAGAGAAAGGCAAACATCGTCGCCGAGCCGAGCGTGTAGAACCAGTTGGTGCCCTTCGGGACCTTGCGGAACATCATCCAGCGGGCGCCGCCGCTCAGCGAGGTACGCTCGTCGACCCAGTCGACGACGTTGATCCCGGCTGCCTTCGCGCCCTCGATCGGGCCACCCTTGCCGTTGCTCTCGCCGGGGCGCGGGGGCGGGGCCTTGAGCGGGGCGGGAACTGGGGGTGCGGGAAGCTTGGGCACGGGCTAGTAGGACTTGCGCGCGTCGGGGCGCGAGGGGTAGAGGTACTGGCCGATGCCGTCGACCGTCTCCCCCGGGTCGCGCGGTGAGAAGCGTTTCAGCTCGCTGTTGACGCTGAACCGTCCGCTCCACAATTCGACCCGGTCGCCTTTCACACGCGTGGGGAAGCGGTCAAGCGGCCTGACTGGGGGCCCGCCCACCCTTCGCCCCAGCAGGTCGTAGACGCCGCCGTGGCAAGGACAGATGAAGCGCTCCGCGGCGTCGACCCAGCGCACCGGGCAACCGAGGTGGGCGCAGCGAGTCGAGATCGCGATGTACGGCGTGTGGCGGTCATAGATGTCCGTGTCGATCGCATCGTTGTGCTGGCGCACATAGGCGGTCGACTTGCCAGCCTCACCGATCCCCTGGGCAATGGTGATGACCACCGGTACGTAGTTGTTGTTGGTGAAGTCTTCGGTGGAGCCGATGTCCTCCCAGAAGTGCGGCGGCTGTTTGAAAATCGGCCCGATCGCAAAGCCGAGCGCGGGCAGCAGGAAGGAGGCGGCAGCGATCCCGCCCATCGCCTGGGAACTCACGGTCATGAACCGTCGCCGCGTAACCGTCTCGCCCTCGAAGGCGCCTGGAATCATCCGATCGACGGTGTACTTGGACTTCTGTTGGGTGTGCTTGTCTGACAAGAGCACAAACAATATCGAGGCGCGATTCAGCGCGGCGCGGCGAGGCTCGCGGCACTTGTGCGCATAGCCTCGATCGCTTTGGAGGAGCCCGTCAACACAAGGTCCTTGGCGCGGCGATGGGACTCGCTCGACCCCCAGCCGATTGCGCGCGCGCCGGCCGCCCACACAGCCTCGGCCAGATCCGGCTCGCCCGCGCCCTGCGCGAGCGCGCTGAGCGAGATCGTGTCGGCCAGCTCGGCCACGGCCTCGAGATCACCGAGCGAGATGAGCCGAGCCAGCCCGAGCGCGTACATCCGGTCGCCCGCCAGCAGGCCGAGATCCTGATCCGATGTGAGCGCTACACGCGGCTTGGCATAGTGGAGCAAGTAGCCCTCGTAGATCGTCTCGATCAAGAGCTCATAGTCCTCGCGACTGCCCTCGGCGCGCGGGCCTGAGGCAGCGAGCTGGGCGGGCCCCGGAAGCGCGGCGCGATCGCTCGCGGACCCCACGAGGCTCGCCATCAGGCCACTCTCGTCGAGCAGGAGCTCGCGTAAGCGCTGCAGCGAGGAGCGCGCGGCAAGCGAGGGAGTGGGCATTGATGAGGCGCTCACGGGATCTCCGCAAATGCAGCGGCGGCAGCGAGGACGGTACGTTCGATCTGCTCCGATGTGTGCGCCAGGGACGGGAACCAGGCCTCGAACTGGGAGGGCGGTGGGTAGACGCCGCGCGAGAGCAGCTCGCGACACCAGGCGGCGTGGGCATCCAGGTCGCAGGCGCGCGCGTCGTCGAAGCAGAGCACGGGGCGCTCAGAGAAGAAGACGGTCAAGAGGCCAGGGACGCTCACGACCTGGACGGGACGCCCCGCCGTGGCCGCGGCCTCGCGTAGGCCGGCGGCGAGCTGCTCGGTGATCGAGGCGAGGCGTAGGTAGGCCGGCTCGTCGAGCAGGGAGAGCGTCGCGAGGCCCGCCGCGACCGCGAGGGGATTGCCGGAGAGCGTCCCTGCCTGGTAGACCTTGCCGGCGGGGGCGAGCAGGCGCATCAGCTCGGCCCTGCCGCCGACCGCGGCGGCGGGGAGACCGCCGCCGAGAACCTTGCCGAGGATCGTGAGGTCGCCCCGCACGCCCGTGAGCTCCTGCGCGCCGCCTCGCGCGACGCGAAAGCCCGAGATCACCTCGTCGAGAATCAGGAGCGCCCCGCAGGCGTCGGCGAGCTCGCGTAGAAGCTCGAGGAAGCCGGGGCGGGGTGGGACGAGGCCCATGTTGGCGGGGAACGGCTCGGCGATGATCGCCGCGAGCTCGTCTCGACCGGCCGACTGCTCTACGGCGGCGCGGAGCGCGGCGGGATCGTTCCAGGGCACCACGATTGTGGCAGCGGCGGCGCTCGCGGGCACGCCCGGACTGGCAGGAAGAGCCTGGGTGGCAAGCCCCGAACCCGCCTGTGCGAGCAGCGGGTCGAGGTGTCCGTGGTAGGCGCCGGCGAACTTGAGCAGCCGCTCGCGCCCGGTTGCCGCGCGCGCGAGCCGCACGGCCGTCATCGTTGCCTCGGTCCCCGAGGAGGTCATGCGCAGCATCTCGACGCCGTCGAACCGGCGTGTGACCTCCGCCGCGAGCTCGACCTCGGCGGCGGTGGGCGCGCCGAAGCTCGTGCCCTTCGCCGCCGCCTTGGCCACCGCGTCGAGCACCTCAGGATGGGCGTGCCCGTGGATCAGGGGCCCCCACGAGCAGACGTAGTCGACGAAGCGGTTGCCATCGACGTCGATCAGCTCGGCCCCCTCGCCGCGCTCGACGAAGATCGGGGAGCGGCCGATCGCTTCCATCGCGCGCACGGGCGAGTTGACGCCACCGGGCAGCACCTCCAGTGCGCGGCGGTAGAGCTCCGCCGAGCGTGCGTCAGCGAGCGATGTACTCACGGGCGGTGTCGGAGCGCTCCGGGGCACAGGGCGGTGTCCTTGAGGCGAGCCGCGGCCGGCTACTCACGCGTGCTCGGACTCCCAGTTCTTGAAGTCGTCGGTGAAGTAGAGCAGGCGGATCTTCTTGAACTCGGTCGAGGAATAGAGCGTGGCACGCTCATGGATGCCGGTCTGCTCTGCGATCGCGTCGAGTACCGCGTCGCACTCCTCCTTCGAACGGCCGTGGGCCATCGTGAAGACCGAGTAAGGCCAGTCCTCGTAGGTGGGGCGCTCGTAGCAGTGGGAGATCCCGCGGAACGACGCCATCCGCGGACCGAGCTCTGAGATCTGCTCCGGGGAGACCTTCCAGACGCCCATCCCGTTAGCGGAGAAGCCGGCGCGGCGGTGGTAGAGGATCGCGGCAACGCGGCGCAACAGCCCGCGCTCACGCATCGCCTGCATGTGCTCGAGCAGCACCTCGGTGTCCATGCCCAGGCGTGCGGCGGCGGGGGCATAGGGCTCGGAGATCACCGGCATGTCTCCCTGGGTGGCGCGGATCACGTCCTTGTCGAGCTCGTCGTACGGGACGGGCTCGAGGTCGACCGGCTCGACGGCTACGCCCTCGCTGGTGAGCGCCTTGGTGCCGCCCTCCATTTCGAGGTCCATGCGGATCTTGAACAGTTGGAGCGTCGGCAGCTGGCGGATCGACACGGCGCCGGTGAGCCGCTGGAGCACGTCCAGCGTACCGTCCAGACCAAGTCGCGAATCCGGCTCGACAGCGAGCGTGAACCACATGTTGAAGTCGTGGTTGCGCAGATAATTGTGGGAAACGCCGGGATGGGAGTTGACGATCTTCGCTGCCTGCCACGGGTTCTCGGGATCGACCTTGGCCGCCACGAGCATCGAGCCATAACCCAGCGCACGCGTATCGTAGATCGGCGTGACCTGGCGGATGATGCGCTCGTCGAGCAGGCGCTGGACACGCGCGAGCACTTCCTGCTCGGAGACCTCGGCGGCGGTCGCCACTGCCGCGAAGGGCCGGGGCTGCAGCGGGAAGGAGCCCTGCATGAGGTTGAGCAGCTTGCGGTCGAGATCGTCGAGCGCGACGGCCGCGCCGTCCTTGCGCGAGCGCGTCTTCGGAATCGCGGCGCTGGCGCGGTCGGCTCGTTTGGTCTTCAGCTCTACTCGGCTAGCCATTGGGCGGCGTCCTTGGAGTGGTAGGAGATGATCGTGTCGGCGCCGGCGCGGCGGAGAGAGGTGAGTATCTCCAAGACCGTGGCCCGCTCGTCGAGGTAGCCGGCGGCGGCGGCGGCCTTGACCATCGCATACTCGCCGCTGACGTTGTAGGCCGCCACAGGCAGGCGCGTGGCGCGCTTGACCGCGCGGATCAGATCGCCGTAGGCGAGCGCGGGCTTGACTATCACCATATCCGCGCCCTCCTGCACGTCGAGCAGCGCCTCGCGCACGGCCTCGCGACCGTTGGCAGGGTCCATTTGGTAGCCCCGACGGTCGCCGCGCGCCGGCGCCGAGCCGGCGGCGTCGCGGAACGGACCGTAGAAGGCGGAAGCGAACTTGGCGGAGTAGGCGAGGATCGGGATATCGGCGAAGCCCTCAGCGTCGAGCTCGGCGCGGATCGCGCCGACACGACCGTCCATCATGTCCGATGGAGCCACGAGATCGGCGCCGGCGCGGGCGTGGCTGACCGCGACGCGGGCGAGCAGCTCGAGCGTCGCGTCGTTGTCGACGGTCGGCGAATCGGCCGGCGCGAGCGATCCGGTGCCTTCGCGCAGAACGCCGCAGTGGCCGTGATCGGTGTACTCGCAGAGGCACACATCGGTGAGCACCAGCAGCTCAGGCAGTGCGTGCTTGAGCGCGCGCACGGCGGTCTGGATGACGCCCTCCTCGTCCCACGCACCGCTGCCTTCGGCGTCCTTCGTGGCGGGAATCCCGAACAGCATCACGCCGGCGATCCCCAGCGTGGCCACCGCGTGGGCCTCCTCGAGTAGGGCCGAGATCGACAGGCGCTCGACACCCGGCAGTGTCGCGATCGTCTCGCGAGTGAGGGGGCTTCGATCCCCGCCTGGGTGGGTGGAATCCCCATCGGTCACGAACAGCGGCAGCACGAGTTGGCCGGCGCGCAGCTCGGTCTCGCGCACCAAGCCGCGCAGCGAGGCGCTGGAGCGCAGGCGGCGCATCCGGGTCTGGGGAAAAGCCATCCTTCCCCAAGGATACCCCCGCTCAATCCAGGCGCCGCAGGCCCACGCGTGCGAGCGCGGCGAACAGCGCCACCAGCGCGGCGAGGTGCACGAGCGAGATCGGCAGGCCTGGCGAGGACTGGTTGACGGCGGCGTCGAGCGCCTCCAGGGATGCCTTGAAAGGGAACACGAAGGAGACCGCAGAGATCGCGTCGTAGAGGCCGTGGCCGACCGATCCCGAGGGGACGAGCGCGAGGAAGGCGAGCGGGAGCGAGAGCAGGAAGGCGAGCAGCGAGGCGGCGCGCACCTCGCGCGCTAGCGCGCCGATCGAGACGCCGAGCGCGCCAAACGCAAGCGCCGACAGCGCGAGCGCGGCGAGCCACAACGGCACGCGCGACCAGTCGAGGCTGACGAACGCGCCGATCCCGGCGAGCATCGCGAAGGCGACCACAAACGCGCAGGCGGCGGCAAGCAGCGACTTCTCGGCGAGCAGCGCGTTGCGGGAGACCAGTACCCCGCGCGCACGGAGAGTGGCCGATCCCGCCCCGCGGAGCAGGCGGCCGAGCACGTGCTCTTCGCGCTCGAGCGCGACCGCGCCGGCGGCGAGCAGCAGGCCGATGAACATCTCCGAGATGGCGACGGCAACCACGACGGCGAACGTGTCGAGCGGCGTGCGGCGGCCATGGAGGAGCTTGGTGTGAACGGCGATCGGCTGGCTGATCGTCTGCAGGACTGTCTTCGAGAGGGTGAGGTTCTCGGCGGCGAAGGTCGCGAAGGCGAGCGTCCGTTCCAGCGCCTCACGGTCGTGACCAGGGGGTTGGCGGGCGATCACGCGGCGCAGCAGCGACGGGATTTCACCGAGCCCGACGAGGTTCGAGGGCGCGCCGAGCACGCCGAGATTGCCGCCCTTCAGCAGCAGGCCGATCGCCTGCGCGGCAGCGCGCTGGATCTGTTCGGAGAAGCCAAGGTTCGCCTGCGCGAGGGCCGAGTTGAGCGAGGACTGCACGAGCGACTGCTCGAGCGCATTGCCGTTGTAGAGCACTTCGAGGTGAGCCTGGGAGACGTCGGATGAGAGCCGCGCGGCGATGTCGTGGGGGATCACGACGGCCGCGAGCACGTCGCCGGACTGGATCTTCGCGACGGCCTGCGCGCGCGTGGCGGTCGGCACGGCTTCGACTTGATCGAAGAGCCGCGAGGCGTACTCGCTGACGTCAACGCTGCGGCCGCCGACTTCGACCCGCGCGCCGGGGGTAGTTTCGTTGACGACCGCGACGCGTGGCTTGGCGGGGCCGCGCGAGAGCGCCAGCCCGATCAGGAGCGCGATCGCGACGGGGTAGAGCACGAGCAGGGCGACCGTCAGGCGCGAGCGGCGGAGGATCAGGATGTCCTTGCGCAGCAGCGGGATCATCGCTGCTCCCGCGCCGGCCGCGAGCATTGCAAGGGCGATCGTGAGCCGCACGGGCCAGCGGGCCGATCGCTGCGGCGATTCACCGCTCACCTCGCGCGCGCAGGAACGAGACGAACGCGTCCTCGAAGTCCCCATCGATATCGCGACCCGCCTCCGCAAGAAACCCCGCGGGGGTGCCGTCGAACAGCAGCCGGCCATCGGCGAGCACCAACGCGCGCGCGGCGTAGCGCTGCACCTCGTGGACGTCATGCGTGGAGAACACGACGCACGTGCCTTCGGCGGCAAGACCGCGGATGAAGCTCCAGAGCCGCTCGCGCTGCCCGGGGTCGAGTGCCGTTGAGGGCTCGTCGAGCGCGAGCACGGGCGGGCGCGAGAGCAGGCCGATCGCGACGTTAACACGCTGGCGGTTGCCGCCGGACAGCCGCGAGAGCTGCTCTGAGGCGCGCTCACGCAGGCCGGTTTGCTCGAGCATCCGCTCGACCGCCCGAGCAGGGTCTGTTACATGCTCGAGGCGGGCAAACAGGGCGAGGTTCTCGGCGACCGAGAGCTTGGAGTAGAGGGCAGGCTGCTGGGGCACCCAGCCGACTTCGCGGGGGTCGCGGCTGACGCTGCCCGCGCTGGGGCGCTGGATGCCGGCGAGGATCGAGAGCAGCGTCGTCTTGCCGGCGCCGTTGGGACCGACGACGGCGACCAGCTCACCCGCTGCGGCGTCGAAGCTGACCTCGCTCAACGCCTCGCGCTCGCCGTAGCGCATCGCGAGGTTCGACACGCTGAGAGCCGCGCTCACAGGGCTCGCGTCACGGGAGATGATGGATCGGAGCGCGGACCTCATCGATCGGGGCACGGGCTTCACGGATCGAAGCGCGAACCCTCATAGGAACCCGCGAGGCGTGCGATCCCACGGTTCGAGCTCGATGTGGCGGCTTAGGTAGACGACCGTCTCGCGCAGGATCGCGAGGATTGGCAGCGCGATCAGGGCGCCGACGATCCCGTGCAGCTGCAGCCCGAGCAGCAGCGCAAAGATCACAAGCAGCGGGTTGATCCGCAGGGTATGACCGAATATCTGCGGAGCGATCACGTGGCCCTCGAGCTGCTGCAGTCCAACAAACAGCAGCGCGACCCACAGCCCGACGATCGGGTCTGTAAGCAGCGCGACGAGCACGGGCGGCACCGCGCCGAGAATTGGACCGACGTAGGGAACCAGCTCCATCACCCCGTAGAAGAGCCCGAAGGCGAGCGCGTATTTGCGCCCGTCGGGGAAGATGCCGATCAGCCCGAACACGTACAGCGAGAGGCCGGCGGAGGCGCCCATCAGCACGCTGAAGGCCAGCTGGCCGCCGACGTAGCGGGAGACCGCGTGCTGGACGAGCGTCGGGTAGTCATCGGCGGGGGTTCCATCGCCATCGGGCATCGCGCGGCGCACGAGCCTGCCGATCCGATCGCCGTAGACGAGCATGTACACGCTCAGCACGAACACGAGCACGAGGTCGAAGATCGCGCTCGCGGCTTCGGTCAGGAGAGCGCCGCCGAACGAGACGAATTTGCTGGCGCTCTTGGCGACTTTGTCCTGGATGCTCTGCAGCGCTGTCTTGCCCTGTTTGACGAGCTTCAGATGGATGCCCTGCCGTTCAAAGTCGCGTTGAACGGTTGCGATCGTCTTGTTGGCTTCCCGCGCGATGTGAGGAAGGTTGTCCGTGAACGTGCGCACCTGATTGGAGATCGGGTTGGCCAGCAGAAAGCCGATCCCGACGAGCGTGAGGAAGAATGCGAGGTACACGATCAGCACCGCCAGCCCGCGAGGCACTCGCGGACGCTGCACAAATGCGACGGCGGGGTGGAGAATCAGTGCGATGAGCGCGGCAATGACGAAGATCAGCAGCACTTTCCCCGCCGCTTTGGCGAGCGCCCACAACGCGAAGAGAGCCACCGGCAGCAGCACGAGCTGCACCCACCTCGGCACGATCGCGCGGGGTGGCTCTGCCTGCGGGGGCAGCTCCGGAGAGTCCGGGACGACCTCACGCTCGAGCTCGCTCGGCGAGGCGGCGGGAGGCGGGGCGCCGTTTGCCGACGGGGCTGTCTGCCCGTTCGTCGGATCGGCCGCAGACCCACCGCTCCCAGCGCGCTTGGACCTGCCGATCATCTGCCTCCCACCATCGCCAGAGTATGGCTGAGGTCCAGGCCAGCATCCTGTTCGTGGGCGATCTCGTCGGCGGCATCGGCCGGCGCACGCTGCTCGAGTGCCTGCCGGTGCTGCGCGAGCGTTTCGATCCGACGTTCCTCGTGGTCAACGGGGAGAACGTCGCGGGCGGGCTGGGGATCACGCCAAAGGCCGCCGACCAACTGTTCGCGAGCGGAGTCGACGTGATCACGCTCGGCAACCACACCTACCGTCGCCACGAGATCTACCCGTATCTGGACTCCGAGCCGCGAATCCTGCGCCCGGCCAACTTCCTGCGCAGCCAGCCCGGACACGGCGTCTGCGTCGTGGAGGGCGCGCACGGTGAGCGTCTCGGCGTGGTCAACCTGAGCGGGAACCTGTACCTGCGGGCAGGGCGTTCGGCATTCACCGAGATCGAGGTGGCGCTCGGCGAACTTGAGGGGGTCGATCAGATCCTCGTGGACATGCACGCCGAGGCGACTTCGGAAAAGGTCGCGATGGGCTGGCATCTCGACGGGCGCGTGACGGCCGTCGTCGGCACCCACACGCATGTGCCAACCGCGGACGCGCGCGTGCTGCCTGGGGGAACGGCCTACATCACCGACGTCGGCATGACGGGACCGCGCGGCGGCGTGATCGGGGTCAAGCGCGAGCAGGCGATCGAGTCGCTGCTGACGCAGATGCCGGTGCGCTTTGAGACCTCCGAAGAGGATCCGTGGTTGATGGCCGTGCTGATCCGCTGCTCGACCACGCCGCTGCGAGCGGACTCGATCGAGCAGGTGTTGATGCCTCGCCCCGAGTAGAAGCGGACTCTTTTGGGGTGGGCTCCCCGAAGCGCCCCAGCAGCGCGACCATCACGAGTCCGAAGAACCAGGGGATGTAGAGATAGAACCAGTGGTCGATCCCCAGCTGGACGGCGATGATCACGGCGGCGCATGCCGCGGCGAGGCCGACCAGGTCATCGCGGCGGGGGATCGCCGCGAGCGCGAGAGCGAGCGCGAGAGCGGCGAGCTGCGCCACCCGCTGGAGCCCGGGCAGGCCGTACAGGCCCCAAACGGAGAACGGCGAGCCGCGGTTTGACTGATACACGAGCGTGCGCTCGAAGATCGTGTGCAGCGAGTCATGCGTGAGCGCGGGGATCGACACGAGGGCGACTGTGGCGGCAAAGGCGAGCAGGAACAGCGCGAGAGCGCGAGAGCGAAGCGCCGAGATGCCCACCCACCCGTCGCGATCGCGCAGGCCGTGGGTCGCGAGCAGCGGCGCGAGCGCCAGCGGCGCGAACTTGGTCAGCCCGGCGAGCGCCGCGAACGCCCCTCGCGCGGGGGGCGTGCCGGCGAAGTAGAGCGCGGCGAGGATCATCACCGCGACGAGCGTGTCGTTGGAGTCGCTCTCCAGCGCGAAAAGCGTGAATGGGAACGAGACCCAGGCGTAGGCGAGCGCGACGCCAAGTGTCGGGCCGCGCATACGGCGGCCGATCAGGAACAGGAGCGCGACCGCGAGCAGATCGAAGAAGACCGCCGCGGCGTGCGCGGCCGGCAGGTCGTCCCAGGTGCCGCTCCAGCCGAAGACCTGCTCGAATGGGACGTAAGCCTCGTAGTTGACGGGACCGTAGGTGTCGCCGTGTTCGTTGTCTGCCGGGTAGCCGCCGTAGAGAGCCTCGCCGTGGACGATCCGCTGCGCGCCGATCACGCCGGCGTAGCCGACATCGATCACGTTCGCGTCGGTTACGTTGAGCGCGATCCGAAAGCCGAGCAGCGAGACGACGCCGAGGGCGAGCACGGGCGCCGGAATCAAAAGGCGCAGGGGCGATTCAGAATCCCCGCCGGGCGGGTGGGCTCCGGATCGGCGGCGCAGGAGCGCGAGCATCCGCGCGAGCAGATACAGCAGCGGTGGGTAGGTGAGCGGCACCGAAGCGTAGATGTGCGCGTGATTGAAGAACGCGAGCGAGACCGAGAACGAGAGCAGCACGAGCAGATCGAGGTGCAACAGCGAAAAGGGGCGGCGCCAGTCGATAAACGGAAGCAGGAACAGCAGGCAGAGCGGCAGCCAGACATACAGCGCATTTACGTGCTCGCCGAACGCGCCACGATAGCCGCGGGCCATCGTCCAGGCGATCTGGAAGCCGGTCCACTGTTCGAGCACTCGGCCGGTGCTGTCGGCGATGATCACCTGACCGATCTCTTTTGCGCCCTTCACGGAGAAGAAGCTGACCTGCCAGCGCAGCGGCCCCTTGAAATAGGCGCCGCCGTAGGAGCCACGGTATTTCCTGCGCACGGCCCGCATCTTCGGAAGTGCTTCAGCGATTTCCAGAACGCGGTCGGCCGACAGGTGGCGGCCTGCGGGGGGAATCGCGGAGGCGGGGACGGGAACGGGCGCTTCGGCGATCGTTGCTTGGGGAGATGCGGCGGTCTTCACCGCTTTGGCGGCGGCGGGAGACGCGCCGAGGGCGAGCAGCGCGAGCGAGACGGCCGTCGCGAAGGATGCCGGAATGCGCACCTGGCGAGGGTAACGGGGGCTTGCGCCGCCGGGGGAGCCGGCGTCGCTCGGAGGCCCTCCTCGCTCAGACCGTCAGCCCGAGCCGAGGCCGAAATGCCCGCGTACGAGCGGCGCGATATCGCGGATCGCCCACTGGGCGGGTTCCTCCGCCGGCTCCACCCCGCAGAGCACGAGCGCGCCGAGCGAGTCCGAGGCGTGCAGCGAGCCATGACTGCCGCCGCCGACGTGGGCGGCGCCGCCCCAGTCGAGGAACTCGAAGCCGGGGGCGGCGCTGAGCAGGACCTCGCCCGAGGTGGGGCAGATCAGCGACGACCACACGCGTGCGAGTGCGTCGGGGTAGTCGGGGGCGAGGAACAGACCGTCCTTGACCTGCGCCTCGACTGCGGCGAGCTCGCCTTCAATGCTCCATTTGAGCCCGCGCACATCTTTAACGTTCCCGCCCGCCCCCTCCGGAGCAAAGCGCAGCTCGCCGCAGTCGGGTCTGGCGATCACCGCCTCGCGAGGGGCATCGTGGGCATCGCGCTCCAGCCAGATGACGAGGTCGACGCCGTCGAGTGCCAGCGCGCGGGTGACGACGGACGCGCGCATCGCGTCGCGCTCAGCCTCGTGCAGCGCATACACCATCGCGCCACGCTGGGACGGGCAGACGGCGATGTGAGCTCCGTCTGACCCTGGACCACCCTCGCGAGCTGCCTCCTGCACCCCGCCCTTGGGGCCAAGCACACCGAGATCTGCGAGCTCACGCTGCAGGTCGATCGTGTCGGTGACGAGTGCCTGCGAGTGGTCGGCCATCGCGATCACCGCATGCTCATCCAGGAAGCGATCGATCCCGCCGGCGGCGTTGAAGACGCGGGCTAGCTGCAGGTCGGCCTGGGCGATTGAGTGCAGCTGACCGTCGGGACCGTGCTTGTGGGAGTACCAGTCGTTGTCTGGAAGCGAGAGGAGCAGGAAGTCGAACAGGTCGTGCTCGACCATGTAGGCCGAGACGCAGCCGCCGTGACGATCGCGCACGCCGGGCATGCCCAGGCCAGAGCGGCAGCCGGTGGGCCGCGAGGCGAAAATGTCGGCGTAGAACAGCTCGCGCGGGCCCATCACCGGATGGCGCATCAGGCGCGTGGCGAAGCGGGTGAGGGCGGTGTCTTTCTGCGGCTCGTGGCGGTGGCGACCGCGGTACATCAGGTAGGTCGTGCCGGCCGTACGCAGGTTGGCGTCGTCGAGGGACTCGAACACCGTCGGCGTGTCAGGGGAGAGGTGCGCGCGGTTCATGTTGTAGACCGTGTCTGTCAGCTGACGCACGATCCCGAAGCGCTGGGCGGCACGGAAGCTCGAGCCGTACTCGACGTAGCGGTGCTCCTCGCGGTGGAACCAGTTCATACCGGGAATCAGGTGCTCGTCCTGGGCTGTGCCGGTGACGATCGAGGCGGCGCACACGGGCGTCACCGACGGGAACGCGGCCACGCAATCGGGGATGTAGCGCCCGCGCTCGATCAGCGTCGCGAGCATCGGCGCGACCCCTTCGGCGACCGCCCGCTCGAGCATCGCGGGCGCCATCGCGTCGATCACACAGAGGACCAGCTTTGGCGGGGTCACCGGCGGAGGATCCGCAGACCGGCGTACTTCTCACCGGCGCGCTGCCGGGTGCGTACGATCAGCAGAACGAGCAGAACGAGCAACACGTATCCGAGCGGATGTAACAGCGCCACGAGCGCGGCGAGGAGCAGTGAAGCACCGTCGAGGTAGATCGTGAGCGCTTCGCGCGCGGGGCGATCGGGCAGGCGCGCGCGGGCGCCGAGGACCACGGGGCCGGACGCGCGCAGGGCCAGCGCGGCGGCCGCGGCGCCGCCGATCAACCCCGGCCACCAGGCGTCTCCGTGCGCGGCCAGCGTGCCCGCGAACAGCAGCGCGCCGACCGCCACCGCCTGCGCGACGATTGCGGGCGCCACGACGGCCTGAAAGCGCTCCTGGTCGAGGCGCAGCTGCAGCAGGTAGGAGCTCACCAACACGAGTGTGACCGCGATCAGCCACCAGCCAGCCTCCAGGAAGTGGAAGTGGTGCGTGAAGTCGACCCCCAGCGCTCCGGCCGAGCCGAGTGCGCCCGCAAGCAGGGTCGGTAGGTAGGGGCGCAGCCCGCAGGCGGCGGCAAGGCCGAGGCCGAGGCCTATATAGAAGAAGAGCCCGTTCATATTCCGTGCGCTACCGTGCGAGGCGCCATGACGATAGCCCACGCACCCGGCTCCTCGGCCGGAGAGGGCGCAAGGTTCCGTGGGCGCGGCGCCGAATAGAGGCTCAAGAAATGGATCGATCGATCAGCGGAGTAGGTGGCGGGCGGCGCAACCGCGAGGCCGCGCACGAGCTCGCGCGATACGAGGGGCTGTTCGCCGCACGCACGCGCGGGATGAAAAGCTCAGCGATGCGCGAGATGATGGCGCTGACCGAGCGCCCGGACGTGATCTCGCTCGCCGGTGGCCTGCCCGACACGAGCACGTTCGCGCCGGAGCTCTACGCCAAGCTGATGTCGCAGGTGGCGGCGGAGTCGACCGCGCGCGCGCTCCAGTACGGGCCGACCGAGGGGATGGCGGTGACGGTCGACTGCATCGTCCAGGTGATGGCCGCCGAGGGGACATCGGTCGACCCGGCAAACGTGATCGTCACGACCGGTGGCCAGCAGGTGATCGACCTGGTGTGCAAGGCGCTGATCGATCCCGGCGACGTGATCGTCGCCGAGGCGCCGACCTACCCCGGAGCGGTGCCGACGTTCGGGGCCTATCAAGCGGACGTCGTGCAGATCGAGATGGACGGCGACGGGATGCCGATCGACGAGCTGGAGAGCACCCTGGACCGCCTCCATGCCGAAGGGCGCCGGCCGAAGTTCATTTACACGATCCCCAACTTTCAGAACCCGGGCGGGGTGACGATGTCACTGCCGCGCCGGCGGCGCCTGGTCGATCTCGCGCGCGAGCGTGAGCTGCTGGTGCTCGAGGACAATCCCTACGGCCTGCTGCGCTATGAGGGTGAGGCGCTGCCGACGCTTTATTCGCTGGACGCTTCGCTCGGCGCGGGTGGGGCCGGCGGCGATGGGGTCTCCTCGGACCTCGTGATCTACCTGGGCACGTTCTCGAAGATCCTCTCCCCGGGGCTGCGGCTCGGCTGGTCGGTCGCACCGCCGGCGGTGCTGGAAAAGCTGAACCTCGGCAAACAGGGCACCGACCTGTGCAGCTCGCCGATGACCCAGCTGTTCGTCGCGGCCTACTTCGCCGAGCGCGCTGCTGCCGGCGGGCCGGCGTGGAGCGAGTACGTCGAGCGCCTGCGTGATCTATATCGCCGCCGCCGCGACGTGATGCTCCAAGCGCTCCAGGAGCACTTCGCCGGCCGCGGAAGCTGGACGCGGCCAGAGGGCGGCCTGTTCATCTGGGCGACGCTCGACGGCGTGGACACGACCGACCTGCTGGCGCGCAGCGAGGGCGTCGCCTTCGTGCCGGGGCGCGCCGCGTACATGGACGGACGGCGGGGAAGCTCCTCGATGCGCCTGAACTTCGCCGGGGTTCCCGACGATGACATCCGCGAGGGCATCCGCCGGATCGGTAGGACGCTGGGTCCGGACACCGGCCTGCTCGGGACGTTGACCGGATCCCCGTCCGGTGAGGCCGAAGCGGCAAACGAGGATGCGATGGAGGAGCCGCCTCCAGAGCTGGCGGACGTGCTCGAGCTACCGCGCAGGCCCGACCGCGGCCGCGCGCGCGAGCAGGGTCGATGAGCGGCGGTGGCCGCCCAGCGGCGGCGGCACAGTGGCGGCGGCAGGATCGATGAGTCCCGCCAAGAAGGTCGCCGTGCTCAAGGGCGGAGGCTCGCTGGAGCGCACCGTCTCGCTGCGCTCAGGCGCGCGGGCGCAGAGCGCGCTGGGAAGGTTGGGTCACGAGGTGGTGGCGATCGACGCCGGGCCTGAGCTCGTCGCCCAGCTGCACGACTGCCGGCCCGACGCGGCGTTCATCGCCCTGCACGGCCGTGACGGGGAGGACGGGACCGTGCAGGGGTTGCTGGAGGCGATCGGCGTCCCGTACACGGGCTCCGGGCCGTCAGCGTGCATGCGCGCCACCGACAAGGCGCTGGCGAAGTATCTGATGCGCGAGGCGGGAATTCCAACGCCGGACTTCAGCGCCTTCAAGGAGAGCGCGATCAAGGACCTCGGGGTGGCGGCAGCGCTTGGAGACGTCGAGCGCAGGCTCGGGTTTCCGATGGTAGTCAAGCCGTCGAGTCAGGGCTCGGCGCTGGGCGTGAAGTTCGCGCGCTCGGCACAGGAGCTGCCGGGAGCGATCGTGGGGGCGCTGTCCTACGACCGGAAGGTCGTGATCGAGCGCTACGTAAAGGGCCGCGACCTGGCGGTGTCGGTGCTCGACGGGATGAATGGAAGCCCGCCCGCCGGCGAGCCCGTGGCGTTGCCGGTGGTCGAGGCGATCCCGCGCGAAGAGGAGTTCTACAACTACGAGTCGCGCTACGAGATCGGCATGACCACGTTCGTATGCCCAGCCGAGCTAGGAGATGGCGTGACCGAGCGCGCTCAGGCGCTGGCGCTGGCGACATACAAACTGCTCGGCTGCCACGGCGTCGCGCGCATCGACCTGATGCTCGACGAGGCGACCAGCGAGCTGACGGTGCTGGAGACGAACGTCGGGCCGGGTCTAACGGAAACAAGCTTGCTGCCATTGGCGGCAGACGCCGCGGGAATCGACTTCGATGAGCTGATAAGCCGGATCCTCGCAAGCGCCTTCACCCGTTAGGAATCAACGCTCTGTTGCGGGGCACGGAGGCCCCGCCCAACTCGCCTTGTGGGGGAAGCGCACCTGCGAGGATGCGGCCCAACCCCCAACCCGCTCAAGAATCGCCCGCCGCAAAGTCCTCCGGAGACACATGGTCTAAGAACTCCTTGAACTTCTCGACGACGTCCTCTGACTCGTCGACGTTGTGCTCGAACTCGATCGCTGACTCGGCGAGCACCTCATCGGCGGCGTAGATCGGGGCGCCGGAGCGCACCGCGAGCGCGATCGCGTCGCTCGGGCGGGAGTCGATCTCGAGCTCGCGGCCGGCCACGTTCAACGTGATCGAGGCAAAGAACGTGTTCTCGCGCAGCTCCGTCACGCTGACCTGCGTGCACTTGACGTCGAGCTCGCCGAGGATGTCGCAGAGCAGGTCGTGGGTCATCGGCCGGGGGGTGCCGGCGCCCTGCAGCTTCATCAGGATCGAGGCGGCCTCGGGATGGCCGATCCAGATCGGCAGGAACTTGTTGCCGTCGGCGGTCTTCAACAGCACGATCGGCTGCTTGCCGACCATGTCGAAGCTGACGCCGTAGATGACCATCTCCTGCAACAGAATCCTCCAAATGGGGAGAGCCCAGAGTACCTCGCTCTGCCTACGCGCGAAAGCTCCAGAGCTTGTTGCCCAGGAAGTTCAGCGGCATCGACGCGGCCACCGCGAGCGCCTGGGCGGGGAGCTTGGCCACGCCCGCCCCCTCGACGAGTCCGGTCAGCAGCAGCAGGCTGAAGCCCTCGGCCGCGAGGCTCACCACGAAGAAGCGCATCGCCTGGAAGTGCGCGCGGCCGGCGCGTGCGTCAAACGTCCAGTGGCGATTCAGCACGAAGTTGTTGATCACCGCGACCAGCCACGCGACGACGTTCGCGGCTCGGTAGTCGATCTTCGCGTAGTGCACGCACAGGGCGTACACGATCAGGTTGACCGCGAAGCCCACACCGCCCACCAGGCCGAACCTCACGAGCTGCAACCAGTTCGCCGGCTTGCGCATCCCATGCAGAAGGCGAATGTGCGTGCGAATCTCGACGGCGGTCGCCTCGTCGCGCATGCCCCCCAGGGTAGCGGCACGAGTGCGGGGATGTCCCCGCTAGCCTTACGGGAGTGAGATTTCCTGCGTCGAGTTCGAAGACCGGATTGGTGCGCCGGTGGCTCGCCGGTTGTGGCTGCCTGCTGGTCGTGGCGATCCTCTCTGGCTGTGGCGGGGCTCAGGGCAGCGCCGCCGGGCACGGGTCCACAGCGAGCGCAAAGACCGATCCGCCGGCGACGACGACAGCGACGGCGACGGCGGGGACCGACCCGACGACGACGAGCGGACCGGCTCTGAAGACGGCGACGGTTAAGACCCCCCACGGCCCCGTAGAGGTGGCCGAGGTCCGCGATCCGGAAGAAGCCAAGAGCTTTCCTCTGCCCGCATCGGTGAACCATCGGTCCGCCAGCTCGCCCAGCGTGGCCGGCGAAGCCGCGGTGGCGCCGGGCGCGCCTTCCGACGCCGAAGTGAAGCGGGAGCTGAACGAGATGCACGCTGTCGAACGCGCGGCGGCGCAGACGCAACGTCAGGAGCTGACCCCCGTCGCCGGCGGCGAGTCGGTCGGCGGCAACGGAACGATCCCGATCCCCTCAGGCGTGCCGGAAGTCGTCCAGAAGGTGATCGCCGGCGGCAACGCGATCGCCGACTTCCCCTACATCTGGGGTGGCGGGCACGCGTCGTTCATCGCCAACGGATATGACTGCTCGGGCTCGGTCAGCTATGCGCTGGCCGCGGGTGGCCTGCTCAGCGCGCCGCTCGTCTCAGGCGACCTGGCCACCTGGGGAGAACCGGGCCCGGGACGCTGGATCACGATCTACGCAAACGCCGGGCACACGTTCATGGACGTCGACGGCATGTGGTTCGACACCGCCGGGCGCTCCGGGCCTTACGCATCGCGCTGGCTGGTGGCGACGCCGCCGCTGGAAGGCTACGCCGTGCGCCACCCACAGGGCTTATAAGCATCGTCAGTGCGAGAGGGTGACGGTACTGATCACCGTCGTCGAGAGCGGCGTGCGCGAAGAGGCGTTGCGGACGACGAGCCTGATCGTCAGGGTGACGCTGCGCAGTTTGCGCAGTTTCGCCGCGGTCTTCTTGCCGAATTGGACCTTTAGCGTGCCGCGTCCGCCCTTGGTCGTGATCAGGATCGCTTTGCCGATCACGATCGACGGTTCAGAGCCCGCGGGCATGTCTGTGGCCAGCGCGCCGTGTAGGCCGATGCGCTTGGCGATCGAAGACGCGAGCAGCACCTGGAACTGACCGGCGACCTGCTCATTGACCGAGTAGCCGATCACCAGGCCCTTCTTCAAGACGCTCCGCAGCGAGTTTGACACGACCGCGGCACTCGCCACCGGGCCGGGGAGCGCGGGCTTGACGGTGGCGGGGGGGGATGTCGAGCCCGAGGTGCCCGTGGCAGCCCCGGCGGCGGCGGAGGAGCCACCGGCCGGTGGGGCGGGAGGTGCAGGGGGCGCGGGTGGCGAGGGCGGGCCGATGACGGTGATTTCCTTGCTCACGCTTTCCTTGTTGCCACCGGTATCGATCACGGTGAGCGTCACGGTGTATACGCCGGGGGATTGATAAGAATGAAATGTGCTCGCGGCGCACGGAGTCAGCCACGGCTCGGCGCAGAGCGTCGTTTCGGGGGAATTCTGCGTCGGAGCGCCCGGGGCAAAGCCGGTGACTTCCGGAGTACCGTCGCCGAAGTTCCACGTGTATGTGGCATACGTCTTTTTGGCCGTCGTCCCGGTGTAGGCGGTGCCCTCGTTCAGAGTGATGTCAGACTCCATGCCGTCGAAGCCGACAATTTCACCAGGGTTGACCGGGTCGGGAGCGGTGAATTTTGGTTGGAGGCGAATACCTGGGAGGCAGGAGATCCCTGGGTAGGAAAGGTTGAGCGCCGCCAGATTGAAGGCGTCATTGAGGTAGTAGTCGCCACCGTTGAATGATTGGTTGAACAAGGTGCCGGCAAAAGTTTCGGGGTTGGCGGTGACACTGCCGCCGAGGACG
>Ga0302235_10000643_pt1 | contig 27105 bp, 22 predicted proteins | sample II_Palsa_N3_3_FD_193577 | JGI IMG/M metagenome (GOLD analysis project Ga0302235, IMG submission 193577) | Peat permafrost microbial communities from Stordalen Mire near Abisko, Sweden - II_Palsa_N3_3 | ecosystem: Environmental > Terrestrial > Soil > Palsa > Peat permafrost | place: Sweden...
GGTATGCGGTTACAAGCCCGCCCAGTTGCGCTCCGCGTACAGCGTTGGCTCGGCCACCACCGGAAAAGGCGTGACCGTGGCCATCATCGACGCCTACGACTCGTCGACCATCGCCAGCGACGCGACCCAGTACTTCAAGAACAACGATCCAGGCGACCCGTTCGCCAACGCGAACTTCAGCCAGCTCGACCTGACGCCCTTCGACGACGAAACCGAGTGCGGCGCCTCCGGCTGGCTGGACGAGCAGGCCATCGACGTCGAGGCCGTGCACTCCACGGCACCAGACGCTCAAATCCTCTACGTCGGCGCCCAGGACTGTACTGACACCGGCCTGTTCGGCGCCGAGCAGGACGTCATCGACAACGGGCTGGCCAATGTGGTTACCAACTCGTGGGGCGACCCTGGCGGAGATCTCCTGGATGACATCGCTACCCGGACCGCGTTCGACGACCTGTTCATGCTCGCCGACTCGACCGGGATGACCATCCAGTTCTCCTCCGGCGACGACGGCGACAGCTTCGACATCCTCGGCCTCTCGGCGGCCGACTATCCGGCGTCGAGCCCGTTCGTCACGGCCGTGGGCGGCACGACGCTCAAGATCGGGGCGAACGGCCAGCGGACGGGCGAGCTGGGCTGGTCCACCGGCCGCTCGTTCAAGTGCACGGCCAACGTCGAGGGCGGCATTCCCGGCTGCTCCGCGTCGACCCTCAACACCTGGCTGCCGGTGAGCTTGGACGGCGAGAGCGGCGGGTTCACCAGCTACAACTACACCGAACCCTTCTACCAGGTACCCGTCGTGCCATCCTCGCTCGCGCTTCGCAATGAGCCCATAATCGGCCCGACCCCAACGCGAGTAGTCCCCGACATCTCCCTGGATGCCGATCCGGCGACCGGCTTCCTCATCGGCCTGCACGAGATATTCCCGAACGGAACAGACGTGTACGGGCAGACCCGGTACGGCGGGACCAGTCTCGCCTCGCCGCTGCTGGCTGGTGTGATCGCCGACGCCGACCAGGCCGCGGGCGTCCCCGTCGGGTTCATCAACCCGGCGATTTACCGGCTCGACGCCGTCTCCGGCGCGATCAACGACATCGTGCCCGGCGGCAAGCAAGCCCAGTACCGGGTGGACCAAGCCTCCTCATATGTTCCCGGCGCAACGGGTTACGTCCAGCAATTCCGCGAGATCACCTATGAGGGCGTAATCACCTACTGCGATGAGACCGGCAACTGCGCGTCGCGGCCCAATACGCTCACTACGGCACCGGGCTACGACAGCATGACCGGGCTCGGGTCGGTCGGCCCCGACTTCATCGCTGACCTGTCCAGTCCCTAGCTAGCTAGCTAGCACCGGGCGCCGTTACGACCGGTCATGGCTGCCCAGCGGCTCACTCGAAGGTGACCGCTGGGCAGCCAAGCCGCCCACGACCGTGCACTGCCAGCGGGTTTTGTGCCAGCGGGTTTCGCGCTGCATGACGGAACCGGGAAGAGCCGTCCCGGCCGCACGATCGCCGGCCAGGGCTCAGCGGAGGTGCCAGGTGGGGCCGGTGGGGGTGTCGGTGAGGGTGACGCCGAGCTCGTCTAGTTCGGCGCGGATCTGGTCGGCGCGGGACCAGTCGCGGGCCTGGCGGGCCTTGGTGCGGTCGGCGACCAGCTGCTCGATGGCGTGGCGTTCCTCGGGCGACAGGTCGGCGGGCGCGCGGCGGTGCTCGAGGTCTTGCGGGTCGAGGGTGGCCAGGCCCAGGCCGAGCAGCGCGTCGGCGGCGGCGACGACGGCGCGCTGGCCGTCCGGCGTGATCTCTGGGTCGCGCAGGGCGTCCTGGAGGGCCGCGAGGATCCTGGGGGTGTTCAGGTCGGCCGCGATCGCGGCGTCGATCGCGTCCAGCAGGCGCTCGGCGGCCGGGTCGTCCTTGACGCGTTCTTCGGCGTCGGCCAGCGTTTCGATGGCGGGCAGCGGGCGCAGCGGCTGTATCCGCGCCACCAGCCGGCGCAGCGTGGCCTGGGCCGCTTCTACCGCCGCGGTGGTGAAATCGAGCTGGCTGCGGTAGTGGCCGCCGAGCAGGAACAGCCGGTAGGCCATCGGGTGGTAGCCGGCCTCGGTCAGGTCGGCCAGCCGCGGTGCCCCGCCCGCCGACTTGGCCATCTTCTCGGCGCCCAGCTGCAAGAACTCGTTGTGCAGCCAGTACCTGACCCACGGCTGGCCGTCGCCGAGGTAGGCCTCGCTCTGCGCGATCTCGTTGACGTGGTGCAGCTCGCGGTGATCCACCCCACCGGTGTGGATGTCGAAGTGCGGACCGAGCAGGGCGATGCTCATCACTGAGCATTCCAGGTGCCAGCCGGGCGCACCCCAGCCCCACGGGGAGTCCCAGCGCATCACCCGGCGCTGGCCCGGCTCTTCGGCCCGCCACAGCGCGAAGTCGGTCTTGCGGCGGCGGCCCTCGACGTGCTCGACCCGGGCCGCTTCCAGCTGCCCCTCGGCGGCCATCTGGGCCAGTGCCCCGTAGCCGGGGTCCTTGGCGGTGTCGAAGTACAGGCCGGACGGCAGCCGGTAGGTGAAGCCCTTTCTTTCCAGCTCGGCCGCGAACTCGATCATCTGCGGCACGTAGGCGCTGGCCCGAGGGTACTCATCGGCGGGCAGGATGTTCAGCGCGGCGGTGTCGACGAGAAAGACATCGGTGTAGAACGCGGCGATGTCCAGCACCGAACGGTGCTCGCGGGCCGCCGCCACCTCGAGCTTGTCCTCGCCGGTGTCGGTGTCGGCGACCGCGTGCCCCACGTCGGTGATGTTGACCACGTGCCGCACCGGGATCTGCCGCCAGCGGAAGGCACGGCGCAGCGTGTCCGCGAACACGTACGGCCGCATGTTGCCCAGGTGGGGGAACGCGTACACGGTCGGCCCGCAGCTGTACACGCCTGCCACCTCGCCCGACGGAGTGAAGTCCTGCACCCGCCGACCCAGTGAGTTATACAGCCGCAGCTGATGGCCGCCCGCCACGTTGCCCGTCTCCTCTGCATGTTGGATGCCAGATCGCCATGATAGGTGCGGGCGGGGCGCTCCCTAGCCTCGGTACGCTGACGGGATGATGGCGTCGCTCGGGTCGGTTGAGCACTGCTTCTTGGTGTCCAAGCGGGCCGGACTGATCATCTGGCCCGCGCTGGGCGCGGTGCTATTGGTGCTTCTGGGCGGGATCACCAAGAGCAGCCTGGCGGCGGACTGGGTGCCGGGGGTGCGGGACGTGCTGGTCCCCGCGGTGCTCTTCGTGGTGTTCGGCTTCCAGGTCGGCGCGCTGGTGCTGGCCGGGCGGCGATCCGGGGTGGCGGCGGCGGCCGGGGGCGCTGGGACGAGGCCGGAGAGGGAAAGCACGGTCCGTTCTGATTGATTGGTCTTTTCGGCCGGAGCGGACCGGCAGGCAGATCAGGGCGACCAGGCAGCCGGCCACGGCGACTGCGGCGCCGGTGAGCAAGCCCAGGTCCATGCCGCTGATGAACGCGGTCTTGGCCAGGCGGATAAGCGGCGACCCGGTGGTGCCACCGGCCCGGGCGGCGGCGAGCGCGCCGCCGAGGGAGTTCTTGACGGTGGCGGGGAGCGGCCGGCCGGACAGGGCGCCGGTCATCCGGTCCTGGTAGCGGGTAGCCAGCAAGCTGCCGACGACCGCCACGCCGAGCGCGCCGCCGAGATGGATGGCCGTAGTGTCGGCGGCGGAGGCTACGCCGGTGTCGGTCGCAGGCACCGAACCGACCACGGAGCCGGTCGCCGTCGGCAGCGCCAGCCCGGCCCCGGCGCCGAGCAGGACCATACCCGCCGTCAGGCCGGCGAAGGCGGTGCTGACGGCGGCGCCGGAAATCAGCCAGAGCGCGGCGGCGACCAGCGCCAGTCCGGCCGCGATGGTGAGCTTCGGCCCGATGGCTCGCACGGCCACGGCGGAGGCCGGCGCGACGACGATGACGGCGGCCGCGAACGGGAGCAGGCGGATGCCTGCCTGCAGCGCGGTGAAACCGAGGGTGAGCTGCAGGAACTGGGTCAGCACGAACAGCGCCCCGAATACCCCGAAGGTCAGCGTGACGACCGCCGGGATCGCGGCCCAGAACGGGCGCTGCCGGAAGAAGCTCAGGTTGAGCATCGGATGGTCGGTGATCCTTTCCCAGACCGCGAACAGGGTCAGAACGACCAGGCCGCCCGCGCCCGCGCCGATCACCAGGGGCGACGACCAGCCGCGGGCGGGCCCCTCGATGATCGACCACAGGATCACGCCGATCCCCACCATCGACAGGCCGGCCCCGGCCAGGTCGGGCGCCTTGGCGGCCGGATTCTTGGAGTCCGGCACCAGCCAGCAGGCGGCCAGCAGGCCGGCCAGGGCGATGGGCACGTTGACCAGGAAGACCGAGCCCCACCAGAAGCGGGCCAGCAGGAAGCCGCCGATGATCGGGCCGAGGGCCACGCCGATGCCGCTGGTACCACCCCAGCGGCCGATAGCACGCTGGCGTTCGGCCGGGTCGCGGAACATGTTGCTGATGATCGACAGCGTCGACGGGATCATCAGCGCGCTGCCGATGCCCATGCTCGCCCGGGCGGCGATCAGAGTGCCGACGTCACCGGAGAAAGCGGCCCAGGCTGAGCCGCCGGCGAAGACGGCCAGGCCAGTCAGCAGCGTCCTCTTGCGGCCGATCCGGTCCGCCAGGCTGCCCGCGGCCAGCAGCGAGCCGGCGAACACGAGGATGTAGGAGTCGACGATCCACTGCAGGTCGCCGGACGTCGCGTTCAGGTCGCGGACCAGGGTGGGGAGCGCGACGTTCACGACCGCGCTGTCCAGGTTCGCCACTAGTACCGTCACGCACAGTACGGCCAGGGCCAGCCAGCGCTTCCTGGCGGGAAGTTCAGCTGGGGGCATCTTCGGCTCTTGTCGTCTCGGCGAGCGAGTGACCCAGGCCCGGCCCCCACCCGTTGCAGGGTATGGCAAATTTGCAATGGAATGCAATATTTGAGCCTGGGTGTGTAGGCTGGCGCCGTGGCGGACAGCAGACGGCCGGGACAGGGGGGGCTGCGGGAGCTTAGCAAGGCCCGGCGAAGGGGCACGATCATCCGAGCGGCACTTGAGCTGTTCGCCGATCGTGGCTACGACGCCACGACGATCGCGGACATCGCCGCCGCGGCTGACGTCGCACCGCGCACCGTCGCCATGTACTTCCCGTCCAAGCAGGACATCGCCATGGCCAGGTTCAGCCAGGTCGCGGACGAACTAACCAGCGCGCTACGCGGCTGCGGGCCAGGCGAGAGCGTGACGGCGGTCATGGGCCGGTGGCTGCGGACCAGCGGTGCGGGAGCCGACCGCGCCGGAAGCGAACAGGAAGTCAGGGAGCTATCAAGGCGGATGTTCGCGGCCAACCCCGAGCTGAACGCGCTGCGGACGCTCCGGATGGCCGCGGTCATCGCCGAAAGCGCCGTGGTGATCACCCGCGCGACCGGCGCGGCGCCGGGTGATGCCGGCTCGCACCTCGCGGCCGCCGCGGCCGCCGCCATCTTGATCGAGCTCTTCGACCTCTCCGCCGGCGTCGAGCGTGAGCGGGCCACCGGCATCGCGCTACGGTTCCTGGACGCCGGCATCGCGACCCTCGGATCGGCTCGCTCGTTAGGATGAGGCACGTACAGGGTCTGGCACCGCGGGCAGGAAGGCACCATGAAGATCGACAACAGTCCGGCCAGGGGAATGCGGGACCTGCTGCCCGCTGACGTCGCGGTCCGTGACCATGTGCTCGAGTCGATCTCCGCGTTGTACCGGCGGTTCGGGTACCAGCGGATCGAGACCCCGGCGCTGGAGAACATCGAGCGGCTGCAAAGCGGCGAGGGCGGGGACAACGAGAAGCTCGTCTTCCAGGTGCTGCGGCGCGGGCTGCCGCCGGAAGTGGCGGCCGACACGTCGTTGCGCCAGCTGGTGGACCTCGGACTGCGGTACGACCTGACGGTGCCGCTGACCCGGTTCTACGGGAACAACCACGCATCGCTGCCGATGCCGTTCCGGTCGTTGCAGGTGGGGCCGGTGTGGCGGGCGGACCGGCCGCAGCGGGGCCGGTACCGCCAGTTCTACCAGTGCGACATCGACATGATCGGCGAGCCTTCTGTGCTGGCCGAGGCCGAGTTGATCGAGGCGACCAGCGAGGCGCTGGCGGCGGTCGGGCTGACCGGCACGACCATCCGGGTGTCGGACCGGCGGTTTCTCGCGGCGTTGGCCGCCGACGCGGGAGTGCCTGAGTCATCGTGGAAGGCGTTCTTCATCACCTTGGACAAGCTCGACCGGATCGGGTGGGACGGAGTCCGTTCGGAGCTGGTTGAACTCGGGTTCTCGCCGGACCTGGTGGCGGCGGTGGCGGAGAAGATCCAGGGGCTGGTGGACGTCCCTGCGGGCAAGCTGGCGGGGGTGCTGGCGGATAGCCTGCCTGGTTTGCCCGCCGTGGTGATCGAGGACTTGTCCGCGACGGCGGCGAACCTGGAGCGGCTGGCGGCGGAGCGGGAGCTGAGCTGGCAGTTCGACCCGACACTAGTGCGCGGGTTGGGGTACTACACCGGGCAGGTCTTCGAGGTCATCCACCCGGGCATGAGCGGGTCGGTGGCCGGCGGCGGGCGCTATGACAAGCTGATCGGCCGGTCGCTGGGGCACGACGTGCCGGCCTGCGGGTTCGCCATCGGATTCGAGCGGATCGTGGACCTGCTGTCGCGGCAGCAGTCACGGGATGCGATCGCCGTGCTGGTCGAGGCCGAAGTTCCGGTGGCGGACGCGCTCGCGGTGGCGCGGGAGATGCGACGGGCCAGCGGGCCGGAGCGGGTGGTGGAGGTCGTGCGGCGCAGCGGGAAATTCGGGGCGCAGCTCAAGCGGCTCGAGGCGGCCGGGTTCGTCGGGTTCGTGGTGGTGCGGGCCGAGGACGGTGTCATCGTGACCGGGGAACTGCGGGCGCTGGGCGCAGAGCCGGAGGGGTAGAGCCGGGCCCAGCCGGTGACCCGGCCCACTGGAGGGCCTCCTCGACGCTGAGCTTCATACCGTGGGCGTGGGCCCGGTTGAACTGCTCATCGCCTAGGTGCGCCCGCACGTCGGCCAGGCTCTAGGACCAGTCGACGGTCGCTCTCAGCGTCTGCTGCCGCTCCAGGGCGACCCGGCTCCCGCCAGTGAGAAGCCGAAAACGCTGGTCAAGGCGGTCACGCAGGCCGTTCAGAGAAATTGATCTTAGTCGGGCGGCGGCGAGCTCGACGCCCTGCTCTTTGCCGGTCCCGCCCGCCCCGGTCAGCGTGACCAGGCGGCTGGACGCGATCAGGTCCCGGACTTCGGCGAGTTCGGCGTCGCGGCCGATGAACGTGGCCAGCGGCCAGCCCGACCGCATGACGTCGTGATATTCGGCCAGGACCTGCGCGTAGGCGGCCGGCCCCAGCCGCCGGAGCAGGGCCGTCGAACCCTCGATGTCAGTGAACAGGAAGGTGAAGATCTGCACCCGCCAAGCGTAAGATCGGTTGACCGCTTCGGTTTAGCTGTCGAAGGTTTTCAGTTCCCGGCGCATTACTTTGCCTGTCGATGTCTTGGGCAGGTCGGGCACGAACCGGACCGAGCGAGGCAGCTTGTAGGCGGCCAGGTGCGGCCGGCAGTGCTCGATGATCTCGGCCTGGGTGGCTGACGAGCCGGGCCGGAGCACCACGTAGGCGCGGGCCAGTTCGCCAAGGGTCTCATCTGGCACCGAGCCGACGGCGACCATGGCCACCGCGGGATGGGACGCGGCGACGCGTTCGATCTCCGCCGGGTAGACGTTGAACCCGCCGGTGATGATCAGGTCTTTCCTGCGGTCGACGATGAAGTAATGGCCTTCGTCGTCCCGGCTGGCGATGTCGCCGGTGTGCAGCCAGCCGTCCGGCTCGATCGCGGCGCGGGTCGCGTCCTCGTTGCCGTAATAGCCGAGCATGACCAGCGGACCGCGGATCATCAGTTCGCCCGGCTCGCCGTCGGGAACGGTGACGGCCGGATCGTCGAGCGCGGCCACCCGGGCCTCCGCGCCTGGGAGCGCGAAGCCGATCGACCCGTGGACGTTGGGCATGTAGCTGACGTTGCTGGTGCCGGCCCCGCCTAGCTCGGTCATGCCCCACAGCTCCAGCAAGGGCGCCTGGGACCAGCTCTCCCACTCGTGCATCTTCACCGCCGGCATGGTCTGGCCGCCTACCGCGCAGATCCGCAGCGACGACAGATCGGTGCCGGGCAGGGACGGGTCGGCGAGCATCATCGCGTACATCGTCGGCACGCCGTCGAATACGGTCGCGTGATGGCGCTGGATCTCGGCCAGAGCCGCGGCCGCGTCGAAGCGCTCCATCAGTACCAGCGTGGCGCCGGCCATGAAGGTGCCGTTCATCACGACGTTGCCGTAGACGTGCGGCAGGGGCAGGGCGTTGAGCATCACATCGCGATCGGTCCGGGTCTGGACCGCGAACAGCGCCGCGGTGTTGAGAAACACAGCCCGGTGCGACTGCATCGCCCCCTTGGGATGACCGGTGGTGCCCGACGTGTAGCCAATCGTGGACAGATCCGAGGGAGCCGGCCTGGCTGTCTCCGGCACTCGCGCGGTGCAGTTCAGCAGATCCTCGAAGGGCGTGGCATCGCCGTCCACCGGGTCGAAGCTGACGACCCGGCGCAACGTGGGCACGGCGCGGGTCAGGCTGAGGATCACCTCGGCCTTCTCACCGGCGGTGAAGATCGCCGCTGCGCCGCAGTCATTGAGAACGAAGGCCACTTCTTCCGGAGTGAGCATCACGTTGATCGGGTTGACCACGGCCCCGGCCCGTAGCGCGCCATGGTAGGCGACCACCCACTCCCACCGGTTGGGCGAGTACAGCGACACGCGGTCGCCAGCCCGCACGCCGAGCTCGTGCAGGCCCGCGGCAACCCGGTCGCACATCTCATCAAGCGCCTGATAGGTGAATGTCCGCCCGCCGGCGATAAGGGCAGGCTTGGATCCGAAGCGCTGCGCTGTGCGGGCCAAGATCAGGCCCAGATCCGGCTGGACGGGCCTGACTTCCGCGCGGTTCCGGTCAGTACTTACCGCGGTCATGATCCCTCCCTAAAAAGAGCCTTCAGGACCAGGGCGATCGCGGCCAGGATGGGCCGCTAAGGGTCATCTTCCGCCCGGCGGCGGGCTTGTCAATAGTCATCAGCGCAGTTCACCAGTCGCCTTGAGATCGTCAAAGAGCAACTGGTCGACAGCAGGTACTCCGGGCCGGTCGGCGTAGCAGAACCAGGCCAGTTCGTCGATCTCGCCGCTGGCCGCCAGGGTGCCGGAATAGCGCGCTGCGTAGCAGCTCATGCGCACGACGGCACCGCCGGGGTGGCCGTGCGGCTGGTACGCCTCGTAGGTGCCCACGTGCGTCACCGTCTCGGGCACCAGGGCCACCGTCAGCTCCTCGGCGATTTCGCGCAGCAGGGTCTGCAGGTCGGTTTCCGCGCCTTCCCGCTTGCCGCCGGGAATGTAGAAGATGTCTTTCCCGCGTGGCCGGGCGCAGAGGATCTTGCCGTTCTCCAGATGCACCCAGGCCACCGTGTCAACAAAGGCTGGCACCATCCCTGCTTTCCTTCGCGGGAAACCCGATCAGGCAGACCTTACCGAGCCGGTTAGGTTCTCGCTGATGCGCGAGACATGCTTTGACCGGCGTCAGGTTTCGCCCTACGATAATTACTTGTGATGGTGGCACCGCAGCGGCCGCGGCGCAGCATGTCAGTGGCCGTTGAGGATTACGCCAAGGCCATCTACAAGCTTCAGTCCGAAGCGGCAGTCGCCACCGTCAGCACCAATGACCTGGCCAGGCATCTCGGGGTGACGGCCGCCTCGGCGTCTGAGATGCTCAGGAAACTGGACGACCTGGGGTTGGTGACCTACGTCCGTTACCGGGGGGTCCGTCTCACCGAGGCAGGGCACAGGAGCGCGCTGGCTGTCGTACGGCGCCATCGCCTGCTCGAGCTCTACCTGGCTGTGGCGCTGGGCCTGTCATGGGATCAGGTTCACGATGAGGCCGAGCGGCTGGAGCACGCCCTGTCGCCGGAGCTGGAGGCAGTGATCGCTGCCAAGCTGGGCAATCCTTCCCGAGATCCCCATGGAGATCCCATCCCGACCTCGGACGGCCGGGTGGAGGAGCCGCCCGCCCGCAGCCTGTCGGCGCTCCGGCCGGGCGAGCGAGGGACCCTCGTGCGGGTATCGGATGCGGACCCGGAGATTTTGCGCCAGCTGACCCGCCTCGGCATCGCCCTGGGACAAGAGGTGGAGGTGCTGGCCGAACGTGAGGCGGCCGGGACGCTGGCCGTCCGCGTGGCCGGGGTCACGCACGCCCTGGCGGCCAGCGTGGTCGCAGCCATCCAGGTCGACGTAGGCGACGAGGTCGGTTGACGAGAAATCTAGGAATGCCATAATCTTTTAGGGATGCCGTAACCTGTGCACGGGTCTGGACCCGGGTCGAAACCGGCAACCAGCAGGAGCAGCCGTGCTACCACCGCGCCGCTCGATTCCCGCGCTCGAGGACGCTGGCCGGACCCTGCCGGTAGGCGAGGCGCTCGAGGCCAGTGCGCTTGCGCGCCTGCTCAGCCGCGGAAAAGTGCGCGCGACGCTGTACATGCTCGGCCCCGCGTTCGTCGCCTCAATCGCCTACGTCGACCCCGGCAACTTCGCCACCAACGTGCAGGGCGGTGCCGAGTTCGGCTACCTGCTGCTGTGGGTCGTACTCGCGGCGAACCTGGTCGCCATGGTGATCCAGTACCTGTCGGCCAAGCTCGGGATCGTCACCGGCCACGACTATCCCGAAGTCGTACGTGAGCACTTCCCGCGCGCGTTCACCTGGGGCATGTGGGTCCAGGCGGAGATCATGGCGATGTCGACCGACCTCGCCGAGTTCGTCGGTGCCGCGATCGGGCTGAACCTGCTGTTCGCCGTGCCGCTGCTGCCTGCCGGGCTGATCACCGGCGTGATCGCGTTCGGGATCCTCGGGCTACAGGCCCTCGGCTTCCGCCGCTTCGAGCTCGCGATCAGTGCGCTGCTCGCGATCATCTTCGCCGGCTTTCTGTATGAAACGCTGCGGATCGGGCCGTCCGTTCAAGGCTCGCTGCGCGGCCTGGTCCCTAGCCTGCACGGCACGAGCTATCTCTACATCGCCGTCGGTATCGTCGGTGCGACCGTGATGCCGCACGTGATCTACCTCCACTCCGCGCTGACCAAAGGCCGGATGCCGTGCCGCGACGACCGCGAGAAAAAGCGCGTGCTGCGCTTCGAGCGCCTCGACGTGTACATCGCCCTCGGGCTGGCCGGCCTCGTCAACCTAGCCATGCTCGCCGTCGCCGCCAAGCTCTTCCACACCCCGGCCCTGTCGGGCCTGAGCACCATCCAGCAGGCACACACCCAGATCGGGCACCTCGTCGGCGGTCTTGCCGCGCTCGCGTTCGCGGTCGCGCTACTCGCCTCCGGCGCCTCCGCCTCCAGCGTCGGCACCTACGCCGGCCAAGTCGTGATGGCCGGATTCATTAACTTCCAGATACCCCTGGCGCTGCGCCGCGCGATCACGATGATGCCCGCGCTCGCCGTACTCGCAATCGGGATTAACCCCACCGATGTGCTCGTGTTCAGCCAAGTCGTACTCTCATTCGGCATTCCGCTCGCCCTGGTGCCGCTGGTCATGCTTACCGGCCGCCGCGACATCATGGGAATCCACGTCAACGGCCGCACGCTCGCCATCTCCGCCTGGACCATTGCCATCGCCATCAGCCTCATGAACGTCTTTCTGATTTGCGAGCAATTCTTCCTGAACTAATCCGCCGCCTGGCTTCCCAATCCAGCGCGCCCAGCCGGGCGGCTGAGCCGTAGGCTTTGGCTGGGGATCGAGCTGAGGCCGACTTGGGGGTCAAGGAGGCGGACGTGGGTGAGCCAGCCATCGCGGTGCACGGACTGCGCAAGAGTTTCGGTGCGAAGGAGGCGGTGGCCGGGATCGACCTGGAGATCGCGGCGGGTTCTTTCGCCGGACTGGTCGGGCCGAACGGGGCGGGGAAGACCACGTCCCTGTCGATGATGACCGGCCTGCTGCGGCCGGACGGCGGCCAGGTGGTGATCAACGGGCTGGAAGTGTGGGCCGACCCGCCCGCCGCCAAGGCGATCATCGGGGTGGTTCCGGCCGAGGCGCGGCTGTTCGAGCGGCTCAGCGGTGAGGAACTGCTGGAATACGCCGGGCGGCTGCGCGGCCTGTCCGCCGGTGAGGCGCGCTCCCGGGCCGCGCAGCTGCTCGAGGTGCTGGACCTGACCGCGGACGCCAAGCGCCTGGTCGCCGACTACTCCACCGGCATGCGCAAGAAGGCCTCGCTCGGCTGCGCCCTGATCCACAACCCCTCGGCGCTGTTCCTTGACGAACCGCTCGAAGGCGTCGATCCGGTCTCCGCCGACGTCATCCGGCGGCTGCTGACCCGCTACGTCGGCTCCGGCTCGACCGTGCTGTTCTCCAGCCACGTGATGGAGCTGGTCGAACAGGTCTGCGACCACGTCTCAGTCATCGACAAGGGCCGGATCGTGGCCACCGGCACCACCGAACAGGTGCGCGGCGGAAAGACCCTGCAGCAGGCGTTCATCGACCTGGTCGGCTCGCGGGCCGACGGCGGGGAGGGACTGTCGTGGCTCGGCTCCTCGTCCAGCTGAAACTGCGCCTGCTGCGCAACGCGCTGCGCTCGTCCTCGCAGGCCAAGGCCGGCTTCATTATCAGCGTGATCGCCGCGGTCCTGGTCGCGGCGGGCACCTTCGCCGGGCTGGCCGCGCTGCGGGGCAACAGCGCCTCGGTGGACCTGACCACGGTCATCTTCACGTTGTTCGCGTTCGGCTGGCTGATCCTGCCGCTCATGGCCTTCGGCCTCGACGGCACCCTGGACCCCGCCACGCTGGCCCTCTACCCGCTGCGGATGCGCCCGCTCGCGGTGGGGCTGCTGGCCGCCTCGGCCGCCGGGGCCTGGCCGCTGGCCAACCTGGTCGGCCTGCTCGGGGTGACCGTCGGGCTGGCCCGCGGCGCGCTCGGCTTGCTCATCGCCCTGCTCGCGGTGGTGCTTGAGGTGCTGTTCAGCATCACGCTGGCCCGGTTCGTGACCGCGAGCCTGGCCGGGCTGCTGCGCTCACGGCGCGGCAAGGACTTCGCCGCCCTGCTGATCATCCCGATCTTCGCCCTGTACGAGCTTTTCGCCCAGCTGGTGCCGAAGCTGACCGAGGAGGGCAAGCTGACCCCGGCCAGGTTCGCCGGGGTCGACGTGTGGATGCGCTGGATCCCACCGGGCCTGGCCGCGCACGCGATCCAGGACGCCTCCACCGGGCACCCAGGCACCGCGCTGCTGCGGCTGGCACTGCTCGCCGCCGTCGTCGTCGTTCTGGGCGCACTGTGGATCAGGTCGCTTGGCCGCGGCCTGGTGACGACCGATACCAGCACGCAGTCATCGGCGGTGCGCGGGGTGGCGCTGCCGTTCGGCCGGTACGGGCTGCGCGGCACGGTGGCCGCCCGGTTCTGGATCTATCAGCGCCGCGAACCCAGCTCGCTCATCTACTGGGGCATCACCGCGGTCGTCATGATCGCCGTGTCCATCCGCACCATCTTGACCTCGGGATATCTCGTCGGTTTGGTCACCAGCGCCGTCCTTGGGTCCGCCTTCCTGGGCGTGCTGCACTCCAACTCGATCGGGCTGAGCGGACCGGGCTTCGGCCTGGAGGCGATGACACTGACCGGACGCCGCGCGCTGCGCGCCTATGTCTCCGGCCAGAACATCGCGCTCGGCATGGTCGCGGTGCCGCTGCTCACGGTGATCTCCTTCGGCCTCGCGGCGCTGGCCAAGCATCCGGTGGACGGGTTCCTCGGCATGGCGGTGGCTCTCGCCGGGATCGGCGCGGGCCTGGGGCTGGGCGACATCTTCAGCGTCACCTTGCCCTACCCGATGGAGAAGCGGGCCGGCAGTCCCGTGCCCAGGCCCGCCGACGGATTCATAGGTGACAGGCTCGCGGGCTCCCTCGGCAGTCTCGTCGGCACGGTGGTGGCGGTCATCCCGGTCGTGCTCGGTGTCGTGTTCACCCGCTCGGATCCGGCGACGGTCCGGATGCCGGTGCTCGTGGTCTGCGCCGCCGGATATGGCCTCGTGCTGGCCTGGATCGGCGGGCGCCTCGCCGCCCGCGCGGCCGAGCGGCGGCTGCCCGAGCTTTACCAGATCGCCGTCCGCAGCAAGCTTTAGCCGATCCGGACGCGGGATGAGAGCGCCGTTCCGTGGGTAATTACGCAAGTAACTTGTGCAATTTAATTGATCAGCCTAGACTGACGATATGGGCACGAGCGGAGATCGCCAGGACACGGCCGAGACGGCAGTCAGGCTGGCGGTGGCGGTCAAGCGGCTTCAGGCGCGGATCCGGGAGGAGGCCGGCGTGACGTCAACCGGCCTGTCGGTCGCGCAGGTGTCGATCTTCAGCCGGCTGCTGCACGAGGGACCGGTCACAGCCGCGTCCCTGGCCGTGGCCGAGCATGTCAGCCAGCAGGCCATCGCGCAGAGCCTGGCCGGGCTGAAGGCCGGCGGCCTGGTCAGCGTGAAGCCGGACCCGGCGGACGGCCGCAAGAGCCTGCTCGAGGTGACCGCAGCCGGCCGCGCGCTGTACGAGACGATCCTGGCCTCACGCGACGACTGGCTGATCCGGGCGATCGAGTCAGCCGTAAACCCGGACGAACGGGCCAGCCTGGACCAGGCGATCAAGCTGCTGGAGCGGCTCGGCCAGGTCGACCTTCGGGTCGACCGGCGAAGCCGGTGACGTCGGCTCCGGCGGTCAGTACCACAGAGCCGGGCACCCCGGCCGACGGTGGGAACGCTTTCTCGTGGCGGTTCACTACGCCGTTGTTCATGGGGTCCGCGCTCAATCCGGTCAACAGCTCGCTGATCGCGACCGCACTGGTGCCGATCGCGGCGGCGATGCACGTGTCGATCGGCCGGATCGCGGTGCTGGTCTCGGCGCTTTACCTGGCGAGCTCGATCGCCCAGCCGACGGCCGGGAAGCTGTCCGAGGAGTTCGGGCCGCGCCGGGTGTTCCTGGCCGGGATCACCACCGTGCTCATCGGCGGGGTGGTGGGCGGGGTGAGCCAGAACCTGACGACGCTGATCGTGGCCCGGGTCCTGATCGGTGTCGGCACCTCGGCCGGGTACCCGTCGGCGATGCTGCTGATCCGCCGCCGCGCCGGGCAGGCCGGGCTGGACAAGCCGCCGGGCGGGGTGCTGGGCGGGCTGCAGATCGCCGGAGCGGCGACGGCCGCCCTCGGGCTGCCTCTCGGCGGCGTGCTGGTGGGTGCGTGGGGGTGGCGGGCGACGTTCCTCGTCAACGTCCCCGTCGCACTGGCCACACTGGTGATGGCCCTGCTAGGGATCCCCCGGGACGCTCCGGTCACCGGATCACGGCGAGCCAGGGACGTAGCGGCCCGCATCGACGTGGCCGGCATCGCCGGATTCGGCGGGACGATGACGGCTCTGCTGATATTCCTGATGTCGGTGCCGCGACCGGACTGGGTCGCCCTGGGCCTGGCTGTCGTGCTGGCCGCCGGCCTCCTGTGGTGGGAACTGCGGGCCGGCCACCCGTTCATCGACGTGCGGCTGCTCGCCTCGAACCTGGCGCTCACGCGCACCTACCTGCGGTGGGCACTGATGTCGGTGTGCATCTACACCGTGCTCTACGGCATCACCCAGTGGATCCAGGCCGGCCGGGGCCTGTCCGCCAGCGAAGCCGGGCTGCTCCTGCTGCCCATGACCGCCGTTTCGGCGATCATGATGGGGCCGATCTCCAAGCGCAACCTGATCCGCGGCCCGCTGATCGCAGGGGCCGTGGCCTGCCTGGCCGGGGCGGCCGGGGTCCTGTTCCTGACCACGAGCACGCCGATCGGCTGGATCCTGGTCGTCACGCTGGCGTTCGGGGTGGCCCTGGGCGCCGCCGCCAGCGGGAACCAGACCGCGCTGTACACGCAGGTGGCTGCCGGTCAGCTCGGCACCGCCTCGGGCCTGTTCCGGACCTTCGGCTACGTCGGCTCCATCGCGTCATCGGCCATCATCAGCATCGTCTTCCACAAGAACGTCGGCGATCATGGCCTGCACGTCATCGCCGTGATCATGATCGCCGCCAGCGCCGTGACGCTCCTCGTCACCGTGGCAGACCGCCGGCTCCGGACCAAGGCCCCGGCCGCCGCGGCGGTCAGCAGCCAGCCGGCCGAGATGAACAGCCACCCGACCACAGGGCACCCGACCACAGGGCACCCGACCACAGGGCACCCGACCACAGGCCACCCGACCACAGGCCACCCGACGACAGAGGAGAACCCATGACCCCGACGCTCCCGGCCATCGATCCCCGGCGTACCGCGCTGCTCGTGATGGACTATCAGGCCGGTATCCTCGGCCGTCTCGACGAAGCCGAGCCGCTGCTTTCGTGCGCGGCGGACGCCATCGCCGTCGTCCGCGGCCGCGGCGGGCAGATCGGCTATGTCCGGGTCGCCTTCGATGACGCGGACTACGACGCGGTTCCCCCGCACAGCAGGTTCGCGTCGTTGCTGGCGACAGGCCGCGAGGCGATGCACAATGACTCCCCCGCGACCGCCGTCCACGACGCGGTGGCACCCGAGCCGGGCGATATTACCGTGCGCAAGACGCGCGTCGGCGCCTTCTCCACCACCGACCTCGACCAGCAGCTGCGCGATCGCGGCATCACCACCCTCATCCTCGCCGGGATCAGCACCAGCGGCGTGGTCTTGTCCACCGTCCGCGACGCCGCCGACCGCGACTACGAGGTCCTCGTCCTCGCCGACGCCTGCGCCGACCCCGTGCCCGGCGTGCACGAATTCCTCACCGAGAAAATCTTCCCCCGGCAGGCACACGTGATCACCAGCGCCGAGCTCAAGGACGTGCTGTCCGGCCGTGGTGAAACCTTCCGGCCATCACCTATCGTTAACGTTATAAGCAGCAGAAACTTGGAATAACACCAGACAGGGAATGAGGGCGGGGAGGGCTCTTCTGCGCTGACGGGGACAGTGAGGGGAACACCGTGATCGGAGCCAGCTGGGCCGGACGCCGGAAGGTCACCCGGCTGATCCGCCTCTGGCTGCTCGGTACCACCCTGCTGCTAGCCCTGGCGGCCACGATTGCCGTCTTCGCGGGCTCCCGCCCGGCCGCCGCGGCCGGGCGCAAGCCCGACGCGGTCAGCTGGGTGACGAGCTGGGGCGCCAGCCCGCAGGCCGCCGGGCGCGATACGCTCGCCGCCGTCGGCTTCGACGACCAGACGGTCCGCGACGTCATCTTCACCAGCGTCGGCGGTGATCCCATCCAGCTGGAGCTGACGAACGCCTACGGGGCCTCGCCGCTCCAGATCGGCCGGGTGACGGTCGCGGTGGCGGGCCCGGACGGCGCGGTGGCGCCGGGCACGATCCACCCGGTGACCTATGGCGGCCGCGCATCGTTCCAGATCCCGGCGGGCGCGCAGGTCCTCAGCGACCCGGTGGCCATGCGGGTGTGGCCGCTGGAGGAGCTCGCGGTGAGCGTGTACCTGCCGGACCAGACGGGCCCGGCGACGTACCATTTGGACGCCTACCAGGTCAACTGGGTGTCGGTGCCCGGTGACCACACCGCTGACTCCGGTACGAGCGCGTTCATCGTCCCGACCACGTCGTGGTACTTCCTCAGCGGCCTCATCGTGCGTTCCGCCGAGGCGGACGGGACCGTGGTGGCGATCGGCGACTCGATCACCGACGGCGTGGGTTCGGACGTCGGTGCCAACGCCCGCTGGCCCAACGACCTGGCCCGCCGGCTGGACGCGGTGAGCGGTCCCACGCTGGCGGTAGCCGACGAGGGGATCGGCGGGAACCGGGTGCTGAATGACTCGCCGTTGTATGGCGCCAGCGCCGAGGCTCGGTTCGAGCGGGACGTCCTGGACCAGCCTGGGGTCCGTGACGTCATCGTGCTTGAGGGAATCAACGACATCGGGTTCAGCGCGGGCCCGCGCGCAGTTACCTTGGGCCTTGCGGGACCGGGCACCGGGGTCAGCGCGGCTCAGATCATCGCTGGGTACCGGCAGCTGATCGCGGCGGCGCACGCCCGGGGGCTGAGGATTTTCGGTGCGACCTTGCTGCCGTTCCAAGGAGCGGGGTACTACAGCGCGGCGGGCGAAGCCACCCGCGAGGCGGTGAACACCTGGATCCGCACCAGCGGCGCCTTTGACGGCGTCATCGACTTCGACAAGGTGATGAGCGATCCGACCGATCCGCTGAGGCTGAACCCTAGCTATGACTCCGGCGATCACCTGCACCCCAATGACGCCGGCTACCAGGCCATGGCCAACGCCATCAACCTGGCCATGCTGCTGCCGGGGTAGCGGATAGGAGCGGGCCGCGCGGGCCGCGCGGGGCGCGCGGGCTGCAGCGGGCTGGTGGGGCTGGTGGGGCCCGTGCGGCGCTGGCGCGGAAGGGCCGGACGCTTTAGGTACTTCGGCTTTAGGTACTTCGGCTTGGAGGTGGTACCGGGACGGTCGGCAGGTGGCCGGCCTGGGCCAGCAGGGCGAGCAGGGTCACCGCGTCGGTCCAGGCCAGCGGGGCGACCGAGGCCGGCTGGCCGGCGGAGTTAACCTGCTCGGGGAGCGAGCCCACCTTCGTCCGGTGCGCGGCGAGCCAGGCCAGGAGGGCTGCGGCCCGGCCGGGCTGCCCGGTCGAGGCATCGAACAGCGCAAAGAATGCGGTCTCCGGGGTCCAGGCGACGTCGGGCGTGCCTGGCCAGCTTGTGCCGGGCCGTAGGCCGCCGTTAGAGACAGTGAGCGCTCGCTGGGCTGACAGGGCCGCCCGCAGCACCGCAGGGCCTGGCACTGCGAAAGGCGGACCGAGGAACGCGACGGCCGCATCGGCACCCGACCCGGGAGACGGCGTGCGCTGATAGCCGGACCGGCCGAACGTCGCCGCGATCGCACCCGCCAACCGGGCCGCGGCAGCCGCCCAGCGGCGGCCATCGCTCGCGGCGGTCGCGCTGCCGACGTCGGTGGCCAGGTCAGCGGCGGCGCGCAGGCCGACAAGCAGCGGGGCGGCGGTACCCAGCGTGACCTGGACCGAGTCCTCCCAGTAGTCCATGGCCGGGCGGGGCAGGCCGTCACGAGTCAGCGAGCGGGCCGCGGCGTCGGCGGCCCGGGCGACCATCGGCCACAGCAGCGTGAGTTCGCGGTGCGGTTGGCTGGCGGGTATCAGCGGCTGGGTGACGGCCCAGGACCAGACGGCCCACGGGACCCAGCCGTCCGCGTCAAGCTCTGCGGGCCGGCCGTCGCGCACCGGACCCGAGCCATCGGGCAAGTACCTGGCGGCCCAGATCCCGTTACGGCCCTGCATGCGCTGCAGGAACCGGAGGATCCGGTAGGCCATCGCCGGATGCCCGGTGTCGGTGAGGGCCACCGCGACCCAGCTTGAGTCACGCGGCCACGCATACTCATACTCCTGGCCGCCCCGCCAGCCGGCCAGCACGGCGCCATCCGGCCGGACGGCCAGTCTCAGCTCGAGCAATGCCCTGGTGGCCATCGACCGCTGCGTCGCGGTGGCACCGGGGACACGCCCAGTGTCCAGCCAGTTGCGGTCGGCCCGTTCCGTGGCCGCGACGCAGGCCGACTCGGCCGCGGTCAGCGGGGCCGCCCGTCCCGGCGCCGCGTAGACTCCCCCGGCCGTGCGCAGGATGGTGGAGTCCGGCTCGAACTGGCCGCTTCGCCGAGCCGGAACCGGCAGCGCCCGCTGCGGCTGACATGGGTCCTGAGCAATGCCGGCGATGGTAAGCCCAGGCTGGTCAAACTGCCTGGTTGCCGCGGCCGTCGTGAAGGCCAGCGCCAGGGCGGCGCCGACCGCGACGATCCGTCGCATGGCCACCCTCCGGTCTTGCCGTTCATGGGCGGCCACCTTGACATGGGCGGCCACCTTGATCGGCCCGCTAGCGGCCATCAAGCGGGAGCTCACTCCGTGACGCAGGGCCACCGGCGCCTTCTGGCGCCGAAGCCGCCAGCAGTTCGCTGACCGTCACGAACGTGTATCCGGCGTCCGTCATGGACCCAGTCAGCCGGTCAAGCTGCTTCATGAGGGTGGCGTTCGGCTCCGACCCGCCGTCATGAAGGAGCAAGATGCTGCCGGGCGAGGCCTGCTCCAAGGCCTCGTCGACGTCGACCCGCGCGTTGACGCCGGTGATGGAGTGCGACCACAACGTCACGCCGTAGTGCAGGCCGGCGCAGACCGCCAATCCGACACTGTCGATGCGGCCGTAGGGCGGTCGGCACAACGTCGGCGCCTGGCCGGTCAGTCTCGCCAGGAGTTCCTGGGTGCGTTCCAGGGAGTCGCGGTCAAACGTCTCGTCATGCCGGGTCAGATCGTCGTGCGCCCAGGTGTGATTACCCTGTTCGTGCCCCGCGTCCGCGGTCTGCATCACCAAGTCAGGAGCGGCCTGGGCCCGCTTGCCGACCCTGAAGAACGTGGCCTTCGTGTCGCGCCGGCGCAGGATCTTCAGCACCTGCGGCGTCCACTCCCGGGTCGGGCCGTCATCGATAGTGAGCGCGATGAGCTTGGCGGACAGTTCGGTCCGGAACGTCGCCGTGGCCTCGTACCGCGCTGCCCCGGCCGGGCGCGCGGTCCGCGCGGTCGGTCCCTCCTGCGTCAGAAGCTGCTCGGCCGCCAGCCCGGCCCCGACCCCAGCCGCGCCGCCGGCGGTGAGCAGACCGGCCCGGGCGAGGAATCTGCGGCGATCCATAGCGCCAGTCTCACCTGTTTGACGGCCCGTGTCGACGGCATTCAGGACACGGGGGCAATGCGGACGGTGACACCACGGCCCGTTCGGAAAATTAAGACTTAATCCCTGCCGAACGGACGGTGGTCCGTGTGCTGACACCGCTGCGCCTGGACCGACGGGTCACAGCTCCAGGGTGGTGCCGGGTTCCAGCCGGGTGACGGGCGCGCCGCTTGGGGCGGCGGCCACGGACATCATCCTGGTCATCAGGGCCAGCCCGGCGTCGTTCAGGATCGCGTCGTGGATGGCGTAGCCGCGGACGGGTGCGACGGCGCGGAAGTAGTCGATCATCTCGCCGGCTTTGAGCCAGGGGGCGCTGATCGGGACGAGGAGGGTCTCGACGGGGTCTTCCGGGACGGTGAACGAGTCACCGGGGTGGAACAGGCTGCCATCGACCATGAAGCCGGTGTTCTCCACCAGCGGGATGTCCTGGTGGATCAGCGCGTGCTTCTCGCCGTAGACGTGGACATCGAAACCGGCGATGGCCAGGGCGTCGCCGTGGCGGACCTGGTGCACCCGGTCGCCGAAGTCCTTGAACTGATCGGCGACCGCTGGGGTAGCCCAGAGCGTCAGGTCGGGACCGGCGGACAGGGCCTCGCGTACCGCGTCGGCGTCGAGGTGATCCGGATGTTCGTGGGTGACCAGGACGGCGGTGGCGAAGTTCAGGGCGGCGGGCGCGTCGGTGAAGGTGCCGGGGTCGATGACCAGGGCGGCGCCGTCTTTCTCCAGCCTGACGCACGAGTGGCCGAGCTTGGTGAACTGCACGGGCCCCACGATACAGCCGGGCGGCCCGGGTCAGCGCAGCCCATCGAGGAGTCCCTCGCGTCCGAGGTCGAGCAGCAGCGCTGCTCCGGTATCGACGGCCTCGACCACGGGCCGGAGGGCTTCGAGCCCGGCGATCAGGGCTTGCGGCGGCACACCGCGTTGGACCAGCAGGTTCCGCAGCCAGTCGAGGAAGTCGCCGAAGATCGCCTGGTCGGCGGCGAGCAGCGTCGCGGCCAGGAATCGGACGATGAACACAAGATCCTCTCGGGTGCGGGTGATCTGGCGCTCGTCGTAATCGGCCATCGGCGGAAAGCGGGCGGTGAGGCCGTCGAACGCGGCACCGCCCAGCGCATCGGCCTGTGCGGTGAGGCGAAGTGCTACCGGATCGACCGGCGTCGGACCGCGGCTGACCGAAGGCGGCTCGGATTTCCAGCCCAACAGGATCGCCGCGGCGTCGGCCACCGTGAGCGCCCACGCGTCGGCGCCGAGACGCTCGGCTCGGCGCGGATCGATGCCGAACGCCGGGCCACCCGCGATAACGGGGATCCCCAGGCGGTGCGCGGCGTCGATGAGGCGCAGCGCGCCCGGGAAGAAGATGGGAACGCTGCACGAGACCGCCAGCGAGTCGGCACCAGAGCGGACGAGATACTCCGCCACCACGTCGGTGGGCGTCGAGGCGCCGAGCACCGCGACGCCCAGGCCGTGCTCGCGCAGCAACTCGCCGAACATCTGCGCGGCCAGCGCATGGAAGTCACCCTCCGCGCAGGTGACCACGGTCAGGCTACCGTCCGCCGACGGGCTCGTCTCGCCCATGAGCATGTCCAGCGCGGCCGCGGTTACCCCGGAGGCGAGGTGCTCGTCGGCCGACGTGAGCTCGTTGCAGTACCAGCGCTGGCCGACTTCGCGCTGAGCGGCGGCCAGCAGGTCCAGGACGATCCGCTCCCGGGATACCCGCCGGTCAAGCAGGTCAAGTGTGAGCCGGACCGCCGCCCCCCGGTTGCCGAGGACGGCATCGCGGAGGTAGGCCGGGAGGTAGTCTCGCGGCGGCCGGTAACCGGCAGGCCGACGGGCCAGGGCCCAGATCCACTGGTCGCGCCCGGCCTTCTTGGCCTGGTAGAGAGCCTGGTCGGCCAGGCTCAACGTCTCGTCGGGATCGCCTGCCGACGCGGCGATACCCGCCGAGAAAGTGACAGGAAACGGCCGTTTGGTCAGCCACTCGGCGCGCAGCCGGCTGAGGAAGGCGTCCGCGCCCTGCACAGAAGGCAGGACGACAAGGAACTCCTCACCGCCGAATCGCCCGACGATGTCGCGACCCCTGACGGTTCCGCCCAGCACGTGGCCGAATACGCGCAGCACCGCATCGCCCGCCGCGTGCCCGAAAGTGTCGTTAACCTGCTTGAAGTGGTCGAGGTCCAGCATGATCACGGTGTCGTCGGCCGAGAGCCTGCCGAGGGCGCGTTCGAGCATGCGGCGGTTGGGGAGGCCGGTCAGCAAGTCGGTCGACGCGGACTCGACTAGCCGCTCGTTCCGCCCGCTGAGCTGCAGGACAAGCCGGGCATCGAGCAGGAAGGTGGCCAGGTGCCGTTCGAGGAGGACACGCGCGGCGCTGTCGGGCGCAGCCGTGGGCAGCAGCGGCTCACCGTCGCCAAACGAGACGTCGACCGGGATCACGTCAGGGCCGTCCGTTCCGGCCGGGACCAGCTGGCCGCCAAGCTCGCGGACTAGGTGCTCGGCGACGCGGCGGGCGTCGTCGGCGGTGCGCAGCCGGAACAGGGACCTCGTCGCCTCGAGCAAGGCGCCCGGCACTTGGTCATGCGGCTCCGCTTCCACCCGCTGGCTCATTCAGCTATCTGGAAGCAGCACATAACGGCGGACTCCTGTGCCGCGCGGCCGGTCCGGCGCCGTAGGAATCCGTGCGTGCGAAATCCGGTGTTCCTCGGACCGCATATAACGGCGGAAACTTTCGGCGTCGTCCCACCACGACACCAGCTGGAAGACGCCTGGCCGCGTGACATCCCGCCAGGTCTCCAGCCGCTGGAAACCGGGGGCCTTTTCGACGAGGTGCAAACGCTCGCCGAACGCGCGCTCGAGCGTCCCCGCGCTCTCAGGCGAGATAGTAACCTCACTACTCACAACGAAGCCACGGCCGCCGTCCTGGCCCGTCACGCCGCCGTCAGGTGTCATAGTGACTTATCATAGTCGGCGGTCAAGATTGGCACCGTGAACGTCTATCGATGCCGGTCGGGCATATTAGAATTCCGGATAAAGTGATAAACGGCGGCTATATCGCGCCTACTCGGGGAATCGGTATATCGCGGGCCGATGAGTCATGGGTGGCTAGCCGTTGCTCGTGCCGGTTACTGTGGCCCGGATGCGCTCGACGATCTCGTTGGCCTCGGTCTCGGTGATCTCGATGAACTCGTTCACTAGGTCACCACGCTCGGCGGAGACGAGCAGCCAGCTGCGCTCCCAGATGAGGTTCCGGGTAAATGCTTCATCGAGCCTGCCGCCGTCCTCGGTATAGGTGCGCCGGAACACCCCTGCGGGCCGTTCACGTCTGCTCAGGTCATTCACGACGCCGTAGTAGGTAACCTTATCTGGCATCTGCGCCTCTCTCCGGGTAGTCGGGAATGCGGTCGGCGCTAGGCGGGACCGGCACCTCAGCGGTAACTTTCTTCTGGAACGCCTCCAGCACAAGCTCCTCGAACTTATCGGCCTGCTTGCTGCGGAGCCGTTCGTAGGCACCGTGCGTGAGCTGTTTGGCCTCGAAGCTGATGCGGGTATGGAACTGCACTTCAAACCGCTGGCCGGAATCTGGCTCAGCCCACTGACTGTTGATGCCCTTGTACTGCTCATCGGACCAGGAATTCTTTAGTTTCTCGAGCTCAAAGCCTTGGTCTTTCAGGCGCGCGATGTCCGTCCGGACGCCCTGAGTGTAGCTAGTCTCTTTATACTGAAAAGTGTACCGGATCGTGTCATGAACAAGTGAAACAGCTTCATCGGGCGAGACGTTGAGATCATTGGTGAATGCGCAGACCTTTTCTTTGATGCGGTCGCGGCCTTTCAGGCGGTGCTCGAAGCCGATCAGGTGGCGATCCGGGTCTTGGCTCTCGGTAGTGCGCAACGCAGGCGAGATCCTCTCTCGCTCCCGTTCGGCGACACGTTCGCACTCTGATTCGACTCGGCTGTTGACGGCGCGGTCCAGGGACCTGTTGCCCTCTCCGCGCCAGGAGCCTGGCGGATTAGCGGACTTGTCGACCGGCGGGCGTTCCTCAGGCGGCCATCTCCGCTGGTACTCCGTCCACATCCAGCGGGACTCCTTTGCCGACCCATCCCACTTCTGCGCCGCGGCCTGCTCCCTGGCCGCGGCCCGTTGCGCCGTAACCGACTCCTCCGCGGAAACCGCCACGCGCAGGTCGGCGTAATACTCCTGCCGATGGCGTATCTCGGCCTGGACGCCACCGGCCCGGGCCGCCCGGCCGCCGCCACCGCCTTGGTCATCCCGATGATCTGCGTGCCCGTCCGATGGCACGTCGGATTCATCGGGCCGGTCAACTCCCACTGGACCTCACGGCCGTCCCGCGATGCAGGGAACGACAAGAAGAGAGTAATTCATTACGATAAGTAGCGCCCCTTAGGATCGAGGATCTAACCGCCACCTAATAGGACGATGTCAACCCTCGGCCGGTTCATCCGTCATGGGTACCCGGTGGGCCACCGGGCACGCCGGGCCGGGCACGCCGGGCCGGGCGGTGCCGGGCCGGGCGGTGCCGGGCCGACGGGCTTTCAGGCTCGGGAGATACTGCGGGGGAAGCGTCACTTTGGCAGTCGGAGGTGAGCTGGTCATGCTGCTGGCGGGGAGCGCGCTCACGCCCGGGCCGGGTCGGCCGTGACCGTGGCTAGCCGCGCGTTCGCGGCCATGCTCAAGGTTCCGCCGGCGCTGACCCGGGACATCGTGGTGGAGCGGGACGTGGCGATCCACGCTCCCGACGGGACCTGCTTGCTGACCGATGTGTACCTCGCCCGCTCGCGAGAGCCGCTGCCCGCCATCTTGATGCGTTCGCCGTACGGGCGCCGCGGGCCCTACGGCACTATGGCCCGGCTATTTGCCGAGCGGGGGTACCACGTGGTCTTGCAGAGCACGCGGGGTACGTTCGGCTCCGGCGGGCAGATCGACTTCGACCGCGAGGCCGGCGACGGCCGGTCGACGGCCGACTGGATCATCGGCCAGGACTGGTCCAACGGCGAGATCGGCGGGTTCGGCGGCAGCTATCTCAGCTTCACCCAGCTGGCGCTGGCCTCGACCAGGCCGCCCCAGCTCAAGGCGATGGCCATCGGGACCTGGGGCGCCGAGCGGCGTGCCTCCTACTACCAGGGCGGCTCCTTCGCGCTAGACCGGGCGCTGGGCTGGACCTACACGATCTGCCACCAGGAACGGCCGCTGGCATTCGTGCGGACGCCGCTGCTCGCCCGGCGGGAACTGGAGTCGGCGTTCGCCCATCTTCCGCTGCTCGACGCCGACGTGCTCGCCGCCGGGCAACCGGTCGGGTTCTACCGGGCGTGGCTGGAGCACGACCAGCCGGGCGACCCGTACTGGACGCCCACCGATTTCCGGCCGCTGCTGCGCGACCTCGGCATCGCGGTGACCATGATCGCCGGCTGGTACGACCCGTTCCTGCCGTCCATGCTGGCGGACTACCAGGCGCTACGGGACGGCGGCCAGACGGCCCGGTTGCGAGTCGGCGGCTGGCACCACACCAGCCAGGACCTGTTCCGGTATGCGATCAGGGATGCCCTGGGCTGGCTTGACACGCACCTGCGCCACCAGCCGCCGCCGTCCCAGGCCCAGGCCCCGGCCCAGGCCCCGACCCCGGCCCCGGCCCCGGCCCCGGCCCCGGACCTGGACCTGGACCCGGTCCCGGTCCCGGTCTCGGTCCGGGTGGAGGTGATGGGCGGGGGCGGATGGCGTGCCCTGCCGCGGTGGCCACCGCCGTTCAGCATCCAGCGCTGGCACCTGCAGCCCGCGGGGGTGCTGGCCACCGCGCCGCCGCCCGCGTGCGAACCCGACCGGTACCGGTACGATCCGGCCGACCCCACGCCCGCGGTCGGTGGCACGAGCATCATGAACGCCGGGCCCAGGGACAACCAGGCGCTAGAACGGCGGCCGGACGTCCTGACCTACACCAGCGCGCCGCTGGCCACCGCGCTCGAGATCGCCGGCCCGGTCACCGCCGAGCTCCACGTCGGCTCAAGCAGTGCGCACACCGACTTTTTCGCCCGGCTGTGTGACGTCGACCCGCGGGGACGATCGGTCAACATCACCGATGGGCTTCTCCGGCTGACGGCGGACGGGGGCCTGACGGCGGACGGGGGCCTGACGGCGGACGGGGGCCTGACGGCGGACGGGGGCCTGACGGCGGACGGGGCCGGGCCGATACGCATCGACCTGTGGCCGACCGCGCACCGGTTCGGTCCCGGGCACCGGATCCGCCTGCAGATCTCCAGCGGCGCCCACCCG
>Ga0302235_10000645_pt1 | contig 27047 bp, 27 predicted proteins | sample II_Palsa_N3_3_FD_193577 | JGI IMG/M metagenome (GOLD analysis project Ga0302235, IMG submission 193577) | Peat permafrost microbial communities from Stordalen Mire near Abisko, Sweden - II_Palsa_N3_3 | ecosystem: Environmental > Terrestrial > Soil > Palsa > Peat permafrost | place: Sweden...
AGCATCAACGTTCCAGCAAATCGTTCACGGCCGCGTCCCCATGATGTTGCGGAAGGACCGGGCGTTGACTAAAGGCTGGGCCATGGTCCGTCGCACCAGGCAGCGTTGGACGCGGTGACGCCGCTGCCGCTACTAGCGACAGCAACGACAAGATCACTAAGTACGGCCAGAGTGCCACCGCCAAGACAGACTGTCCCGGCGGAAACCCAGATGGCACCGGCACACCGACTGGATAGGCTCGGGCCGTGCCAGAGCTGCAGCGGCTGCGTCCCGGCCATGCCCCGGCGGTCCTGGCCTTCGAGCTGGCGAACCGCTCCTACTTCGCCGCCTTCATCTCCGACCGCGGCGATGAGTTCTTCGACCAGTTCACCGACCACCACAGCGCCATGCTGGCTGAGCAGGAGGCCGGCGTCGGCGCCTACTACGTGCTCGTCGCCGAGGATGGCTCAATCCTGGGCCGGTTCAACCTGTACGACGTCGAGGACGGCACTGCCGTGCTCGGCTACCGGGTCGCCGAACACGCCGCCGACCGCGGCCTGGCCACCGCAAACGTGCGGGAACTGTGCCGGCTGGCGGCGGCCCGGCACGGGCTGCACACGCTCAGGGCTGTTACCTCCCGCGAGAACACCGCGTCCCAGAAGGTGCTGACCAAGGCCGGGTTCGTCCCCGTCGGCGCGGCCGATCCGGCCCACCTCGGCGGTAGGCAAGGCACCTGGTACCAGCGCGACCTAGCCGCAGGCGACGCGACGCGGCAGCGTGCTGCGGAAGGCGATCCGGCTGGCGCCTGAGGGCCACGGCTTCCGCAAGCCAGGTCCCGCCCCGCGCGTCCGCGCCTGGCCGGCCTCCGGCAGCGAGACCCGATCTAGCCAGCTCATTTGCTCCGCATGCCGGTCCCGCCGCAGCCCGTTACCACTCGCCGCGGTGCACAAGCTGGTCCAGGCTCTTGCGGTCACTCGCCCGCGCTGGCGGCACCGGGTCGGCGCCCGGATTCGGGTGGCCGATAGCGATAGCGCCAATCGGCGTCCACTGGTCCGGCACCCCGAACCGCGCCCGGAAGCCCGGCATCATCTCTGGCGGGATGCCGAAGAACACGGCACCCAGCCCTTCGTCTACGACCGCGAGCAGGATGAGCAGCGCCGTGAAACCGGTATCGATATACCAGTAGGGGACCGGCCAGTGTGATTCGTCTCGGTTGTTCCAGCCCTTGTCCGGCCGGGCATACCGGTCCAGATAGATGTCCTTGGAGGCCAGCGTCACGATCACCAGCGGTGCGCGGCTCAACGCCGCGAGCTCGGCCCGTTCCTCGGCCTCCCGGGGACCGGCGTGACTCGCATCCTCGTAAAAGAGCTCCCACAGCGGGCCCGTTTGCGCCGCGCCCTCCAGGACGAGGAACGAGTACCCCTGGCTGAAACCCGCCGAGGGTGCCCGGTTGGCCGCTCGTAGCAGCCGGTCGGTGATGCCCGGCGCCAACGGCTCGCCAGTGAACGCACGGACCATCTTGCGGCGCTTGATCACCTCGCTGAACTCCACGCCATAAGCGTAGGGCCAATGCTCTGGGCCGCCGTTGTTAGTACTGTGACCCTAGGGAGGTTCTGGTCATGACCACCGCGATCATCGGCACCGGAGGGATCGGATCGGTCATTGCCCGCCAGCTCTCCTCAGGCGGCGAGAGCCTGCGCCTCTCGAGCGCCGACACCGAGTCGGCACGGGCGCTGGCGGCCAAGATCGGTCACGCTGCGGTCGTCGCCGCCGGCAACCGCGATGCGTTGCAGGGCGCCGGTGCCGTCGTCCTCGCGCTGCGGTTTACCGTCCTGAAGGGCGTCATCGACGAGATCGCCGACCTGCTCACCGGCCAGGTCGTGGTCGTTCCGAGCAACCCGTTCAGCCTCGACGCGCACGGTAAGGTCTACCGGGTCCTGCCGGAAGGGCAATCCTCTGGCGAGGTCGTAGCCGGGTGGTTGCCGGCCGGGGCGTGCTTGGCGATGGCGTTCGGATCCATGTCGGCCGATGTCTTCGAGTCCGCTAGCAACCGGTCACCGGAGCCGGCCGCCCTGTTCTATGTGACCGACGACGATCGTGCTGGCGAGGAAGTCGAGCGGTTGATCCGGACGGCCGGCTTCGAGCCGGTGAAGGCCGGCGGGCTCGGACAGTCGGGCCGGCTCGAGGTGGGCGGCGACCTTCACGATCTCGTCGTCAGCCCCGCCGAGGCGCGGTCATTGATCGGTGCGGCCTGATCGCTCAGTCCGCGTGGGCGACCAGCGCTGGCTGGGCGCCAGGAGCGGTCTCGGCGGACAGGGTGCGCTGGGCACCCGGCAGCCAGAGGGCGAGCAGCACGGCGACGGCGGAGAACCCGGCCGACCACCAGAACGCCACGTGGAACCCGTCAGCGAGCGATCCGTGATGCGCGGCGATGGCGCCCTCGAGGATGACCGCGAGGACGGCGGTACCGAACGACCCGCCGATCTGCTGGGCCGTCCGGGTCAGCACGCTGGAGTGGGGGGTCTGCTCTTTGTCCAGGCCGACATAGCCGGCGACCAGCAGGGGCATGGTGACGGCGCCGAGGCCGAACCCCCGGATGATCATCCAGAGGGCGAGCAGCCACGAGCTGGTATGCGGCCCGGCGAAGGCGAACGGCACGGTCGCGGCGGCGACGATGACGCAGCCGGCCAGGACGATGCGGCGCGGGCCGAACTTGTCGATGTTGCTCCCGGCGATGGTGCGGGACAAGACAGCGCCGACGCCCTGCGGGACGAGCACGATCCCGGCCGTCAGCGCGGTGGCGCCGCGCACCTCCTGATAGAACAGCGGCAACAGGAGCATCGCGCCGTAGAGGGAGAAGCCGGAGAAGAACAGCGACGCGCTGGAGGAGGCGACAGACCGCTTGGCGAGCAGCCTGACCTCGACGAGAGGGCGGGCCTTCCTGAGCGCGTACCAGGTGAACGCGGCGAGCAGGGCGGCCCCGATCACCAGGGGGATGATGACGTCCGGGCGGCCGAACCCGGCGGAGGTACCCGCGTTGGCCAGGCCGTACAGGAGCACCGAGGTACCCGGTGCGATGAGGAGCAGGCCGGGCACGTCGAGCTTTGCCTTGGGGGCGGCGGCCGTGCCCTTCGCCTGGCCCGGGGCGTCATCGGCGAGGTACCGCCAGGCGAGCAGGAGGCCCGCGACGCAGAACGGCACGTTGACCCAGAACATGAACCGCCAGCTCAGGTGGGTCAGGATGGCGCCGCCGATCACCGGGCCGAGGATCGGTCCGAGCAGCGCCGGCAGCGCGACGTAGGTGACGAGCCGGCCCAGCGACTTGCCGCCCGCGGCCTGGAAGATAAGCGTGGCCAACAGCGGGAGCATGAGGCCGCCGCCGATGCCCTGGACGAAACGCCAGCCAATGAGCGAGCCGACGTTCCACGCCAGGCTGGACCCGATCGACCCGATCAGGAACACGGCCAGGGCGAACATCCAGAGGAGCTTGCCGCCGAAGCGCTGCAGGCCCCAGGCGCTGAGCGGCACCGCGATGGCGAGCGCGAGCAGGTAGCCGGTGGTCACCCACTGAATCGTCGCGACCGAGGTGCCCAGCTTCAGGGCGAGCGTGTGGAGGGCGACGCTGACGATGGTGGTGTCGAAGATGACGGCCATCGCGCCGACGATGAGGATCAGGGCGATCTTGACCACCTTCGGGTCCAGCTTCTCGACCGGGGGCTTCCCCGGCGACGCTGGTCTCGTTGCCATGCCGCGCCTCTTTCCATAAGAGATGTATGCTTCTCTTATGAGAGTAGGGTACGAGGTTAAGGAGTGCAAGCGTCTCTTATTTTTCCGGCTCTATGCTGGCTGGCATGACCGAGCAGGCGCAACGGACCCGGCAGCGGCGGCGCGGAGAGGAACTGGAGGCCGCACTGCTGGAGGCCGCGTGGGCGGAACTTGTCGAGGTCGGCTTCGCCAGGCTGACGATGGAGTCCGTCGCCGCCCGCGCGAAGACGGGGGTCGCGGTGCTGTACCGGCGCTGGCCCCGCAAGGACGACCTCGTGCTCGGTGCCATCCAGCACTACGGCGCGACGCACCCCGTGGCGATCCCCGACACGGGGAGTCTGCGCGGCGACATGATCGCGATGCTCAGCGGCCTCAGCAACGTGCGGGTCAGCTTCGCCGCGGTCGTCAGCGCCGCGTTCTCCGGCCTGCTGGCCAGCAGCGGCCTCACCCCGGCCCAGGTGCGGGAAAAGCTCATCGCCGACCGCCCGCTGTGGTCCGGTGAGATCTACCGCCGCGCAGCCGAGCGCGGCGAGATCGACCTCGACCGCGTCCCCCCGATCGTCCTGTCCATGCCGTTCGACCTGATGCGTCACGACATGCTGATGACCTTCAAGCCCATCCCCGAGGAGCGGGTCCTCGAGATCGTGGACGACCTCTTCATGCCGCTCATCGCCGCCGCCAGCTAGACCAGGCCAGCATGCAGGGCCAGGCGGGTCAGGTCGGCGCGCCGCCTGCAGCTCGTCTTGTCCCGGATCCGGTCCAGGTGGGAGCGCACCGTGCTGACACTGATAAACAGCTTCCCGGCGATCTGCATATCCGTCTGTCCCCGCGCGACCAGGGTCACCAGCTCCCGCTCGCGGGCGCTCAGCCCGCTCAGCGCCTGCGGGGGACCAGCCTCGGCCGGCGCTTGCAGGCCGGTCTCGGTCAGCACGAGCAGGAATTCACCCGCGGTCTCCACCATCATCGCCGCGCCGCGTTCCTGCGCGGCCGCCATCCGCTCCGGTCCCAGCGCCCGGGCCGCCTCCCGCAGCGGCGCCTCGCGGAGCCCGGCGGTGCGGGTGGTGGGGGCGAGCCCGATCTCCGCCATGAACCGGCGATCGGCCGCCCACAGCGTGACGGTCTCGGCCCAGCGTCCCGCCAGCGCGCACAGGTCCCCGCCGAGCGACAGGCAGTCATGCAGGGCGATCCGGTCGTGCATGCGCAGCGCGAGCCTGGTGGCCTCGCGCAGGTGAGCCCAGGACTCGGGCAGCTGGCCCGCCCGCCGGTCCAGGTCGGCGACCAGGATCAGGCTGCTCACCTCCGCGTTCAGGTCGCCGGATTCCCGGGCCAGCGCCAGCGTGTCCAGGCAGCTCTGCCGGCCCCCGGCGATGTCTCCCCCGGCGGTGAGGCTCATGGTGAGCTTGACGGCGCTCTCCCGGACCAGGTCGCCGGGAATGCTGGCGGGATCGATCCGGCAGGCCTGCCGGGCCAGCTGGATACCGTGCTGGTAGTCGTCGACCAGGAAGGCGGCGTACGTCAGGCACTGCAGGGCGCGCGCCTGCCCGGCCGGGTAACCCAGCTCGCCGGCTATGGCCAGCGCCCGGCGGGCATCCTCGGTTCCCTCGGCGATCCGGTCCAGGTTCATCAGCTCGAACGCCCGGCCGGAGAGGGCATCGGACAGCTCGGTGGACGGCGCGCCGGCCGCCAGCGCCTCGCAGGCGGCGGTGAAGTGATCCAGCGCGGGTACCGTCGCGCCGGTGAAGGCCGCGGCCTGACCCAGCTGGTACTGCGCCCTCGGCCAGACGGCGCTGCCGGTTCCGGCGCGCTCGGTCGCGGCGCCGAGCAACGCGTACGCCTCCGCCGACCGGCCCCGCAGGTGCCACCAGGGGGAAAGCGCAATTGCCAGCCGCAGGGCGGTGGCCGGGTCATGCTCCAGCGCCCAGGTCACCGCCTGGTGCAGCGTGGCGTTCTCGGCGTCCAGCCACCGGCTCGCGGCCAGCTCCCCGCGGCTGGTCTTCAGCCCGGCCGCGGCTTGCTCCGCGACGTGCAGCATGTATCCCGCCAGGTCGGCGCAGGCGGCGTCGTGCTCGCCGGCGACGGTGAGCTGCGCACGCGCGAAGGAGCGGAGGGTCTCCAGCATGACGTACCGGGCCCGCCCGTCGGTTCCGCTCTGCGGCGGCGTAATGAGCGAGCAGTCGACCAGGTGCAGGACGGTTGGCTCAGCTGCCTCCCCGGCGACCGCAACGGCCGCGTCGAGCGTGAACGGGCCGGGGAACACGGCGAGCTGGCGGAAGACGCGCCGCTCGGTCTCGGCCAGCAGCCCGTAACTCCACTCGACGGTCGCGGCCAGGGACCGGTGCCGGGCCGGGGAGGTCCGGTCCCCGCTGGTCAGCAGGGCGAAGCTGGTCTCCAGCCGGTTTACCAGGTGGTCCAGCCCAAGCGTCTCGACGCGCGCGGCGGCCAGCTCGATCGCCAGTGGCATCCCGTCCAGCCTGGCCACCAGGCGGGCCACGGCGGGCGCGGTCCCGCCGTCCAGGACGAAACGAGCATCGGCCTGGCGGGCCCGGTCCGCGAACAGCGCCACCGCCGGCGCGTGGCCGGCCTCGGCCAGCTCGCCCGGCTCGGGGACCGGAAGCGGGTGCAGCCGGTACCGGGCTTCCCCGGCGACCCCGATTGCCTCCCGGCTGGTCGCTAGCACCTGAAGGTCGTCCGCGGCCGACAGCAGGGCCTGGCCCAGCACGGCCACCGCGTCCAGGACGTGCTCACAATTGTCCAGCACGACCAGCATCTGCTGCCGGGCCAGGGCCGCGACCAGCGATTCGGCGATCGGCGTGTCGGAGTTCTGCGGCACCGACAGGGCCGCGGCCACGGCGGCTGCCACCAGGCCCGGGTCCTGCACCGCGGCCAGCTCCACCAGCCAGGCCCCGTCGGCGAAGCCGTCGGCCAGCTGCCGGGCCGCCTCGGCCGCCAGCCGGGTCTTACCCACGCCGCCCGGTCCGGTCACCGTCACCATCCGGTACTCGCCCAGTAGCGCGGTGACCTCGCCGATCTCCCTCGTACGCCCGACGAAACTGGTCAGCACCCGCGGGAAGCCGTGCGTGTCGCCCGACTTGCTCGCAGAACCTGCCACACCAGCACCTTACGGCCGATGACCGAGGCAAGCAGGGTTTCATGACTGGGGCTAGGTGGATCAGCCGGAGGCGGGTTGGGTGAGCTGGCGCAGGATCGGGGCGGGGAAGTGGATGAGGATGGCCCGGCGCGCGGCGTGCTGGGGTTGGTGGCCGGGCTGCCAGACCTTGCCGGGGGTGAGCGTGGCGTGCGGCCCGGCGGGGGTGCTGGCGGTGATGGTTCCGGCCGCGACCATCCCGTAGCTGACGGCGAGCACGGCGGGCATTTCGCCGTGGTAGCGGGTGCGGCGCAGGTGACCGGCGAGGATGCCGAGCTGGGCGGCGTCGAGCCCGGCCAGGGCGGGTACTGCGGCGGCGAGCTGGCGGGTGGCGGAGATACGCCACCGCCATTGGAGCCGGAAGGTGATGGCGGCGGCCAGCTCGCGGCCGGCCGCGGTGGCGGCGGGGATACGGCTGGCGGCGGCGGTGGCCGCGGGCCGTCCCAGGATCAGGGCGGCGATCGCCAGTGCGGCCCAGCCGGCCGGGCCGTGGCGGGTGAGGGTGGTGGTCAGGTCGCCGAATAGCTGGTACCAGAAGAACCCGGCGGTGGCGAGCAGGGCGGTGGCGGCGAGGCCGTTGACGGTGCTGTAGGCGGCGAGGGTTTTCTCTCCCGGGGTCAGGGGGGTACGGGCGATGAGCTGGGTGATCAGCCGGGTGAGGGCGCCGCGGGAGCGGCGGCTCAGATCGGGGACGCCGGCCGCGTCGGCGAGCAGCCAGGATCCGTCCAGACCGGTGAAGGGGAGCAGGTTGGTGGCGATGGTGATGGCGTTGAGGATCACGAACCGGTGCAGCAGCGGGACCGCGAAGGGCAGCGGGGACAGCCACAGCCAGATCGCGATCAGCGAGGTGAACTGCCATTCAGCCCATACCCCGGCGGCGGCCTGGACGAGCCGCTGGCGGCGGGTGAGCAGGACCGCGCTGGCGGACTCGACGTAGAAGGCGGGGGCGCCCAGGTGCAGCCGGACCCCGGCGGCGTCGACGGTGCGACCGTGCCGGACGACGACCAGGGCGTGCGCGAGCTCATGGACCGCGACGGCGGCCACGCTCAGGCCGATGACCAGGGGGATCTGCGCCGGACGGACCCGCAGCACGAAATGCTGGTGTGAGGTGACGGCGGCCAGGACGGCGGCCAGCCCGGCCAGGGCCAGCAGAACCTGGGCGGCGATCGCGGCGGGACGGAACAGGTGCCGGGCGCCGTGGTGGTAAGCGGCGGTCACGAGCCGCCCGGCCCCGGCCCACCGCACGTCCAGCCGGGCGCCGCTGGCCTGCACGCCGCGGCCCGCTGGCGGGGGCGGGTCGCTGGCCAGGAAGCCCAGCTCGCGCAGCTCCGCAACGAACGCCGCGGCGGCCGGGCTGGCGTCGCGGACGCGGCCCGCGTCCAGCTGCCGGCAGATCCCCGCCTCAGCTTCGGACAGCTCGAGCAGCTGGCCGGTGCGGTGATTGATCAGCACCCGGTAGATGCGGCCGCCGCGGCACCGCTCGGCATGAGCCTCCGCCCACGGACCCAGCAGCCCCGTCGCCTCTGGAACGGCCGCGTCGGCAGCTGTCCGCTCGGTCATCGTCATCACCATGTCCTTCCTGTCGTAGATGGCGGGCGGGGCCGGGTTCCTCGCACCCGGCCCCGCCAGATCGCTGATGCTTCGAGAGAGCCGAGCTGGCTACGGGTGGCTGACCCCGAACGTGCGCCGCGACGGGTTGCCGCGCCCGAAGGTGCGCCGCGACGGGTTGCCGCGCCCAAAGGTCCGCCGGGAGGGTTCGCCTCGGCCGAAGGTCCGCCGGGACGGGTTGCCCCTTCCGAGGGTCCGCCGGGAGGGAAGGTTCCGGCCGAAGGCGCGGCGCAGCAGGCCGGCCGGCCTGCTGGAGGCCGGGGCTTCGGCCAGGTGGGCGGCGGGCGGGCGGACCGGGACGATCACGAGCGGGCGGGCGGGCGAAGAGCTGCTGAACATGGGATTCTCCTGTCTGGCGATCGGGCGGAGATTTTCCGCCGACAGGAGACAGGCTGCCCGGCGCGGCCGCTGTCCGGGCAGGGGCCGCGTTGCCCCTTTACCGGCTGTGCCGGGTTGGGCAGAATTACCTACACGACGCCGCCGGCGGCTCAACTCGTAACGCCCTGCGTGATCCACGGCCGTTAGAACATCCGCACGTGGTTAGAGTTTGCTTATGTCCAAGCCGGCTGGCGAGATCGGCCATCTCCGCGACGAGGAACCGCCTGCTGTCCGTGTGATCGTGCTGGCCGATCTCAACGGCCGGGTGTTCGAGGACGACCTCGATCCGGGCGACGTGGTGTTCGACGGCAACCTGACCGCGATGCTCGTCTGGCACGAGCGCTACCCGCTCGGCCGCGGCTGGCGATCCGGCTGGGTGCTGACTTATGACACCGACGGCCAGGGGAACCCGGACGACTACATTGTCGGCCTCAGCCTGGCCGACGTCGATGCCGCCGTGGCGCAGGCCCGCGATTACTTGCGATCCGTAGGTTATCGCGCCCATGGCTGGCCGCTGTCGTAACCGCCGCAGCCCGGACATGGAAGCGTGATGGATCACCCAGAAGGCTCGCGTCTGCCGTTCACGCAGGTCCAGCTACGCGAAATGTGGACCTACAGCGATGGCGCCGCCGCGGTCAAGGCGTACTGGCGGCCGGGTGACGGCACCGGGGCCGGGAGCTGGGTTCTGGTCGACCAGGGGACCGGGAACGTCCAGGGCGTGGTTGCGGCGGGGGAATTCTCCCGGCGGTTCCGGCCGGTGGACGTGTTCGCGGATGTGCCCGGGCTACCTGACTATCTGGGGACGGTTACCGCGCCGGACGGAACGGCCCTGGTCGACCTAGTCCTGGATTACAACCCCTTCATGCTGGCTAACGGGCCCGGGCGGGCGGCACGGCCCCATGCGCTCATCGTGCCCCGCAGCCATCGCGACGGATGGTCCTCGGCCACGGTTTCCGAACTGGCCGCTCGCCAGACGGCGATGACCCTGGTCGCCGAGTGGTACCGCAGCCTGGACGGCGGGCACGTAGTGTTCTGCGCCAACGACAGCGCACCGAACCTGGACTACCTGCGGGACGCGGAAGCCGCGCGCGGGAGCCTGGCCGGCCGCGGCCCCGAGGCCGCGATCACCAAGAATCCCCGGCAGGACGTGCAGCACGCCCACCTGCACGCCTTCTACGCCGAACACGACAGCACCGAGAACCACGAGTCCTCGGCGCTTGCGGGGTATCCCGTCACCGCCGAGGGCTACCGGGCCTTCAGTGCCGCCCTCGGCGGCGATGCCGTCCAGGTAGAACGGGATAGCACCAGCCTCGCCGCCGGCCTGCGCGCTGCGGCGCAGCCCTGGGGTGGTAATTACTGCTCCTACCAGCCGGGCGTAGACGGTCCCTGGTGGGTTATGCCGGCCCTGGGGCCGGCCCAGGACGAGGTCAACCGCCGCCTGGCCCGGGCCGCCGGCTTGCAGGCGGAGCCCGACCCGAAGCTGGGCGGGGCCGTCAACCTGGTGCGACCCAGCCTGGCCGATACGGGCCGGCGCCATGCGGCCCAACGGGCCACAGCCGGCCAGCAGGCCAGTTTCGAGACCTTCGCCGCCCTCGGCCGCAGATTACTCCCGCTCGATCCTGCGCAGCCCGTGCGTCGGGGTCCACCACTCAACGACGAGCATCGTGGCCTTCTCGTTGAGGTGCGTGTGCACGACCTCGGCGATGTCGGCGTAGAAGCGGTGACTGCCGGATCCCTCGGTCAGTGACCTCGCAGAGGTCGCCCACCCGGAGATCTTCGCGTCACCCGGCCACTGCGCTTCCGCGCCCTCGACCGGGTCGATCGTGGCGCTGTGCAGCGCGAACCGCGGATCCCGGCCCAGATCCGCGCCCTTGCGCGCGTTCGGCATCGAGCCGAAGGCGAGCTCGCCGTCCTCGAAGGCCACTTCGATCCCGGAGATCCGCGGCGACCCGTCGGCCCGCAACGTGGCAATCGTCTTGTGCCGGTGCCTGTCGAACAGCCCCCGCACCCGCTGCGCGAACTCAGGTTCCGCCCGCTCGACCTCCTGCCACGCCGTCATGCGCCCAATATCTCACAGACGAGTTCGGGCATCCTCAAGACATGGAGACCGGCGGGCGACCGGACCGCGGCGTGTGCGCCGCCGTCGACGTGCACTACCTGCGGACCGGCGGCGCCCGGGCGGCCGCCGTGCTGGCCGCCGATACCACCTTCGCGCACGTGCTCGCCGAACACACCGCGGTGGTCCCCCGGGTCGCGCCCTACCGGCCGGGCGAGTTCTACCTGCGCGAGCTCCCGCCGCTGCGCGCGGTCCTGCAGGAACTGAGCGGGCTGCGCCTGCTGGTGGTCGATGGCTACGCGGATCTGGACCCGGCCGGCCGGCCCGGCCTGGGCGCGCATGCCCACGCCGAGTTCGGCATCCCGGTGATCGGGGTAGCCAAGTCCAGGTTCCGCACGGCCACCCACGCCTTGGCGGTCGTACGCGGATCCTCGGAACGCCCGTTGTTCGTCACCGCCGCCGGGATGCCCGCAGCCGACGCGGCGGACCTGGTCCGGCACATGGCCGGCCGGTACCGGCTGCCCGACGCACTGCGCCGCGCCGACACCCTCGCGCGGACAGAATGGCCTTGACCAGAGGTTTCCCTCCGAAGGGGGCCGGGTGGTGCCATATCTGGCGTCGTTCGGTGCCATAACTGTTTGCGTTGATGCCACCTGTGTGCCATAATGGCGCCATGGACTTGACCACGTATGTGAACAACCTCGGACGTGAGTTCGCCACGCTCGCCGAAGCCGGCGGTGACGAGGCGCGTGCGCTGGTCGAGCGCCTCACCGGGTCGCTCGAGTCCGCGATCCGGATGACACTGCTGGACGCGCTGTCGGCCGCCGCCGACGAGATCACCCGGGACCTGGCTCCGGGTTCGGTGGAGCTGCGCCTGCGCGGACGCGATCCGAGCTTCGTGGTGACCGCGCCACCCGCCGAGCCGCCCGGGCTCACGGCGCAGGACACTGCCGCGGTGGTAGACGGCACGGCGGACAGCGGTCTGCTGCTCGCCGAGGACGGCCCCGCCGCGCGGATCAACGTACGCCTGCCTGAGCAGCTCAAGGCCGCGATCGAGGAGACCGCGGCCGCCGAGGGGCGCTCGGTCAACGCCTGGCTGGTCCGGGCGGCTGCCGCTGCCCTGCAGCAGTCCGATCGCGAACGGCGCCCTGAACCACGCGGCAGAAGCAAACGGGCCAAGCAAGGCTTCACCGGCTGGGTGCGCTAGCCGCACCGCACCGCTTTTCCTCACCCCACGTCCCTGACCTGCGGGGACGGCTCACCTACCCATGATGAAGGGACAACCATGCCGAAATTCGAGACGCCCGAACCGATTTCCGTCACCCTCGAACTCAGCGTCGGCGAAGTACGGATGACCGCGAGCGACCGGACCGACACCGTCGTCGAGATCCGTCCGAGCGATGAAGCCGACGAGTCCGACGTGACCGCCGCGCAACAGGTCCGCGTCGACTACACCAACGGCAAGCTTGCGGTCACCGGGCCGAAGGCGCGTGCGTTCGACTTCTCCCGCAAGACCAGGTCGGTCGACGTAGCCATCGAACTGCCTAGCGGTTCGGCGGTGTCCGCGGAGATGCAGGCGGGCGACTTCCGCTGCGCCGGCCGGCTCGGGGAGTGCGGGTTCAAGACCTCCGTCGGGAACGTCCGGCTCGACCGAACCGGCCCGCTGCGCCTGCACACCGGGGCCGGTCACATCACCGCCGGCGACATCGCGGGCGACGCCGAGATCTCCGCCGGCACCGGGCGGATCCAGATCGGCGACGTCGAGGGATCGGCCGTGGTCAAGAACTCCAACGGCGACACCACGATCGGCGCGGTCACCGGCGACGTGCGGGTGCGCGCGGCGAACGGCGCCATCTCCGTCGACCGGGCAGGTGCGGGTGTTGACGCGAAGTCGTCCAACGGCAGCATCCGCCTCGGCGAGGTGGCCCGCGGTTCGGTCGTGCTCGAGACCGCGAATGGTGATCTGGAGATCGGCATCGCCGAGGGCACCACCGCCTGGCTGCAGGTGAACACCGGGTTCGGGCAGGTGCGCAACCTGCTAGATGAGGCCGCCCCGCCCGCGGAGTCCGACGAGACCGTCGAGGTCCGCGGGCGCACCTCCTACGGCGACATCACGATCCGCCGTTCCTGATCCGCTGCTGACCCTGGAGAAAGGGAAACCATGACGATCAAGCCATCCCGGCCGGCGATCGCCGCGACCGGACTGCGCAAGTCGTTCGGTGACCAGATGGTGCTCGACGGTCTCGATCTCAACGTGCCACCGGGAACGGTCTTCGCACTGCTCGGCGCGAACGGCGCCGGGAAGACCACCACGGTCAAGATTCTGTCCACGTTGATCAGTGCCGACGCCGGTGACGTCCAGGTCGCCGGGCACGACCTCGCCCGCGAACCCGACGCGGTGCGCGCCGCGATCGGCGTCACCGGCCAGTTCTCCGCGGTGGACAACCTGCTCACCGGGCAGGAGAACCTGCTGCTGATGGCGGATCTGCACCACCTGGCCAGGGGCGACGGCCGCCGGCTTGCCGCCCGGCTGCTCGAACAGTTCGACCTGACCGAGGCGGGCCGCAAGCCGGCCTCGACCTACTCCGGCGGCATGCGGCGGCGGCTCGACCTGGCGATGACCCTGGTCGGCAGCCCGCAGGTGATCTTCCTCGACGAGCCCACCGCCGCACTGGACCCGCGCAGCCGCCGGAACATGTGGCGATGCGTCCGCGACCTGGTGGCCAGCGGCGTCACCATCTTCCTGACCACGCAGTACCTGGAGGAAGCCGACGCGCTGGCCGACCGGATCGCCCTCCTGGACCACGGCCGGGTGGTCGCCGAGGGAACCGCGGACGAACTGAAGCGCCGCATCCCCGGCGGACACGTTCGCCTGCGGTTCGCCGACGCCCGCGGCCTCGACATCGCCATGAGCACCCTTGGCCAGGGCGCACGCGATGACGCCGCGCTCACCCTGCGGGTGCCCAGCGACGGGAGCCTGCGCTCGCTGAAACTCCTGATCGACCGGCTCGACGACCGGGCCATCGAGGTCGACGAGCTGTCCGTGCATACTCCCGATCTCGATGACGTCTTCCTCGCTCTGACCGGCAACTCCAGCCACGAGAAGGTGACCGCTCGATGAGTACCTACGCCCTCACCGGCCCGGCCCCGGCGGACCTCCGGTTTTACCCGCTACGCGACTCGGCGACGATGCTGCGCCGCAACCTCAAGCGCATGCTGCGGTACCCGTCGATGACCCTGATGCTGGTCGGGATGCCGGTCGTCTTCCTGTTGCTGTTCGTCTACGTGTTCGGCGGCACGCTGGGCGCCGGGCTCGGCGGGTCGGCGCACACCGCGGCCGCCGGGCGCGCCGCGTACGCCAACTACGTGGCGCCCGCGATCATCTTGATGACCGTGACGGCCACCGTCCAGGGGACCGCGATCTCGGTCGCCATGGACATGACCGAAGGCATCATCGCCCGGTTCCGCACTATGCACATTGCCCGCGTCTCGGTGCTGACCGGACACGTCCTGGGCAGCGTGATCCAGGCCATGTTCAGCCTGGCGATCGTCACCGGCGTGGCGCTGCTCGTCGGCTTCCGGCCCACCGCCGGGCCGGGCGGGTGGCTGGCCGCGGCCGGCTTCCTGGTGGTGGTGACGTTCGCGCTGGTCTGGCTCTGCGTCGCGCTCGGCCAGCTGAGCAAGAGCGTCGAGACGGCGAGCAACCTGCCCATGCCACTGGTACTCCTGCCGTTCCTTAGTAGCGGGTTTGTCCCCACCGACTCCCTGCCGGCCGGGCTGCGCTGGTTCGCCGAGTACCAGCCGTTCACGCCGGTCATCCAGACTCTGCGTAGCCTGCTGACGGACAAGCCGTTGGGGAACAACGCGTGGATCGCACTCCTGTGGTGCGCCGTCATCGCCCTGGGCGGCTACCTCTGGTCGAGGCGACTGTTCAACCGGGAGTTCTCCCGCTGACCCGGGGTCACCACCCGGTTGCTGGCATGGCTGTGACCACCGGGGAGCAAGCTAGGCTATTCCCGAAACATCCGGCTTAGCCTGCGCCCGCGGTGCAGCGCAGAAGGAGCGTGCGTGACGCAGGATTCACCAGGAGCCACGACGGGCAGCGACAACCTTCCCGCCTTTGACACGGGCCTGGCGAACGCGGCCCGCATGTGGAACTACTGGATCGGCGGCAAGGACAACTTCCGCGCTGACCGTGAGGCCGGGGACCAGGTGCTGGAGGCGATGCCCGCCCTGCCGCTCGTCGCCCGGATGCTGCGACGCTTCCTGGTCACCAGCGTGGATGAGCTGACGGCCGCGGGTGTCCGGCAGTTCCTGGACATCGGGACCGGGCTGCCCACCGCCGACAACACGCATGACGTGGCGCAGCGAGCCGCGCCCGAGTCACGGATCGTCTACGTGGATCATGACCCGGTGGTGATCAGCCACGCCCGGGCCCTGCTCACCAGCAGCGCGGCGGGAAAGACGGACTATATCCAGGCCGACCTGCGGGACTGGCCGACGATCTCGGCCGGCGCCCAGCAGACCCTGGACTTCAGCCGTCCGGTCGCCGTCTTGCTGATCGCGGTGCTGCATTTTATTCTCGACGCGGAGGACCCGCACCGGGTGATCTCCCGGATGATGGCCGACCTGGCCCCCGGCAGCTACCTCGTCATCGCGCATGCCGCCAGTGACATCCAGGCCAGTACCGCCGCGGCGATGGCGCACAGCTACAACGCCACCTCATCGCTCACGATCACACCTCGGGACGGGGCCACGGTGGCCCGGTTCTTCGACGGCATGGAGATGGTCGGCCCGGGCCTGATGCCGCTCGCCCAGTGGTGGGGATCCGGCCCGGCCGCCACACCCGACTCCGGCCTGAGCTGCTACTGCGGTATCGCCAGAAAGCCGTAGCGAAGCCGTCGCACGCCGCGCCTAACGCCGCTACGAGGCGTGTCCGTCGTTTTGGGCGTTGGCGTGCCGGGGAGCAGCGTTCACGCCGCCGTAGTTCGCCGCGCCGAGCGAGACGACCAAGATCAGGCCCGCGCCGGCCAGCGCCGGGATCCGCACCCACGCCCGCGCGCGAGTGCGTGCCGGGGGCGGGACGCGCCCGGCCGCGGCCGGGCGCCTGGCCGCCCGCACGCGCTGGTACCCGGCGGCCAGCAGGAATAGCGGCGTGCAGCCGATGATGAAGAAGTCCGCGACGTTGTAGTAGTGGCCGCCGAGGTGGATGAAATCGACCACGCCGCGGACGCTGCCCGGGGCGGTCCAATAGTGGATTCCCACCCGGTCCAGCAGGTTGCTGGCCCATCCCCCGGTCATCAGGGCGCCGGGAACGCTGATCGCGGCGGGCGCCCGGCGGCGCGCCAGGACCGACACGGCGATGCTCAGCAGCCCGTAGTCCAGCAGGTCGAGAAGCGCGCCGGTGACCGGGCCGGCGTACCACGCGCTGATCGTGCGCCCGACGAGGACGTCGCCACCGGAGTTGATCCTGGTCCACGACAAGTGCCGCCAGGCCCACCACTTGGCCGCCTGATCCACCGCGACCACCACGACCAGCAGGGCCGGTACCACCACGCTCGGCCTGGTTCTGCCATGTCGTCCCGGGGCGCCCGGCGGACCGCCGGGATCCGCGGAGGGTGAGCGGATAAATGGGACAGGACGGCACGAGTTCTGACACACATCTCGGAACGATAACATGGGTATCACGCTAGTATAACGCCGATCCTTGTGCCGACCCTTGCCGAAAGTCCAGCGGCCGATGCGGTGCAGCGGGGCGGTGCACCATCCCTGGCCCGGAGAGTCCCGTTGAGGGCGGGGGCGGGGGCGGAACAGCGTGGCTGTGGCAGCGTGATGGGAAGACCCATCAGCGTGCGGCATCCATGACGTTGGGGAACGCTCCCGGCGCGGGGCGCTTGGGGCGTGGAGGGCAGATGTGGCCGATGGAGTACCCGGTAACCCGGTCAGCTCAGGGAGGACGACACGATGCGCGGGTGGCTATGGCCCAGGAAGAAGATGCCGGGGTAGCCCGCGGTATGGAAGCCGGCGTTGGGGTTGTCGCGCAGTTTTGAATACTCGATCGTGAGCGTGCCGGTCCTGTTGTCGCTGACGAAGAAGAGCGCGCCGCCGCCCTCGCGGGCGCTGTTGCCGGTGATGACGCAGTGCTCGATGGTCACCGTGTAGTCGTCCCCGTCGGTGTAGATGGCGCCGCCGCTGCCGCCGCCCGGGGTGCCGGCCTGAGCCGGGTTGGCGCCGTCGCCGATGGCGCGGTTGCCGGTGAAGGTGCTGTCCCGGATCACCCAGGACACCCCGATGCTGCTCAGCGCGCCGCCGTTGGAGCACACGCCGCCGGTGAAGGTGCTGCCGGTGACCTCGACGGGCCGGTTCTGGTACTGGCTCAGCGCCCGGATGGCGGCCCCGCCCAGGTCGGGACCGGTGGAGTCGCAGCGGTTGCCGGCGAAGCGGACGTCGATGACCTTGAGCTGGCCGCCGCGGTCGAAGATGGCGCCGCCGCCCCCGCCGTCGTAGACCTGCCCGGTGGAGTTGCCGTCGGCCAAGGTGATGTGCTCCACGGTCAGGGCGGGCGCGGCCTGGTCCTGACAGTGCGAGGTGGTCCAGGTCTGGGCCGGGTCACACGTGTCCAGGTACAGGATGCGCCGGACGCCGCCGCCGCTCAGCGTGACCAGGCCGCCGCCGTCCAGGACGACCTTGGTGCTGGTGTTGCGGACCTTGGCCGTGGCGGTCATCACGATGGTCACCGGCCGCGGGCCGCAGGAGAACGCGATCACCCCGCCCGCGGCGACGGCCCGGACCACCGCCCGCGACGTGCAACTGCCCGGGGTGCCGTCGCCGACCACGTGGTCCGCGTGGATCGTGGCCGAGGTGTCCGCGTGGATCGTGGCCGAGGTGACGGCCCGGTCGTAGGACGCCGGCTGGGAGCGTGCAGTACCGGCCACCGAGCCGGAGACGGCCAGGGCCAAGGCCACGGCCACGGCCACGGCTGCGGTGCAGGCGAGCACGAGGATGCCGGCCGGGCGGGCGAGTCGCATGAGGCGAGACGTTAGCAAGCCGCGGATCCCGGCAGGGCAGCTATAGAGATCTGTAAGGGTTCGGTACGCTCCGCATGTGAAGGAGCCGGCGCGGGTCACGGTCGTGGTGATCGCTCCCGCCCTGGGTCATGATTTCCAGTGGGTGAGGGACGTCGATCCCAGGATCGACGTGGTCGATGGCAACGCCCTCGCCGCCGGTGTCGAAGGCGGTGAGCGCCTGCTCGAGTCCGCCGACGTGGTTCTCGTCGGCTATCCGGTCCCGCCAGGAATAGCCGCGCACGCGCCGAACCTCCAGTGGGCCCAGCACACCCAGGCCGGCGTGTCCAACCTGCTCGGCACCGATCTGTGGACGTCCGGGGTGATCCTGACCTCGAGTCGCGGTGGGGTCGCGGCGACCGGGATCGCCGAGTACGTCCTGGCCGGCGCCTACTACTTCGGCCGCGGGCTCCATGAGGCGACGAGGCAGAAGGCAGCCGGGGAGTTCGACCGCTCCGGGTACCGGCTCCAGTCGCTGACCGGCGCGACCATCGGCGTGGTCGGGCTGGGCGGGATCGGCCGCGAGGTAGCCAGGCTCGCGCGGGCGGCAGGGATGAGAGTCCTCGCCACGCGCCGGTCAGTGACGACCCGAGAGCACGACACGGACGGAGTCGACGTGCTGCTGCCCGCCGGCGATCTGACCGAGCTGGCGGCGGCGAGCGATTACGTGGCGGTCTGCGCGCAGCTGACCCCCGAGACACGCGGCATGATCGGCGCCCGGGTGTTCGCCGCGATGCGGCCCGGCAGCGTCCTGATCAACGTGGCACGGGGCGAGCTCGTCGATGAGGACGCACTGGTGGCCGCGCTCCAGGAGGGCCGGCTCCGCGGAGCGCTCCTGGACGTCTACGACGGAGAGCTCGACGGCCGGCCGCCGCGCCCCGAGCTGGTCGAGCTGCCGCAAGTTGTCCTCACCCCGCACATCTCGGGGCGCGGTGATCCGGAGGGCGTGGAACCAGCCAAGCGGCTCTTCGCCGAGAACCTCCGCCGCTACCTCGACGGCCAGCCCCTGCTGAACCAGGTCGACCGGAACCGGGGCTATTAGCAAGTTGTCACCTTCTGGTCGCGCAGCGGGAACCCTTCCGGGAGGTCTGCCACCTCGGCGCGCGCGCCGAGACCGGCGGCGAGTACCGATGGTCGTTCGGGGAAAAAGAATTTCAATCACTCCCGAACGGCCGTGGTGTTACGGTCCGCAGACGAGCGGGCCTGCGGGCGGGAGGGTACCGAGTGGCGTGCGCGACGGACAAAAGGGATACTAGGCAGGCGGGGCCTGCGCGGAGCTGGAGGTGGTGCCGTCGTCATGGTGCGGATGATCATGGTGTCGCCGCCGGGTGCCGGGAAGGGAACGCACAGCAGGTGGCTGACGCAGCAGACGGGGGCTGTACATATCTCCTCGGGTGACTTGCTGCGGGCGGAGGTCGCGCGCCGCTCCCCCCTGGGGCAGCAGGTCGCCGCGTACACCGCTCGCGGAGACCTGGTCCCGGACGATCTGATCCTCAGCATCCTGCTGCCCGCGGTCGAGGCCGCGGCGCGGGACAGCGGGGGGTTCGTGCTGGACGGGTTCCCGCGCACGATGCCGCAGGCGCTGCGCGCGGCCGAACTGGGCGCGGAGCTCGCCCTGACCAGCGACGGGGTGATCTATCTGACCGCACCGGAAGACGAGCTGGTCAGCCGGGTGCTGGACCGGGCCCGGCGCGACGGCCGGGACGATGACACACCCCAGGTGATCCGGCATCGGCTGGCGGTCTTCGCGCGGGAAACCGCGCCGCTGGTGGACTACTACCGCGGCCGTGGCATCTTGCTGGAGCTGAGCACGGACCGGCCCGAGGCGGACGTGCAAGCCGACCTGCGGCACTGGCTCGAAGCCCGCGGGCTGCTGCCGCCCGCGGCCGGGCGTCCCGAGGCCGCCCGGCACGCCATCCCGCTCAACCATCTCCTCCCTCCGGCCACCGGCCGATCGGCGCACCTGCAGGGCGGATCTGGCCTCGGCGGGTAGCCCGCAGGGTCAGGCGGGGACGGCCTGCATCGCTTCGGCCAGCAGCGTGACCGATCGCAGCCGGCCCTCGATGGCCGGTGCCTGGTGGACGACGATCAGCTCGTCGGCCTCGGTATGCCGGATGAAGTCGTCGAGGTAGTCGCGTACCTGGGGCGCGGTGCCGACCGCGGCGTACGTGAGCATCTGGTCCACGTGGGCGCCCAGCCCCGCGGACAGCAGCTGGTCGGCCTGCTCGTCGGTCAGGTCCGTCGTGTCCTGGCCTGGGCGCCCGCGCCCGTACAGGCTGATGGCCCGCGCTCGCCGGATGCCCAGGAGCTGCTCCTGGGCGGAGCTCTCCGTGTCGGCGGCGATCACGTTGACGCCGACGATCGCGTACGGCTGTTCCAGCTGGCCGGACGGGCGGAACTCGCGCCGGTAGACGGCGAGCGCGGCGTCGAGCTCGGTCGGCGCGAAGTGCGAGGCGAACGCGTACGGCAGGCCGAGCGCGGCAGCCAGCCTGGCCCCGAACAACGACGAGCCCAGGATGTACAGCGGGACGTTCGAGCCCTTGCCGGGGACGGCGTCCACCCCCGGCACCTGGGTGTGGCCGGTGAGATAGCCCTGCAGCTCCACCACGTCCTGCGGGAAGGTGTCGGCCGACATGGGGTCGCGGCGCAGCGCGTACATCGTGTTCTGATCCGAGCCCGGCGCCCGGCCCAGGCCGAGGTCGATCCGTCCCGGATACATGGCGGCCAGGGTGCCGAACTGCTCCGCGATCAGCAGCGGCGCGTGGTTGGGCAGCATCACCCCGCCCGCGCCGAGCCGGATCGTCCGGGTCTGCGCGCCGACGTGCGCGATCAGCACGCTGGTGGCAGAGGAGGCGATGCTGGCCATGTTGTGGTGCTCGGCGTACCAGACCCGCAGGTACCCCAGCTCCTCGGCCTGCTGGGCCAGCGCCACGCTGTTCGCGAAACTGTCAGTGGCGCTCTGGCCCCGCGCGATCGGCGCCAGGTCGAGAATCGACAACGGGACACGCATTAATGACTCCTCATCTGAACGACCCTGCCCCGTGCTACAGGTAGTTTTCGAGATCCGCTTCGATATCGGCGGGCAGCACGGGCGGCTCGTAGCGCTTGATGACCTCGCCGTCCCGGCCGATCAGGAACTTGGTGAAGTTCCATTTGACCTCGTCGGTGCCCTCCGCGCCCGGCCGGATCTTCGAGATCGCTTCGTAGAAGCCGCCGTACTGCGGGCCGAAGTCGCCGGGGGCCTGGGCCCGCAGGTACTGGTAGAGCGGGTCGGCGTCCGGGCCGTTGACCTCGATCTTGGCCAGCACCGGGAAGGTCACGTCGTAGGTGGACTTGCAAAAGTCCTGGATCTCCTCGTCGGTGCCCGGTTCCTGTTCCTTGAACTGGTTGCAGGGAAATCCGAGGATCTCCAGCCCGCGATCCTTATGGTCGCGGTACAGCGCCTCCAGGCCCTCGTACTGCGGCGTCAGCCCGCATTTGCTCGCGACGTTGACGACGAGCAGCACCTTGCCCTCGTAGTCCTGCAGCGGAACCTGCTTGCCGTCCGCGTCGGTCCCCGCGAAGTCGTACGCCGTGGCCATGCCTGCTCCTCATCGTTAGTCGCGCCTGCGTCCTCCACAGGGGCAGAACACCGGGCCCCGGGTGTTCGATTCCGCGCGGCCGCCGGCGCCGGGCCTGCGCGGGCCCTGCCTCGGCCCTAGGCGAGTTGCAGCAGGCCTCGCTCGAGCACCACCGGCACGAACAGCTCGCGGTAGCCGTGCTCGTCGAACAGCACGGTGACGTGGTCGCTGTCATAGCGCTGTACCGTGCCCTGGCCCCAGCGCTCGCTGACCACCCGGGCGCCGACCGCGAACGGGACGGCATCGGGCGCGGACTGCGTGTGCGCCAGGTCGTTGTCGCAGTTTCCGCACGGGCCGGGGTAGTCCTGTCCGAAGTAGGACAGCACGAACGAACGCCGGCATCCGGTGTGGTCGGCGTAGCGGCGCATCATGGTCAGCCGCGTGCGCTCAATCTCGTCCTCGCGTTGCGTCTCCGCTTCCGACGCCGCCAGCGCCGCCGCGACGCTCATCGCCCCGGTCCAGCGGATCTCGCCGTCGGCCTGCCACGCCGCCGCGCCGAGATCGGCCAGCCGCACCAGCGCGGCCGTCTGCTGCCGCGCGCCGCGCTCGATCTGCTCGCCAGTGGCCAGCGCGGCCGCGACCTGCGCCACCGCCGCGCCGGAGATGCCCCGCGCGGTCAGGTGACGCGCCGTCTCGAAGTCCTCGTAGCGGTAAAGCAGCCGCGCGTGCGACGGCTGGTCGTCCCGGCCGGCCCGCCCGAACTCCTGGTAGTACGCATCCAGCGAGGGCGGCGGGTCGAAGTGCGCCACCCAGCGCACGTCCGCCTTGTCGATCCCCATCCCGAACGCGACCGTGGCCGCGATAATGCGGGCCGAGCCGTCACCGAACGCCGCCATCGCCTCGTGCCGCGTCCGGGCGGAAAGCCCCGCGTGGTAGAGCGTCACCTGCTCGTGCGCCGCGGCCAGCGCGTCGTGGGCCGCCTGCGCGCTGGCGTGCGTCGCCGCGTAGACGATCCCCGGCCCGGCGTGTTCGGCCGCCGTGCGGACCAGTTCCTGCTGCTTATCGGATACGGTCAGCGCGCGGTGCACCGAGAGCTGGATGTGCGGCCGGTCGAAGTCGCCGATCACCACCGCGGGATCGCGCAGGCCGAGCCGCCGCACGATCTCGGACCGCACCGGCGGCGCGGCCGTCGCGGTCAGCGCCAGGCGGACCGGCGCGCCGACCGCCTCGGCCTGGGCGCCGAGCAGCATGTAGTCGGGGCGGAAGTCGTGGCCCCACTGGCTGATCAGGTGCGCTTCGTCCACCGCGAACAGACCCGGTCCGGCCCGCCGTAGCGTCTGCCGGGTCTGCTCGTTGGCCAGTTGCTCCGGGGAGAGAAAGATGAACGTGCTGGAGTCGCACGAGGCCAGCAGCGCCGCCGCGTGCGCGCCGGCCGACTGCTGGGAGTTCAGGACCACCGCGTGCAGGCCGGCCGCGTGCAGGTGGGCCAGCTGATCGTCCTGCAGCGCGATCAGCGGCGAGACGACGACCGTCGGCCCCTCGCGGAGCATCCCGGCCAGTTCGTAGATCGCCGACTTCCCGCCGCCGGTCGGTAGCACCGCCAGCGCGTCGCGCCCTTCGGCCAGCGCCTGGACGGCGCTTTCCTGCCCGGGACGAAGCCGCTCGAAGCCGAGACGCTCTCGGGCCAGCGCTTGGATCGCGGCGGTGCCAGGCCGGGAACGAGCCACGTTGCGAAGGTAGCATGAGACGCTGTGACAGCCTCCGTTGTTCCAGGGACCCGGCCGGCCCATCACTCCGGGCCGGGCTATGTGGCGAACCACGCAGCGCGCGACTTCGAACTGGACAAGCCACTGAAAGACGCCGCGGCACGGTGGCTCAACCTGGTTCCCGCCGGACACCGCCATGACGCCCGGGAACCGGCGCAGGATGTCCTGCAGACGCTGCGGGAACACACGCGCAGCTGCGCCGACCATCCGCTCGGGGCCCTGTGGGTGGCCCATCGCCACCTGAAGGATCCGGCGCCGGCGGTCCGGATCGCGGCGCTCGTGCTGGCCTCGGAGGCGCTGTGGTGGATGGGGCATTTTGAGGATGCCCGCCGGGCCGCGCAGGCGGCGGCCGACGCCGATCCGACGTCGGCCCAGGCGCTGTGGCGCCTGGCGGTCGCGCTGTACCGCCTGGGCCGATTCGACGAGGCGGGCGAACGCCTCGACGACCTGGTGAACGTGGCCAGCCGGTTCGCTCCTGGGTGGGCGCTACGCGGCCAGGTCAAGGTCTGGCTCGACCCGGACAACCCGGCCGCCGGCCGGGCCGACTTCGCCGCCGCGGCGGCGCTGACCTCCGATTCGGGCACCTGGGTGGTGCCGTACCGGATGGCGGGTACTGAGTTCGAGGCGCAGGCTAACGCGGAGATCAGGGTTCATGACTCCGAGACGGGCGGCTCAGCCGGCGCCTTGGTGGACGTGGTGTTGCTGCCGGACAAGGCCCGGGTCGAGCTGGGTGTCGATCCGGATCGCCGGTGGCACCTGGAAGGCCCCAGCGCCGGGGGCGGCGATTCGAACAGCGTGTTCGGCGGGCTGGGCGGAGACTTCGCCGCGGGGGCACGCTCGCGAGTCTCCTTCGGTAACAGGTTCGTGCTTTATCAGCGGAACATCGAGAACCTGTGTCAGGACCGGGCGACGGTCCACGAGGAGATCCGCAAGTCGGTGGCCGAGCTTTACAACACGGCTCTGCAGTCCCGCGCGAGGATCGCCATCAAGGGTGCGCCCGAGGAACACGCCGAGGGGGCAGACGTCCCCCGGGATGAGGACGGCTAGCGCTACGACCATCAGTGGTTCCCCGCCCGTGATCAGGCGGGGAACCACCTAGCTAAAGGCGCTGGCTCTCACCGGCCGCCGTCAGGCCCCTACCTGCCAGGTGTAGGAGGAGCCGCCCCACGGGGTGGGGGAGGTGCCGCCGCCCAGCTGCTTGCCGGTGCCGTTCGGGTTGACGTACAGGCCGGTGGCGACGTTCTTCAGCGTGCCGTTGGACTGCGGGATGAACTGCTGCCACGGACCGGTGTTGCACGACGCGAGGATCAGGCCGTCGCGCATCGGGTCAGATGACCAGCCGCCGCCGGGGTCGGACACGCAGAGCCCCGAGCCGGAACCCTGGGGCGCGTACTCGAACTGGAACGCACCCGAGTGCGTGCCGTTTTTGAGAATGAAGTGCGTCGCCGGGTCGGCCGAGGCGGCGGTCCATCCGGCGATGATCGCGCCTGGGTACTGGTGCTGCCGGAAGGCGTCGAACCCGTTGCCGAACCGGTTGACCTCGTCGCCGTAGCTGGCGTTGACCGCGTTCGCGTCGACGGTGAGGGTGAAGGTGCCCTTGAGCACGGCGCCGTCGGCATCGGTGGCGGTGACCACGACGCCGCTGTAGTTGCCGGGCGCTGCGGTTCCCCCGGAGAAGGAAAGCGCGGGACTGCCGGAGCTCAGCCCGGACGGCAGATTCGACTCGGCGAAGGTGACGCCGTCGCCGCTCTCCGAGCTGGTCGCACTGAACGCCACGTTGCCGGAGACGTTCGAATCGGTGAGACCGGACAACGAGACCAGCGTGTAGGCCGCACCTTGCAACAAGATGTAGTTCTGCAGGAGCGAGATGGGGATTTCGAGCGCCTCGGCGTTCCCGTTCTTGTCCGTGGCGTCGGCCACGATGGGCAGGGGACTGGCCACCACGGGACCCGAATAGCTGATCGTGCTCCCGGACAGGGTGATGCCGGCCGGCACCGTGCCGTGCAGCGACCAGGTCACGCCGCTCCCGGTCAGCTGAATGACACCGTTGCCGTCGGCGGCTCCGACGCCGCTGCCGGCGAACGTGGCGTCGCTTACCGAGCCGCCGATCAGCGCCGTGTCCTGGTATGTCTGGTATGTCTGGGCACTCGCGGGTAGTGCTACCGCACCGACCACGAGGGCACTCCCGAGCAGCGCGGGACAGGCCACCCCGAGTGCTCCCCTGAGACTGAAGCGCACGCTTTCACGCCCTTCTGTGTTCGTTCGCTACGGACAGGAGCAACCACGCTGGCGAACCCCCGCCAGCCAGAAACAACATCCTTACCACGATTCCCCCGCCCTTCTCTGCATATATGGAGCAAATGGCGCCCCGAAGTTAAGCGGAATCGCAGAGCCGCACGTTATCACACCGTGATCATGGCCTGACCTGCGGATATGCATGCACGACGAGGCTGGCATACAGGACGGCGACACGGGACGCGCCGGCCCCCCGCTGACAGGAGGAAGCCATGGGACTGACCGCTACCGGCCAGCAGGCGATAGACCACGAGAAGTGGCTGGTGCACGACTGGCGTGTGTCGCAGCTGACGCGCCTGGGCATTCCGGGGACGCTGGCCGAGGTCTACGCCGACCGCATCGACTGGCATCAGATCGCCCGCCTGGTCCAGCGCGGCTGCCCCGCGCGGCTGGCCCTGCGCATCGTCAGCTGACCCCCGCCGTGGGAGGAGTGAACGCGATGACCGCGCACACGAGCTGGCGCGAGACGGCCGCCTGCCGGGACGCCGATCCGGAGCTGTTTTTCCCGGTCGGCACCGCCGGACCTGCGTTGAGCCAGACCGAGGAGGCGAAGCGGATCTGCCGGGCCTGCCCGGCGCAAGCTCCGTGCCTGGCCTGGGCGCTGGATCACGGCGTCGGCTCCGGGGTGTGGGGAGGGGCCACCGAGGCCGAGCGACGCGTCCTGCGCCGCAGCCTGCCACGCAGGCCGGATCCGCTCAGCCCTGGTCGAAGTAGTGCCCGTGCTCCAGGTCGTCGATGAGCCCCGGATACTCCGGCTCCCACCCGAGCACCTTCCGTGTCACCTCACTGGAGGTCGGGTTGTCCACCCCCACGAACCCGCCGAGGAAGCCGAACCGCTCACCCGCGTCCGACGCGGAGATGCTGGCCGTGGGCACGCCAGCCCCGCGCCCGATGGCGGCCGCGATGTCACGGAACGGGATGCCCTCCTCCGCGACCGCGTGTAGCCGGCTCCCGGCCGGGGCGTCCTCCAAGGCCAGCCGGTACACCCGCGCCGCGTCGAGCGTGTGCACCGAAGGCCAGCGGTTGGCCCCGTCCCCCACGTACCCCGACACGCCGGCCTGCCGGGCGATGCCGGTCAGGACGTGCGCGAAGCCATGGTGATCCAGCGAGCTGTGCACGATCGGGGGCAGCCGGACGGCGGCGGACCGCACGCCGCGTCCGGCCAGCGCGATCACGAAGTTCTCCGCGTCGACCCGCGGACCGCCGGGAGCGAAATCGGCCTCGGTGCCCGGCCGTCCGCTGATGCCCGCCAAGGTGAGCATGAGCGTGCCGGAGGAGGTGACGAGCGGCTTTCCCGACCCTGGCAGCGCCGAGGCGAGCGCCTCGATCGCGGCGAAGTCCGCGGCGATCGCGGCCGGGAACTCGCCGGTCCGCATCAGGTCGTGCTTGAAGGCGAGGTGGATGACCCCGTCGGCCGCCGCGGCGGCCTCG